>ERZ791626.227-NODE-227-length-68125-cov-5.896415_pt1 | contig 68125 bp, 46 predicted proteins | sample MGYA00510266_ERZ791626 | MGnify/ENA primary metagenome ERZ791626 (study PRJEB30046, sample SAMN00715208) | human gut metagenome | study: EMG produced TPA metagenomics assembly of the A metagenome-wide association study of gut microbiota in type 2...
GATGGTCTTTACAATGGGAATGGCTTTTTTTGTGATACACGGGAATGATCCGTTTGCCGTGAAGGAACTGGCCTTTATTTATCTGGTGGTATTTGTGCTGATGTACATAACGGGACCGGGTAAATTTTCTATCGATCATGTCATATCTTCTGCATTATATAAAAAGAAACGATGAGGTTCTATTGGAGAAGCCGTTAGGCGTATACGAAAGGAAACAAAAAGGCGGGAATTATTATTCCTGCCTTTTTTGTTGTGTTAGCCTTCTTTTAAAGAATAGTGGGAGAATAAGGTGTTTCTTTGTGTTGAAATATAGATAACTCTTTTTGGCTTATTGAAAAGTAGATTTTAGAGGAATTGGGACGAGAAAAAAATATTTATTGCTTCACTACTTTTCACCATTATTAATTCATAAGTGTTTTTTTACTAAAAATACCCTGTTGTTTTGATTCACTATTAAGATGTAATGACTTGTATTATAGCCAATTATATTTTATCTTGATTCTGTATTTACTATTTAAAAAGCTAAGTACCGATAGGACTGTACTCATTTTCAGGTATTTATATTTATGGAGTTTAGAAGAGATAATTTTCCTTTTTTATTAACTAAAAATCAATTTATGAAAAAAGTCCTTTTTATTTTGTTGGGCTGTTTGCTATCGTTTAATGTGATGGCACAGGTAAAGGCGATTTCGGGACTGGTAACAGATGTTACCGGGGAGCCCGTTATTGGGGCAAGTGTTGTAGAAGTGGGAACCACTAATGGAGTAATTACTGATTTAAACGGTAAGTTCTCGTTAAAGGTGGCACCTAATTCACAATTCTTGGTGAGCTATATTGGCTACAAGCAACAAACAATTAAAGTTGGCTCTGAAAGCACTTATAATATTGTGCTGAAAGAGGATGCGGAGGTTTTGGATGAAGTTGTTGTAGTCGGTTATGGTTCGCAAAAGAAGGTGAACGTTACAGGGGCTGTAGGAATGGTTGGTGCTGAAGCGTTGGAAGCGCGTCCGGTAGCAAATGCTTCACAAGCATTGCAGGGTGTTGTTCCCGGCTTGAACCTTACTGTTGGTAATAACGGTGGCGCCCTTGATGGAACGTTAAACATGAATATTCGTGGAGCCGGAACGATTGGTGATGGATCGGGTTCATCCCCACTGGTTTTGATTGATGGCATTGAGGGGGATTTGAATACTGTCAATCCCAATGATATCGAATCTGTTTCGGTATTGAAGGATGCTGCATCCGCTTCTATTTATGGTGCAAGAGCTTCATTCGGTGTAATTCTTGTAACAACGAAGAGTGGTAAGAGCGGTAAGACCAATGTGTCATATAGCGGTAGTGCTCGTTTCTCAGACGCTATTGGTGTACCGGATATTATGGATTCTTACACTTTTGCTCAGTACTTCAATCGTGCTTCTGCCAATAAGGGTGGTGGTGACATTTTTGCCCCTGCTGTAATGGAGCGTATCAAAGCTTATCAAGAGGGAACGCTGAAAGCTACTACTGTTGATAATGGAGCAGGCATTTGGCAAAAATGGGCTAACGCGAATGGAGATACGGATTGGTTTGAAGAATTCTATGATCATTGGGCACCATCTCAGGAGCATAATCTTAGTATTAATGGTGGTACGGATAAGACTCAATACCTGATCAGCGGAAGTTTCCTGGATCAGAAAGGTTTGATGCGTCATGGAAAAGACAAATTTCAACGCTACACGCTGAACGGTAAGATTACAACGGCTGTCACTGATTGGTTTAAGGTGACATATTCTACTAAATGGACCCGTGAGGATTTTGAGCGTCCTTCTTATCTGACCGGAAACTTTTTCCATAACTTAGCTCGTAAATGGCCTGTACATCCGGCTTATGATCCGAATGGATTCCCTATGGATGAGGGTGAAGTGGAGCAGATGGAAAATGGTGGAAAGCAAAACAGTCAGAAAGATTTTTATACGAATCAGTTGCAACTGGTTTTCGAACCTATTAAAAACTGGAAAATCAATCTTGACGGTAGTGTACGTACCACTACTCAATATCAGCATTGGGAAGTATTGCCTGTTTATGCTTATAATGTAGCCGGAGATCCTTATTATACAGTGTGGGATATGGGATATGGTTCTTATGCGGCAGGTTCTTCTCGAGTGAATGAATATAGTTGGAAGGAAAATTATTATACTACAAATATTTATTCGGATTATTTCAAGCAGTTCGATAACGGACATTATTTTAAAGTGATGGCCGGTTTTAATGCAGAGTTATATAAAACCAGAAACATTACGGCTGAAAAAAATACTTTGATTACCCCGGGGGTACCTACTATTAATACGGCAACTGATGATCCGCAGGCTTATGGTGGTTATGCTGACAACTCAGTAGCCGGTTTCTTTGCGCGTGTTAACTGGAGTTATAAAGACCGTTATATGTTTGAGGCTAATGGTCGATATGATGGTTCTTCCCGCTTCGTAGGAAAAGAACGTTGGGGATTCTTCCCATCATTCTCTGCCGGTTGGAATATTGCTCGCGAACCATTCATGGAGAGCTTTGCTGAAAAAATTAATATGGGAAGTTTAAAGTTGAGAGCTTCTTGGGGGCAGCTGGGTAATACGAATACCAATGATGCATGGTATCCATTTTATCAAACGATGCCTGTAGGGTCTAATTACGGTTGGCTAGTAAATGGCGAACGTCCTAACTATGCTACAAATCCGGGTATTGTCAGCTCTAAGAAAACTTGGGAGACAGTGGAGACTTGGGATGTCGGTTTGGATTGGTCTTTCTTCAATAACCGTTTATCCGGTTCATTCGACTATTTCGTACGTTATACTTATGATATGATCGGCCCGGCTCCCGAACTTTCAAGTTTGTTGGGAACTTCAGTTCCGAAGATTAACAACTCGGACATGAAATCGTATGGTTTTGAGTTGGAGGTAAATTGGAGAGATCGGATCGGTGAAGTTTCTTATGGAGCAAAATTTGTACTTTCTGATGACCAACAGAAGATTCTGCGCTATCCGAATGACTCGTATGATGTAGGTTCGTATTATAAAGGTGAACATTTGAACGATATTTGGGGATTGACAACAATCGGTATTGCTAAATCACAGGAAGAGATGGATGCTCATTTGGCAAAAGTCGATCAATCTTCTGTTGGAACCAATTGGGGTGTCGGTGATATTATGTATGCCGATTTGGATGGTGACGGAAAAATCAGTAACGGAACCAATAAATTAGGAGATACGGGCGATTATCGTATTATCGGTAATTCGACTCCTCGTTTTAAATATGGTATTACACTGGATGCTGCTTGGAAAGGATTCGATTTCAGCATTTTTATGCAGGGGATCGGAAAACGTGACCTATGGCTGGACGGATGTTATTTCTGGGGAGCCAACGGACAAGGAAATGAGTGGCAGTCTACCGGCTTTGCCGAACATTGGGATTTCTTCCGTCCGGAGGGTGACCCGTTAGGTGCTAATTTGAATTCATATTATCCGCGCGTCAACTTTAGTGGGGATCGTAATACCAAGGTTCAGACGCGTTATTTACAGAATGGAGCATATTTGCGTTTGAAGAATGTCCAGTTGGGTTATACATTGCCTCGGGTATGGACAGAGAAAGCCGGAATATCTTCTGTACGTGTATATGTTTCGGGTGATAACCTGGCAACTATAACCAGTCTTTCTAAGATTTTCGATCCGGAAGCTACCGGAAGTTTGGCCGGAACAGGATCCGGTAAGTTGTATCCTTTGCAAAGAGTGATATCTGTTGGTGTTAACGTTAATTTTTAAATTGAAGTATTATGAAGCTTAAAATAAAAAATCTGTTTGTACAAGCATGTTTTGTTGCGGGAGGGGTAATGGCGCTCACGTCCTGTAATGACTTTCTTGATAGAGAACCTCTTTCTTCTGTCACACCGGAAGTCTACTTTCAAACGGTGGATCACTTTGCCGCTTATTCCATAGCGAGGTATCAAAACTATTTTCCTTCGCATGGTGGTTATGGAGCAGGTATAGCGAATAACGATGGTGGAACGGATAATATGGTGGCCGGAGGGCGTAGTAGTCGCTATGTAAAAGGGCTTTGGAAAGTTCCTTCCAGTGATGGTAACTGGAGTTTCAGCAATATCCGTTATTGCAACTACTTCTTTGAGAATGCTGTGCCTAAATATGAAGCGGGTGAGGTTGCCGGAGCAGATGCCGATATTCGTCATTATATTGGCGAAATGCATCTGATGCGTGCTCTTGTGTACTATAATTTATTGCGTACTTACGGTGACTTTCCGATCGTAACAGAGGTTTTGCCCGATGACAAAACGGTGCTGATGGAAAAAGGTGTCCGCCAACCTCGTAATCTGGTTGCCCGCTTTATCCTGAAAGATTTGGATGATGCTGCCAATATGATGTACAGTAAGGGATTTAAAAATAATACCCGTTTGAATCGTGAGACAGCTTTGCTGATTAAATCCCGGGTGGCACTGTATGAAGCCTCTTTTGAAAGATACCACAAGGGTACAGGGCGTGTACCGGGAGATGATAACTGGCCGGGAAAGAAAGTACATTCTAATTTCTCATTGGATGTAGAAGCTGAGGTTGATTTCTTCTTGACAGAAGCCATGAAAGCAGCGGAAGAAGTTGCAGATAAAATAACTTTGACCCCTAATACAAAGGTTGAAGATCCTGCTAGTCCTTCTATTACATCCGGATGGAATCCTTATTTTGAAATGTATGCCAATGTTGATTTAAGCGGCTATGACGAAGTGTTGTTCTGGCGTCAGTATGCAAAAACCGGTAGTTTCTCTATCATGCATGGCACCCCGGCATGGATTGCGTCCGGTTCTAATCATGGCTTGTTGAAAAGCTATGTTGAAAGCTTCTTGATGCAGGATGGTCTGCCTTGGTATGCGGCCAGTAGCGCAGCACCTTATAAGGGGGATGCTACATTGGATGATGTGAAGGCTAATCGCGATAACCGTCTTCAGTTGTTTATGTTTGGTGAAAGCAATTTTGTACCAGTATATTCGACCGAGGAACCGGGCACTGTGAAAATGTTTGCTCCGCATCCTGTATCTAACCGTGAAGAGATGAGAGACCAGACAGGATATCGTATTCGTAAATATGCCAGCTTTGATATGGCACAGAATGTATGGGGAAAAGCTGAGTCGACTACCGGATGTATTATTTATCGTGGCGTAGAGGCTTATCTGAATTATTTGGAAGCTTATTATATGAAGAATGGTAACGTTACAGGTAAAGCAGCTCAATATTGGAGAGCCGTTCGTGAACGTGCAGGCGTAGATCCTGATTTTACAAAAACAATCAATGCGACCGATTTGAGTCAGGAAACAGATTGGGGTAAATATTCGGGCGGACAAGTTGTAGACGCCACCTTATTAAATATTCGCCGTGAACGTCGTTGCGAATTTATTGGTGAAGGGATGCGTTGGGATGATTTGGTACGTTGGCGTTCAATGGATCATCTGCTGACAAAAAATTATATCCCTGAAGGATGTAATTTCTGGGATGAAATGTACAAATCGGCTAATAAAGATGAGAATGGTGCTGAGGTTACATTTAAAGATTCTGGTGAAGAAGGTTCTAATATCTCTTCACGCTCCTTTAAATACCTGCGTCCGTATGCCATTTTGAAAACCAATAATGATGTATACGATGGGTACACCTGGCAGAAGGCACATTATCTCAATCCTGTGCCGGTTCGTGAGATGGAATTGCTGTCTCCGGATGAAAAAGCAGAGACATCTGTATTGTATCAGAATCCTTATTGGTCAACTAAGATTGGGGAAGTGGCTGAAGAATAATTGAGTTTTCAATAGATCACCGAAATAAGATAAAGGAGAGGGATGTTGCTTGAGATAACATCCCTCTCTTTGTTTTTAAATACAATCCAAATCCTGATTGATGGGATAGTCTTCAATGACCGCTTTGAATATGTTTATTTCCGATGGTTTAGTGCTTTGCGTCGAATAGTGTCTTGTTTATTAAATCGACCGTATATAATAAAATATTTAATTAACATAACCGTTATATAATAAAAAATACTATCTTTGCTCCCGATAACATAAATATTAATTAGTCGATACCATGAAAAAAGCCGTAATTCTATTTTCGCTTTTCTGTTTTCTGTGTGCTATACCGGTAGTTCAAGCAGCAGATACCATTTTTGTTCGTGAAACACGTATTCCTATTTTGATAGAAAGGCAGGATAATGTCTTATTCTATCTCCGTTTGGATGCTAAAGAGAGCCAGACCCTGAACGATGTAGTGTTAAACTTGGGTGAAGGAGTGAATCTTTCTGAAATTCAGTCCATAAAGCTTTATTATGGAGGTACTGAAGCATTGCAGGATAGTGGTAAAAAACGTTTTGCTCCTGTTGGATATATTTCCAGTAACACTCCGGGGAAAACACTTGCCGCCAATCCGTCTTATTCAATCAAAAAATCGGAGGTAACTAATCCCGGTAATCAGGTTGTTCTGAAAGGAGATCAGAAACTGTTTCCCGGAATCAATTATTTCTGGATTAGTTTGCAAATGAAGCCGGGCACTTCGCTTACCAGCAAGGTGACCGCGGATATCGCTTCAATTACTTTGGATGGCAAAAAAGCCCTGTTGGATGTAGTTTCAGAAAATGGGATAGAACACCGTATGGGAGTAGGAGTGCGCCATGCCGGAGACGATAATTCTGCCGCATTCCGTATTCCGGGATTGGTGACTACTAATAAAGGTACGTTACTGGGAGTTTATGATGTACGTTATAACAGTAGTGTTGACTTGCAGGAGCATGTTGATGTTGGTTTAAGTCGCAGTACAGATGGTGGAAAAACTTGGGAAAAAATGCGTTTGCCTTTGGCTTTTGGAGAATTCGGTGGTTTGCCTGCCGGTCAGAATGGGGTAGGAGACCCTTCTATCCTTGTTGATACAAAAACAAATAATGTTTGGGTGGTTGCTGCCTGGACACATGGTATGGGTAATCAGCGGGCATGGTGGAGTTCACATCCGGGTATGGATATGAACCATACAGCACAACTTGTTTTAGCTAAAAGTACAGATGATGGTAAAACATGGTCTGCACCTATTAATATTACAGAGCAGGTGAAAGATCCTTCTTGGTATTTCTTGTTGCAGGGACCGGGTAGGGGTATCACTATGAGTGACGGTACTTTGGTATTCCCAACTCAGTTTATCGATTCGACACGTGTGCCCAATGCCGGTATTATGTACAGTAAAGATGGTGGCAAGAACTGGAAGATGCACAATTATGCACGTACGAACACTACAGAAGCCCAGGTAGCTGAGGTCGAACCCGGAGTGTTGATGTTGAATATGCGTGATAATCGTGGAGGAAGCCGCGCTGTGGCTATTACAAAAGATTTGGGTAAAACATGGACGGAACATGAATCTTCTCGTAAGGCATTGCCGGAATCTGTTTGTATGGCTAGTTTGATCAGTGTGAAAGCAAAAGATAATGTGTTGGGCAAGGATTTATTGATTTTCTCTAATCCTAATACGACAAAAGGACGCTATAATACTACTATTAAAATAAGTTTGGATGGCGGTGTGACTTGGTCACCCGAACATCAGCTGTTGTTGGATGAAGGCAATAACTGGGGTTATTCTTGCCTCTCTATGATTGATAAAGAGACGATTGGTATTCTTTATGAAAGTAGTGTGGCGCACATGACATTCCAGGCTGTGAAGTTGAAAGACATTATTAAATGAGAGATTTCCCCCATAAACTAAATAAATACCGATGAGAAACAAACAAATTTTCTTAATCAGTTTCATTATTTACTTATGCACAATTTCTTCGGTTCGGGCAGGTGAATATCACCTGCTCCCGGAACCGCAAAAGTTTACCCCTTTAGGTTCCAGTTTTGTGCTGGGTAGAACAAAGCTTTCTACTCCGGTGCTTCGGCAAGAGTGGGAAGCTTTTGTTGTTGATAGGGGTGGAGTGATTGATGACAAAGCTCGTGCAAGTATTGAAGTGAAACTGGTACCTTCGTTAGAAGAGGTACCTTTGAACGCAGACGAAGCTTATCGCCTGGTGGTAAATAATGGCAAAGTTACGGTTGAGGCTGTGACGGAGCATGGTGTGTATTGGGCTATGCAGACTTTGGCCCAGCTACAGGATGTACAAAAGAAAAAGGCAACATTCAACGGTTGTTCAATTGTTGACTGGCCTGCTTTCCGAATACGCGGCTTTATGCAGGATGTAGGGCGTACGTATATGTCGATTGAAGAATTGAAACGTGAAATTGCTGTTCTTTCACGATTTAAAATTAATGTTTTTCATTGGCATCTGACTGAAAATCAATCATGGAGATTGCAAAGTAAAATTTTTCCGATGTTGAATGACAGTGTGAACACGACTCGTATGCCGGGTAAATACTATACATTGGAAGAAGCGAAAGATTTAGTCGCTTTTTGTAAAGCGCATAATATACTTTTAATTCCGGAATTTGATATGCCGGGGCATAGTGAGGCTTTTGTCCGTACATTCCGTCATGATATGCAGAGCCCGGAAGGAATGAAAATTCTTAAATTGCTGGTAGATGAAGTTTGCGAGACTTTTGATGTACCTTATCTTCATATTGGTACGGATGAAGTTCGGTTTACCAATCCAAAGTTTGTTCCGGAAATGGTCGAATATGTCCGTGCCAAAGGAAAGAAAGTCATTTCGTGGAATCCGGGATGGCATTATAAACTTGGCGAGATTGATATGACGCATTTGTGGAGTTATCGTGGAAAAGCCCAAAAAGGTATTCCCGCAATTGATTCTAAGTTTCATTATCTCAATCATTTTGATACTTTTGGCGATATCATTGCATTGTATAACAGCCGTATTTATAATGTTGAGCAAGGAAGTGACGATATTGCAGGGACAATTCTTGCCATCTGGAATGACCGTTACGTAGCTAACGAACGCAATATTATACTTGAGAATAATTTCTATCCTAATATGCTGGCTATTGCTGAACGTGCATGGAAAGGCGGAGGTACAGAATATTTTGATAAGAATGGTACTATCTTACCTTCTGAAGACTCTCCGGAGTTTAAAGAATTTGCTGATTTTGAGAATCGTATGCTTTGGCATAAAGAGCATACATTTAAGGGATATCCGTTCGCCTATGTAAAACAGACGAATGTAAAATGGAATATTACTGATGCATTTCCTAATGGTGGAGATTTGAATAAAGTCTTTCCTCCGGAACAGGAATTGAAGGATTCTTATTTATATGAAGGAAAAGAGTATGGGGTACACCCTGCCATTGGTGCGGGTATCTATCTTCGTCATGTATGGGGGAAAATGGTACCTACTTTCTATAAAGATCCGCAAGAGAATCATACGGCTTATGCCTATACATGGGTTTACTCTCCGAAAGATCAGGAAGTAGGGCTGTGGGCTGAATTCCAGAATTATGGTCGTTCGGAAATGGACCTGGCTCCATTGCAAGGTAAATGGGACTATAAAGGCAGCCGTATCTGGATCAATAATGAAGAAATACAGCCACCTGTATGGACAGCTACTCATCGTACAAAGAGTAATGAAATAGCGTTGGGAAATGAAAATTGTGTGGCACGTCCACCTATCGCCGTCCATCTGAATAAAGGCTGGAATAAAGTTTTCCTGAAATTGCCGGTTGGCAAATTCAATATGCCCGAGGTGCGGTTGGTGAAGTGGATGTTTACTACAGTTTTTGTAACTCCTGACGGAGAAAATGCAGTGGACGGACTTATCTATTCGCCCGACAAAACGAAGTGATTGAGAAAAAATAAAAACGAATGAAGAAAATTTTATTAATGATGTTGTTGCTCGCCTCAATGGCGGGCAACGCACAGGAACGCAAATATTCTACGTTCTATTATCAACGTGCAACTCTGTTTGAGGAGTTGCCTGTGACTTCAAAAGATATCATTTTTCTGGGTAATAGCATTACCAACGGGGGAGAATGGAGTGAATTATTGAATAATAAGCATGTCAAGAACCGAGGAATCAGTGGTGATATCTGTATGGGTGTTTATGATCGGCTGGATGCGATTTTGAAAGGAAAACCCGCCAAAATATTCTTGTTGATCGGCATAAATGATGTAAGCCGGGGCACTTCTGCAGATACAATTGTGAACCGTATTGGTATGATTACTCAAAAAATTAAACAAGATTCTCCAAAAACAAAGCTATATTTGCAAAGTGTACTTCCGGTAACCGATCATTATAAGATGTTTGGCGGACATACGTCACGCTGGCAGGAAGTGAAAAAGATCAATGAAGGACTGATGTATCTTGCTGATAAAGAGAATGTGACCTATATCGATCTTTATTCTCATTTTGTTGATGAGAAGACCGGGAAAATGAATATTGAGTATACTAATGATGGTTTACATTTACTGGGAAAAGGCTACTTAAAATGGGTTGATATTGTTAAACCTTATATAAATAAGAAATGAAAAAGATACTATTCTTATCTCTGTTCTTGATGGTATGCACCATTTTATCCGCACAGAAGCGGGTGAAAGTGGCTTGTGTAGGGAATAGTATTACATACGGATATACTCTTCCGAATCCTGCAACGGACTCTTACCCATCACAGTTGCAACAACTCCTAGGGGAGACTTACGAAGTTGGAAATTTCGGGAAATCAGGAGCTACCTTATTGAATAAGGGACATCGTCCTTACATGCAGCAAGAAGAATTTAAAAAGGCAATTGCTTTTGCCGGTGATATTGTTGTTATCCATTTGGGTATTAATGATACGGATCCACGTGATTGGCCGAACTATCGTGACAGTTTCGTGAAAGATTATCTGGCGTTGATTGATTCTTTCAGAGTTGCTAATCCTAAATGTCATATTATTATTGCCCGTTTGACACCGATCGCTGACCGTCATCCTCGTTTTGAGTCAGGTACCCGTGATTGGCATGGAGAAATTCAACAAAGTATTGAGACGATAGCTAAATATGCAGGAGTTCAGTTAATGGATTTCCATGAACCGCTTTATCCTTACCCCTATCTTCTTCCGGATGCTGTACATCCTAATGTAGAGGGAGCCGGTATTCTTGCAAAAACGGTATATTCGGCGATTACAGGAGATTTTGGAGGGTTACATCTATCTGAGTTGTATACTGATAACATGGTACTTCAACACGGAGAGCCGTTGGCTATCCGGGGCAAAGCAAATGCGGGTGAAAAAGTGACTGTTTCAATAGCTAAACAGAAGTTGACTGCAAAGGCTGCTTCCAATGGAGACTGGACTGTCACCATTCAGCCGTTAAAGGCCGGTGGCCCATATACACTGACTGTCTCTGCCGGAAAACAGAAACAAACATTCAATAATGTTTTGGCCGGAGAAGTGTGGCTTTGTTCCGGACAATCTAACATGGAATTTTATTTGAGTTGGAGTAAAACGGCTAAAAGAGATATTCCGCAGGCTGCTAATGATCAGATTCGTTTGTTCGATATGAAGGCACGCTGGCGTACGGATGCAGTGGAGTGGGATGCATCTGTATTGGATTCGTTGAATCATTTGCAGTATTATAAAGATACCGAATGGACGGTTTGTTCACCTGCAACAGCAGGTTCTTTTTCTGCTGTGGCCTATTATTTTGGCAAAATGCTGCAGGATAGCCTGAAAGTGCCTGTAGGATTGATTTGTAATGCGATCGGTGGTTCGCCTACTGAAGCATGGGTTGATCGCAGTACATTGGAGTATAAGTTCCCTGCTATATTACGTAACTGGACTCAAAATGACTTTATTCAGGATTGGGTGCGCGGTCGCGCTGCTCTTAATGTGAAAAAGGCTGTTAATAAGCAGCAACGTCATCCTTACGAACCTTGTTATTTATATGAGGCAGGTATTCGTCCTTTGGAGCAATATCCTATTAAAGGCATCATCTGGTATCAGGGTGAATCGAATGCACATAATCGTGAGGCACACGAGAAATTGTTTAAGCTCTTGGTTGAGAGCTGGCGTAAAAACTGGGAAAATGAGAATTTACCTTTTTATTATGTACAGTTGTCAAGTATCAACCGTCCGTCATGGCCTTGGTTCCGTGATAGCCAGCGTAGAATGATGTATGAAATACCTCATACGGGTATGGCGGTATCGAGTGACCTGGGTGATTCACTTGATGTGCATCCCAAACATAAGCAGCCGGTAGGCGAGCGTTTGGCTCATTGGGCTTTGAATCAAACTTATGGAAAGAAGAATGTTACACCTTCGGGACCAATGTTCCGTAATGTAGAGTTTCGTGATGGCGCTGCTTATGTATCATTCGATTGTGCCGAGGGTATGCATGCATCGGACGGAAAGCCGTTACAGACATTCGAAGTGGCAGAAACAGAGGATATTTATTATCCGGCCACAGCCAAAATCGTAGGAAATCAAATTAAAGTATATAGTAAAGAAGTGAAAAATCCTCTTCACGTGCGTTACGGTTGGCAACCTTTTACCCGTGCCAATCTAGTCAACGGTGACGGTTTACCGGCATCTACGTTCCGTACGGACTGGGGAAAATAAACTTGAAAAAGTGAGCAGTTTATGATGAAAAAGTTATTGTATGGACTTGTATGTTGTTGCAGTTTAGCCTATGGGCAAAACCAAGACACTTCGGATGTGTTAATGCTGAATGACGATTGGTCGTTTTCACAGGTAGGAACAGAAAAATGGCTGCCAGCTACTGTTCCGGGCACAGTTCATCAGGATTTGATTCATCATAAACTGCTACCTGATCCGTTCTATGGGACCAATGAAAAAAAGATTCAGTGGGTGGAGGACGAAGATTGGGAATATAAAACTTGTTTTGTCGTTACAGAGGAACAATTAAAGAGGGATGCCGCCCAGCTTTTCTTTGAGGGATTGGATACCTATGCTGACGTTTATCTGAACGGTTCTTTGGTTTTGAAATCAGATAATATGTTTGTGGGTTATGCGGTTCCTGTTAAACAGGTGTTACGTAAAGGTGAGAATTTGCTGCATGTCTATTTTCATTCTCCTATAAAACAAACTCTTCCACAATGGTCATCCAATGGATTTAATTATCCGGCTGATAACGATCATCACGAAAAGCGTCTTAGTGTATTTACTAGAAAAGCACCTTATAGTTATGGATGGGACTGGGGAATCCGCATGGTTACAAGCGGTATCTGGCGTCCTGTGACTCTTCGTTTTTATGATGTTGCCACTATTGCCGATTATCATGTGAAACAGTTGAGCCTGACAGATCAAGTCGCAAAACTTTCTAATGAATTGGAAATTAATAGCATTTCAGAGAAGGAAAAATCTGCTGAGGTTTTGATCTCTTATTCATTGCAAGGAGGGAAAGAAGTAACAGTAAAGAAGAACGTGACGTTAAAACCGGGTTTAAATAAGATTCATATTCCGTTGGATATTCAGAACCCTGTACGTTGGATGCCCAATGGATGGGGAGAACCTCATTTATATGATTTCTCAGCACAAGTGATATGTGACGGTAAAACAATTGCCTCGCGCCAGCATCGCATCGGACTTCGTACGATACGGGTGGTAAACGAAAAAGATAAAGAGGGAGAATCTTTTTATTTTGAAGTGAATGGTATCCCGATGTTTGCCAAAGGAGCCAATTATATCCCTGATGATGCATTGCTTCCCTGTATAACCACTGAGCGTTATAAGACCCTGTTCCGGGACATGAAAGAGGCCAATATGAATATGGTACGTATATGGGGGGGAGGAACTTATGAGGATGATCGTTTCTATGATCTGGCAGATGAAAATGGTATTCTTGTTTGGCAGGATTTTATGTTTGCCTGTACTGCTTATCCCAGCGATCCTACTTTCTTGAAGCGGGTAGAAGAAGAGGCTGAATATAATATCAAACGTCTGCGCAACCATGCTTCATTGGCCATGTGGTGTGGAAATAATGAGATTCTGGAAGGATTGAAATATTGGGGATGGCAGAAAAACTATACTCCGGAAGTGTATGAAAATATGTTCCGGGGGTATGATAAGTTGTTCCGGGGATTGCTTCCTGCCAAAGTACAGGAACTCGATGAAGGCCGTTTTTACAAGCATTCTTCTCCTTATTTTGCAAATTGGGGACGTCCGGAGTCGTGGGGCATAGGTGACAGTCATAATTGGGGAGTGTGGTACGGCAAAAAAACATTCGAATCATTAGACACGGATTTACCGCGATTTATGAGTGAATTTGGTTTCCAGTCGTTCCCGGAAATGAAGACGATTGCTACATTTGCTGCTCCGGAAGACTATCAGATTGAGTCGGAAGTGATGAATGGGCATCAGAAAAGCAGTATTGGTAATGACTTGATACGTACCTATATGGAACGTGATTATATCGTTCCTGAGAAATTTGAAGACTTTGTGTATATCGGACTTGTGCTTCAGGGACACGGCATGCGTCATGGGATGGAAGCACATCGTCGTAACCGCCCTTATTGTATGGGGACATTATATTGGCAGCTTAATGATAGCTGGCCGGTAGTTTCCTGGTCCAGTATAGACTATTATGGCAATTGGAAAGCGTTGCATTATCAGGCAAAGCGTGCTTTTGCGCCGTTACTGGTCAATGCAATACAGGAAGGCGATAGCTTGAATATTTATCTGATATCCGATATGTTGGAAAAGCAGAGTCAGCTTACACTTGAAATGAAAGTCATTGATTTTAATGGCAAGACATTAGACAAAGAAGTCATCAAGACAGTTGAGGTACCGATGAATACTTCTTCTTGTATCGTGCGTAAACCGTTGGACACTTGGGTGAATCCGGAACAGCGAAAGAGCAGTTTTCTACTACTTAGCCTGAAAGATAAATCGGGTAGGAAAGTGGCTGAAGAAGTTTATTTCTTTGATAAAACCAAGAATTTGGAGCTGCCTCAGACAGCTATTTCCATGAAAGTGAAACAACTCGATGGGAAGTGTGAACTGACCTTGTCATCTCCTAAACTGGCAAAAGATGTCTTTGTCCAGATTCCTGTTCAAGGAGCCCGTTTCACTGATAATTTCTTCGATCTGTTGCCGGGTGAAAACAAAAAAATAACGATAACGTCTCCGGAGATTAAGAAGGGAGAAAGCTTGAATATCACAGTGAAACATGTACGAGATACCTATAACTAACACCTATTAAATAATTTGTATGAGAAATCTTTTTAAAATTGCCGGTTTACTGGCGCTCACGGGATTTATTTCTTCGTGTAACGACAAAGAAACTACAGCTAATTACCAGGTAATTCCTTTACCTCAGGAAATTACGACTGCTCAAAGCCAACCATTTACATTAAATGGTAGTGTAAAAATCATCTATCCGGAAGGAAATGAAAAGATGCAACGCAATGCCCAATTCCTGGCTGATTATCTGAAGAAAGCCACAGGTAAGGATTATGCCGTTGAAGCAGGTACTGAGGGCAAAGGTGCTATTCTGCTTAAGTTGGGTATGGAATCAGAAAACCCCGAAGCTTATCAATTGAGTGTGAACGCAGATGGTGTAACTATTGCTGCTCCTACTGAAGCTGGTGTATTCTATGGTATCCAGACTTTACGTAAGTCTATTCCGGTAGCTATCGGCACAACTCCTTCATTGCCGGCTGTCGAGATTAGCGACTATCCTCGTTTTAGTTATCGTGGTGCCCATTTTGATGTAGGCCGTCATTTCTTCACAGTAGACGAAGTAAAGACATACATCGATATGATGGCTTTGCATAACATGAACCGTTTACACTGGCACTTAACCGAAGATCAGGGATGGAGACTTGAAATCAAGAAGTATCCTAAACTGACTGAGATCGGTTCAAAAAGATCGGAAACTGTAATCGGACGTAATTCCGGTGAATATGACGGAAAACCTTACGGTGGTTTCTATACTCAGGAAGAAGCCAGAGAAATCGTAGCGTATGCTGCAGATCGTTATATCACTGTTATTCCTGAAATCGACCTTCCGGGACATATGCAGGGAGCATTGGCCGCTTATCCGCATTTGGGATGTACAGGTGGACCGTATGAGGTTTGGAAAATATGGGGAGTATCTGATCAGGTGCTTTGTGCCGGAAACGACAGTGTACTGACTTTTATTGATGATGTCCTGACGGAAGTAATGGATATCTTCCCTTCTGAATATATTCATGTCGGAGGTGACGAATGTCCGAAGACTGAATGGGCGAAATGTCCGAAGTGCCAGGCTCGTATCAAGGCTTTGGGAATCAAGAGTGACGCTAAACATTCAAAAGAAGAGTATTTGCAGAGTTTTGTTATCAATCATGCAGAAAAATTCCTGAACGAACATGGACGTCAGATTATTGGCTGGGACGAAATCCTGGAAGGTGGACTGGCTCCGAATGCTACAGTGATGTCATGGCGCGGCGAAGGTGGCGGTATCGAAGCTGCCAAGCAGAAACATGATGTTATCATGACCCCGAACACTTATCTTTACTTTGACTACTATCAGACCAAGGATACAGAGAATGAACCTTTGGCTATCGGTGGTTATGTGCCTTTGGAAAGAGTTTATGGTTACGAACCGATGCCTTCTTCATTGACACCGGAAGAACAAAAACATATTATTGGCGTACAGGCTAATCTTTGGACGGAATACATTCCTACTTTCTCTCAGGCTCAGTATATGGTGTTGCCGCGTTGGGCTGCTTTAGCAGAAGTTCAATGGTCTAATCCTGAAAAGAAGAATTATGATAACTTCCTGAGCCGTTTGCCGCAGTTGATTAATATTTATGATGCTGAAGGATATAATTATGCCAAACATGTATTTGATGTGAAATCTGAATTTGTAGCTAATTCGGCCACAGGAGCAGTAGACGTAGTGATGACTACTATTGACGGTGCTCCCATTCATTATACATTAGATGGAACTGAGCCTACGGCAGCTTCTCCTGTGTGTGATAGTATTCTTACAATCAAGGAAAGTTGTACTCTGAAAGCGGTTGCTGTCCGTCCTACCGGAAACAGCAAAATGCTGACTGAACAGATTGCTTTCAGTAAATCTACTTCAAAACCTATTAAGGCCAATCAGCCTGTAAACAAGCAATATGAATTTGGTGGTGTTTCTACATTAGTAGACGGACTGAAAGGAAATGGCAATTATAAAACAGGTCGTTGGATCGCTTTTTATAAAAATGATATGGATGTAACGATTGACTTGCAACAACCTACCGAGATCTCCAGTGTAGCTATCACTACTTGTGTTGAAAAGGGCGACTGGGTATTTGATGCACGTTCTTTCTCAATTGAAGTATCAGATGACGATAAGACTTTTACAAAGGTAGCTTCTGAAGCATATCCTGAAATGAAAGAGACAGATCGTAATGGCCTTTACGAGCACAAATTGACTTTTGATCCGGTAAAAACCCGTTATGTGAAAGTGATTGCAACATCGGAACACTCAATTCCGGCATGGCATGGTGGTAAAGGTAATCCGGGCTTCTTATTTGTAGATGAAATTACGTTGAATTGAAAAAATAGAAATGACAGAAACTAAAACGATTCGTTTTCTTTCTATCATTGGATGTTTACTTGCCGGGATGGCTGCTTCGTGCAGTTCCCGGCAAGTTGCGCCTAATGAAGAAGGGATTAGCGTGCAGAAAATGACCGGATTCCCCGAAGGAGAACCCGGTTTTTCTTTGGGTGTATCGGCATGTTATGCCGGCATCTATCAGGGAGAATTATTGATTGCCGGCGGATGTAATTTTCCGGAAACTCCGGCAGCTGAAGGAGGAAAGAAGAAATTCTACCAAGGTATTTATGCTACTGACGCTTCTGCAGATTCAGTTTTCGTGTGGCGAAAAGTAGGTCAGCTGCCCGTTGCTGCTGCTTATGGAGTCTCAGTATCGACTCCTCGAGGGATAGTGTGTGTGGGTGGATCGAATGAAAATGGATCCTTATCTGCCGTTTACCGCCTTTCTTTGAGTGATGATAAACAAGCTGTGATTGTAGATACGCTGCCATCTTTACCTTGTACGATGGATAACATGAGTGGTTCGGTTGTTGATTATACCCTTTTTGTAGCCGGAGGCAATGTGAATGGCAAGCCTTCGAATGGGCTTTATTGCCTCAATCTGGGCAACCCTGAGACCGGTTGGCAACAACTTCCCGATTTTCCGGGTGCTCCCCGTGTACAGCCTGTATGTGTGGGGCAGCGTAAAGAGAATGAGACACTTTTATATCTGTGGGGAGGTTTTTCCGGGGCATTCGATGGGCGGTCTGCAACTCTTTCTACTGACGGATACTGTTATTCCCCCTCTTTGCAACAATGGCAACCCGTCTCTACTCCCATAGGGAGTGATTCTGTGCCTGTAGCTTTAGGTGGAGGTGCAGGTATAGCTCTGACAGACAGTCTGATACTTTGCACCGGTGGGATTAATAAAGATATTTTCTTGTCTGCCCTGCAACGCGAGGAGATGATGAAAGCAGCAGTGACCGGCGGTAATCAGGCAGCTGTAGACAGTTTGAAATCTGAAGCAAAAACATATATGTTGCATCCGGCTGAATGGTATCGTTTCAATGACCGTATCCTGATTTACAACACACGTCGGGATAAATGGGAAGAGGCTGTTCGGAGCCAAGATGTCGCTCGTGCCGGTGCTGCATTGACAGGACAGGGACAGACCTTCTTTAACATCAATGGTGAGTTGAAGCCGGGGATCCGTACTCCGGAAATAGCTAAGATAATGATTGACTAATTGCAGATAATCTGACATTTTACTTATATTTGTGCATTGAAAACAAAAAACTAAAACCAATCATATCATGATAAAACCTACAATGAGAATTTGTACTTTCTTGCTTGCAGCCGGTTTGATGATAGCAACAGCTGGTATGAAAGCGCAGTCTGTCATTCCCATACCTCTCCGGATGGAACAAGGAAGCGGAACTTTTCAGTTTTCCGGTGAAACCCTGTTGTATACCAATCTGAAGGGTAAGGAGAAGAAAATGATGATGGATTATCTGGAGACATTACCCATTCACTTTAAAAGTTCCAAAAAACAAGCCAAAGAGAATGTAGTCTCATTGCTGATAACAAAGGATAACTCTCAGTTACCCTCTCCCGAGAGCTATACCTTAGAAGTTACTCCCCGTAAAATAACAGTGCAGGCTACTTCCGGAGCCGGATTATTCTATGGCGTACAGACCCTTTTGCAAATGGCACAGCCTGCAATGGGAGATACTTGGTCAGTTCAGGCTACGACGATTCAAGATTCACCACGATTTGAATACCGGGGGCTGATGCTCGATGTTTCAAGGCATTTTCGCTCCAAGGAGTTTGTAAAAAAGCAGATAGATGCATTAGCTTATTATAAACTCAATCGTTTACATTTACACCTAACAGATGCTGCGGGGTGGCGTATCGAGATTAAGAAATATCCTTTATTGACAGAATTTGCCGCCTGGCGTCCGGAAGCTAACTGGAAAAAATGGTGGAATGAAGGTGGACGTAAATATTGTCGTTTCGATGCTCCGGAGGCTTCAGGCGGCTATTATACACAGGATGATATTCGTGAATTGGTCAATTATGCACGCGAGCGCCATGTTACCATTATTCCTGAGATCGAAATGCCGGCTCATTCAGAAGAGGTTCTGACCGCTTATCCGGAACTGTCCTGTTCGGGAGAGCCTTACAAGAATGCCGACTTTTGTGTCGGAAACGAGAAAACCTTTACGTTTCTTGAGGATGTGTTGACGGAGGTCATGGAGCTTTTCCCTTCTCAATATATTCATGTTGGAGGCGACGAAGCGGGTAAGGTAGCTTGGAAAACCTGTCCTAAATGCCAAAAGCGCATGCAGGATGAGCATTTGGCTAATGTGGATGAATTACAGAGTTACCTGATCCATCGCGTAGAAGTGTTTCTCAATGCTCATGGACGTAAACTGTTAGGATGGGATGAGATTTTGCAAGGAGGACTGGCGCCCAATGCTACTGTGATGTCATGGCGTGGTGAACAAGGAGGTATCGATGCCGTAAAATCCGGTCATCAGGCGATTATGACTCCCGGGTCACATTGTTATATAGATGGTTATCAAGATGCACCTTATTCCCAACCTGAGGCTATTGGCGGATATCTGCCCTTGGAAAAGGTATACTCTTATAATCCGATCCCTGCCTCACTTACACCTGATGAAGCGAAGCTGATTTATGGTGTCCAAGCCAATCTTTGGGCGGAATACATCCAGACTGACGAGCATTGTGAATACATGATTTATCCTCGTATTCTTGCGTTGGCCGAAGTGGCTTGGTCTGCTCCCGAACGAAAATCATGGACTGATTTTCGCCCGCGTGCTCTAAAAGCCGTAGCATATCTACAATCCAAGGGATATCATCCGTTTGATTTGAAAAAGGAGATCGGTAATCGGCCTGAAGCGTCAAAACCGGTTCAGCATCTTGCCTTGGGCAAAACGGTTAAATATAATGCTCCTTACAATGCGTCTTATCCGGCGCAAGGCGATAAAACCCTGACTGACGGAATCCGGGGTAGCTGGACTTACAGTGATGGGGTATGGCAGGGCTTTATTTCCCGTGATCGTTTGGATGTAACTATCGATATGGGTGAGTCGACTGTTTTGCATTCGATTGGCGCAGATTTTATGCAGGTAGTAGGTCCGGAAGTCTTTTTGCCTACCGAAGTGATAATTTCTGTTTCGGAGGATGGCAAGAACTTCACCGAATTGAGTCGTCAGACACATAAAGTAGTGAAGTCGGATGCTGTGGTCTTTAAAAACTACGCATGGAATGGGGAAGCCAAAGGACGATACATCCGCTATCAGGCTCGTGCCGGAGAAGAGTTTGGAGGGTGGGTGTTTACCGACGAAATCGTTGTAGAATAACCTTCCTCACAGAGCGGGTGAAACCAAACGTATATATTAATAAATAATAGTATTGAAAGAATGAAGAAACTACCTTATTTTGTATCATTTGCAGCTGCCTGGCTATTTATAGCAGTGGCTTCTGCGCAAGAGAATCCGGTAGATTATGTAAATCCGTTCGTCGGAACGACGAATTACGGAACAACGAACCCCGGAGCTATTTGTCCGCAGGGAATGATGTCGGTTGTTCCTTTTAATGTGATGGGGGACAAATCCGTTGGTAATAAAATAGATAAAGACAGCCAGTGGTGGTCTACACCTTATGAACATACCAATACCTATTTCACCGGATTCTCACATGTTAATCTGAGTGGAGTAGGATGTCCGGAGCTGGGCTCCTTACTTTTGATGCCCACAACCGGAAAATTGAACGTTGATTATTTACAATACGGAAGTGCCTATAAAGACGAGAAAGCCACTCCGGGTTATTACTCAAATGTTCTGACTAAATATGGGATTAAGAATGAGGTTTCGGCTACTTTGCGTACCGGAATCAGCCGTTTTACTTTTCCCAAAGGAGAAAGTAATATCCTTTTGAATCTGGGCGAAGGATTGACCAATGAAACCGGGGCTACCGTTCGTTTTGTCAGTGACACCGAAATAGAGGGGAGTAAGCTGCTCGGTACATTCTGTTATAATCCGCAGGCCGTATTTCCCATTTATTTTGTGATGCGTATTAACAAAACTCCTCGTGCACGTGGCTATTGGAAGAAGATGCGTCCGATGACGGTGGAAGCGCAGTGGGATAATACTTCCGGTAAAAATAAGCTGTATACTGCTTATACCAAAGAGATGAGTGGTGATGATATCGGTACTTGGTTTACGTTTGATACCGACGAAGGTGAAACGATCGAAGTCAGTATGGGAGTGTCGTTTGTCAGCATAGCCAATGCCCGTCTGAATTTAGAGAAAGAGCAGGCCGGAAAGGGATTTGATCAGATTCGTGCCGAAGCGCGTGCCATGTGGCAGAATGATCTTTCACGGATTCTTGTAGAAGGTGGTACCGAAGAGCAGAAAAGAGTATTCTATACCGCCATGTATCATTTGTTGATTCATCCGAATATTTTGCAGGACGTGAACGGACAATATCCGGCTATGGAAGGTAGCGAGATTCTTACGACAAAAGGCAACCGTTATACTGTATTCTCGCTTTGGGATACCTACCGTAATGTACATCAGTTGATGACACTGCTTTTCCCCGATCGGCAGTTGGATATGGTTCGTACAATGGTAGATATGTACAAGGAGCACGGATGGTTGCCCAAATGGGAGCTTTACGGGCGTGAGACACTTACCATGGAGGGTGATCCGAGTATTCCCGTTATCGTGGATACCTGGATGAAAGGGTTGCGTGACTTTGATGTACAAGCAGCCTATGAAGCTATGTATAAGTCTGCTATGACACCTGGCAAAGATAATTTAATGCGTCCCGACATAGATGATTACATTGCGAAAGGATATGTGCCCCTGACAGAGCAGTATGATAATTCTGTATCGCATGCACTGGAATATTATATAGCCGATTATGCGCTCTCACGTTTTGCCCAGGCGCTGGGAAAGAAAGAAGATGCGAAGTTATTCTACGACCGTTCGCTGGGATATAAACATTACTACTGCAAGGAGTTCGGTACATTACGTCCCATTTTACCCGACGGAACATTCTACTCTCCATTCGATCCGATGGAAGGAGCCAATTTTGCTCCGAGTCCCGGTTTTCATGAGGGGAACTCCTGGAATTATACATTTTATGTTCCCCATGATATTGCAGGCTTGACCCGATTGATGGGAGGTAAGAAGAAGTTTGTGGATAAACTGCAGAAAGTATTTGATGAAGGCTTGTATGATCCTGCCAACGAACCGGATATTGCCTATCCTTATTTATTCAGTTACTTCAAAGGAGAAGAATGGCGTACCCAGAAACAGGTGAAGCGTTTGCTTGCCGAATATTTCACTGACCGGCCTGACGGTATTCCCGGTAATGATGATACCGGTACGATGTCAGCATGGGCTATTTTCAGTATGATCGGTTTGTATCCTGATTGTCCGGGAATGCCTGATTATACGCTGACTACACCTACGTTTGACAAAGTAACCATTCAGTTGGATCCGAAATATTATAAAGAAAAAGAGCTGGTCATTACTGCTGTCCGTCCGGGAGATAATGCCGATCTGATTAAGGAGGTAAAATTGAATGGAAAGAAACATGCAGGTTATCGTATCAGTCATGAGGAGTTGGTACATGCCGGGAAGATAGAATTTATATTAAAATAAAAACAAATCAATCATGAACAAGAAAATCAAAATTGCATTTGCTTCGATGCTCGCTGTGCCGCTGTTGGCGTGTGCGCAAGTCCGTACGGAACAAACCTTTGAGAAGGGATGGAAGTTCACTCGTGAGGATAGTAAAGACTTTAGTAACTCTACGTATGATGATGCGAAGTGGCAATCTGTGACCGTTCCGCATGATTGGGCTATTTACGGACCATTCAGTATTAATAATGATAAACAGAACGTAGCCATTTCTCAGGATGGACAGAAAGAGGCGATGGAGCATGCTGGACGTACCGGGGGACTTCCTTTTGTCGGTGTGGGATGGTATAGGCTCAATTTTGATGCTCCTTCATTCAGTAAGGGCAAAAAGGCTACTCTGGTTTTCGATGGAGCCATGAGTCATGCACATGTCTATATCAACGGACAAGAGGCCGGTTATTGGCCTTACGGTTACAATAGTTTTTATGTGGATGCCACTCCTTATTTGAAACCGGGTGAAAAGAACACATTGGCGGTTCGTCTTGAAAACGAGAACGAATCTTCACGTTGGTATCCCGGTGCCGGATTGTATCGCAATGTACATCTGGTAGTGAACGAAGATGCCCATATTCCTACTTGGGGTACTCAGCTGACTACTCCTGTAGTGAAAGATGAATTTGCAAAGGTAAACCTGAAAACAAAACTCGATGTACCAGCCGGAAAAGCATTCGAAGGATATCGTATTGTTACCGAACTGAAGGATAAGGATGGTAAAGTGGTGGCAGCCAACGAAAAGAAGGGAGGTCCGTTCGATGACAATGTTTTCGAACAAGATTTCGTAGTGACTTCTCCGGCTTTGTGGACTCCGGATACTCCGCATCTTTATAGTGCCGTTTCTAAAGTATATGAGGGGAATACTCTGAAGGATGAATATACTACTTCATTCGGTATTCGTTCCATTGAGATTATTCCGAATAAAGGTTTCTTCCTGAATGGAAAGAAAACCATGTTCAAAGGTGTGTGCAATCACCATGATCTCGGACCGTTGGGAGGTATTGCCAATGATGCCGGTATTCGCCGTCAGATTCGTATCCTGAAAGACATGGGCTGCAATGCCATCCGTACTTCACATAATATGCCTGCTCCCGAATTGATTAAAGCTTGTGATGAAATGGGCATGATGATAATGGCCGAGTCATTTGACGAGTGGAAAGCAGCCAAAGTACAGAATGGTTATCACAAAGTGTTTGATGAATGGGTAGAGAAAGATCTGGTGAATCTGATTCATCAGTATCGCAATAATCCGAGCGTGGTTATGTGGTGTATCGGTAATGAGGTGCCCGACCAGTGGAACGGTGACCGTGGACCGAAACTGTCACGCTTCTTGCAGGATATCTGCCATCGTGAAGATCCTACACGTCCTGTTACTCAGGGTATGGATGCTCCCGATGCAGTAGTCAATAATAATATGGCGGCTGTGATGGACGTAGCCGGTTTTAATTACCGTCCTCACAAATATCAGGAAAACTATAAGAAACTTCCGCAACAGATCATCCTGGGTAGCGAGACAGCTTCTACCGTTAGTTCACGTGGCGTTTATAAATTCCCTGTTGTCCGTCGTGCGATGCAGAAGTATGACGATCATCAGTCTTCATCATATGATGTAGAGCATTGCGGTTGGTCCAATCTTCCGGAAGACGATTTTATCCAGCATGAGGATTTGCCTTATTGCATTGGTGAGTTCGTATGGACCGGATTCGATTATTTAGGCGAACCGACTCCGTACTATACCGATTGGCCCAGCCACTCTTCGTTGTTTGGAATTATAGACCTTGCCGGACTTCCGAAAGACCGTTATTATCTCTATCGCAGTCATTGGAATAAAGATAAGGAAACGCTGCATATCTTGCCTCACTGGAATTGGGAAGGACGTGAGGGTGAAGTTACCCCGGTATTTGTATATACCAATTATCCTTCGGCTGAACTGTTTATTAACGGCAAAAGTCAGGGTAAGCGTACAAAGGATCTCTCCGTTACGGTAAACAATAGCGGTGACTCTACTTCTGTGGCCAACTTCAAACGTCAGCAACGTTATCGCCTGATGTGGATGGATACGAAATACGAGCCAGGTACTGTAAAAGTGGTTGCTTACGATAAAGATGGCAAAGCCGTTGCTGAGAAGGAAATTCATACAGCCGGAAAGCCCGATCACATTGAGTTGGTGGCAGACCGTAGCGTGATTGACGCCAATGGTAAAGATCTCTCATTTGTGACAGTGAAGGTAGTCGATAAAGAGGGTAATCTTTGTCCGCTGGCAGACAATGAGATCAGTTTCAAGGTGAAGGGAGCAGGTACTTATCGTGCAGGAGCCAATGGTAATCCGGCTTCTCTTGAGTCATTCCAGACCCCGAAGATGAAAGTATTCAGCGGTATGATGACAGCGATTGTGCAGTCTACTGAAAAAGCAGGAAAGATCACACTTGAAGCAACAGGAAAAGGTCTGAAAAAAGGTACATTGCTGATCGAAAGCAAATAATCTGTTCAGATAGAGTAAGAAAGGAGGGCATCCGGGCAACCAGATGCTCTCTTTTTTTGTTATATTTTATATGCGAACCCTTCAAATGTTAATAGTATGAAACAACACCGGATCATCTGTATACCGACATTGACTTTTGCCCTGCTTCTGATGTTTACTCCCTCTATCTTGCAGGCGCAGGATAAGCCTGTTTTTCCCATTGATTCACTTATTACAGTAGGATATGCTACCGGAAATAAGAAAAATATTTCCGGTTCAGTAGAAAAAATTACGGAGTTGGGCATGAATAAAGATCAGATAACCAATCCGCTGGAGGCGATTCGCGGACGTGTTCCCGGACTTACCATACAAAAAGGAACCAACGGACCGGCAGCTTTGGATGCCGTACGTTTGCGGGGAACTACTTCATTGACCAGTGGTAACGACCCTTTGATCATTGTCGATGGTGTATTTGGTGACCTCAGTATGCTCACTTCTATTTATCCTACCGATATAGAGAGTTTCACCATTCTCAAAGATGCTTCTGAGACAGCTCAATATGGCTCCCGCGGTGCTTCCGGTGTTATTGAAATTACGACAAAGAAAGGAATCCGGGGTAAAACCAGGGTTAGCTACAATGGGAGTTTTGGTATCTCTTCTGTCTACAAAAATCTGGAAATGCTCTCCGGAAATGAATTTCGTAATCTGGCCCGGCAGCAAGGTGTTGCTATACTCGACAAAGGAAATGAAACGGATTTTCTGAAAGAGATAGAACAGACTGGTTTGCAGCAGAATCATCATGTTGCATTTTATGGCGGGACGGATGCTTCCAGTTATCGTGTTTCGTTGGGCTTTATGGATCGTCAAGGTATCATTCTGAATGAAGATATGAAAAACTTCACTTCGAATATGAACATGACCCAACATGTGTTTGATGATTTTTTAGTCTGTGAACTGGGTATGTTTGGCTCTATTCAAAAGAATCATAATTTGTTTGACCTTCAAAAAACGTTCTATTCGGCTGCTACTTTTAATCCTACTTATCCCAATCACCGAAATCCGGAGACTGATTCCTGGGATCAGATTACCAATGCCAGCCAGATCACTAATCCACTGGCTTGGATGGAAGTGAAAGATCATGATGCTACATCACATATCAGTACCCATGCCCGGCTGACTTTTAATTTATTTCGTGAACTGAAACTGATTCTTTTCGGTTCTTATACCTATAATATTGTAGAAAACTCCCAATATCTGCCTACGGCTGTGTGGGCTCATGGACAAGCATACAAAGGGACCAGAAAAATGGAGTCACTGCTTGGCAATCTGATGCTGACTTACAAAAAGAAATGGAACAAGCATTATTTTGATGTACTGGCACTGGCCGAACTGCAAAAAGAAACTTATAGCGGCTTTTATACTACTGTGACCAATTTCAATACCGATCAGTTTGGTTACAATAATCTTCAGGCAGGTGCCATACGACTTTGGGAAGGAACAAATTCTTATTTTGAACAGCCCCGACTGGCATCTTTTCTCGGACGTTTCAACTATACGTTTGCCGACCGGTATATCTTCACGGTGAATGCACGTACCGATGCTTCTTCTAAATTTGGTGCCAATCATAAATGGGGATTTTTTCCATCCGTATCGGGCGCTTGGGTTGTCAGTGAGGAAAAGTTCATGAAGCGTATTCCGTTGGTCGATAATTTGAAACTTCGCATTGGCTACGGTTTAGCCGGCAATCAGAGTGGCATTGACTCCTATACGACACTTAATTTGGTGAAACCCAATGGAGTGGTACCTGTCGGTAGTTCACAAGTGGTGACTTTGGGTAATATGCGTAATACTAATCCCGATTTGAAGTGGGAAGTAAAACGCACTTTCAATGCGGGAGTAGATCTTGGTATGTTTGGCAACCGGCTTCTTTTCTCTCTTAATTATTATAATTCCAAAACCTCTGATATGCTCTATCTGTACAACGTCAGTGTACCGCCTTTCACCTATAACACTCTTTTGGCCAATATTGGTTCCATGCGTAATAGCGGTACGGAGATAGCTGTCGGCCTCACCCCCTTGAAGACTCAGGATATGGAACTGAATGTTAATGTCAATGTTACTTTTCAGCAAAACAAGTTACTCTCTTTAAGTGGGATGTACGGTGGAGAAAATATCTCGGCGCCTGAATACAAAAGTCTGGCAAGTCTCGACGGAGCCGGATTTCATGGTGGATACAACCATATTGTCTATCAAATGGTAGGTCAACCTTTAGGTGTTTTCTATCTGCCCCATTGCAAGGGACTTATTGCCGATGGAAATGGCGGATATACCTATGACATTGCCGACCTGAATGGGGGAGGGGTAAGTCTTGAAGATGGTGAGGATCGTTATGTAGCAGGACAGGCTGTCCCTAAAACTTTACTCGGTTCCAATATCAGTTTCCGCTATAAGCGTTTCGATCTGTCGGTACAGGTGAACGGCGCATTCGGTCATAAAATCTATAACGGCACTTCACTGACCTATATGAATATGAATATTTTTCCCGATTACAATGTGATGAAGAAAGCTCCCGGACGTAATATCAAAGATCAGACTGCTACAGACTACTGGCTGGAAAAGGGAGACTACATCAATTTTGATTACGTTACTGTCGGATGGAATGTTCCGGTAGCGAAGTGGAAAAAGTATGTGCAATCTTTCCGTCTCGCGTTCACTGTCAACAATCTGGCTACTATCACAGGCTACTCCGGTCTGTCACCCATGATCAACAGTTCTACAGTCAATTCTACCTTGGGTGTGGATGATAAACGGGCTTATCCTTTGGCGCGTACCTATACTCTCGGTTTAAGTATTAATTTTTAATGGGAGGATGAGTTATGAAAAGTCGTTATATATGTATGTTCGCCTGTCTTTGGGGACTCGGTTTTCTGTTTTCATGTGATGGTTTTCTGAATGAGAATCCTAAAGATAAGATTCCTGAGGAAGATGCTTATAAGAATCTAACAGATTTATATTATAATGCAGTGGCCTCCTTGTACAATAACATCGGAGGTTACAGTGATAGCCAGGGTTTGCAGGGGACCGGCAGAGGAATTTACGATCTGAATACTTTTACCACTGATGAGGCTATTATGCCTACACGTGGCGGTGACTGGTACGATGGCGGGTTCTGGCAAGGACTTTTCCTGCATCGGTGGGGAGTGGATAATGATGCCATTCAAGCCACGTGGGAATATTTATATAAGGTGGTCAGTCTTTGCAATCAGTCACTCGAACGGATCGATACGTACCAGCAGACCCATAACGATGAAGAACTGCCTGTCTATCGGGCGGAGGTCCGCGCTTTCCGTGCTTTGTATTATTATCATTTAATGGATTTGTTTGCCCGTGTCCCTTTGGTTCTTTCATCATCCACTCCTTTGAAAGAAGTGAAGCAGAACAGTCGCAAAGAAGTTTTCGATTTTGTAGTGAAAGAGCTGCAGGAGTCTGAACCCTTGCTGGAAACGGCATATAGCAATCGTTCCGGCAATTATTACGGACGCATTACACGTCCCGTAGCCTGTTTTTTACTTGCTAAACTTGCCTTGAATGCTGAAATATATACGGATAATAATTGGACCGACGGTCAATTTCCCGATGGAAAAGATATTTATTTTGAAGTAGATGGCGAGCGGCTCAATGCCTGGCAGACGGTAGAGGCTTATTGTGATGCCATCGCTGCAATGGGATATCGGCTGGAAGATAATTATGAAGCGAACTTTGCTGTTTACAATGAATCCTCTGTTGAGAATATCTTCACCATCCCGATGAGCAAGACTCTGTATACCAATCAGATGCAATATCTTTTTCGTTCCCGTCACTACAATCATGCCAAGGCCTATGGGTTGGGAGGAGAGAATGGTTCAAGTGCTACTGTGGAAGTCCTTCGTACGTTTGGATACGATACAGAGGCAGTCGATCCTCGTTTTGACAAATGTTATTTTGCCGGTATTGTATATGACCTCAAAGGAAAAGTCGTCACACTCGATGACGGTACCCAGCTGGAATATTTCCCCTGGAAGGTGGATGTCGATATATCTAATACTCCTTATGAAAAGACTGCCGGAGCGCGGATGAAAAAGTATGCGATTGATGAAACTGCCACCAAAGACGGTAAACTGATGGAAAATGATATTGTACTCTATCGTTATGCCGATGTATTACTCATGAAAAGCGAAGCCAAGGTGCGTAATGGAGAAAATGGAGATGAAGAATTGAACCTTGTCCGTTCTCGTGTGAATGCTCCTTTCCGGACGGCTACATTAGCTAATCTATTGGCCGAACGTCAGTTGGAGTTTGCATGGGAAGGGTGGCGCAGGCAAGATTTGATCCGGTTTCGTCAATATACCCGCACTTATACGGGCAGACCTCAACTTTCGGGTGAGAAGAATGGTTATACTACGGTATTTCCCATTCCGGAAAAGGTTCGGTTAATGAACCCCAATCTGACACAGAATCCGGGGTATTGAGCTAACAAGGACGGGAAGTTGGAAGCGGCTGTCTCTAAATCGTAAGATAATCCATCATTATAGCAGAAAAGTCTATTTATCAGGTAAATAGTTCTTTTGTTCAGATATAAAATTGCCCGGGCAACATCAGGAGATGTAAGTCCGGGCAACATTTTATAGGGTACTCTCTGTATAAATCAGAGTAATTGGCAACGGAGCCGATTAGTCAAAGAGGCTTCTGAACTTCTTGAATATCTTTTCTTTGATTGAAGTACTCGGTTTAAAGTTCTTTGATTCCTCCAGTTTCTCCAGAGTGCTTTTTTCCTCTTTACTCAACGTTTCGGGCACATATACACTAACGTTGACCAATAAATCTCCTGTACCGTAGCCGTTTACGCTTGGCAGACCTTTGCCACGCAGGCGGAGCACTTTACCCGGTTGTGTACCTGCTTCTATTTTCACTTTTACTTTGCCGTCAATGGTCGGTATTTCTACCGCACCTCCGATAGCTGCTGTGGGGAAGCTTAGCAATAGGTTGTACACCAGGTCATTTTCATCACGGATCAGTTCCGGATGTGGTTCTTCTTCTACCAGAATCAGCAGATCACCCGGTATACCGTTGTGCTTTCCGGCATTTCCTTTACCCCCCATAGAGAGTTGCATACCTTCTGCTACTCCGGCAGGAATCTTTACGGTTACTACTTCTTCGCCATATTCGATGCCTTCTCCTCCACAAACCTTACACTTGTCTTTAATGATCTTACCTTCACCATTACAAGTCGGACATGTGGTACGCGTCTGCATAGTTCCCAAGATCGTCTGTTGGTTGCGGATGACCGATCCGCTTCCTTTGCAGGTCGGGCAAGTCTCAGAACCGCTGTTTCCTTCCGCCCCGGTTCCATGGCAATGCGAACAAGGCACATATTTTTTCAGCTTAAATTTCTTTTCAACTCCTGTAGAGATTTCTTTCAAATTCAGCTTTACTTTCACTCTGAGGTCCGAGCCACGGAATTTTCTCTGTTGAGAACCTCCGCCTCCAAATCCGCCAAAGCCTCCGAAACCACCACCGAATCCGCCGCCGCTATGGCCGCCAAAAATATCACCGAACATAGAGAAAATGTCGTCCATAGACATTCCGCCGCTAAATCCGCCGAACGGTCCACCGTTTCCGGCTGCTCCGCTCATTCCTGCATGACCAAACTGGTCGTAGCGGGCACGTTTATCCGGGTTGCTCAGTACGTCGTAGGCTTCGGCTGCTTCTTTAAACTTTTCTTCCGCTTCCTTGTCACCCGGATTTTTGTCCGGATGATATTGGATGGCTTTTTTCCGGTATGCTTTCTTTATTTCTTCGACTGTTGACTCTTTCGTGACTTCCAGCACTTCGTAATAATCTCTTTTTTCTGCCATATTTTAGTTTCGTTGATTTTAGTTATGTTAGCAAGTTCGTTCATGTTCCGGTTATTCTCCCACAACTACTTTTGCATGGCGGATTACTTTACCGTTCAGTGTATATCCGGTCTGTACACAATCCAATATTTTACCTTTCTGTTCTTCTGTCGGGGCAGGAATCACAGCAATGGCTTCGTGGTAGTCTGTATCCAACGGCTGGTCTTTGGTTTCAATCACCTTCACTCCATCCTGTGACAGGATAGACAGGAATTTATTGTATATAAGCTCAACACCCTCTTTCACGGCATTTACGTCTGTGGCTGTTTCCATAGTTGTCAGCGCACGTTCCATATCGTCGATTACCGGCAGAATGCTTTTGATACTTTTCTCACCACCATTCAGAATTAATTCGGCTTTTTCTTTGACGGTACGTTTGCGGTAGTTGTCAAATTCAGCCGAGAGCCGGAGGTATTTGTCTTTTTGATCTTCGATTTGAGCCTGAGCTTCTTTTAGCTCTTTTTCCAACTTTTCCTCTGCGGTCAGCGGTTCGGTTGCTTCAGTTGCTTCTTCGTTTTGCGACTGTCCTTCAACGGTATCCTGAATATCGTCTACTTTCAACTCTTCTTCTTGCTTGGTTTTCTTTTCTTTCGGATCCATATCTATTCTGTTTTTATTCTTGTTAAACGGATTTAGTTTCATGTCAATACGGCATTTTGATGTACTGGCTTTGCAGCAAAAACTTTGCCAGTTTGTCTGTTTTGCCAAAAAACGCAGCAAAGGTAATACTTTTATGTCAGATTGACACATTCCTGATAGTTCGTTATTCACTAAAAATGTCTACCTTTGTCACCGCGTTATTTTGATAATAAATAAATTAAGGAATAATAATAGAATGATTACAGTTTCTAACGTTTCGGTACAGTTTGGTAAAAGAGTTTTGTTTAATGATGTAAATCTGAAGTTTACAAGTGGAAATTGTTATGGTATCATCGGTGCTAACGGTGCCGGTAAATCTACTTTTCTGCGCACGATTTACGGTGACCTCGATCCTACAACCGGAAACATTACATTAGGTCCGGGCGAACGCCTTTCAGTGTTGAGTCAGGACCACTTTAAATGGGACGCTTTTACGGTTATGGATACCGTAATGATGGGGCACACAGTGTTGTGGGACATCATGAAACAGCGCGAAGCCCTTTATGCTAAAGAAGATTTTACGGACGAAGACGGTTTGAAAGTTTCCGAACTGGAAGAGAAGTTTGCCGAACTCGACGGATGGAATGCCGAAAGCGATGCGGCGATGTTGCTGAGCGGTTTAGGTGTGAAAGAAGACAAACATTATACATTGATGGGTGAATTGAGCGGTAAAGAGAAAGTGCGTGTGATGTTGGCACAGGCATTATACGGAAATCCCGATAACCTGCTGCTCGACGAGCCTACCAATGACTTGGATATGGAGACCGTTACCTGGTTGGAGGAGTATCTCTCCAACTTCGAACATACCGTGTTGGTTGTGAGCCACGACCGTCACTTCCTCGATTCTGTATGTACACATACCGTCGATATAGATTACGGAAAAATCAATCTTTTTGCCGGTAATTACAGTTTCTGGTACGAATCCAGCCAGTTGGCTCTTCGTCAACAGCAGAACCAGAAGGCCAAAGCTGAAGAGAAAAAGAAAGAGTTGGAAGAGTTCATCCGTCGTTTCAGTGCCAATGTTGCCAAGAGTAAGCAGACTACCAGCCGTAAGAAGATGCTCGAAAAGTTGAATGTCGAGGAAATCAAACCGTCATCCCGCAAATATCCGGGTATCATCTTTACTCCGGAACGTGAGCCGGGCAATCAGATTCTGGAAGTTTCCGGTTTGAGTAAGAAGACCGAAGATGGAGTTGTGCTGTTCAACGACGTGAACTTCAACGTGGAGAAAGGAGATAAGATTGTATTTATTTCACGTAATCCGCGTGCGATGACCGCTTTCTTTGAGATCATCAACGGGCATATGAAACCCGATGCCGGGCATTTCAACTGGGGAGTGACGATTACTACCGCTTATCTTCCTTTGGACAATACCGAATATTTCAATACCGATCTGAATCTGGTCGACTGGCTGAGCCAATATGGCGAAGGCAACGAGGTGTACATGAAAGGTTTTCTGGGGCGTATGCTTTTCTCCGGTGAGGAAGTACTGAAAAAAGTTAGTGTTCTTTCGGGAGGCGAGAAGATGCGTTGTATGATTGCCCGTATGCAGTTGCGCAATGCCAACTGTCTGATTCTCGATACTCCGACCAATCATCTCGACTTGGAGTCTATTCAGGCATTCAATAATAATCTGAAGACTTACAAAGGTAATATCCTCTTCTCTTCGCATGACCACGAATTTATTCAGACCGTTGCTAATCGTGTGATTGAATTGACTCCGAATGGTATCATCGACAAGATGATGGAATATGACGAATACATTACTTCCGACCACATCAAAGAGCTGAGAGCCAAGATGTATAAGTAACGATGAACGTTTTTTGAACGATAAACGATGAACAGGCTGCACATAAATGGGTGCCTGTTCATCGTTTTTTTGTTTGCATTTACTGTAGTTTATCATCCATCGTTATTTTACCTTTTTCCATTTATTGCGTATCATATATAAACAACATATACAGTGTGAGCTATGGAACAGAATGAGATACAGGTATTGGTAGAAAAGAGCAGGAGGCAAGATGCAAGTGCATTTGCTTTGCTTGTGGCGGAATATCAGACTTTCGTTTTTCGCTTGGCTTTCCGTCTGTTGTGTGATGAAGAAGAAGCCCGGGATATGGTGCAGGAGACTTTTTTACGTGTCTGGCTTTCATTGGATAAGTACCGGCCGGAATTCCGTTTCTCCACCTGGCTTTACAGGGTAGCATGTAATATCTGTTATGATCGTCTGCGGGCTTTGCAGCATTCTCCGGCCGGTGCGCTCTCTGATATTACATTTGCCGAACTACCTGTTTGTTCCGATGATAATATTGAAGCCACGTTAGTCAACCGGGAGCTGAAAGCCCATATCCTGTACTTCATGCAACAACTGACCCCTAAGCAAAAGCTTGTATTTACATTGCGGGATATCGAGGAGTTGGAAATCAAGGAAATTGAGAAGATCACCGGATTTACATCTGTCCAGATCAAGGCCAATCTCTATCTTGCACGAAAAAGTATCCGTAAGAAGTTGAACGAAATAAATAAAGAAAGATGAAAAAGGAAGAAATGAATTACGAAAAATGGTTGGAGCAATTAAAGAAGACTCCACCTGTTTTAGAAAATCCGGACGCACTGACCGAGGATATTATGCGTGCTGTCAAAGCAGCGCCTTTCAGGAACAGGCCCGTCCGCAGATTGAACTTTGCTGCCTGGTGTTCTGCTATTGCTGCAACCCTGCTTCTCGGTTTATGGGTGGCAGAGGCAGTTGCTGTCGATCCGATTCTATCCTCAGAGGTGACTCGTATACCGAAACCCTATCAAGAGCAAACACTCACCGATGAGCGAAGCTATGAGAGATTGATGACAGGAGAGAAGCGGGAGATCTTCTTTTCCGCGTCCCGAAGCCGGAAAAAGGAGATGCTTAAACGGGAACGGCTTTATACCCGGTACGAACAGATAATGAAGAATGAATAACCTTTAAAAACAGATGCATATGAAAACGAATAAACTTTTATCGATATTGCTGCTGGCGGTTTCAATGGTGTCTTGCACCACTTATTATCAGGTGAAGACCCGGATTCATCCTGACGGTTCGGCCCATAGGGAAGTATATGCTTTTGCCGATTCTGCATTCATGGCCGGAGATCCGATGAAAAACCCCTTTATGTTTTCTTTGGACTCTGGTTGGGTAGTGACACGTTTCGATTCTGTCCGTACTCACAATTATTTTGGAGAAGAGGGAAAGATTAACGTATGTGCCGGCAGGGAAGAGCCTTCTGTCAGCATGTTTGCGGAGCAGGTTCATCCTAAAGATCCGATGTACCGTCCCTTGGTGACTCCTCAGGAGACACTGACCAAACATTTTCGTTGGTTCTACACCTATTATACCTATACCGGCATCTATCCGGAATTGGCAGATAAAGGACCTGTACCTCTAAAGAACTACCTGAATGAATCGGAACAGAAGCTTTGGTTCCAGGGTGACGACACAGCCTATCGCGGAATGAACGGATTGGAGATGAAAGAATTGCTCGATCGGTTGGAAAAGAAATTTTACGACTGGTACAACCGAAGTCTTTATGAATTAAGTTTCGAAGTTATCCAGCCTTTTATCGCTGAGATAGATCGGGGGAAGTATATGTCCCGTCTGGATGAAGTTAAGGATTCATTGTATCTCGGCTATCAACCTAAAGATGATGATCCGGATCCTGATCCGGAACTCATTTGCCAATTGCTCGATACGCATTATCATACCGACTGTTTTTCTCTGCTTTATAAGGAAAAGCAACAGGAAGTAGATAAACGCTTTGACGAAGAGACACGTCCGATTGAATTGTTCGGAGCCGTGATTCAATATGAACTTAAAATGCCCGGACAAATGATCTCAGCCAATACAACTTTCAGAGATCGCGAATATCTGGTTTGGAAAGTGGATGCTTACCGTCTTTTGGCGGGTGAATATTCCTTGACGGCCCGATCACGGGTACCCAATGTCTGGGCCTTTATTCTTACCGGTGTACTGATTCTTTTGGGAATAGGCTTTTGGATAAAAAAGCGATGAATAGGAGAGGAGTGAGATAATGTCAGAACTCACTACAGATTACGCAGTTCTTCACAGATTATTCATGTGGTCATCCATGATTTAAATTCACTCTGTGTTACTCTGTGTGCTCTGTGGTGAGTTCTGACAGCTCTTGTTTTTATCGTTTATAAATCAACTTATTTTTTCCTTCTCCAAAAAGGTTATCTCCTATCGTTGTGATTTTGTCTCCATGAGCAACTACGTACCGCAACCTGTCGCATCCCATGAAAGCTCCATATTCGATAGCAGTAATGCTTTCCGGTAGTTCTACCGTTCCACAGAGACGGCCGCAATTGCTGAAAGCCCGTTGTCCGATGCTTTTTAGTCCATGTGGCAGACGGATGCGGAGCAGATATTTTTTTTGTGAGAAAGTAAAGTCGGGGATGGCCGTTGCATTGGTTTTTTCAATGTCTACAGCTACCAGATTCGGCATATAATCCCGTATCAACTTGAAGTCGGCTGCATCCAGCTTGCCTTCGATGGTCAGGAAGTTGATTTCTTTCGGCTGTAGTCCTGCTTTCTGAATTTCATTTTCCAGCGTGCTCAGTGCTCCTACCTCTATTTTAGCTTCCAGTGGTTCGCCTTCGATGAATGCAAAGTTATCCCAACGGTTTTTCAGCCGGTATTCATCGCTTGCTCCCAGTGGTACAAAGATAGCAGTGATGCTGTCTGCCAATGCTTCCGGCAGTAGGTTAGGAGGAGTTTTCTTTTTAATCTGGCATATATTCAGATTTTCGCAGCCCATAAAAGCCGCATCTTCAATGTTTTTGATCTTTTCCGAAAGAATGATCTTTTTCAGAGTGGATTTTCCTTTGGCAGTGCCGTTTTCCATCTTACAGAAAGCGTATGCCGGAACAAAATTCGGCATATAAATATAGAACTTATCCGGATAGGTACCTTCTTTACCCGAGTACATGCTGATGCTCGCATTAGCTATGTCGAGCACTTGTAAGTTTTTAAATTCATCGCGCAGATGTCTGAAGTCCACTGCATTGATCTTTCCGGTCAGGGTCAGGTGGGTGACCTGGTTCGCTTCCTCTTCCGTCATCATTGAAATCAATGTTCCCGGTTTGCTGACGAAATACGTTTTCTTAACTTCTTGTGCCGTAGCTGCAAATAGATTGGCAGTAAGGGCTATTCCTATAAACAGATGTTTTATTTTCATATTTATGATAAATGTTTAGACAAATATAGCGAATCATACTTTATCTCGTCCAGAGTTTTAGAAAAATATAGTTATTTTTGTCCTTCAACCAATAAATTAACAAAATGGAACAACAGGATCACGAATCATTCTTTTCTCCGAAAGGGATTCCGGCATTTGCAAGCATTATTATCTTTTTGGTAAGCTTCTTTATCGTCATGTCCCTATTCCATTCCGTTCTGAATCTTTTTTCGGTAGTAAGAGGGTACGGAATGGGTTATTTCTTTATTGGAGAGGGGGTTATGTTGTTGAGCGTATTTATTGTGACCTTTCTGATGATGAGATTTCTGGATCGCCGTCCCTTCTCCGATTTAGGATTCAGCCTGAAAGGGCGTGGCAAAGATATTCTCTACGGTTTCCTGATGGCAGTGCTCATTTATGCTATTGGTTTTGGTGTTTGCCTGCTGACCGGGCAGATTGAGGTTGTCGGTGTCCATTTGCATTGGAGCGATTTGCTCTTAAGCGGGTTGTTTTTCGCCATGGTTGCCATTGTCGAAGAAACTATGATGCGCGGATATGTTCTGGGACGTTTGTTGCGTACGCGTCTCAATAAATTTATTTCTCTTCTCATCTCTTCCCTTTTGTTTGCGTTGCTTCATCTGATGAATCCCAATGTGGCTTTTTTACCCATGCTCAATCTGGTGTTAGGAGGTTTGTTACTGGGAGCTTCCTATCTTTACACCCGTAATCTCTGGTTTCCTATTTCGCTTCATTTCTTTTGGAACTGGATTCAAGGGCCCGTACTTGGCTATGAAGTCAGTGGCAATCGTTTCTGTGAAACCTTGTTTTCACTTCGCCTGCCTGCAAATAATTTGATTAATGGAGGGGCATTTGGTTTTGAAGGTTCGTTGGTTTGTACCGTATTGGCTGTTACTTTTACGTGGGTTATCATCCGGTGGTTCGAGCGTTTGTCACAGCATACACGGAGTTTTTAAGATTATAAAGACATTGGCTTTTGTTCATCTCTGATTTTTATTCCGTCTGCATGATATGTAAAGAAGCGCATCGGGTTCACCGTGAGTGGCTCTCGGACGATAGTGTACCAGCCTGTAACGTGCTACACCTATATCGCTGGAGACTTCGAAGTTCCAGTGGGGATCAATGTAAAACCCTGAGGAGTTGATAATATAATTCTTATCTTTGCTTTTCAAGCAATAACTGGCATAATGAAAACAAACGGTTATCGTCTTCTTCTTCCTGAAGGAACTTTAGATTACCTTACTCTTGTTGATGTCAAAGGGAGCAGTTCTGAAATAATCATCTATTTGGAAGAAAAGAATGAAGTTCCTTCTGAGTATTTTAGTAAGTCTACTAAAAGTAAAGGTTTTTATGATCCTGTAGTTGTTCAGGACTTTCCGATTTGTGGTAAGTAAGTGTTTCTGAATATCCGTCGTTACCGTTGGATTCTTAAAAAAGATAATAGTTATATAAGCCTTAATTGGCGTATGGGTAGCCAAAGATATCTGTATGATGCAAGATTTTGCGCCTTTTTTAAAGGCATTATATTGATAACTATCCGATTAGCTGTAAACTTTTGGAGTTGCTTTATGGTGTGGATGGTAATCTTTTTGAGCGGAAATATCGCAATCACCTAAGTAGTTCCTGCATTGGGATCAGTTGGAACATGCTGAAGAATGGTTACTTTTGAGGGGAATATGGGTGCTTACATTGGTATTGACGAGGTGGCACATCCGGGATGAACTATATACGATCTTAATGAATAAAAAGGCTTGTGGTAAGAAAGGAAGTATTATACTTATCATCAAAAGAGCCGATGTGTGTACGATAAGTCATGTTTTACTTAAACTCTCTTGTCGCCGTCGTTATCAGGTTCGTAAGGATCACTTTGGATATAGGTCCCAATATGGAACAGAAAGCTCATACCTGTTTTTCTACCCCCAAATGTGTGACTAATCGCTTCCATGCCCAGAAACTGGCTTATGAAGCTTTCCCTTGAATTTAAAAAATAATCAATTTAGTTTACTGACTAAACAAACATGACTTTTTTATTTAAACTTTAATTAAAGCATACAGTTCCCTTACCCATACCAAGACAGTTAGGACTAAAAAACTAATCAATAATCAATGTGTTGTAGATATTGTAGAATTCAAATTGTCTCATTTTTTAGTCCAAAAATGTAGCGTATTGATAAAGCTGAGCGATGTTCTCTGCTTAGTTCAGCTATCCCTTTGCTTTTATCTGCCACTTTTCTATTCTTGTTTTTCCAGATTGCAAATAAGGCAAGTACCATTTTGGGGATTGTATCAAGATTTCTGGTGGCTCTTTCGGCTTTGCGCTTGAGCTTATCCTGCTGAAGGTCCCGGTCAAGATTCCAGTGTATACTCTCAATCGCCTAGTTCTATCTGGTTATTAAACTTAACCGTTTCGCATTCTCGTCGGGGACTTGAGAAGTACAATCTCTGTTCGGATGTGCTCTGACCGTTAGAGTTTTGTAAGTATGTCTATACCCTTAAAGACGCGACAAAGTGGCGCTTCCAATGGTAATCTGCCCAAAAGGATACCCATTGACTGCAGTCTTTTTAGATAGCATTTTCCAAACTGAATTATTTCGGCTCTGGTGTTGCACCTACTGAGCCTCCCCGATATGATAAGTATGAGTATGTCTCAAGTTTGTGCCTGGAATTTCCTTTGTCGGTTCTACGGTATTCCGGTACTGAGGTTATAAATTCTCTCAAATGTTTCATGATACTATCACTCGGACAGTCGAAGTATTTCTTCTTTTGTGTTATTGAAGAGAATAAGTTTTATATCAACTGATTAAATTGTGTTTTTGCTACGTAAAAATAAAGGTGAAAGACAAAATCGGTATCACGTCGCATTTGAAATCCGGCTATAAAAAAATTATAAAAAAGAGCTAGAAAAAATAACATTGAAAGCAGTGTTTTTTCTTATTGTTACGCATAAAATTAATGCTTTTTCAGAAAAAATAAGTAGTAAATATAAATTTTAAAGAAAAAATACATAAATATTTATTAAAATAAATGTTTTCTTGGTGCTTTAAAATATATTTATAATTTTACTGTCAGTTACGTCTATTTTTATAAAATGAATGTTGAAATAATAAGTTATATTCTGTCATTCATTGGATTGAAGGCAGATTGTCGCGCTCATTCTTCTCACGGAAGAATGAGAGTATTTGTTTTGTCCGTAAACGAAACCCGTAGAAAAATTCCGAATATTTTATATATATCCTCCCCTGTTTCGATGGGTGGGGACAGTATCCTATTTTATAACTTCAATCAAGTGCATAAATAAAAACAGTTATGAAATTGAAGATTTACATATCCGTTTTTCTAGGTGTCCTGTTCGGCCTGAACATACAGGCCCAGAGTGTGGCTGTGAAGACCAACTTTGCGGGATGGGCAACGGCGAGTCCCAATATCGGGCTTGAAGTGGGCATCAGCAAGAAGTCTTCGATAGATCTTTACGGTTCGTTCAATCCGTTCCGGTTTGGCAACGGCAAACAGTGGAAACATTGGTTTGTGCAGCCCGAATACCGGTATTGGTTCTGCGAGAGGTTCAACGGCCATTTCCTCGGTTTCCACCTGGTAGGAGGTGAGTACAACCTTGCCAAGATAAACATGCCTTTCGGGGCTTATCCCAATCTGGAGACCACCCGTTACCAGGGATGGGGTGTCGGCGCCGGCATTGCATATGGCTATCAGTGGCCCATCTCCAGGCATTGGGCATTGGAGGCGACCATAGGTGTAGGTTACATCTACGGTGAGTACGACCGTTTCCCGTGCGCCGAATGCGGAACGAAGTTGGAATCCGGTAATAAGCACTACTTCGGTCCTACGAAAGTCGCCATCAACATGATTTATGCATTTTAACATCGGTTGCCTTATGTACACAAACAAATATTTTGCAATAGCAATCTGCCTGTCAATGCTCAGCACTCCAGGCAGAGTCTCAGCCCAGTGGGAGAACACGGGTGACGTACGCATTGTGGAACAGTCCGTACAGAAAGCGGGCGATTCTCTGCAAATAGGCCTTAAGATTGATTTGACAGATTTGAATGTTAGGTCAAGCTTGGCCGTAGAGATCATTCCCTTATTGTCTGATGCTGAAGAGCGGATATTCCGCCTGCCCAACTTACTGGTTACGGGGCGAACCCGCCATATCCTCTTCCAGCGTTTGCCTAAGAAAGAGAAAGCTGGGCAACAGGAAGTGCGGCGTAACAACAACAAAGAACAGTATGCCGACTACACGGTAAGCATCCCCTACGAGAAGTGGATGGGACGCTCGTCGCTGTCCGTAGCGCTGGATCTTTGCGGGTGCGGCTGGGATGCACTTGCAAGCAAACGCATGGACGTGACTAACATAACAATCAATGACGCGGCAGACTACGTCCCCGCACTTGCCTATAAGGTGCCGGAATACGAAGCGGTGAAGCAGAGGAAGCTGGAGGGAAGAGCTTTCCTCGACTTTCCTGTCAACGAAACGATAATTTACCCCGAATACCGTAAAAACCCGCGCGAGCTGAATCGCATCCGGAGCACCATCGACTCGGTGCGCGACAACCGCTTTGCCACCATTACGGCAGTCGGTATCAAGGGGTATGCCTCGCCCGAAGGTAGCTACAGCAACAACATACGTTTGGCAAAAGGTCGTGCGCAAGCCCTACTCAATTACGTGCGCGGCCTGTACAACTTTGGTAATGCAGCGTTTACCGTAGAGTACGAACCGGAGGACTGGGAAGGCTTCCGGCGGCTGGCGGTAGCTTCGGACCTGTTGGAGAAAGCGCAGGTACTCGCCATCATCGATGGTACGGATGCTTTCGACGTTCGCGAGCGCAAACTGATGCAGATTGGCGACGGCAGCGTCTATCGTTTTATCTTGCAGGAATGGTTCCCCGCCCTGCGCCATTCGGACTATACAGTGAGGTACACTATCCGCAATTTTACGGTAGAGGAAGCCAAAGAACTGCTCCATACCGACCCCAAGCAACTGAGCTTGGAAGAGATGTATCGCGTGGCGCAAACTTACGACTCGGGAAGTGAAGCCTTCAACGATGTATTTGACATCGCTGTACACATATACCCCAACGACCCGGTCGCCAATCTAAATGCCGCCAACGCGGCACTGATGCGCCGCGATTCCGCTGCTGCCCGCAAATACCTTGATCGTGTGCCCGATTGCGGTGAGAAGCTGCTGGCGCAGGGAGCGCTGGCATTGTACGAAGGCAATCGCGAAGCGGCCACCGAATACTTCGAGCAAGCAAAGGCGGTAGGCATGGACGAAGCAGATACTAACTTGCAGTTCATCCGCCATATACCCTGATAAAGCAAATAAACGATTTAAAGAACTCAATATAAGCCTCAATTATTATGAACGGAAATATGAAAATCAGATCTATTATGCTGCTAACTTCCATGGTTGCATTGCTGGCAGGATGCGCCCAAGACGAAACATTGGGACAATCTCCCCTCGACCCCGTAGTGCAGGGTGACAGATACATTAGTGTAGCCTTTACCTTCCCTGGAAGCACACGCGCTGACAACAATCAGTATGAGTACGACCACGGTACCGAAGCCGAATCCGCCATCAAGGATATGACCGTCTATTTCTTCAAGAGTGACGGTACGATGCTGGGAGATGGTGTCTCCATAGGAGAAGTGGGTTATGGAACTAACACCTCCGACGACAATAATATTACCAAAAAGCTTGACGTGGAGGTCCCCGCCGCACTGCTCAGCTACTTGATAGAAAAGGAAGACAATTCGGACGGTACCCAGGAGGAGGGAAGTAAAACCGCCGGCATGATTGTGCTGCTCAATAAGGGGAATCTTAAACTCCACTGCGAATCCGGCATGCCTTATGAGGACTTCAACGCAGCTATCGAAGACACCTCCGTTGAGAGTGTAGCAAACCCCGCCAACGGATTTATGATGACCAACAGCAATTACCTTAGCTCCGAGGGTAAGGAAGCGGCTTTGATTACCATAAGCAAAGATCACATCGGCGTGCGGAAAAATAAGGTCACGATCAAAGAACCAGAGGAGGAGGTAGTTGTACCCGTTGAACGTGTAGCTGCCAAAGTGAGGGTAAAGGTAGCAGATACGAATTCAAAACAAGTAGGGGATACAGAGAAACCGAAAGCGACTTTCAAGCTTTTGTCTTGGGGGCTGAATGTAACCAACAAAAGTTATTATCCGGTTAAAAAACTGACGGACGGATTCCTTGAGGAAAAGAGCGGTATACTCTCTGTTGCCGATAAGTACGAAGACTGGCCGCTGTATAAGAATAATTCTCCGCGTATTTGGAACGATCCTCTCCATAATCGCAGTCATTGGGCGGTAGATCCGAACTATGGAGATGAAAATGAATCCTCCCGGTTCGACTATCTCGATCTCTCCACGGGTATGGTAGCACCCGAAACTCCTCTCTACTGCTTGGAGAATACGTTCAACGAAGAAAATCAGATGACACAGAACACGACGACCGCCATCATCGTGGCACAATTTATTCCGGCAGGTGTCGGCACATCGGAAAGTGATAAGACGTGGGTAAGATGGAGAAGCGGCAACTATGCTTCCAAAGCTTTCATCAAACAGGTTTTTCAAGAAGCAAAAGCAGTAGATATTACGAAATACTATTACAAGACAAAGAATGCGCTAAGTCAGGATCCCACGTATCAGTCTTTAACGTCCGGGAATTTCAAAATCGGTACAACTGGAGTGGAGAACCCGATTGAAATCAACGGGCAAAAGGTGGGTTATATGAAGGGTGCTACCATCGTTTACAATCCGGACTTTGAGGACAATGCCACTCCGGATAAGTTATACATGAAATCTGGTGACGGAACAAATCCTGAAGATTGGACAGAGATCGAGCTTGGACAGGCAACCGAAGCCATAAATATGACTATCAAAAGCATATTCGAGGAGCATCCGGCTCAAATCTACCTCAATGGCTACTGCTACTACGAAGTGCCCATCCGTCATTTCAGTGACAGTGAAGTGCCTTGGGAAGATGTGCCGGCAGTGAATAAGCCCAAGCATTTGGGCCGTTACGGTATCGTGCGCAACAATGACTACCGCCTGACGATAAAATCAGTTGATAATCCGGGCAAGCCTATCGAAGGTAACCAAATTACTCCCGACTCCAAAACAGATGACCAGATTGAATTCTACATGAATGTAGACATCAACGTACTCTCTTGGGTGGTAAGAAATCAGGAAATTGATTTCTAAATGTGTTTCACTTAAAAAAATCAATAAGCTATGCAGGTCTTTTTACATCATACTATCAGAAATTGGTTGTTGGTTGCAATGGCGTTCGGCGCGACTTCCTGCGAGTGGGTAAAGGATGACCTGCCTGAATGTCCGCCTACCGAGCTTCGTGTAAGCTTCAAGTACGATTACCATATGTTTGGTGGCAATGTCTTCATGAACCAGGTAGGAGCTGTCTACGCATACGTTTTCGATCGCGATGACAAGTTCTTGTTCCTGCGCACGGAGACCGACCGTGAAGTGTTAGGAAAATATGATTATGAAATGGTCTTCGACGATTTGGAACCCGACCGCTACCGCTTGGTGACGGTGGCTTTCCAGAAAAGTTGCGAAGAAATGTACCAATGCGCGGGAGCGAAGTTCCGCATGCCGCAAATGCAGATGGGCGATCCCTTGGAGAAATTAGAGGTCGTACTCGACCGCCAGCGGAACGCGGTCGACGGGCGTACTTATGTGGTGCATGAAAACGTACCGCTCGACACCTTGTGGATGAACCGCACGGAGAATGTCGTGGAAACGAAATTCCAGGAAACAACTCGCACGACAGTGGACCTGATGCGTCACACCAAAAATCTAACCATTACCCTGCGGCAAGTGGAAGACCCTGCTGACATCCACCATGCCGACTTTGCCGTCACGGTTACAGACAACAACGGGCGTGTGCGCCACGACTGTACGCTCAAAGAGGATGACGAGCTACTTACCTATACCCCGCACGCCATGTGGACCTCGGAATACGACGACAATACGCGTGGCGGCGAAGAGGTACAACGTGCCGCCCATGCCGATATGAGCATAGCTCGGTTGATGTATTCCGAAACATCAAGCCCCAATGCCCTTCTGGTTATCCACAATACGAAAACCGATACTGAGGTGGCCCGCATCAACCTGCCCGAACTCCTCGTGACTGACCGCAATACCGCGGAGTTGGGCTATCCTCCCCAGGAATACCTCGACCGCGAACATAATTATAAGCTCGATTTCTTCCTTATAGGCGATAAATGGCAATACATCAATGTCACCGTGGGCGTGTTGAGTTGGCAAGTACGTAACCAATCGGTAGTGATATGAGAAAGATAGGAGAATATATTATCCGCTTGACACTATCCGCCTTGATACTGTCGAGCCTGTATGGCTGCAAAGGCAGTGAAGAGGAACTATTGGCAGACAAGCCCGCCGACAAACCTTCCATCCTGACGCTGAACGTCGCACTATCCGTCCCTATACCCAAGGAAAACGGTGTATCCGTACGTGAGCAGGTGAAGGAGCTGCGTCTTATCCTGATTGACAAAACAACGAAAGAGGTGGAATTTAATGAACAGCTCGATTTGAACAAGCTAAATACGGGAGATGGTAAAATCAGATACATTTATGAGCTGAAAAATATAAATACGAAAGTAGGTGCAAAGTATCTGTGCGCTTTGGCTAATGCGGAAGCTTTGATTAAGGACATCTTGCCGGAGGAGACTTCGGGAAAGGGCTTTCCGAAAAGGAGAGTCCCGAAAAAAGACTTCATAACACAACTGGAGGCCTGCCAGATAGGAGAGAACTTTTTTGTGAAACCAGAGGATGGTAGTACAGACAATAACATCCCCATTACTTCGAAATCATACGAATTTACCTTGAATGGAAGCGAGGCAAAACAAGAATACATCAATGGTGTATATACATATACTTACACAAAAGAGGTAAATGTGGACATGGTTTATGCAGCGGTGAAGTTCAATTTTGATTTTGTCTTGGGAGATGATTTGAAAAGAAATTTGCAAATGGAAGGTAAACAGATACAAATTGTAAAATGGATGGTCAGTGAGGTGGCAAGCGACTCTTATCTGCTTCCGCATATGAATAGCACCCAAGCATGGAATGAGTTGGTGGCTATGGCAGGAACGTCAAGCTCGAGCGATCCAGGGGACAAGGTTCAATGGATAACAGACTATCGTATTCCGGAAGATATTCCTTTCATCGAGTATGAGAAAACTTATGATAATGACGAGATAGTCCTGTCTGATAATAAAGCACAATATGAAGACCCCGCCATTTACTACATGCACGAAAGTAAAAGCCTACGGTATAATAAAGACGAACAGGAATATTCCTTAAACCTAGGGATTCGGGTAATAGGAAAAGGAGCAGGCCAAAAAGATAGCAAAGAAGACCTCCCAATCATACTATCCCAAGAGTTTCCCAACTTGAAGTCATTAGTACGCGGCACTCACGTTCGGGTTACGGCAAAAATTACAGCAATACCGGAGCCGGGAAAGAACGGACTTGAAATAAAAGTCAGTTCTTGGAAAGAAGAAGGGCCGGTAGACGGTGGTTGGACCGATAAGCCATTAGGATAATAAAACCAAGTATTTGAAACTAAATAAAGATTTGTAATGAACCATATAAGATACATTCTATTTGCGCCCCTTTTCATGTTGGGGGCTTGCTCTTCCGGAACATGGGAGGACATCGAACAGCCGAAGCCGGAAGAAATGGAAGAAGAATTTTCCAACGTCAGCTTCAGTGCCGGTATGAATCAGGGACAGGAAGGTGATGGCGATACTCCTTATTTTAGGAATGGCGACGAAATACGCATCAGCACTCCCTCGAGCTATGCTACGCCGGATTTTGATAAAACGGGTGGCTATTATACCTATGTATATAGTGAAAAAAAAGATGATGAATATCCTTATAAATTCGAGGAGAAAGTGAAGGGTTCGGGTTTTGACTGGCGTACATTGCAGCCTACTTCCATTTACTACTTTTTTGAGGCAATGTATTTTCCTGGTGAAGGTCATCAATATTATAAGGATGTACCATATAGACAGGATAGTGTAGCCAACTACCTAAAAGCCGACTTGCTGTTGGCGCACCACCGTGTGCCCATCTCCGAAAGAGGCAATAACGTCCAACTGGTTTTTCATCATGCATTCGCCATGGTAGAGGTGGAGGTGACGCTGCCGGAAGCTGAAACCCCCATCGATGGGGTGTTCCCCCGGGATGCGATGGAGAAGGTCTATATGAGAGACATGCTGATTACATACGACGTGAACTATGCAGAGGTTATCAGCAATGACGGTCTCCGTACAACGCGTGGTCTTTTGGAAGATGACGGTGGTACCAGACAAAATGTTACCATGTACAGGGATAAACTGGAGGACAAGCGGAAACGTGATGCGAACAACGATAAGATTATACACCATACATACATCTATCGTGGTATTGTGCCCGCACAAGCATTTGATGGGGCACATAACGGAGCAGATTTCCTCTATTTTATGGTGAAGGAAAACAATGGCAGTGACAAGCTGACAAAATACAGATTCACACCGAACAAAAGTTTGACTTTAAACTCATCGACGAAACTGAAGCTCCGACTGACAATCCAAAAGGGTGATCAGGAAGCCGCCCTCTTGAGAACGGAAATCCAACCTTGGTCCAACGCCAATGCAAACATCCTGGCGGAAAAGCAGGATAAGACTAACGATACTAACAGATAAAATCGATAATGATGAAATCAAGAGCATACGTTATAGGGCAAATCCTTGCCGCGGCCTCTTTTATCCTGGCGGCAGGAGGATGTACAGACAAAGCGGAAGAGGACATATATCCATATGCCGACGCCAACGAACCGATAGTAATCAGGGCATCAAGTGAAGCGTTGGGTGTTGCTACCCGTGCAGAAGGAGAAGAAGCAACACCGGAATGGATAACGGACGGAAAGTACCTTTTCACTTACCCGCTGTCGGCGGATGGGAAAGAAATGGCTAGCCTGGTGTGCGAGTTTAAAGAGGGATATGGCTATATATATAAGGAGAATGGTGACCTGTTGAAAAAGGGAGAGCTGCAGTATGATGGCGGGTCTAAAGTTTATCTGGATAATTTGGTAGATTATAAGGTGGATGGTCCGGTGGGACAAGGAACGGATAACTTTACCTGTATAGAGTTCGGTACTTTCGCAGAAAGTGGGTTCACCCCTTCTCTCATGTACGCTCGTGCCGATGATAGAATAGTCGATATCGGTGGTAAAAACGTTGATGTGGATATACTATGGGATTCGATAGTCCCGACTCGAGACGCCAGGTCTATCGACTTTAAGCTGAAACATAAAATGTCTAAGGTTACTTTTAGATTCCATTCTAAAAATATGAAAATCAAGGATTTATTGAATAGCTGTGAGAATATAAAAGTGACATTGAATAACATAAAAACAACCCTGTACGACGACAGGGATAATCCTAATCCACGTATCGCCGGGTTCAACCGCTCTACGGGACTGGCGACAAATTTAGGGAAAGCACCGACCGAAACCGTTTTCTTGCTTGGAGAAGAGGGAGGAAAGCTGGATCATGATCAAAGCAATGACCGCTTTGCTGCACCTGACTATATCTTCCCGCCATTTACCTATGGAAACCATAAAACCGCTGGAATAACCATTGACTTAGGAGAAAATGAAATATACAAGGGAAAATTTCCGGGAATGATGATGTACCAAATCATTATAGAGAAAGAACCCCAACTCGTAGGTGCCACCATGGCTTTTCTGGCAGGCTATCACCTGACTATCGATGTGGAACTGGCAAATAGTTACGGAAGTCGTGAGGTACTGTTCACGGGAGTCTATGTGCAGGATTTCACTAAAGACCCGAGTGAATCTCTCAAACCTCAAGAAAGCGGTATATATTCGTGGGAAGATTATGATACTTTGGTGGAACTATACGAAGAATTAGCTTCTTCTGGTATGGAGGATTTCAGGCTGTATAAATATGGTACGTTTAAGAATGGACAATGGACTTTCCATTTGTGGAAAGACCTGGAAACGGATAAAAGCCTGAAGGAGATTGCCAAATTTAAAGATGATAATTTCATTTTTGAGTTTAATAATCATAAAATCACAGTCTATAATGAGGGGAAGTACACAGAGATTCGGGATCAAATATCTTTAGTACAGTCAACCACTTCTAAAACGGAATAAGAATGAAAAGATACATCAGATACATATCCATCGTGGGAATATTGCTTTCGCTTTTTTCCGCTTGTAACCTCGAGAACGGTTCTGAACAGCCGGTGTCTACCGACGGCCGCTTACGGATAAAAGGAGAAATTGTAGGAGCGGACATTGCTGTTGTCACCAAAGCCATCTGTGATGACTTAGGTTCTTACGATAAATTTAAAACCGATGACAAAATAGGTTTTTTCTCTTTTCATGAGAATCTGTGCAACAAGGATTCGGAGGACGATCATCTGCCCGATGAAAAGTATTATAGAAACCATGAATTGACATACACTCCGGAAAAGATGTTTGAAGATTTGAAGTCGGATGAATACGTGGAGCTTCCTACCTTAGGAGTGACCTTCGCTTATTTTCCATATTCCGATAAACCGGTACCTTCTGCTTTATCTGAAGAAGAGAAATATGTGAAAGCGGATGGAGAGGAATTAACCGATGATGAAACCTATGTCCACATCTTCACCGAAGATGATAAAGTGGAAGACATTCTTACTGCTTCGGTCGCCAAGCTGTCCTATAGTGTAAACTATGCGTTCAGACATCAATTCTCCATGTTACTATTCGATTTGGGAGAGGGGTTTTCGGTAGAGAAGCAAGATGAGAAAGGCTTGACCGTGCATCTCACAGAACGAATTTTAGGCGCCCACGTAACCCGTGAATGGGGACCGGAGTCAGCTCCGGAAGTTTTGAAATTTGTGATAGATCGGCGTCCTGCTACAGAAACCCAACGGCCGGGACACATCGATTTTGTGACGGGAGAAGTGATACTGGACTATCCCGAGGAAGGCAAGAGCGTGTATCGGATGATACTGCCCCACGCGAGCAAGGTAGATTACATCTTGCTGAAAGACGAGAACGGCAATGAGCAGAAAGTGTACATGCCGGAAAGCGCATTGCCGAAGATGGAGCCCGGCTGGATTTATTCGCTGACCATCCGGATGGACGGTATTGTGCCTACTGTGTATCCTTGCGAAATCGAACCGTGGGGAGATGACCCGGAAGAGATTGAGGTAAATAAGCTGCCGGGCATTTATACGCGCGGTGAGTTGGAGGAATGGGCGAAACTGTATAATGAAAATCAGGCACTATTACCTGATTTGGGCAGGGATAAGGAAGATGCCATATACAAGGCCCTGACCGAGTATGGGACAAAGGAGGAAACGGGTTGGACTTTCTACCTGCGCGGCAACATCGATTGCGACGGTCTGAATACCAATATGCTTATTCGGACATTGGGCGATGGCGTGACGCTGGATGGAGGCAAATGCACCTTGAGCAACTTGACATTGCAGGCTAGTGGCAATAACGATGCCGGAATAATTGGTGAAATGACGGGAGGAACGGTACGGGATCTGCATCTGGTGAATGTTACCGTTGTGGGAGGAAACGCAGGAACATCGGCAGGGTGTATTGCCGCCAAGATAAGTGGCGGAGTGGTGACAGAGTGCACGGTGAAACAGGCGAGCATGAAGGGCAAGGGATACGTGGGCGTACTGACAGGTACGATGTCCGGAGGTGCAGCGGGCCTGTGTAAATTCCGTGGTACGGTGACGGCTCCTCTCGAGTTGGAGGACGACTATGGAGCCTATCAGGGAGTGGTCGGGATGTTTGCAGGCTATACCCCCTCTTTTTCGCAGAATATAGTCAACCAAGTGAGGTTTACATCTACAGAATAGAAACGGATTGAAATTTCGTTTCCAAAAGAATTTCGTATGAACAAGAAAATAGGAATAATAGTATGCAGCATATTGTTGCTTCTGTTGTACGGTTGCAGCAATGATTGGGATGCATTGTCCAAAAACAATGCGGCAGGAGGTCTTCCGGTACGGTTTACGGCAGAATATCCGAAAGACGGGTTCCCGAATACCCGGGCAGGGAGCGGATTGCCCGACAAAAATGAGTTTGTCAAGGATGACGTGATACACGTGAGCGCAGCATTCTATTTAAGTGAAGATGCTACAGGTGCTCCGTTTGCCACTTGTTATACCGCTCTTACCATGGATGAAAACGGCGAGTGGGTGGACAATAACCAGATATTGGATATGAACTGGCCCTGGAACTCCAAAAGTGCGAGATTCCATGCCTATTATCTGGGAGATCGGGAGGGGCCGATAGGGGGCGATAAGACGAACCCCAGTGGGGATATACCTACCGAACCCGTTCTGCTGGACCGCTATACGTATGATGCGGAAATATTCAATCCCGACCCTCTGGAAGCTACAAACGAATTGGTGAAGTACGGACATGCCGTAAAGTTGCAATTCAAACACTGCTGCACCCGGCTCACAATCGTGGGAGTGGGTGATGCCGATGAATATTGGCTGAAATACAAGCATGGTGAAAGTGAAACCACAAAATTGCAAAACGCTTGCCGGTTGATACGGAAGGCAGACAATACACTGGGGTTGGAGTTCGTTCCCGAGGAAAGCGGAAAGGTGACTGCGCCGGTGTTTGAAATGACCCTGGACGGCGAGGAAAAGTACAAGGCAGTGACCTTCCACCTCGCTCCGGGCGATTACAGCACATTCTCGCTGACCCGCCGCAATGGCTATGGCTATATCACTATTTCGGATGTAGCCGGTTTGGAAAATTTGCAACCAAACACGCCTTACCAAGTGTCCATAGAAAAGTTAATGGGAAATATCACGCAGGACGGTAATGGTGACGGCTGGTGGGACGGGAGTGACGATGGTAAACCCATCTATAGCGGCTTCGATGCACAGCTGTTTATGGATGCGATCAGAGACAGCAAACCCTACATATATAATGATGAGGGTAACCAAATAAAACTGTTGGAAAAAACTCCCTACCGTAACGAAGTTAGGTTGATGGAGAATGTTGATTTTGGAGGGCAGAAGTTCGATGCGGTGAACTTGGGAGACTGGTCGTTCTTCGATGGTGGCGGCAAAACCATATCCGGAGTGGCACACACGCTATTCGATCAACTAAGCGGAAAAGTGTCGAATCTTAGACTGCAAGGCAGCATTACAGCTAATGAAGAAGAGGACTACAAGATAGGAAATATCGGTACTGATAACGCTCCGGAATATGCATGGGGACTTTTGGCGCGTGAGTGCAAGGGAACCGTCGAGAATGTAAATCTGTCCGGAGCAAAATTGGAAGTTAAAGTACAGGGAAGGCAAGATATCGTACATAACATCGGGCTCTTGATAGGAAAAATAACTCCGGGGAGTAAGCTGTCGAAGATTATTGTGGAAGGAGAGTCGGCTGTAACCGTTAGCTCTGGTTATGGTGAACAGGCATATTATATCACCGATGTAGGGGGAATAATCGGGCAATGCAGTGACGGCACACTCGACGATTTCGATATAGGCTTCATTACAGTAACGAATATCTGTAAAGGATATTCCAGCAGAAATACGGGCGGCGTAGTGGGACGTATCTCAAAGGGCATGGTAAGCAACGGTCAAGTGTACGCCTGTTTAGATGCTTCTCAGGCTACAGGCACCTGGAACTATGCGGGAGGAGTGGCAGGAACGATGAGAACCGACTCGGAATCGGAGGCGCAGGGAACCGTGATACACAATGTGGATGTATCTGGAAGCGTGAAGGGTGGCCAGGTTTATGCCGTCAAAAATAACCAAGTGATAACCGATGCCCATTCCTCTACCGGAGGAATTGCGGGACACGTGCAGCATTCGAGCGTCACGGAGTGTACGGCTTCAAACCAAGTCTCTGTAGGACAACATACGGCAGGGGAAGGGCATGTACATGAGCGTGAATTCTTTTCTGTAGGCGGATGTTTGGGTTCCATCGTATTATCGGATGGAAATATTTTGAACAACCAGAGACTTATATCCTTCGATGTTACTATATACCAAAGCTATGGAAGCACTTATCATGCCGGAGTATTCGCAGGCATTGGAAATAAGGATGATTTACTGAAACCTGGCAATAACAATACAATTGTAGGAGATAAAATGTACTTTGTCGGTTATAATCAATAATAGATAAAAGGAAGAACAGGATGAAAGGAATAGATAAAATATGGATGTATTTGTACCTGTTGGCCGTAGCCCTGACCGGATGCGACGACGAGAACGAGACAATGTCCTTGCCGGAGTCTCCGACGACAGTAACCATAATGGGGTATGAAGACTCTTTTATAGAGACGCGTGCAAGCAATGTTATTAACCGAGACGGTTTAGGAAAGAGATATGGCGATATATATATATAAGGCAGCGGAAAGATGCCACCGGCACAACAGAGGATAGTTTTGTTGAAGTGGTTGCTTGGGGAAAGTATCAAGTACCGAATGGGCAATATGCCGTACTGAAATATGTCACTAATATTGCAAACAGCAAAGAACTGGAATGGGAGGATTCCAAGCAACGGTATGTCTTCCAGGCATTGAATGTCCCTAAAAATATTCTATATGAAGATCAACCATCCAATGTAAAGATAGATATGAAAGGGGCAGGCAATGGCAATATTGAGGAGAGCCGTGCAAGCGGAAAGGTCACATTTGCAGGCGGCATAGAAGCTTTGAAAGGCGGATTGGAGTACTTTGTAGGAGCAGGCGTCGGACCATGGCAATTGCTGGATAACGGAGAGGGAATAGTAGTTACACTGAGAAGGCAGGTAGCCAAGGTTCAGTTTTCTTCCATATCCAGATTGCTGCAAGATGGTTCCAAAGATTATTCAATTACAAAATGTACGATTATATTTCCCAACCAGCCCCAAGAGGCTTCTTTCAATTTTGATGAATTTCATAAAGAATACGATGATATGAATTCTATTCCAAATAGTCGCATAGGAGACTTTGCTACATTACATCCGACAACAGAGCCGAATAAAACCGGAGTTGAATTTGAATGGTTGAAGAATTTGGATAATGTATTAATAGGCGGGCGACCTATATCAAATGATTTTAAAAATGATACGAACATCGTACGTTCCGTGTATCTGATGCCATTCAAGTATTGGGAAACCGACCACAAGTATGAGGAGCAAGCGGGATTCTTCATCGTAAAACTTCCGGGGAATGGCAGTGAACAGGAAAGGGTTTATACCGGAAATCTTTTAGGCAGCAACAGCAGCAATAGCCATTACTTGCGTGCCGGACATTATGCCGATGTAAGTCTGACGCTGACGGACGGTACGGAGGCGGGCGGTACCGGTTCCATGATTATAAAATGGAATAAGGAAGAGAAGGAAGAAGTGCCGCATCATCCCGTGCCGGGCATATATAAAGCAGAAGAGGCAAAGCTGTTGCTTGAAGCACTGCAAAAGAACGATACCAGTGCTATCCCCAAAAACTGCTACAAGCAAGAGATGATAGATGGAAAGACAGTGAACGTTATCCGTCTTTTTACCAATATAGACTGGAGCCAAATCACCGAGGAATTACACATTCCCGATAGCTTTGTATTAGTGTGCCAGGGATATAAAATCCAATTAGGCAAAGAAGGCAAGATAACGGGAGAGATAACAGAAGAGCTACATGCAATAACGCCGGTAACATAAACAGGGGGGTATCAAAACATCCGGTTGACACGAAGGATGCCACCAGCTATCTATCTCTTCCTTCGTATTGTATAGCCCGAATGAGGTGCGTACTGTGCTTCGATGCTTAGACAGCTAGGCAACGTGCCCATATCGAAGTGGTGAATATCGTCTATCAGGAAAGAGATAACGCTGCCCTTCTCTTTTGCCCCACTAAAAATGCGTATGCCGGGAATCTCTTGCAGGTGTGTTGTGGCGTATGTAGTCAGTCGTGCTCGTAGGTCGCAATCTGCTCCATGCCGATAGCGGAAACGTAATCCAATGTTTGGGTGAGCCCGATGGTACCGATATAATCGGATGTTGCTGCTTTGAACTTGAAAGGAAACTCGTTGAGTTCGAATTATGTTTTCTTTCCAGAAAGAAGATTTGTCTCCAGCTTGCTTTTGAGGGATTTTCTACAAATCGGTAAAGCCGGAAGGTGTTTGCATACAAATGTCTTTTTTTTCAGTTCTCCTTTTAGAATTTCCTGTTTGAGCTTTGATACCATTTCGTTCCTCTGTTCATTTTTTGCCTGCCAGTTCTCGGAATACTTTCTCAAGCTTTCATCCCTGGAATAGTAATTAGGGAAATAGTCATATAACTGGTTGAAGCGTGAAGCGCACCGGGAGGACCATTAGGAACGGTCAAAAAGCGACCACGACTTCCCTACCGTCAAGTACCTGCCTGTTTTTCCTGCTTTTTAACAGCGGAGAGAGTGATACGGTCTGCGTTCTGTCCATGCGGAAAACAATCTATAGGGCGATGTGGTTTACAGTACATATTCCTCGTTAATTTTCATGATAAGCAGCTGCAGGGTGTTGATGGGAACTCTTACATCATCGATGCATTTTATCTTTGGAAACTTCTCCGGATCGAGCTGGCATTTCAGTGGCTCAACCAGATGTTTGATTTTGTCTTTGTATACAGCGGTGTCTTTTGCCTGAAGATCATCTGCCTGCAACCTTTCCTTCAATTTCAGGTTTTCGTCTTTCAAGTCTCGGAGCTCATTCATCAATCGTGCATGGTCCTCCGGAAATTTGCTATCTTTGGATTCCTTTTCACTATTCGGTTTAAAATAATCCTTTCCATAACTTCTGAGTATTTGACCAAGTTGAAATTTGCAGGATTGCCCGCAAGGTATGATCCGGACTTATATGATTTCTCACGTACAGAAAGAGTTGACGAGAGGCAGATGCGCGAATTGCGTGAACAGGTATGGATAAGACGGGTGTATCATGGGGTGTGGGATGTCGTTTTTCATGTTGCCCGGGCTGCTTAGAGATCTGGTTATGCAATATTCCGTGGTTTCCATGCCCTCTTGGGGAAGCCGGAGAAGGTGTTTTTGCCTTTGACGGGAGAAAAAGAAAGAGGGGATAGTGGGCGGGATGGGGGAAGATTCGTCAGGCAGACTGAAAGCGAAATACATGATGGTGTTTTCGAACGAGAACGAGGAAGGGCACTTGGCGAAGGCAGCGTATATGCCGAGAGGTGGATTAGATAACACAAGTTTGCAGATTGCCCCGGTACTCTCTTCCGATAAAAGTATGTACAACAGTGGTTGTCGTTTATTCTTGTCAGGAATCACCGGAAGGGAGACCGGGGCTTTTGATTATTTTAAACCGGTTTACTCCTCCTTCATCGTCAACTGTATCCGTTTCCGTTCGAGGTCTATGCTCAGTACTTTCACCGTGACGTGCTGATGAATGGAGACCACCTCGGTGGGATCGGTGATGAATCGGTTGGCAAGCTGGGAGAGATGGACAAGCCCGTTCTCCTTGATGCCTATATCGACAAAAGCTCCGAAGTTGGTGATGTTGCTGACAATACCGGGTAGAGTCATCCCTTCGCGGAGGTCGTTGATGGTACGCACGTTACGGTCGAACTCAAATACCTGGATGGTATCGCGCGGGTCGCGTCCCGGTTTGTCGAGCTCTTGCAGAATATCCTTCAAGGTAGGGAGTCCTACGGTGGGGGTGATATACTTTTCCATTTCGATACGGGTACGCAACGATTTGTCGGCAATCAGTTGAGGAACAGTACATGACAGATCTTTGGCCATCTGTTGCACGATCCCATAACTTTCGGGATGCACAGCGGTGTTGTCCAACGGATTCTCTCCTCCGGCGATACGGAGGAATCCGGCGCATTGTTCAAAAGCTTTAGCTCCCATGCGGGGCACTTTCATCAACTCTTTACGTGAGGCAAAGGCGCCGTTGGCAGCGCGGTAGGCTACAATGTTCTGTGCCAGTTGCGGACCCAGACCGGAAATGTAGGTGAGCAGATGACTGCTGGCTGTGTTGAGATTGACACCTACCTGGTTGACACAGTTCTCCACTGTCTGGTCGAGTGATTTTTTCAATTTGGTCTGGTCTACATCATGCTGGTATTGGCCGACACCGATGGACTTAGGATCGATTTTGACCAGTTCCGCCAGCGGATCCATCAGCCGGCGAGCGATGGAGACGGCCCCACGGACAGTGACATCATAATCGGGAAACTCGTCACGGGCCGTTTTGGAGGCCGAGTAGATGGAAGCACCCTGTTCGCTGACAACAAACACCTGTACGGGACGGTCGAACTGTTGGTGCGTGACGAAGTTTTCCGTTTCGCGGCTGGCAGTTCCGTTACCGATGGCGATGGCCTCTATCTTGTAAGCTTCAATCATTTTGCGGAGTTTCGAAGCCGCTTCGGTTTTCTTGTCTACCGGCGGGTGAGGATAGATGTTTTCATTGTGTACCAGATTGCCTTGTGCATCGAGGCAGACCACCTTACAACCGGTACGAAAGCCGGGATCGATACCCATTACCCGTTTTTGTCCCAAGGGTGGGGCAAGAAGCAGTTGGCGTAGGTTTTCGGCAAAGACCCGGATCGCTTCGTCATCGGCCTGTTCTTTACTGAGGGAGGCAAATTCGGTTTCGATGGAAGGTTTCAGCAGACGGCGGTAGGCATCCTGTACGGCCTCTGCCACCTGGCGGCCACATTCGTTATTGCTACGGACAAACTGGCGGTCGAGCCGTTCGAGGCATTCGTCATCGTCGGGGGTAATGCTGACCTTCAGCAAACCTTCGGCCTCGGCACGGCGGATGGCCAGCAGGCGATGGGAGGTGCAGCGTTTCAAGGGAGAAGAGAAGTCGAAATAGTCCCGGTATTTGGCGGCCTCTTCGTCTTTACCCTTCACTACTTTAGCGCTGATGACAGCCTGGCGGGCAAAGAGATTACGCACTGCATTACGGGCACGTTCGTCTTCGCTCACCTGCTCGGCGATAATGTCGCGGGCTCCTTTCAAAGCGTCCTCTGCGTCTTTGACATCGCCTTTGACGAACGCAGGAATACGGGGGCCCAGGTTGTTCTCGCGCTGCATCATCAGTAGCAGAGCCAGAGGTTCGAGTCCTTTCTGGCGGGCAGCTTCGGCGCGGGTCTTGCGTTTAGGCTTGTAGGGCAGGTAGATATCTTCAAGAGCGGTGGCATCCCAGGTGGCATCGATGCGTTGCCGCAACTCAGGCGTCAGTTTGCCTTGCTCGCCGATGGTGCCGAGAATGGTCTCTTTGCGTTTGGCGAGTTCTGAGAGTTTATCGTACTGCGTTTTGATAGATTCTATCTGCACTTCGTCGAGTCCGCCGGTGATTTCTTTACGGTAGCGGCTGATGAAAGGGATAGTGGCTCCCTCGGCTAACAGCCCGAGAGTATTACTGATCTGCTTTTCCGGCAGGTTGAGTGCTGCCGAAATCATTTTGTGAAAAATTTCCATAAACTATTTTTAGGACATTGAGCGACAAATGTACGCAATAAATCTGCTATAACCATCAACTTTTACTATCTTTGCGGGCATAAAAAAACGGATACACACACTCTAAAACAGATGAATATGCCGGTATCGTTCAAATATATTCTTTATTTACTTCTGTTAGTTATTGGTTGCTGTCCTCCCATGGCAGGACATGCTGCTACCGGTGAGAAACCCATACTGATGATCTGTTCGTACAATCCGGGAGCGTATCCGACTTCTGCCAATGTATCCGACTTTATGGACGAATATCAGAGGTTGGGGGGCAAACGGGGAGTGGTCATTGAAAACATGAACTGTAAGAGTTTCTCAGACTTTCCCCGCTGGAAGGGAGTGATGGAGAATATTCTGGATAAATATCGGGGAAGCCAGGAACCGGCGCTGATCATTCTGTTCGGACAGGAGGCGTGGGCGTCTTATCTGTCGCTGAATGACTCGGTGACAGGAGAAGTGCCGGTAATGTGCGCACTGACCAGCAGGAATGTGGTGCTTTTGCCGGACGACGGGAAAGATCTGGCACACTGGATGCCGGAATCCTCCGATTTTTATGAAGACAGTCTGAAGCACCAGGTATGCGGCGGTTTTCTGTACGAATACGACATCGCGTCGAACATCCGCATGATCCGGGCAATCTATCCCGATACGAAGAACATTGCTTTTATATCCGACAATACTTACGGTGGCGTCACTTTGCAAGCTCATGTGCGAAAGGAAATGAAACAGTTTCCGGATATGAACCTGATTTTGCTGGACGGGCGCGAACATACCATTTATACTATTGTGGATGAACTTCGGAAATTGCCGAAGCATACGGCCGTTCTGTTAGGCACTTGGAGAGTGGACAAGAACGAAGGCTATTTTATGCGCAATGCTACGTATTCGATGATGGAGGCGATTCCGGATGTACCGACGTTTACGGCTACTTCCATCGGTCTGGGTTATTGGGCCGTAGGCGGAGTGGTTCCCGTTTTCCGGACGTTCGGTAAGGGATTGGCGGAGGAGGCGGTCAAGTTGTTGGATAATCCTGAAGATCCGAATATGCGGGTAGAAGTAGTGGGTACGGAAGCGTTGCTGGACAGTAAGAAAGTGAAGGAACAGAAGATAGACGTGGCTGCTTTGCCGATGAAGGTAAAGTTGGTCAATGAATCACCCTCTTTCTATAAACAGTACCGGTATCAGATTTGGGTGGGTGTAGGTGTCCTTTGCATTCTGGTGATAGGATTGCTGGTTTCTATCTATTTCTATCTGCGGACAAAGCGGTTGAAAGACGATCTGGAGCGTTCGCAAGTTGCTTTGTATGAAGCGAAGGACCGGGCGGAGGAGTCGAACCGGCTGAAGAGTGCTTTTCTTGCCAATATGAGTCATGAGATACGAACACCCCTGAATGCGATTGTAGGATTCTCGGATGTGCTGGCTTCGGGTGGGAGCTCGGAAGAGGATCAGCGGAATTATTTCAGAATTATCCAGTCGAACTCCGACCTGCTGTTACGACTGATTAATGATATACTCGATCTGTCGAGGCTGGAGGCGAACAAGGTGATACTGACACCGGAAGACTGTGATGTGGTTCAACTGTGCAGGCAGGCATTATCGTCGGTGGAGATGTCCCGCAGGGAATCGGGTAACCGGTTTGTTTTTGAGACAAAGACCGACTCCTTTGTTCTGCAGACAGATATTCAACGTTTACAGCAAGTGCTTATCAATCTGCTGACCAATGCGGCGAAGTTCACCAAGAATGGTACGATCACATTGCAGTTTGAGGTTGAGAAGGAGAAGAACCGGGTGTTGTTTGCGGTGGCGGATACCGGATGCGGCATTCCGAAGGAGAAACAGAAACAGGTATTCGAACGGTTCGAAAAGCTGAACGAGTATGCGCAGGGAACCGGATTGGGACTCTCAATCTGTAAACTCACGGTAGATAAATGGGGTGGCGATATCTGGATCGACCCGAATTATGAAGGTGGGGCGAGATTTGTGGTTTCGCACCCGTTATAAGAAAAAGAGACTACCACAGGGTCACACAGAGTCTTACAGAGTTCATTCCTTATTTAAATTCTCCCGGTGGGACTCAGTGTTATTTGGTGGTGAATCAAATTTAAAACATGATTATGATGAAAAGATTGATTTGTATGTATGCTTTCTTGCTCTGCCTGGTATGTGTGTTGCCGGCACAAGAGAGAGAGGTGAAACTGAAAATTGTGCAGACCAGTGATGTACATGGTAATTACTTTCCATATAACTTCATTACACAAAAGGAGTGGGGCGGAAGTCTTGCACGTGTATATGCGTTGGTGCAAAAGAACCGGGAGGTGTATAAAGGAAACCTTATATTGCTGGATAACGGAGATATTCTGCAAGGACAGCCTTCGGCATACTATTATAATTATATAGATACAGTGGCGCCTCACGTATGTGCCGAGATGATGAATTTTATGGGATATGACGCCGGGAACATGGGAAATCATGATGTGGAAACAGGACGCGCTGTATTCGACCGCTGGATTGGTGAGTGCAATTTCCCGGTGCTGGGGGCAAACATCGTTGAAACGGCTACGGGAGAGACTCATCTTCCTCCTTATCGGGTGTTGGAGCGCGACGGAGTGAAGATTGTGGTGCTGGGAATGATTACGCCGGCTATTCCCGCGTGGTTGTCAGAGAATCTGTGGCAGGGACTGCGGTTTGACGATATGGAAGAGACAGCACGGAAGTGGATGAAAGTTATTCGTGAGAAAGAAAATCCGGATCTGGTGATCGGGTTGTTTCATGCCGGACAAGATGCTTTTGTGATGTCAGGCAAGTATAACGAGAATGCTTCGCTGAATGTGGCGAAGAATGTACCGGGATTTGATATGGTGCTGATGGGGCACGACCATGCGCGGGAGTGCAAGAAGGTGGTGAATGTGGCAGGCGACTCCGTACTGGTAATCGATCCGGCAAGCAACGGAATAGTAGTGTCGGACATTGACGTGACTTTAAAGTTGAAAGACGGTAAAGTGGTGAGCAAACAGATAGACGGTGTGCTGACGGATACAAAAGAATACGGAGTCAGCGAGTCCTTTATGAGACATTTCGCATTGCAATACGGGGCGGTTGAGAAGTTTGTATCTAAGAAGATCGGGGTATTTACAGAAGATCTGTCTACCCGTCCCGCCTATTTCGGTTCGTCGGCATTTATTGATTTTATCCATTCGTTGCAACTCGATATTTCGGGAGCGGATATTTCGTTTGCCGCTCCGTTATCTTTCGATGCAGAGATAAAGAAAGGAGATATTCGTGTGAGCGACATGTTCAATCTGTATAAGTACGAAAATATGCTTTATGTGATGAAGTTGTCGGGAAAAGAGATTAAAGACTTCCTGGAAGAGTCCTATTATATGTGGACGAACCAGATGAAATCTCCCGAAGACCACTTGTTGTGGCTGAAAGAAAAACGTAGGGCAGGTGCCGAAGACCGGGCTTCGTTCCAGAATTTTAGTTTTAATTTCGATTCGGCTGCGGGAATTATCTACACAGTGGATGTGACCCGACCGAAGGGAGAAAAAGTGACTATTGTCAGTATGGCGGACGGTTCTCCGTTCCGGATGGATCATATCTACAAAGTGGCGCTGAACTCTTATCGTGGCAACGGCGGGGGAGAACTGCTGACAAAAGGATCGGGAATCCCGCAGGAGAAACTGAAAGAGCGTATTATCTTTTCTACGGACAAGGACCTCCGTTTCTATCTGATGCAGTATATCGAGAAGAAAGGTACGCTTGATCCGCGTGCGCTGAACCAATGGAAATTTGTACCGGAAGAGTGGGTGAAACCTGCCGCAGAGAGAGATTATGAATATCTGTTTGGTGGAAAATAAAATAATATGGCTGAAGAACTGACATTTATATCGGGTAGCAAAGAGGAGCAATATCTCTCTTTGCTACCTCAGGTGAGATCCCTGATAGAGGGCGAGGTGGATTTAGTGGCCAATTTGGCCAATGTGGCTGCTGCCCTGAAGGAGGCTTTTGACTTTTTCTGGGTGGGTTTTTATTTGGTGAAGCAGGATCAGTTGGTACTGGGCCCGTTCCAAGGTCCGGTGGCTTGCACACGTATCCGGAAAGGCAAAGGAGTTTGCGGTACTGCCTGGCAGGAGGGTGCCACGCTGTTGGTGCCGGATGTGGAAGTTTTTCCGGGACATATTGCTTGCAGTTCGTTATCCCGATCGGAAATAGTGGTTCCGCTGATAAAAGACGGTAAGGTATGGGGAGTGCTGGACATAGACAGCGATCTATTGAATTTCTTTGATGAAACAGATCGGAAATATCTGGAAGAAATGTGCGGCTATTTATCAAAATAATGACTATCTTTGCCGCCTCAAAATAAGAGTATAGTAGGTGGGACACATCAAAAAGATTCTATTATCGTTTCTGTTATTGACGCTGTTCGTAACGTACCAGGTAAGCATTACAATGTTTACTCATGTGCATTACGTGAACGGTGTGATGATAGCTCACTCTCATCCCTACAAAGGTACCCACTCGCATACTGCTTCCAACATTATTGTTATTGCACATTTTGCCGCATTCCATTCTTTGGAAGTCGATGTGCATTATGATTTTACACCCGAACGCCCGATTCTGTTCACCGTAGAGATACCGGAGAGTATACCGGTGACGGCCGGAACACATCTGCAGGTGATTTCTTTGCGGGCCCCTCCGGCAGAGTTAGCTTAAAAATGGGGATATGTCAAAATTCGCATTCACCACATAATCGGTGGTGGGCTATGCTCCCCTTTTTTCTTTTACTCATTTACATTTAAATATACTACTGCGAATCAGTATTTGGGAGTGAACATAATGCTTCCAAAAGGCGGGCACTGTGTGTAAGTGTGTTCATGTGGTACTGCTGATTCGTCTTTTATGGCTAACAAAAAAGAATGAAACATTATATAGTTATGCTTGTGCTTGCTTGTGTAAGCATGAGTTCGTATGCGGTCAATCCGATTAAAGAAGGTAATATGATTGCCGGACACGTTATTGTGAAAGGCACTGAAGAGGGTATCCCATTCGCAACAGTGATGATTCTGGGAACCAACCGCGGTGCGGTGTCCAATGAGGAAGGACAATTTGAATTCCGTAAACTGGCTGCCGGTAAATATACGCTCCGTGTACAGGTGATGGGGTATAAAACACAGGAAAAAACAATTACGGTCAGTGCAGAGGCTACGTCCGTGGTTCATTTCCAAATGGAAGAAGTAAGTTTTACGACAGATGAAGTGGTGGTTTCGGCCAACCGGAACGAGGTGAGCCGAAAGGCGGCGCCGGTGGTCGTAAACGTGATGAGCGCTAAACTGTTTGAGACGGTGAACTCTACCGATCTGGCTAAATCGTTGAACTTCCAGTCGGGTCTTCGGGTGGAGAACAATTGCCAGAATTGCGGTTTCCCACAGGTGCGTATCAATGGGTTGGAAGGTCCTTACTCGCAAATCCTGATTAACAGCCGTCCTATCATCAGCGCTCTCTCGGGAGTGTACGGGCTGGAACAGATTCCGGTAAACATGATCGAACGTGTGGAAGTGGTACGCGGTGGTGGTTCGGCGCTGTTCGGTGCCAATGCCGTAGGAGGAACGATCAATATTATCACGAAAGACCCGATTAATAATTCTTTCCAGGTGGCAAGCACGATGTCTAATATGAATGGCAAGTCGTGGGAGCAATATATGGGAGGAAACGTTTCTTTGGTGGCAAAAGACAATTCGTACGGTATCGCCTTGTACGAGACCTATCGTAACCGGAATCCTTATGATGCCGACGGAGACGGTTTTTCGGAACTCGGTAAGCTAAATATGAATACATTCGGGATGCGTGCTTATTATCGTCCTAACTATTTTAGCCGTATCAATGTGGAGTATCACACGACAAACGAATTCCGGCGGGGAGGAAATAAGTTCAATTTGCAACCCCACGAGGCGGATATTACTGAACAAACGAAACATATCATCAATAGTGGAGGAGTGAGTTACGATCGTTACTGGGGCGAGAAGCATAAAATGTCCGTATACGGTTCTATCCAGCATACGGATCGCAACAGCTATTACGGAGCACAGAAAGACATGAATGCCTATGGTAAGACAAACGATCTGACTTGGGTAGTGGGAGGTATGTATGTGGGCAACATGGACCGCTGTCTTTTTGCTCCGGCTACGTTTACCGGCGGTGTAGAGTATCAGAGCAACTCACTACACGATGTGATGACGGGATATCACCGCGACATGCAGCAGGATGTGCGTATTGCCGGAGGTTTTGTACAGAACGAATGGCGGTTGAATCGCTGGACGATGCTTGTAGGGGCACGTCTGGACAAGCATAACCTGATCGATCATCCGATTTTTAGCCCGCGTGTGAATTTCTTATATAAACCGAGCGATAATTTGCAGGCACGTCTGACATACTCTACCGGATTCCGGGCACCACAAGCATACGATGAAGACTTGCATGTAACGGCTGTGGGGGGTGAAGGAGTACAGATCCGGTTGGCCGACGGACTTCGTGAAGAGCGCTCCAACAGTTTCAGCGGTTCGGTGGATTGGTCGTTCCCGATGGGGCACTGGCAGTCAAACATTCTTCTCGAAGGGTTTTATACGGATTTACATCATGTATTTGTGCTCGAAGATATCGGTGAGGACCAAAATGGAGATAAGATAAAAGAGCGCCGGAACGGCAGCGGGGCCAAAGTATATGGTGTTAATCTGGATGCAAAGGTAGCCCACGGACGCGAAGCGCAGTTGCAGTTGGGATTTACGGTGCAGCGCAGCAGATATAACCGGGCGGAAGTATGGACCAGTGAAGGAGAAGAAGAGCAGACTACGAAACGCATGCCCCGTACGCCGGACTACTACGGTTACTTCACTTTTACGTCGGCACCATTAAAGAATTTCGATTTCTCGCTTTCGGGTACTTATACCGGTAAGATGATTGTGCCGCACATGGCCGGATACATCGAGAAGTCACGCATGGAGCACACTCCGCAATTCATGGATCTCAACCTGAAACTGAATTATACTTTTGTGCTGAAAGATCATATCAAAATGCAGGTAAACGGAGGAGTACAGAATATATTTAATAGCTTCCAGAAGGATCTGGACAAGGGAGAATTCCGGGATGCAGGTTACTTCTACGGACCGACTCAGCCGAGGACTTATTTTGTGGGGATAAAGATTATGAACTAAGTTTCTGATTTTATTCATATCTTTGTGATATCACATTTGAATTCTAAAAACAGAAGACCATGAATAAAGAAGTAGATCTTTCAGTATCCTGCCTTGGTAAGGTGAAAGAGCTGAAATATGATGTTATTATTTTGCCGTGGGGAGCTACGGAACCCCATAATTTACATTTGCCGTATCTCACCGATTGCATTCTCCCCCATGATATTGCCGTGGAGGCAGCCGAACTGGCACTTAGCCGTTCGGGTGTCCGTTGCATGGTGATGCCGCCTGTACCTTTCGGAGCGCATAATCCCGGGCAGCGTGAATTGCCGTTCTGTATCCATACCCGATATGCCACCCAGCAGGCTATTCTGGAAGACATCGTATCGTCCCTTCATGTACAAGGATTTCGTAAGCTGTTGATTTTGAGTGGACACGGAGGGAATAATTTTAAAGGGATGATTCGTGACCTTGCTTTTGAATATCCCGACTTTCTGATTGCTGCCGCAAACTGGTTTGAGGTGGTGTCGCCCAAAGGCTATTTTGAAGCGGAGATTGACGACCATGCCGGAGAATCGGAAACTTCCGTGATGATGCACTATCATCCGGAACTGGTGAATCTGGCTGAGGCCGGTGATGGCGAATCGAAACCGTTTGCCATTGCTTCGCTGAACGAAAAAGTAGCTTGGGTACCTCGTCATTGGGACAAAGCAACAGTAGACAGTGGTGTAGGAAACCCGAAAAAAGCAACAGCGGAAAAAGGAGAGCGTTATGTGAAACCGATCGTAGAGAAACTCGCCGGACTTTTTGAAGAAATGGCACAGCATGATCTATATGAATGATGGAAAGTGTCTGATAAAAAACAGGCAGCGTCAAATAGTTGACGCTGCCTGTTTTTTTAATTGTTACCTAAAAACTAATCTTTATTCCTATAAAAAACAACCTATTTATTAACTGCTGCAAAAATACAGCATGTAGTTGAATTACGTTTTGATATAAATCAAAAAATGTTTTTTACAGTACTCCCGAACGAACACGACTGAGTGTTTCCGGGGTCATCAGCAGGTAGGATGCAATGTGTGATAACGGAGCTCGTTTGATGATCTCCGGATGATGGTGCAAGAGTAGGTTGTAGCGTTCGCGTGCTGTTTCGAAACGCCATGAATCGGCCTTTATTTGCGATACGATGAGTGAGTATTCCAGTACCTTACGATAGAAAGCATTGATTTCTTTGGATTGTTCCAGCAACTTTTGCAGGACGTCATAAGGGAGCATATATACTACCGCCGGTTCCAATGCTTCAGCCATCAGGTGGGTAGGTTCTTGTTTTAACAGGCTTTCGATGCACATCAGGATACATCCTTCGTATGAGAAGTGCTCGGTGACATCTTTTCCGTTTTTATAATAAAATTGCCGCAACATCCCTTTACCGACAAAAACCATGTGGCGGCTTATTTGTCCTTCGTTCAACAACATTTCACCCTTTTCCAGCTCTTTGCGTATCAAGACCTGTGCCAGTAGTTCTCGTCCCTCTCTGTTCATCTCCGGATATCTGGAGTTTACAACAATATCCACTGTCTCTTTCAGGTTTTCCATTATGTTATATATTGATAAGTTATTATAGATTGCGGGGCAAAAGTACGAAAATCGGTTGATATAAATCAATTTTTCAAAGTAAAAAGATTCGTTTTACTCCGATGTCCGGCCGGAGGAAGAAGTGTATGAAAAAAAAGTTCTCTCCTTTAACATTTGAAACTTAGCCGGTTAACTTATTTCGCATAAAATCCTTGAAAAAAATGTTGCAGAAAGATTTGCGTAGTTCAAAAGTTCCCTCTATCTTTGCATCGCATTTGAGAGGAAATGCGGTTAAAAAGGAAGTTTGGGTGAGTGGCTGAAACCACCAGTTTGCTAAACTGACGTACGGGT
>ERZ791626.242-NODE-242-length-65599-cov-6.308022_pt1 | contig 65599 bp, 90 predicted proteins | sample MGYA00510266_ERZ791626 | MGnify/ENA primary metagenome ERZ791626 (study PRJEB30046, sample SAMN00715208) | human gut metagenome | study: EMG produced TPA metagenomics assembly of the A metagenome-wide association study of gut microbiota in type 2...
CAAAAAACCGCCCAAAGCAGCCACAACAGAAAGGAATATAAGATAGCCAAAATTAATAGTAGATTGCATAATATTATTTTATTTCAAAATATTCTATATATCTGTTATACAAATTCCCTGCTTGCAAGTAAGCAGATTGCGGACTCATAAAATGAGAAAATTCAAAGGTTATAGCCTTATCATATCCGGCACGCTTGGCAGCTTCCAATTTCATCCGAAGTTTATCAAACTTAATGGGTAGAAAACGAATAGGCATATCACGATCAAAAGATTCGGCATTTGTCCAGCATTGCATCCCATACTTATCTGCTAATTTTTTATTGACAGAAAAGAAAGCATCCAATTCATCATAATCAATATGTCCATCTTGAAAAGCACATGCATCTACCACCTCATGAATACCATCAAAAATTTCATTCCATTCTTTTTCGTGTTGTTGTACAGAAACTGCATCTTCTTTTGTCAGTTTACCTGTTCCCATAATCGCCTTCTTGCCATCAATCCAAGGAGAAATAAAAGTAGGAAGCCCGGCCGAAACATCTTTACATTGCTTTCCCATTGTATAAAATGAATCGATTGCGCCTTTGGTTGCCCGGCTAATTTCTCCGCTAATGTACCAGCCTCCAAAACTTTTATACTTCTCTCCATACATTTTCCAGACTTCGTCTATCACATATTTATTATCCTCAATCTCCCAACTTAAATCACCCGTATCCCAATATCGTCCTGAATCATATAAACCAAAATAAAACTTCATATTATATTTAGCAGCAAGACGCAAATACATATCTACCAAATCAACTGATGGCATATAGCATCCTTTTTTTAATAAATAAGGTGAAGGATAAGTTATAAATTTCCGATAACCGGAACGAATCATTACCACCGTATCTATTCCAATCTTTTTCATGTGTTGGAAATCCATATCCCATTCTTTTTCTCCCCAATTCTGATGAGGAATGTCATGGGAGATTTCATCCAGAAAAGTTCCTGTTATTTTCAGACCATTATTTTTAGGAACAATTAAATTATTCTCCAAACCATTCTCCTCATTTTTAAGAATAGATATTTCACTCCCCTCTTCACCGGTAGCAAATAAAGAAGGAGCCACCAAAGCTGACGCTCCGGCCAAGGCCGCCTTTTTTAGAAAATCTCTACGATTATTTGTTTCCATAGCTTTATTTTTTTGGTTTTTCTACTTTGTATATATGTTAACCTATTGAAGTCACAATGTGTTTTAATTAATATCACGCTACAAATATAGGCATATTTATTAAATAAACAATATATAATAAAATATTTTATTAATAAAGTTGCATTTAAACATATAATTCACAAATATAAGTTCAAAAACGATCAGAATAAAAGATAATAGAGACTCTATACACTTGATATACAAAAGTAAATAATGAATCGTGAATCCTATACCTTATTATATGCATAAAGCAATAAAGAGAACATCGCCCACTTGATTCTAATTTTTTTCACACAAAACGCCACATTTAATAAAAAAATTAATTATCTTTGTAGATATTACCAAATAACCAAACATATGAACCAACAATTCTTGAAAGAAATAGAAAAGGGCTCTAAAAGCGCTCTCGTCAAAAAGAGAATTATTACACATTATATATATAATGGCAGTTCTACAATTCCCGATCTTTCAAAAGAGCTGGATTTGAGTGTACCAACCGTCACCAAATTTATTGGCGAAATGTGTGATGACGGATATATTAATGATTATGGAAAATTGGAGACCAGTGGCGGGCGCCATCCGAACCTTTATGGACTTAATCCCGAATCCGGTTACTTTTTAGGTGTAGATATCAAAAGATTTGCAGTCAATATCGGCCTGATAAATTTTAAAGGCGATATGGTAGAACTGAAAATGAACATACCTTATAATTTTGAGAATTCAATTGAGGGAATGAATGAGTTATGCAAGCTGATTATCAATTTTATAAAAAAGCTCACCATCAACAAAGAGAAAATCTTAAATATTAATGTAAATGTATCGGGACGCGTGAATCCTGAATCTGGATACAGTTTCAGTCAGTTCAATTTCGAAGAAAGACCATTGGCAGATGTGTTGTCTGAGAAACTGGGCTACAAAGTTACTGTCGATAACGATACGCGGGCTATGACTTATGGAGAGTATATGCAAGGCTGCGTAAAAGGAGAAAAAGATATTATCTTTGTAAACGTAAGTTGGGGATTGGGAATCGGAATTATCATAGATGGCAAGATTTATACAGGTAAATCAGGATTTTCCGGTGAATTCGGTCACATGAGTACTTATGATAATGAAATTATCTGCCACTGCGGCAAAAAAGGGTGCTTAGAAACCGAAGCTTCCGGTTCTGCCCTTCACCGTATCCTTTTAGAACGCATCCGGAACGGAGAAAGCTCTATATTATCAACTAGAATCGCTGCCGAAGAAGATCCCATAACCCTTGATGAGATAATTGCGGCAGTAAACAAAGAAGATCTACTCTGTATCGAAATTGTAGAAGAGATCGGACAGAAGCTAGGAAAACAAATTGCAGGACTGATCAATATTTTTAATCCGGAATTGGTTATTATAGGTGGTACTTTGTCGTTGACTAGTGATTATATAACCCAACCTATAAAGACTGCGGTACGTAAATACTCTCTGAATCTGGTCAACAAGGATTCAGCTATTATCACATCCAAGTTGAAAGATAAGGCTGGTATTGTTGGTGCATGTATGCTGGCACGTAGCAGAATGTTTGAAAGCTAATTAAATTGAAGAACCAGTAAATAAAAAAGGAAGTCTAAATAACTAAATACAAGATAGTTAATAGACTTCCTTTTGAGAGCCGCTAGCCAGACTTGAACTGGCGACCTACGCGTTACGAAGTCCCGTGCAACAGCTCTATTATTATACTGATTACTAATTTATTAAGCACTCTTTTCTAACCTTTTCAAAACACAATCTACTATACAATTGCTGTTTTTAAGGTAGAATTGATACGTTAATAATAGGTTTTATTTTAATAAATATCTAACTGAAATCTTCGATCTGTTGGATATACGTAACATTCTTCATGTTTCAATTCGTCAATTAAATTTTGGATATTTTTTTCAGAATTTGAATATATAATGTAAACTTCTGGATATTTAATGTTTGAAGAACCACCAGTATACTCTAAAAGAAATGCAGCGTAATCTTTATTGGGACGATTGTATGAATATTTATATCTCACTTTCTTATGCGAGGTGAAACTTTCATAGATTTCATATGATTCGTTCAAATAATTATATATCTCATTTAAATGTAGTTTATACTTCTCCTCTAAGCTATTAATAGATTCATCTGTGTATCTAACATATGACATGATAGATTTATATTCTGGTATATATATATCAATCTGGTTATCATATTTATAAAATATATCTCCGTATTTATTTGTTGTTGACTTTTTTACATTTTTGTCAGACATATATTCTTTAATTTTGCCTGAAGGTATATTATAATCTAAAAATGGTGTAGCGATTGCTGTTTTTGTTGGTTTTACTTTAACGTTTAGAGTAGCCGTAGAATTGCCATCTGAAATATAAATATTTGTTTCTCCTACATGATCGCCTGTTATATAAAATCCATCCATCAAAAATAAAACACGTACGATGTATTCGTCTTCAATGCTATAGCTGCAATCACGTATATCACCAGAGGATAACAGAACTTTAATATCTTCTTGGTAGTTTATAACTATATTTTGTTGATTCAATTTAATTGGTTCCTTTTCTATTATAGTTTTATCTTTGCTACATCCAGCTATCACCAGTGCAGCCACCATTAAAAATAAAATCTTTTTCATTGCGCTTTAATATTTAGTTTGTTCTTTAATTCGTTGTTGATTTGGATTTTTCTAATAGCCCTTTAGCTTTTTCTAATCTTGTAATATATTCCATTACATCATATTGGACGAAAGCCCATTTCCCGTCTTCATATCTAATGTTTTCATTAGTTTCAAGAGCCTGCATCACTTGATTGTATAACGATGAATCATCTTCGATTATCCTTCCGGCTCTGCGCTCATTTTCTTTCATAAATACACTTATGGCAAGTTTGAGAACACGAATTTCGTTTTCATAATCTTTCTTTTTTCTGTAAAGAATCATAAGCCTATTATACGGATGTGTGGTTGGAAGTTTTGGTATGATAGCTTTTTCATATACAGATATAGCTTCATTTATCATACCTTCTTTTTCTAAATTTATACCTAATTTGATTAATCTTGTACTTTCGTTGAGCTCTTCTTCCCTGTATAATTCTTCTTCTACATCTTTTTCTTTTTGAGAAAGATTGTCAAACTGAGATTGGCTTAAATGATTCAATTTATATTCAAGCTCATTTTCATCTTGGCATAAAACTTCTCTTGCTTTACTACCGTATGATGCGCTCACAATTCCGGCACATTCAAGTTGGTCCATAATACGTCCTGCTCGATTATAACCTATAGAAAATCTACGCTGAATTAATGAAGTGGAACCTTGTTGGTGGTTCACAACCAGACGGGCAGCATCTTCAAATAGCGGATCAAGTCTAATCATATCAACATTATTTACAGAGGGATATTCTATTTTTTCTTCCTCTTCTTCCTTTATAAATATCTCTTCTTTTTTTGTATCTACTTTTTCTTCTGTATCTATTATTATCCTATTTATAGGTGTTTCCGCAATTAGGGTTTCATTATCATTGCCAATCTCATTGTTCATTTGAGCTGTTGCCTTTTTCCCAACCGACAATAAATGTAAAGCAAATCCTATTATTATAAGAAGTATAGATAGAGCAAAATGTACACCACAGATTGGCAATATGACTGCAAGGGCATAGCATATAAACGAGAAAAGACATCCAGTATAATTTTTAATTTCATATCCAGAATCTGCATTATTTGATTGCGTTCTATGATTGGACATATTATTGCCACGAACTTTTGTTCTTGAATAGATACCTGTGCCGGGTATTCCTGTTGTAACGTACATTCCTCGCTTTCCGAAATTTACTTTTGCTCCTCGTGGACCAATCGACCAACTTGTACCGGATTTGCTAACATTCATGTGTACTCCGGGAAGTATCTTAATTCTTTTTCTGAAATATAATCCCATAGTATTAGATTTTATTTACAATAATGTATCGCTTACTATGTGCTGTTTTACTATCCAAAGACTTCTGACTTGCTCTATTTCTATATCAAAATCATCAAATTCTTCTGTATTAATAGAATGCGCGATCCAATATTTACGAGACAATGATTGCTCCTTGTATCTGCGCAGCACTTTGATATGCCCATGATACTCTCCAGTTTCTTTATCTTCTACAACAATTCCGAATATATTTCCAAACGGAATCATATTTGGATTTTCATGAGGAAGTGTATATTTTTTTAAGGCAACCCAACATCCGGAAGGAAGAGTTGGAGACATAGAACGTCCAACTACTTGAGCAACACCCTCACAGTCTTTACAATCAGGCAAATACCAATATCGAGTAATATCTTCGGTTAGATTAATGAGATGGGTTTGTCCAGCGGCAAATTTGAAACTCACCTGCGGAAGAAGATGAACCCCCTTCTTTTTTGCATCTTGATATTCTTCCTCTGATGTAATTGATATACCAGAAGCTATTGGAATATTAGGGATTTCCTCATTGGGCTTTTTTAGGGGTTCTCCTCGCCCTGTTATAATATAATCAGCATTTGCATTTTCATACTCCTCACATATAGCTGCAATTTTATCAATGGATGCATTTTGTATTCCATTTACAATTTTCGATTTCAATGTTTTGTCTATTTTGAACTTATCTTTAAGCTCCTGATTGCTGATTTGTAGCTCTTCAATAACTTCCACAAAACGTTGAGAACGTAATTTATCTTTTTCTTCCATAATGATGAATTTTTATTTGTTAGTTGATAACATATCTACTATCTTTGCATCGTAACAAGTTGCAGATGTTACAGAGACAAAGTGGTTAAACTTACTCGTTAGAGGTTTAATATATGGTATCCGTAGTAGCTGCAACCTATTGCGGATATTTTTTATTTTCAATTAATAACAGTTAATCCAAATTAATTATGAGAAAAATAAAATCGCATTGGGAACACGTACTTTATATTATGTTTTTTGGGGGTGTTTTTATTCTCGTATTTATTTTGATAGCTTCCTTATCGCAAAATCATAATATATCAATTCTAATAGGGTTTATTGTCGGATATTTTATTTTTGTATTACTAATCACGATAGACTATTTTAAGAAAACTTCTTGCCTATTTGAGAATTAAGCTCCTCTATTAATCTTTCTATACCTTCTATATGCTTGATTCTCTTTAGAGCGTTTATGACTATCATAAACTCTTCTTTACTCATATCGAATCTATAAGTAATAATATTGTTTATATATTCTATAAACATAAGCCTTTTATCTTCATCATTGTTGTTCCTTAAGGCTGATACGCAGGCTTTTAAAGAAGAAAAATACTCTCCACGTTTTTGCATATCAAGATATTGAATATTATTTATGTGGTTATAAAACATATTATCAGAGGCAATATTAGAATATCTGTCATCTAAATCTCTTATTTTTTTATTGATTATTTCATGATTGAAATAAAATCCACCTCCTACAATAGCAATCAATATTGTAGTGCAAAAGGCTAATATACCCACAAGTATTCCCAACCAATCCGCTTTCATCGGTTCGCATCTAAGGCTTACCAAGCAAATAGAAGCAATGCTTATAATGAGGGAAGCAATGCTAATCATTAAAGTAGCTTTCTGTTTCATAATATAATAAATGTATAATCCGATCTAATAGTTAAATAATGTTTTATAGTAGATAAAATATCAACCATCGTTTTGCGGTTGATATTTTATCTACTATATTTGCATCATCAAACAGTGATAACCTAATCACTTTTGCAAAGAAAGACATTTTTAAGGTCATATACAATAGTATAAACATATTAAAATACACGATTATGAGCACGAATTTTAAAAATCAAATGAAAGAAGTCATGAGTTTAGCATGGTCTTTTGTGAAAAGAAACGGTTTTTCAATGAGCGAAGCACTGAAATGCGCATGGGTAAATATAAAGTTGAAAGCTCAAATGAAAAGCAAGATTGTGAAGTTTTACTTTCAGAAAGTAGATGGCACAATGAGAGAAGCTTACGGCACGCTTTGCGAAAAATATATGTCGACAGTAACCGGTACTGATAAAAGAGCAAAGAACGATACGGTTCAAACCTATTTCGATACAGAACGCGGTGAGTTCAGATGTTTCAAGAAAGCTTACCTTTTAAAAATTGCATGATTATGACACGTTACGAGATTGAACAAGGCTTAGATGCCTTATACAGAGACCTGGACAATGTTCAGAATATGGATGAAGAAACAGCCCGCAGAGTTTACAATGTAGATTGCAAGGCTGACATCATAGAAGTTATCGAAGAAGAGATTGATACCTATGAAGCCATCCTTTCAGGACCGGACACAGACGAAGATAACGACATGGATTATGATGCCCTCTGTCTGATTCAAGGTTTAAGCAGATACGCGTAGAATCTTACATGATTATACGAGCACGACAGCCCGTGCAGACGTAGAGAATATTCAACACGGGCACTATTGATTAAGCTCTTTGACATATTGTAAAAGCCTTTACGGTGTAATTCATAAGCCGTTAAGGTCAACCAAAGATAATGAACGCACATAAGCAAGTCGGGGCTTGCGAGCTGTGCAATGTAGAATGATTAGAAGAGAACGCAGCAAAGAAACGTCCTTTAAGCAGTAAGCATACGGGTTGGGCGTCCGTACCGTTTTCGACATATATATCCCGTGGCTCACCGTAAGGCGAGTGGTAGGCTAAACATCGGAACGCTCACGGGAACAAAACTTTAAATTACACAATTATGAAAGAGGTAAAAATAACATTCAGTAATGAGCCAGTAAATGAATCTGGACTTGCTGTTTCTATTGAAATTGTGGGTCTTGATTTGCGTTGTATTTCCAACTTACACAATCTCCCAGAGATGGTAATGGAGCAATACAGGCACGTCAACAAACTGTGTGGCGTACCTGATGAAGTCACGGAGGAAATACTGTCTAAGATTCACCGCGAAGCTCAATCACAGTAATGAATTTCTTTAGGATAGATTCAAGCTCTTCAAAATGCCTTTTGTGGTAGATATTTCCATATCCCTTGCACCAATCGCGCATGGCGCTTACCATTGGTAACAATGGTATTTGGGGGTCAAAACTATATAGTAGTAATTCTATATCCAACGCGAGTTCATCCGCTTCCTTTGATTTACCGTAAAAATAGCTTTCATTTTCGGTAGCATTGGACATACATTCTCTTACTCTTTCTAATAAGGCATTTGTTGCATCTTTAAATTTACTCATATTTCTTAATTTTTAGTTAGACACCTCAAAGTTAAGAAAATCCCCTGATTATAACGTGATGTTGCCAATCGAATTGGTTCAGGGGAACAAACTTTCAAATTTTACAATTATGAAAATAATCCAGTTGATTTTATCCATACTTTTAGCCTTATGCGCTATAATTATGTTTTATGGGGCAATCACAACCCACAGCCCAATAAGAGCCATCTCTGTTATTATCATGGGGGTTATATGTATTGGTTGTTTTGTTTTTGTCAGAATCACCTACACAGAATTACGTGAATAACAGAAATCCGCAAAAAGGTAGACCGATAATCCGGCATAAGGTTCCTGCAATAAACCAGTACTGTGAGTAAGGGAAACCAGCCGGGCGGATTCTGAAAAATATAGTAGTTTTTGTCGTGTTTTATTTTGTGTTTGTACTGGGTGTGCCGTCTGTGAAGATAGTGCACCTTTCTTATATGGATGGTTAGCTTATCGGTTAGAGCTTTGTATTGCGCAATCAATTATCACGATTGAGAGAGGTTCGATTCCTCTACCATCCACCAATCATTAATTTAATTTTTAATCTTATGGCAACAATCAGAGAAACGATTTTAAAAGTAAAACCGGGCGAACCGAAGATTATCCCGCTATCAGAAGTTGATGTTACAGGCTACAGACAACAAGCCCATGTAATTAGCAAAGAATTGAGAGATAAAGGCGTTGTTGTTCCAGACGGCAAGCCGGCATACACAATCTCTAAAAACAAGTACACCGGATCAATGTATATTATAAATAATATGCAGAAATAGTATCTAATCTTACACGATTATGGATAGAGTATTTACAGAACTGTCTGATAGAGAAAATGAAATCGCTCAATTGTATGGTGGCGGGTTAGAGGTGAAGGAGGTCGCTAATCTTCTTTTTCGTTCCTCTGCCACTATTAGAAATCACATGCAGAGCATATATGAAAAGCTACAGGTAAGAAACAGAAGTGAGTTATCCATTAAAATGATGGAAAGACTTAATCGTGTTAAGTTTACCTTAGACTTATCACCAATAGTTAGGGCTTCTGTTTCCTGTTTTCTATTATGTGTATTCTCACTATCGCTTTACCACGAACAAAGCGAGATGAGAAGAGGAAGAGAAGCGAAGGTTGAACGAATTGAAAGAATAAGGAGGTCAGAATGAATGCAGAAGCAAAATTAAACACTCTCTATCGAATAGGTAGCAGAGTGTCTCTCAATAAAGAACAAGCAAAAGAGTTTGTAGGCGGTCGTTACAGACTTGAAAAGTTGATAGCGGAGAAGAAAATACGGGCAGAAAAGACCGGAGCCACAAAAATGTCTCCATACGCTATCAATGCCTGTGATGTGCTTCTTTATGCTATTGATTCTAAAGAACAAAGAATATAATTAACCCTTTAAATTTTACGATTATGAGTCTTATCAAAAAAAGTAATGAATTAGTAATCCCTACCACAGTAAAAATGATGATTTACGGTCAAGCCGGTATGGGAAAGAGTACGGTAGCATTGAGTGCTCCGAAACCTTTGTTATTGGATTTCGATAACGGGGTGAAACGTATGAATATGGCGCATCTGGAAAACATAGATACCGTACAGGTCACTTCATGGAGCGATGTTCAGCAAGTTCTTCAAGAGGACTTGTCCGCTTATCAGACCATTGTAGTAGATACCATCGGCAAGATGATGGACTTCATCATTACTCACAAGTGTGGAACCCGCCAGCCGTCCATCCGTGATTGGAGCGGTATCAATGCAGAGTTTTCATGGATGACACGAACACTTTCGGGGCTTAACAAGCACATCATTTTCGTTGCCCATCGCGACACAAGAAAAGAAGGTGATGATACGGTGTTTATCCCTGCCTTGCGTGAAAAATCCTACAACTCTATCGTTACTGAACTGGATTTGCTCGGTTATCTTGAAATGAAAAGCGAAAGAGGCGTCCAAAGACGTACCATCACTTTTGACCCAACTTCAAGAAATGACGGTAAGAATACTTGCAATCTTCCTTCAGTGATGGAAGTTCCTACCATCCTTGACAAGAATGGTAATCCAACCGCAAAGAACGACTTTATCACCGCCAAGATAATCAATTCGTATTTGGGTATGCTTGCTGCCAAGAAAGAGGCACAGGAAAAGTATGATAAAGTTATTGAAGAGATAAAAGAAAGTATCGAATTTATAACTGATGCCAAGTCCGCTAATGAGTTCGCCTCTCATATTAATGAGTTTGAACACGTTGGTAGTTCTTTGATGATGGCGAGAAGTTTGTTTGCTGCAAAGGTAAAGGCTTTGGGACTGGTATTCAATAAGGAAACTAAAATCTACTCAGATGCAGCAGCCTAATGAGATTTGGAAAGACATTCAAGGTTATGAAGGACTCTATCAAGTAAGTACCCTTGGTAGAGTTCGCTCTTTAGATAGGCTTATTAAAAGCAGGTATGGTAATTTTAGAAAGATAATAGGAAAGATAATTAAGCCTAATAAAATATGGAGTGGATATTTACGAATATCATTATGGAAGCAACAACAAGTTGAATATAAATCTCTTCATAGACTTGTCGCTGAAACGTTTATCCCTAATCCGCAAAAATTTCCATGTGTAAATCATAAAGACGAAGTTAAAAGCAATAATTCAGTTTCTAACTTGGAATGGTGTACATGGAGATATAATGCTAATTACGGAACACGAAACGAACGGTTTAGCAAAAAGAAAATAAATCACCCGAAGATGTCAAAAGCCGTTGTTCAGTGCCGAGAGGATGGTACATCAATAAATACATTTGAAAGTGCTAAAGAGGCTGAAAGACAAACGGGTATTAATAATGCTAATATTATCAGTTGCTGTATAGGTAGAAAAAGCCATCTTACAGCAGGTGGTTACAAATGGAGATATGAGAATGAGTAAAATATCTTACAAACTATACCCAACATTGTTAGATTCTTATCAAAATTATATAGATAGTGATAAGATATATCAAAAATATTATGCTTTTTCTGACAATCCTCCATGCGATGAAGATGAGTTCAGAGAAAAACAATTCCAATCTCTTATTGATAGGATAAATAGAGTACCTTTCGATAGCGAAAAAGCTGATAGAGGAACATGTTTTGGGGAGATAATTGATTGTATGATTGAGAACCGTAAATCTTCTATAATGGAAATTAGCAAGGCATATCACGATGACGGAAAACTTTACGGGATAAAAGCTGTTTACAACAATCGCACTTTCACTTTTCACATTGACCTTTGCCGCGAGTTTGCCAACTACTACAAAGGAGCATTAACCCAACAAAGAGTAGAAGCCATTTTACCTACTGCATACGGTAGTGTATTGGTTTATGGTTTGATTGACGAACTGATGCCTACCAGTGTTCACGACATCAAAACAACCGGTAGTTATACCGTGGGAAAGTTCAAAGATCACCACCAGCATTTAGTATATCCATACGCTTTAATGAAGAACGGTTCTGATGTACGGACATTTGAGTATAACATTGTAGAGTTCAACAAAGGCGGTTATGTGGTAGATACCTATACGGAAACATACGTTTTCAACCCCGAACGTGATATTCCTATTCTTACTAATCATTGTGAGGAGTTTATCCGGTTCTTGGAAGAGAACAGGGAACTTATAACCGATAAAAAGATTTTTGGAGGAGAAAATTAATGGCAAATCAAATAACTGGAAGAATTATCGAAATCGGACAAACCGTTCAAATTCCATCTAAAAGTGGTGGTTCCCCATTTACTAAACGGGAATTTATTTTAGATGCTACCACTTACGACCCTTATACGGGAGAGCGTAGCGAGTATGAAAACATTATTCCCTTAGAGTTTTCAGGTGATAAATGTGCAGAACTTGACCGCTATAAAAATGATGATGTGGTGACTGTGTCATTCGCATTACAAGGGCGTTCTTGGACGAATCAAGACGGAGAGCTCAAACGTATGGCATCTATCCGGTGCTACAAAATAGAAGGGCGTGGCGGTGTATCCCAGTCCCCACAAACTGCACCAATACAACCACCACAGCCGACTTATCATCAACCGCAGGATTTTCCGCCTCCGGTTGATGCAAATGGTAATGCAAAGGACGACTTACCTTTTTAGCGTATGATTTTCGATTTGAAGAATGAATATCAAATACCCAAGTTCAAGGAGTATGTAAACAAGCTGTTTAGCGAACGTGCGGTGGTGGAAGTGAAAAAGAAACTACCTAACCGCACGCTTGCCCAAAACAGCTACTTGCATCTTCTTTTAGGGTATTTCGGTAGTGAGTACGGTTGTAGCCTTGACGAAGCAAAAATTGACTTCTATAAGAGAACTTGCAACCGTGATTTGTTTGAACGCAAAACGATCAACAAGAAAGGTGAAGAAGTAACTTATTTACGCAGTTCGGCAGAACTGACAACAGGAGAAATGACTTTATCTATTGAGCGTTTCCGTAATTGGAGCACGGCACAGGCAGATATTTATCTACCGGCTGCTAATGAACATCAAATGCTGGTATATGCCCAGCAAGAAATTGAACGTAACAAAGAATTTATTTAAATTTTATTTTATGGACAAATTTTTAGGTCAAGAAATCCCCGAAAAGGATAGATGGCAGTTCTTACAGGACAATGCCGATGCAGTGGAAGAGATTGGCTATACTCATCGCTTTACACCGGATGAGTTGGCTCAAAAGAAAGAATCTCTTGCTGAAACCTCAATTCAGATTAATGATATTGAGATAGAGAAAAAAGAAGCAATGGAAGCATTTAAGGCAGAGCTAAAGCCTTTGAATGAAAGAAAACAGGAACTTCTTGAAAATATAAAGAAAGGCTCTGAATATGTTGAACATGAAGAGTGTGTAAAAATTCTCTATCATGAAGAAAAGATGGCTGGGTATTACAACAAACTTGGTGAGCTGGTTTATTCCCGTCCTATAATGCCGCAGGAAATGCAAAGAACTATTTTTAATATTAATCGTAAAACAGGAACAGAATCATGAGCGAGAACAAATTAAACGTAATTGTACCGAAAGATTATAACGGTGCACCAATTGAAGTAGTATTGAGAGAGGGAGAAGCCCCCGTAGCACTTGACCCGAAAGAGCCGGAAAGAGTAGTTATCAATGGAACGATAGATGCACCTTTCAGATGGTTGGAAAAGCGTGTCGAACTGATTAATCAAAAATCGACCAATCTCATTGTGAACCGTGATAAGATGGGGTTAGCATTAACTATTGATGAAACCAACTACTATCAGACTGAAATCAACGGTATTTTACAGGCTTCCAAGGAAATGATGGAGTTTGGCATTAACACGGATAAGAAATGGGAACCTATTAAGCTGTCTAAGTTCATCAAAATGCACCGTGCTTTCTTTACCGATAAATCGCAAAATATGATGCTTGTTTCTACTTTAAAGAACTTCAAGGCAAAAGTAAACCAAGACATCGAACGCAGTAAGGAGGAAAATGGCAGCAAAGTTGACAACTACTCGCAGGTGGTTGATTCTAATTTGCCGAAATCGTTCAAACTGAATATCCCTCTTTTCAAAGGCTTTGACAATGAAGAGATAGAAGTCGAGATTTACGCTGATGTAGACGGTCGAGATGTTTCTCTTTCTCTTGTGTCGGCTGGCGCAAATGAAGCCATTGAGGAATATAAAAACAAGGTGATTGACGAGCAGATTGAAGCAATCAAAGGTGTTGCACCTGACATCGTAATCGTTGAAGTATAACTGACAGCCCGGAAAGACGGGCATTTGGTATCGTGGCGGAATTGGTAGACGCACGACGAGTACTGGAGCTTTACCCAGCCGGAAGGGTTACTCAAAGCAGAAAGCTCATGCAGGTTCGAATCCTGCCGATACCACATCTTATTAATTAACTGAATATATAATGAAAACATTTGAAGAGCTAAAAGAAGAACTGTTAATCCGAGCCAAAAACGCTGGAGCGTGTCAACTGGGTTACGCAATGGGATTAAGGAGCAATACGAGAGCTGACCTACTGAAAGCTATTACCGATAATTGGTTCTGGGTTTTAAGGGATGCGAAGATAGTTGATGCAAGATACCTTGAGGACAATTTCACTGAGGAAGAGCTTTCTAATGCTGGTATATATACAAAAAAATACCATGAGGTAAGAACTGCATCTTTTGCCTGCGGCAGTGCAACGGTGAAAGCCTACGACAGTGCAACGGTGAAAGCCTACGACAGTGCAACGGTGAAAGCCTACGACAGTGCAACGGTGGAAGCCTACGACAGTGCAACGGTGGAAGCCTACGACAGTGCAACGGTGAAAGCCTACGACAGTGCAACGGTGGAAGCCTACGACAGTGCAACGGTGAAAGCCTACGACAATTCCTATATAGAGGATTATATTGGTAATATTCGTCCTGAATCTGATTACGCCATAGTTAAAGACTATCATAACCACAAAATATACATCAAGAAAGGTCAATTTGAGATTATTGAAGTATAGTACACGGCCGGAATTGTGTATGCTGGATCGTTGCCAGTTCCGTCCACATAAATGGCAAGGGTTAGTAAATAATGGTTGTGCCCCGGAGAATACGCTTCGGGGCTTTTAATTAGGTAAATATGAAGAGAGTAAGTAGTAAACAAGCAAAACTAAATAGAGAAATGGATAAGATAAAGAGAAACCTATCTCCTCATTGTTGTTTGTGCGGTCGTCCGGCTGTTGACCCGGCACATTTGTTGCCTCGTTCTCTTTATCCTGAATACTATATTGAAGAATGGAATGTAGTTCCAATGTGTAGAAATCATCACGACCTATATGATGGAAGCCGAGAGTTTCGCAGAAGGTGTACTGAATTAGTAAATATAGTCCGCTTACATGATGAACAGGCGGCTAATAGATATTTTGGCTTATGAAACAAATTATTCACGGGAAAGTCCCAAGTAAATCCAATTGTTATAAAGTTATAACTCTAAGTGGGCATGGCAGCCTTGCCAAACAACCGGCATTAAAGGAATATGAAAAGTCTTTCTATCTGCAATGCAACCAGTATAGAGGACAGATGATAAGCGGTCTGTTTGAACTTCATTTGAACGTGTTTTACGAGAATCAACGTCCGGACCTTGACAACTGTTTTAAAACGGTCCTCGACTGTTTGCAAGGATGCAAAGCTATCAAGAACGACCGTAACTGCGTAAAGATAGTAGCAGAGAAGTTCATAGATAAAGTGAATCCAAGAATTGAATTTGAAATTATACCGATATGCAATTCAAATTAAGAGATTACCAGCAGAAAGCCTCTGATGCTGCCGTTTCTTTCTTCAGCAATAAGGCGAAGAAAACAAATGCTATCATGGTCTTGCCCACAGGAAGCGGCAAATCGCTTATCATAGCGGATATAGCCGCAAGGCTTGACGGTCATACCTTGGTGTTCCAGCCCTCGAAGGAAATACTCGAACAGAATTTCAAGAAACTCTGTTCATACGGTATTCTTGATTGCAGTATCTATTCAGCTTCTTTCAACTCAAAAGAAATAAGCCGGATAACATTCGCCACCATCGGCAGTGTGAAGAATTATCCTGAACTGTTCACCCACTTCAAGAACATCATCGTGGACGAATGCCACCTTGTTAACCCCAAAGAGGGAATGTATAAGGATTTCTTTGATGCGGTAAAGTGCAAGGTTCTTGGCTTGACTGCAACACCATACCGTTTAAGCTCTAGCCGTGATTTCGGCTCTATGCTGAAATTCATCACCCGGACAAAGCCTCATGTTTTTTCAGAGGTCATTTACCATGTACAGGTATCAACCCTATTAGATTTGGGGTATTTGGCAAAACTAAATTATTATCCTATGAATCCTATTGGATGGAACGAACTCAATTTGAAGGTAAATACCACTGGTGCCGACTATACAGATAGGTCAGTTCAAAGAGAATATGAACGGATAGACTTCTACGGTTATCTCGTTCATATCGTCCAAAGGCTGATGAATCCCAAAGCCGGAGGAAAGCGGAAAGGTATTTTAGTGTTTACCCGGTTCTTGAAAGAAGCCGAACGGTTAACCTGGTCTATACCCGGTTGCGCTATCGTTTCAGGTGATACTCCTAAGAAAGAACGTGAACATATTCTTGAGGCGTTCAAAGCTGGTGAGATTTCGGTAGTAGCCAATGTGGGTGTACTTACGACTGGCTTTGACTATCCGGAACTTGACACCGTTGTTATGGCACGTCCTACGATGTCACTTGCCATGTGGTATCAGATAGTCGGTCGGGCTATCCGCCCCCACCCTTCCAAAAAATACGGCTGGATTGTGGATTTATGCGGTAATATCAAACGTTTTGGCGAGGTCTCTGATTTACGATTATTTGATAGCGGTAATGGAAAATGGGCTGTATTCTCTAAAGGAAGACAATTAACAAACGTGAGATTCTAACTATGGACGAAGGATTTTTGAGGCTAAGCCGCAGGTTTTTCTCGAATGAAATGTGGAAGGTAGCCCGTGAGTTTTCGGAGTGCGAAGCGTGGCTTGACTTGATTCAGTCAGCACGATTTGAGGCAACCGACAAGGCGTACAGCGAACTCATCGGAGGTCGGGAAATCTCTTATTCAAGAGGTCAATATCCAGCATCTATATCTTTTTTGATGAAGCGTTGGCAATGGTCTGAAAAGAAAGTGCGCTATTTTCTTGCCAAACTGAAAAAGAGAGGCATGATAACGACTTGTAACAAACAAGGCATGACTGTGATAACTTTATGCAAGTATGATGAATACAACCCCTACAAGGGCATACCCAAGGGCATAGACAAGGACATAGATAACAATAAAGAAATCAGAGAGTTAAATAATGCTTTGGGCGAGTTAAGGGCGGAGTTAAGGGCAGTTGTTGAAAAAATGGGGCAAGCTAAGGGCGATAATAAGAAGAAAGATGAAGAAGATAATACTAAAGAATCTCCTTACGGAGATAAGAAAAACGCGGCTAAAGCCGCTACTCTCTCTCGAAAAGAATCTTTTTATCAATCTCTTGTACCTTTTGTCGGTAAGTATCAAAAGGAAATGATTCGCTCCTTCTTTGATTATTGGTCTGAACTGAACAAATCAGAAACTAAAATGCGCTATGAACTTGAAAAGACCTGGGAACTTCCTAAAAGGTTGGCAACATGGGCAAATCGGGAAAAAATACCGGCCAAGCCAACTACTGATATTGGTGTGGTTCTCAAAGATAACTCTCCTGACAAATACGATTCGCCACAGGAAAGAAAATGGGAGGAAAGATGGAACAAATAGACTTTAAAAAAACAATCGACAATCTTAGGAAGACTGGATTTAACCCTGTTCCCAATCTTGTGAACATAGCGATACCAGATGCAAAGAATATCCTTTGGCAAGGGTTGAACTATTTCACGGGAAATGCCGAATGGCTACCGGAATACGATGAAATAGCCACATGGCTTTCTGGGAATAACGGGCGTGGACTTTTATGCCATGGCAATTGTGGACGAGGGAAATCACTTATATGCTGGAAGATTATCCCTTTGCTTCTCAATCACTATTGCCGGAAGATTGTAGCATGTTATGATGCACAACAGATGAATGCTGATATAGATGCTGTGAAGGCAAAGCATATTATCTATATTGATGATGTCGGCACAGAGAATCTTAGCGTGAAATTCGGAGAAAAAAGACTTGCCTTCTGTGAAATTGTTGATGAAGCGGAAAAGCGAGGAAAGCTCTTGATATTGACCACTAATCTATCACTTGATGAAATATCCCAAAAGTACGGGGAACGGACAATGGATAGATTGGTGGCGATTACTACACGGGTAAAATTCAAAGGAGACAGTCTGAGAAAATGAATGTTACAATATGCTGGGTTACCAAAGATCGGGAAGCCATAGAAAAAATACGAAAGAAGTTCGGCATATCATCCTACATGAGCATCAACAGGGAGACTCCCTGTGATATCAAGGAAGAAGATATGGAACTCCTTAGAGAGACAGAAAAACGTGGATTTATCCAAATAAGAAACAAGTAAAGCTATGTTAGTAGGAACAACAAATCTTAATACAACGCTCAACTTAACCTATGTGTTGACAGATGTCGTAGAAACCCTTCTCTATGATTTGAGAAGTGAAATGGGGAAGCAAGGCTATGAGTTGCGCCACGATGCGAAACGCAATTTCAACACAGCTATAGCTTCTATTCGTAAATTGAAACAGGACGTTGACAAAACCCAGTTCTCCACACAGGAGAACTTTGGAAACGACTCCGATTGCCTTCTTGCGTTTATCAGGTTGTTGGTAGACCGGTGCGGAGACGATGATAAGAAGATGTTCGAGTTTTATAATTACATCAAGCGGTTCCCTTCACAGCTTGGGTTGGAGCTGGCTGATGAGAAGAGTGTGTTTGCGCATATATTTGATAATTGATATTCATAACAAAAATAGATATGAATAATATATTTACTATTTGCTATTCAGAAGAAGAGGCTAACGAAATTGGACATTTCATAATGCGAAAAGGCTATGAAGGTGTTCAAAATGATAGTTACAGATATTGTCGTGAAGCGATTCGGTGGGCTTTCAAACAAGCTAAAAGACATCATTCGTGTTTCATATATGTTGGCGTTAGAGGTTGTCAAATGATTGTATCCAAGAACAAAAGGGGGCTTCGCAGGAACAGACTAAAATACATTGAGAAGAAACGAATGTTTTACAACTTATTGAGTAGATATTAAGTAAACAACGAATAGAAAGGAATCAAATGATAATAGCATGGTTTTCTTGCGGTGTAACATCCGCAGTAGCTTGTAAGATAGCGTTGAGCTTGTACGATGATGTGCAAGTTTACTACATAGAGACTGGCTCCGGACATCTTGATAACGCCCGATTTCTTGCGGATTGTGAAAGATGGTACGGTCAGCCAATACACACTATCCGAAGCGACAAATATACTTGTGTTGCTGATGTTTTACGGAAAGGTTTTATCAATGGTGCGCATGGTGCTGCTTGTACTCTTGAGCTGAAAAAGAAAGTCCGTTACAAGTTGGAAAAGAAACTTGGTTCTTGGGACGGTCAAGTTTGGGGATTCGATTACGACCCTAAAGAGATAAACCGAGCCATCCGCTTTAAACAGCAATATCCTAATACAAAGCCGTTGTTCCCACTTATCGAGCGACAGATAACCAAAAAGGATGCGATGGGAATGCTTTGGAAAGCTGGTATTGAAATTCCGGCCATGTACAAGATGGGTTACAATAACAATAACTGTATCGGTTGCGTGAAAGGGGGAATGGGATACTGGAATAAAATCCGGAAGGACTTCCCGGAAGTATTTGCTCAAATGGCGCAGATTGAGCGTGAAGTTGGAGCTACCTGTTTGAAAGATAAAGACGGGCGCATCTTCTTGGATGAACTACCAACGTGACGGGGAGACCCAGTAGAAGAGATTATACCGGATTGCTCGCTTATCTGCCAGATAGAGTTTCAAGAGATAATCGACAGACAGGTAGAGCGAGTTTTGAAAGGAGAAATTAGTATTAACGATGTAGCCTAATTAGGCTCAAAACGAAATAGAAATGAATACAACCTTTGAAAAGTCAGCTAATACCACTGACGAATGGTACACGCCAAAGGAAATTATAGACGCATTGGGAAAGTTCGATTTAGATCCATGTGCTCCGGTTAACCCACTTTGGCAAACAGCAGAAATCATGTACAACAAGAATCAGGATGGATTAACTAAAAAATGGATAGGCCGGGTTTGGCTAAATCCTCCTTATTCCCGTCCGCTTATAGAACAGTTTGTTAAGCGTTTGGCAGAGCATGGAAACGGAATTGCATTACTTTTCAACCGTTGCGATTCAAAAATGTTTCAAGATGTAATATTCGAGAAGGCAACAGCGATGAAGTTTCTACGTAACCGGATTCGTTTCTTTCGACCGGATGGGACTCGTGGAGATTCGCCCGGTTGCGGAAGTATCCTAATCGCTTTCGGTGAAGAGAATGCAGAGATATTAAGAACCTGTGATATCGCAGGTAAGTATGTTAGAATCAATTAGAGTAAAACAAGATAGAAATGAGCAAAAAAATCTCCATAAAAGTAACTGAAGCACAACCGCTTCCTTGCCCTTATTGCAATGGTTTTTACGGTTATCAGTATAGTGATCTGTTTAGAATGAGTTACACGAGTGTGCATAATTCTGACGGTACATATTCCGGTGGGGAATATTCCGATGGAGTTTCCTTAAACAAGAGTAAAACTGCTTATTGTGTGAATTGTGGTACCAAACTACCTTTTACCCTAATACGTGAAGGTGAGGAACAAGTCGAATAATTAAAAATTGTATAAAAAGGAATCATTATGAAAGAATATGTTTTAACTAAAATACGTGATACTTTGTACGGTAAGATACCCAATGAAGAAATTTCGACAGTAATTGATTCGGTATCTTTCTGCCTAAGGAATTATGATATAATGGCAAAGGAAACGTCCGTTGTAGTATATGATAATTCCGATTCTCAAATTATCAGTAAATTCTTCATAGCCAAAGCCGTGGAAGGATTATGCCAAAGTTCATTAGACTATTATCGTGTCATTTTAAGAGCGTTTATCTTACATGTAGGAAAACATATCAAGGAAATCGTTACCGATGATGTCCGTGTCTATTTAGCTTATAAGAAGATTAATAAATGTAGTGATAATACTCTTAACAACATTCGAAGAACTTTGAGCAGCTTCTTTACTTGGTGCACAGAAGAAGGTGTACTTGATAGGAATCCAATGCTTAGAATCAAGGGAGTGCGACAAGTAAAGAAATTGAAGAAGCCATTAAGTGAGGATGATATGGAGAGATTAAGGTCTTTGGCAAGGACAAAAAGGAATAAGGCTATAATCGAATTCTTGTTTTCCACCGGCTGTCGCGTATCCGAAATGGTAAATGTGAATCTCGGTGATGTAGATTGGCAAAATGGGCAGATTGATGTACTTGGAAAAGGGCGTAAGTACCGAACTGTTTACTTGTCTGCTCGCTGTAAAATAGCTCTTCAGGAATATGTTGATTCAAGAACAGATGATTTAGAAGCCCTATTTTTATCTGATTATGAGGGAATGTGCCAGCAGATAAAAGATATGAATAAACTATCCCGGATATCCAAGGGAGCAGTTGAAATCATGCTAAGGAATCTAGGAAAAAAGGCGGGTATATCTAATGTACATCCTCATAGACTTAGGAGAACAGCGGCAACTACAGCCCTAAAACGAGGAATGCCAATAGAACAGGTACAGAAGATGTTAGGTCATGAAAGCATTGAGACAACTACTATTTATGCACAATCAACCAATGACGAAGTTAAATTAGCCCATGAAAAATATATTATCTGACATAAATGTAATGTTGGGGATAACAGACAGTTATCAGGCACCGGAACGGATAATGAATCTTTTGTTTGGAGAGGAAAAAGAACGAATCAAGGTATTCAAAGACTTTTTGGACTACTTCAAATGTGATGTTAGTTATGATTGGTTCCATGAATACTTTGAAGATGAACATGCCGACCGAAAGAATAACAAGCAGGATTTTACTCCTAAATGCATTTCAACTTTGGTTTCTAAATTATTAGGATCTGATACCGGAGTGACTTATGAGCCTACTGCCGGAACTGGCGGGATGCTTATCTCAAATTGGTACAATCACCGGAATGCTATCAGCTTTATTGATTACAAGCCTAACGATCACCTGATAGTGTGCGGTGAATTATCAGATAAGACAGTGCCTTTTCTTCTGTTCAATTTGTCCATTCGTGGAGTATCCGGTATAGTATTCCACGGAGATACTTTGAGGAATGAGTATAAGGCAGTATATATATTAACTAATAGATTCAATTCCCCTTGTGATTTTTCAACAGTCACTAAGTGGAAATAACCCTCATAACTAAGAAAGATATGAAACAGACATTAGAAGAAGCTGTAAATAGTATCAGCGGCGTACATCCTGATTGGAGTCGATTAGAATGTTTCAGAATAGGATTTAAAGAAGGTGCAGAATGGCGGGCAAAGCAATCCCCGTGGATAAGAGCCAAAGATCAATTCCCGCCAGTAGACGAAGAAAAAATTTCAGAGCAGAGCGAACCTGTATTAGTAAAGATTAGCGGGCATTGTGAACCCGAAATTCTTGTATATAACAAATACTATCATGTATGGGATACTTCGGATGGTGATGATTATTCATGTAATATATCTGATGATGATTTGTGGATGCCCATCCCCTCTTTCGATAAAATACTCGAAGCCAACAGGGATGTATTAGAACGGATTAAGGAGAAAGGAGATTGAATATGGATAAAATCAAATGTATAACCTTTGATAAAGCAGCACAAGACGCTTTGCCAGAACACATCAAAGCTAAGATGAAGGCTGACAGAGAAAAAGCCCGATTAGAGGCATATCAAAAGCAATGCCCATGCTGGAACAGTGAAAACAATAATCATTATCACAAGGCTACCGTAGAAGAGCTAATCGAACACTTTAAAGAAAAGGAGGTGAATCATGGATAGTATACAGACACAGACCTTTTCTATCAGAGGGAATGACGATGCTATGGCATATATTGATTTTTGTGATGGAGATTTATGCGTTTCTGTTGTAGTAGAAGGCAAACAGGCAGATTTTCACTTTGAGCCTGCTACTTTGAAGATGTTTGCCTATGCTTATAAGTTACATTGTGAAGAATTAAAGAAGGAGGAATAAAATGAACCGAGAAGAATACAGGCAACTATGCAAGCATTACAGCCCATACAGCGATAAATATGTCATGTGATGGAAAACGTACCCGTATAGAGTAATTATGATAAGAAAAATACAGTAGTAATATATGGAAACCGTAGAACTAATAATTAAAATCGCATTGTTTATCCTCAATGCTTCAGCTGTTGCTTTCATTGCAATCATGATAAGCAAATGGCACAAACGTATGGAGGACAAGCTGAATAGTATTCAAAGATATATTCATCACGTAACAGACCGTAATGATATTGTATATATCAATCAGCTTGAAGAGATAAAAAGGATACTGATAGAATCTGAACGCTACGAGGATGCTGACAAAATATGCAAGTGTATTGAGATTGAATTCGATAATCTTAAAGAGAGAATGAAAGGATGGAAAACAAATGGCTGATACTTTAAAATAGAAAGGGAGAACCAGCGAGCACGACCAAGCTTAATTCTCCCCCAAATCTTACACGATTATGATGCAAATATACTATTTACTTTTTAAATAATCGTGTTATGATGAATGATTTTTCAATTATTGAGCAAATAAAATCTGTAAAGAAAAGAAAAGAAGAGCTTTCAAGGATAGAGCAAAATATGTCAGCTCCCACCTTGACAGATAAATCACTCATCCCAGTCATTTATGAGATGTTCAGGGAGATTCTTTCTGAACAGGATTTCGCACCGATGCCGGAAAGTCCCCATCAGAGAAAGAAGTTTGTGTTCGTTATACTTTTCTTGTATTCTCCCAAGACACTAGCCGGATACCACTCTCCAAAGGGATTGAGGGATGCAATTGCAAAGGCTATCGGATTACATGATGTCACATTCATTTCCAACAATATAGAAACTGTTGCTTTTCTATCTCAAAATGATAAGTACTTCAAGAAAGATATAGAGTATCTTTATACCGAGATTATTAATCGGCTAAAATTCAAAGGGCTAATCAATTAATGAGCCGGAGTTTTAATGCTCCGGCTTTTCCTCAATTTTTTTTTCCGAATATTCAAAAGAATCTTTCATTTCATACTTTCCTGCTTCTTTCATCTTTTGGTGGATACTGGAAATACAAGAATCAAATTGTTCTTGATGCGCATTGGGGTTGTACGGGTATGCAACTTCTTCAAACTCCAATGAGCCATACTTTGCTGTTACTATCAATTTCTTTTCCATGATTATTCCTCCTTTTTAATTTTGGTTTTTCGTTCTAATTCTCCCTTTCTTATAATGCAAATAGCATTTTCATAAGGTTCTTCCGTTTTTTGCCAGTAGTTAAGAAGTGACTGCCGGGCAATTCCAAGTTCTTGACTTGAAAACACATCATAGATGGCAGCAGGTGAAGCAAAGTATCTATGCTTACCAGTTGCTTTCATTTCTACGTGTATAACTCTTCTTTTATCTTCCTTTTCCATGATGCAAATATACTTATATAATTATTATATGTTACGTAAAATAATATATTTATAATTTATTAACTACATAAATAGTATTATTTGTTACACAATATACTATCTTTGCATCATCAAAAACGAAGTAATAACAATTAAAAGATATACGATTATGGCAACAAAGAAAATGAGTGATAAGGTAAAAGGTAGTTTGATAGCTCAAATTATGAGTGAAATGAAATCAGTGGCTATATTGAAAAACAAGCCTTTTGATGAAGGTATCTTCTTCGATCTTATATTTATGAGCGATAAAGAGCTATTGAAAGTTTCAAGACTTTGTGGTATTAAATAATAGGTATCAACCAGCAGGGCGAAAGCCCTGCGTAACCTATAAGAATATGAACCAGCAGAGTAAATATATAGTTCGCGAATCAATTGAGTGTGGTTGCAAGGTTTATGAGGTAGTAAACACTGAAACAGGTAATCGTATCAATTATTTCGCAGATTACGAATTAGCCAAAGAGTTTGCAAGGCGTCAAAATAACGCGGCAAAGAAACGTATGGCAGATTGACTGAAGTTTAATCCGGTAGCCTTCGGGCTACCACAATACACACAGCGATGAGAAAGCATGATTCAAAAGGCGAATTAGTAACAGAAGGCTACTTAGTACCCAATCCCAATTTCATCCCTAAAGGTGAATACAAAGCAACAGAACTGGACGAATATAAACGTAACGTTGATTTTCTGATAACGAGTTGCGGCAACAAGTATGAAGTCATCTTCAACAATCCTGTCGTTCTCAAAGAAACACGTTCTATCAAGCGTATTGGCAGCAATGAGCGCTACGCATATCTAGTTACAGAAAAAGCCTTAGAGAGCCTAAAAAAACAATATACGCACGCTTGTGATTTTTAATATAAGAGAAGAAAGATTGAATGTAAAATTTTAAATATATATATTAGTTATGAACTCAATAAACAAAAACGGTTGCAGCGTATGCCAACCCGGTAAAGAGAATTACACTACCTACACTACCAGATTGAGAGGTAAGAGAGTGAGAATGTACCAGTACGACTACCGTACTGAAAGTAACGAGCTGTTTTCTTGTTGCGCACCTACCTTAGAGGCGTGTAGAGAAAAGCGTGACAAATGGTTACAGAGCAAGAAATAACCAACATTTCATCTATTGTTGGTTTTATAAGTTGAAGATTTTTCATTATCTTTGGTTTACATAGTACCTTTGAAGTACTATCGCGGGTTAGAGCAGTGGGCAGCTCGTCACTTTGACTTGGTGAAGGTCAACGGTTCGAATCCGTTACCCGCAACTACTTAATTATTAATTTAAAAGACACGATTATGAACATTCTAACGCTTAGTATTAAGCAAAAGTATTTCGATGAGATTTTGGCCGGTACAAAAACGCACGAATACCGTGAAATCAGGCCTACCAATGCAAAAAAGTACATAACCTACTTATGTGGTGGTAAAGAATATAAGGCTGATGAAGAATTACCTGAAGAGGGTGAGATAGAATTAAAACCTATCCAGTACGATGCCATAAAACTGCTAACTGGTGAATATAGGGGTAAACGCCCGTATATTATAGTTGAGGTGAAAGGCGCAGAAGCATCAATCCTCACAGACAATGAAGGTAACGATATTGTTTATACCTATAAAGGTGAAGAGTATCTTGCCGCCCAAATGGATTATACTTTAGGCAAAATATTAGAGAAACATATAGATTGAATTGTTTAAACTTAAAATTTGATTTGCTGAGTCGCAAGAAGAATTAACAGAGTAGCCGGACCGCGCAGAAACATGAATGGTGCAGGTGCAGGCGGTAGATTGGTTGCCAACCGTAGAGGTACGGCTAGTGCCACACAGTTAGGTTCACGTAGACAACGTTATGCTGATTTACGTGTGTCATTGGGTATGTCTGGAGGTTAACCATGAACAAGGTAGAACAAGCGAACCGGTATATAGACCTCATTCGGGTAAAATCGAATGAGGCTTTACTGTTTTTATCACTTGGTAAAGATTCACTTGTTCTGCTTGATTTAATCTATCCGAAGTTTGACCGGATTGTTTGCGTGTTCATGTACTTTGTCAAGAATTTGGAGCATATTAACCGTTGGATAAACTGGACTAAAACCAAATATCCGAAGATAGAGTTTGTTCAAGTACCACATTGGAATCTCACTTATATTCTCCGTGGCGGTATGTATTGTGTGCCAAATCCGAAAGTAAAACTATTGAAGTTGGCAGATGTGGTAAAGGCTATGCAGCTTACTCATGGAGTTTATTATACATTCTTGGGCATGAAAAAAGCTGATGGTATGAATCGTAGGCTTATGTTGAAAGGGTATGAGGTAAACGGTTACGAGAATAACAGTATGGTTTATCCTTTGGCTGATTGGACACAAAAGGATATTCTTGCTTATATGAGGCAGCACAATTTACCCGAACCAGTTCGATATTCATTGAAAGCCAGTTCGGGTGTCGGTTTCAATCTTGATTGTATGCTTTGGATGGAGAAGAATTACCCACAGGACTTACAGAGAATTTACAAAACTTTCCCAATGGCTGAAAGGGTGCTTTGGGAGTATCATAATAAACAAAATTAACAGGAGGATTGCCGAGTTAGAAGAAGTAATACAAGAAGAACAAAAACGTTGGCGCAAATTGATGCACAAGGTCGTAGAGTTATGGAATTAGCACGAGACCTCAATAACAGAGATACTCGTGGAGGACAGAGAAATATGCCACGAGGAGTAAGGGATAGATTTTATAATAGAGCCGTTCCTGCTTATAATAAAGTTCGTTCCCGTGCAATGGCTTTAAGCAACGGATAATATGGAACTATCAAAGTATATCAAAAGTGAATCGGTAGAACTTAACCGTTCTGCCATTCGTTTTGCAGACTACAATCCGAGAAAACTTTCCGATGAATCACGCAAAGCATTAAAGCGTGGCATCAAGAAGTTCGGATTGGTAGGTGGAATTGTCGTGAATAAGCGTACAGGGCTTACTGTAGTCAGCGGGCACCAGCGTTTGTCTGTCATGGACGAATTGCAGAAGTTTCCCGACAATGACTACCGCATTCGTGTTGATGTGATTGACGTGAACGAGCAGCAGGAAAAGGAGTTGAATATTCTAATGAACAATCCCAACGCACAAGGTACATGGGATTTTGACGCTCTCGCTCGTATTGTTCCTGATATAGACTGGAAAGATGCAGGACTGACCGATGCTGACCTAAACATGATTGGTGTCGACTATCTTTTGCAGACCGAAGAGGAAAACTCTATTGCGGATGCTCTGTCAGATATGATGTCACCCGTCACCGAACAGAAAGAAGCCGATAAAGCCGCCAAACAGTTGGAACGTGCCGAGAAGGTTGCCCACATGAAAGAAGTCAAGCAACAAGTCAAGGAGAACGCACAGAAGCAAGCCGAGGATATGGATGCTTATGTTATGTTATCCTTCGATACCTATGAAGCGAAAGCTGCTTTCTGTGAAAGGTTCGGTTATGAGCCGGATATGAAGTTTATCAAGGGAGAAGTCTTTGATGAGCAAATTGAAAGAATAGATTAGTAACTTAAAATTAGGAGAATTGCTGAGTCAAAAGAAGAAAGACGGTGAAACAACTTGAAAATCAATACGAAAGATTGAGAAATAGTGAGCACATGCTTGGAAGAAATGCTTTAAGGAATGAATTAAGAGTACGAAACGCTTTTATCAATACAAGAAGCAGGATGGAAAAAACAACCGCGAGCAGAGGTTTAAGTAACGGATAAATTTATGAATAATAGTGAATCTCAAAATACAAAAGGTCGTAGAGGAAGAAAGCCTAAGTTTGATTATACAAGCGAAGACTTTCTTTCTCTCGTGGAATCGTATGCCAAAAAGGGATTCACTGATAAGGAAATTGCTCATGCCATTGGACTGTCACCGCAAAAGTTTAGCGAAAAGAAAAGTGCATACAGTGAATTAAGTGATGTCCTTTCGCGTGCGCGTTGCACGATAAATTCTCTTGTACGTGCTAAATTTCTTGCAATGGCTCTTGGTGGCATAAAAACTAAGAATACCACAGTTCGTAAGTTGCGGGATAGAGATGGCAATCTGACAGGCGAAGAAGAAGTGCAAGTTGTAGAAGGTGAGCTAGCTCCCAATTTAAGTGCTCAAATGACTTGGTTGTATCATTACGATGAAGACTGGAGAAAAGTTGAACGCAAGCAAGATGAAGATGCCGACATCCCTACAGATATTGACCACGGTATCACTATTGATTCTTGGATTAAAGACAAGCTGAAATGATAGTACCCCAAGAAATATATCATCCATTATACACCGATACGGAAAAGTTCATTATTCTCATTACAGGTGGTCGTGGCTCCGGCAAGTCTTTCAATGCTTCTACATTCATAGAGCGTCTTACTTTTGAAATGACTCCTGTAGAGAAGATAGTCCATCAGATCCTTTATACTCGCTATACGATGGTTTCCGCTGGTATGTCCATTATTCCGGAAATGATGGAGAAGATAGATTTGGACGGAACAACTAAGTATTTCAAGACTACCAAGACGGATATAGTCAATAAGATGACTAAGAGCCGTATCATGTTTCGGGGCATCAAGACTTCTTCCGGTAATCAGACGGCAAAACTAAAATCTATTCAAGGCATTACGACTTTCGTCTGCGATGAAGCGGAAGAGTGGACTAATGAAGAAGAGTTCGACAAGATAATGCTCTCCATTCGTAAGAAAGGTATTCAGAATCGGATTATCATCATAATGAACCCGTGCGATTCCAATCACTTCATCTACAAGAAATACATTGAGAAAACTCACAAGCTGGTAGAGATTGACGGTGTGCTGGTTCAGATTTCCACTCATCCGAATGTGCTCCATATCCATACTACGTATTTTGACAACTTAGAGAACCTTTCACCGGAGTTCTTAAAGGAGGTCGAGGATATGAAGGCGAACAATCCCGAAAAGTACGCTCATGTGGTTATCGGTCGCTGGGCAGACGTGGCGGAAGGCGCTGTATTTAAGAAGTGGGGAATTGTTGATGAGTTCCCGGCTTGGGCAAAGAAAGTAGCTATTGGGCAAGACTTCGGTTATACACATGACCCGTCCGCTTCCATCCGGTGCGGAATTGTGGATAATGCTCTATATCTGGATGAAGTGGATTACCGTACAGGACTGCTTTCCTCTGACATTATCAAGACTCTTCGTCCGTGGGGCTTGAAGGTAATTGCCGATAGTGCAGATCCACGATTGATTCAAGAGGTACATAATGGAGGCATTAGGATATATGCCGTAGAAAAAGGAGCAGGCTCTATCAATGCGGGAATTGACAAAATACAGGGTATGGATATTTATATAACCAAGCGTTCATATAATCTTCAAAGCGAGTTCAGAAAGTATGTATGGGCAAAGGATAAGGATGGGAACTACATCAACGAGCCGGAAGACCATGACAATCACGGTATAGACGCTGCACGTTACTATGTATTGGGTGAGCTTCTTGGTAAGATTCAGAAGCCGAAAGATTTAACAGGAATATTCACACACTAAAATTATAGATTATGCCATTGACACTTGAAGAAATATTAGCCCTATCAGACATTGGGCAGAAAATAAATTACCTGAAGAAAGGTAGAAAGACCGAACTTCCAGACCGTTGTAAACTTTGGGACGACTGGAATCCCGAACGCCATGAAATCATGGTTGACAAGGAGAAGTACCCAGATAGAAAAGTGCTTGAAAAGGAAGCAGAGAAGGTTTTCGATGAAAAAACTGGTAAGACTTATGAATTTGAAGCGAGGTACAAGACCGAACCTGTGAACCGTATCTCTATCCCATTGGAACAGGATATAGTAAACATTCAAACAGCTTTCACGGTCGGCACAGAACCGTCTATGGATTGCACTCCAACCGATAATGATGAAAAAAAACTGCTGGATGCGGTCAAAGCTGTATTCAAGTCTAATAAAATCAAATATCAAAACAAGAAGATTGTCCGTGCCTGGCTCTCCGAACAAGAAGCGGCAGAATATTGGTATGTTACCGATGATGATTCGTTTTGGGCAAAGTTTTGGAAGAAAGTTAAGACTACGTTCGGTGGCAAGGTCAAGCCCGCCAAGAAACTGAAAAGCGTGTTATGGTCTCCATTCAGAGGTGATAAGCTATACCCGTTCTTCAACGATGAAGGTAAAATGATTGCTTTCTCACGTGAGTATAAGAAGAAGCTCATGGACGATTCGGAGGTCACCTGCTTTATGACTATCACGGACAAAATGGTTTATCAATGGGATTTGTCTAAAGGGTATGAAGAAAGAACGCCTTTTGCTCATGGATTCTCCAAACTACCGGTTCTCTATGCCTACCGTTCTGAACCTTATTGCAAGAAGATAAAGACATTCCGTGTCCGGCTGGAAAAACTCTTATCCAATTATGCAGATTGTATAGACTACCATTTCTTTCCGCTGTTGAAGCTAATTGGCGATGTAGAAGGCTTCATGGGCAAGATTAAGGATAGAATGGTCAAGCTTACAGGTGAAGGTGCGGATGCCCAATATCTGACGTGGAACCAAGTTCCGGATACGGTACGTTTTGAAGCAGAAACCCTTACTAATATGGCTTATGATATGTCAAACACTCCAAGAATATCCTTTGAAACGTTGAAGGGGGTAGGCAAAGCATCAGGAACCGCTTTCCGCTTTATGTTCATGGGTGCACATATGGCGGTAGAAAATCACGGTGAGGTTATCGGTGAGTTCTTGCAGCGGAGATTAAATTTCATTGTTTCCGCTTTAGGCTCTATCAATCCAACCGAGTTTAGCAAGGCATCGCAGACCATTGACATAGAAACAGAACTGGTTCCATATATGATTGATGATTTGAATGACAAGGTGACTACTGCCGTTTCCGCTGTCAGTGGCGGCATTTGGTCAACACGTGAGGGAATTATGTTTGCTGGGAATGCCGATCGAGTGGAAGAAGAACTTAAAGAAATCAAGGAAGAACAGAGTTTGAAAAATGAAAAGGTGATTCCTGCTACAAAAGAATGACTTTTGGTTAATTGTAAATAGATAGCGGAACTTTTCAGTCCCGCTTTTTTATTGCGCATAATTCGATATTATAAAATATTTATGCTATAATAGTTTTATAATTCAAAATTATTTAGTACTTTTGTATCAAATGAACAACGTATGAGAATAGTATCACATAAAAAGCTGAAAGATTTCTATGAAACCAAAGGTTATGAAGATTCACGCATAGCCTTAGAGCGTTGGTATGATATAGCAGAAAAGGCCGAATGGAAAAATTTGTCTGATATAAAGGTTGATTTTCTTTCTGCTGACTATGTAGGCAACCAACACTACGTTTTCAATATCAGAGGCAACAACTATCGGTTGGTTGTCGTTGTTAAGTTTACAATTGGGTACGTCTTCATTCGTTGGGTTGGTACTCATAAAGATTATGATAAAATAGATTGTTCAACCATTTAAGATATAGGATATGAATAAAGTAACGAAAGAACAATATGAATTTGCTTTGGCGAGAGTGGAGGAACTTCTGCCATTGGTTGATGATAATACCCCTGCAAACGATAAGAATGCGGTAGAACTTACAGTTATGTCCGATATTGTGATAGCATACGAAAAAGAACATTATCCGATAGAAAAACCGACTGTTGCGGAATTGATAGAGCTATCTCTTGAAGAGAAAGGGATGAGTCAAAAGCAACTTGCTGGTGAGATTGGGATAAGTCCATCGCGTGTGAATGACTATATTTCTGGACGTTCGGAACCGACCCTCAAAATTGCGAGGTTGCTATGTCGAGTGCTGAATATACCTCCAGCCGCAATGTTGGGATTTTAAATACAATTTCATTTAGGCGTGATTCCATTCGGTTTCACGCCTTTTTAGTTTCATTCCCCAGTATCTTCCACCAGTTTTAGCTTTGCTCCACACTTGGGGCAAGTGAACATATTCTCTTCATCCTCTCTTAGTAATTCGGAAACAGAAATACCCAAAATTGATGCTATCTCTTTTAGCTTATCAAGTGACGGATTCCCATTAATAATTTGAGAAAGCGAAGACTGGCTCATACCTTTTTCTCCGTTTTTGTTGGTCATCAAAGCAGCGACCTGACTAATTGTAAATCCTCTTTTTTGAATTTGTTCTTTAATAGACATGGCTATAAGTTTTAAATAATGGAACAAAGATATGAAAATAATCAATTACACACATCAAATATAAGATATATATTATAAACCGCATCATTTTAATAAGTTTTAAATTATTTGTTCGTTTGAGTTAATTATAAGTTAAATCTAATATTATCTACATTAATATAAGGTGTAACTTATATATTTGCAATGTGATTCAAAAACGAAGTATAAACACTAAAACATAGAATTATGAAAACTCTAAAAGAACAAGTAGAAGAAATTGTAAAGAGCAATAAGTCTAAACAGACCAAATCTTTATCTTTAGTTAAGTTAGGTTTGTCACCTTATGAAGTAAGTCTTTTGTTAGGTTCTATCAAAGTACAGAAAGGTTGCAAGTTCAACGCTAACACGTTAACCTTTGGTGTTGAATGCGAGACTTACAATGTAGTGCGTGATGCTCTTATCAGAGAAGTAGAACAAAGAAACATATCCATTCAGTCAGAGGGTTACAATCATAGAGACAATAATCATTATTATAAAATAGTTTCTGATGCCTCTATTCAAGGCACAAACGGTCAAGAAATAGTAAGCCCTATCTTAAAAGGTAAAAAAGGTTTAGACAGCCTTAAAATGGTTTGTGATTCTTTGAATGCCATCGGTGCAAAAGTCAATAAATCAACTGGTCTTCATGTTCATTTTGATGCTTCTAAAATCAGCGATTCTCACTTTGTTCAGATCTTCAAGAACTATCAAAAGTTAGAAAGTGTAATTGATTCTTTTATGCCACAATCACGCAGAGCAAACAACAATGGTTATTGCAAGTCGGTTCAAAGTTTGAACTATGATACATGTACAACTAAATCAGACGTTATAAGAGTAAACGGTACTCGTTATCGCAAAATTAATGCAGAAAGCTATCTTTCGCACAAAACAGTTGAATTTCGTCAACATTCGGGCACGACCGAATACGATAAGATAACTAATTGGATTAATTTTCTTAGAAAGCTGATTCAATATTCATTTGAAAATGAAATTTCAGAATGCAGTTCAATTGAAGAAATACCATTCTTGACAAATACAGAGAAACAATATTTTATCAACCGCAGAGAGGCTCTTAATTGAGCCTTTTCTCTAAAAAGTAAAGACTATGTGTGTTATCATTTACAAGCCAGCAGACAAAGAATTACCAAGTTTAGATATATTGGATAAGGCGTATAGACGAAACCCTCATGGGTGTGGTATCGTATCGCCAAACGTGTTATACAAAGGTCTGTCTTATACTTCATTCAAGAAAAACTTAAAAAGATGCAACAAAGAAGAACCTCTATTGATTCATTTCAGATACGCCACACATGGTAGCGTGAAAAAGTCGAATTGCCATCCGTTCTATGACCAAGAAACTGAAACGTATTTCATGCACAACGGCATTATTGGCGGTATCAATCCACCAAAAGATAAGACGGATTCAGAGTGTGCCTTTAGGCGGATTTTACAACCCTATATCAAAAGGTATGGCTTGGATTCAGTAGAACTTCTTAAAACGGCAAACCAAGTGAGGGGCTTTCATTCTAAGTTCGCTTTCATGCAAGGTGATAACGTGAGATTGTTTGGCGAGTTCTTTCAGTTCCAAGACTGTTACTTTTCAAATTTAAGGTTTTTATAGTGCTTGTTTAGTGTTTATTTCGTTATGGCGTGACTGTTATCACGCCTTTTTTATACCATTTTCCAACAATACCCCAATTGTTGTTTTTCACCCATTCAATTATTTCCTCTCCTCTTCCTTACTTCTTACTTTTATACCACAAATTTCAAACAACAATTTAATTCATACAGTATGAATATTCAAGAACTTATCCTGGCAGGACTGCAACAGAAATTTACTGGAGTAGACACTGCTATCCTTACCCGAATCGCCATCAAGAAGGCAGAGGGTATAACGGACGAAACAAAGGTAAACTCTATCGTTGAGGGTATCAGTTTTTCGGACGTATTAAATTCCTATGGTGATTTCCGTGCCGGGGATGCTTCAAAAACAGCAGTGACCAACTACGAGAAGAAGCATAACCTTAAAGACGGTAAGCCGGTCGAGAATCCCAATCCGAAGCCGGAAGAAAAGAAAGACGATGTGCCTGCATGGGCGCAAGCCTTAATTGATTCCAACAAGAGCCTTTCTGACAAGCTAACACAGTTTGAAACGGAGAAGGCTCAAGCAACACGTAGCCAGCAGATTTTGGCAAAGGCAAAGGAGTATGGTATTCCCGAAAACTACGCCAAACGATGCGCCATCAAGGACGATGAGGACTTGGACGTATACTTCAAGGACTTGAAGCAGGAGTTCGCAAATGACGGTTTCAAAGGCGTAGCCCCTCCCGAATCAGCAGAAGAGAAGATTGAAAAAGAATCTGAATCTATCGCTAAGATGATTGATGAGGGAACGAAAACTATTGTTGAACAAAACAAAAATTAATTATGTCAGCAGGATTTAAGTATGACTTGGTTCCGCCCGTTGAGCAAGAGGAACGCTACGATGTCCAGACCGGTATTCGTAGACGTGGCCCGTTCAAGCTCGACACGCAGAACCTTGTAGTGGGAAGTTTTCTTCCCGGATTTACACCGATTTATGCAGACTTGAAAAACAAGTTTGCTTATGCGGTTATCAATGTAAGAGTTATCGAAGCATACACTTCTGGTACAAGTATCAAAATTGCCAAGAACTCTTTAGCTTATGTGGGGATGTTCATTGGCAATGGCACTAAAGGTGCGGAAGTGACAGCCATCGATAAGACTAACAAAGATTATGACGTCTTGACTATTAAGGCGGCTTTTGGTGAGAATATCGCCAAAGATGCCGTATTATTCAATGCGGTTGCAGTTGATGGTTTAAAACAAAAGCATGTAGCTAATTCGGCTCTGTTTAACCGTACAAAGATTGAGGACGGAATCACATTGGTTTCATTGCTTCGTACAGCCGCAGAAATTGAACCTTCAAAATTGGTTATGCCGTTCTCCGAGAACGATAAAGCCAACATGAAGGGATGGTTTGAATTTAACGAGTAAGGAGGTAGGACATGTTTTTAACGATTCAAACATTATTCGATGATGCGAACATTGTTTCTGCTATCATCAGACGTGTGAACCAGACACGCAAGGACACAATCTATTGGCAGCAGTATCTTACTTTCCGCAGAGTGACTACTCGTTTGTTCAAGGATTATATAGGTTCTGTAACCGGAGTTATGGCCGGTTCTATCAATTCACGTTTTGGAGAGAAGCCCATTCGTGAACGCAGGAATATAGGTTCCGGATATGGCGAAATTGCCTATTTGGGTGATACCTACCAGATGTCTATAGACCGCCTTTCTGAATTGCAGGATTTGATTGACAAGTTCAATGCAGCTAAGCCAGCCGACCAAAAGGCTGCAATGGAAGAGATTGTAAACTTCCTGGTAGACGACTACCGTCAGATTACCCTTGCCGCCCACAAGCGTATGGATATTATTGTCGGTGCATTGCTGATGACCGGTGAAGCCACCGTTTACAACAAGGATGCTGCAATAACTTCCGGGCAGACCAACAACAAGCTGTTGGAAATCACTCTTCCGTTCAATTTCGTTAAGCCTACATCCGGAGATATAATTGTTGATGGCAAGAATATGTTCATCTCTTATTTGAGAAAGAAACTACATTCCCTAGCTCCAGACTTTGGTGCTTATGCCAAGATGATTATGACACGTACAACCTTCAACAAGAATGTACTTGGCTCTTCTGAATTTGGCGAACAGTACAAGATGATTCTCGGTACTAATGAAATGAAATTGAGTACTGGCTTGATTTCTTCTTCGTTGGCTTCTGAGGTATTCACCGGTATCGGTCTGCCACGTATTGAAATTAAAGAGGATTACGTGAAAGACCAGACAGGAAAGAACGTGCAGATTTATGCAGACAATCGCATCACCCTGCTTAACGGTGATGAAGTAGGTTATATGCGCCATCATACCCCGTATGAAGCGACAGATCCAGTATCAGGGCGTACTTATGTTCCATCAGAGGGGCAGATGCTTATATCCAACTACCGTGACAAGAATGGTCGTTATATGGAATATACGGCAGAATGGATTCCACAAATTACCAACCCGGATTTAATTACCAATTTCGATTTGAGTGAAATTGCATCAATCCAGTCAGCATAAGGAGGAGGATATGAAAGTAAAGGTTATATCTGTTTTCCGTGATAAGTTTACTGGTAAGTATTACAATCCCGGAGAGGTGATTGAAATTTCCGAAGAATCCCGTGTATTGGATATAGAAAACCGCAAACTTGGCGAACGGGTTGAAGTGAAAGTTTCTGAAGAAAAGAAGGAGATCAAAATATCCCTCTTTGAAAAGGAATTTGAGAAAAAAACTTTGGTTGATGCCCTGAAATCTATCGGTGTTCAAGCAGCCGGAAACATGAAAGAAGAGACTCTTTTGGGTAAGGTTGCAGAGTTGGATGAAGAAACGACCTCCAAATTGAAAGAAGTGTTAGATATTAAATAAAAAGGGTAGTACTCCTACCCTTCCATAATGTAACTTATAATTCAATAAAGAAATGAAGAATTTTATTTTTGCCATATGTGGCTTTTTAATGATGTCTTTGGTCTCCTTGAGCGTACAGGCATCAAGCGTTAAATCCTTCGAGTGTGAATACGTAGCCCCATCGGTTGATGTCGGTTTGTCATCTATTCAGCGTTTCGCCTTAGAAGCTGCTCCGACTGATTGCTTGGTATTGTCAGCTCCGCAACCAATCTTTATGATAGCAGATAGCTCAGCAATGCAACCAGCAACTATTACGGCAATGCAAGGAAAACAAATCACAGTTCCTAAGTGCCCGTTTCGATATATCTACAAATCGAAGTATTGTACGCATTATAATTACGCATATAGTAAACTGATTATACCATATTAAATGATAGCAACCATGAGTAACAAGGAGTTTGTATTAAGCGTATTCGATAAAAATACCCCATCCAACCTTGCGATTGAAAATATACTTTCAAGAACGGGCTTGGATGGTGAGGAACCTTTTGACGAAGAAAACAGGGCAAGATTAGAGGTCGCTTGTGCCAGGCAAATTCCGTGGATGATACAAAATCCATCTTCGGTCAGCGAAAGCGGATTTTCTGTGTCTTGGTCTGATTATGCTAATAGCTTAATGAAATTGTACTCATGGCTGTGCAAGCGGTACGGTTTGAAAGACGAATTGAGTGATAAGCCTAAAGTGACTTTCTTATGATATTCGCCCCACACATATTGCAGGTAAAAGTTATCACCCCGATGGATAAGGATGAGTTTGGTAGACCTATTCCCGGAACAGGTGGTGAATACTGGCAGGAGGTATGCAAGTGCCGTTGTGATGATAACACTACCAAAGAGTTTAAGTCAGAAAACGGCTCTGTGTATCGTCCGAATTATCATGTGGTGTGCGAGAAGAGAATCACTGTTAAGGCAGGCGATGAAGTACGTTGCATGGATGGTGATGGCGTAAGAGGTCAAGGCGAAGTCTACACGGTAAAGAGTACAAACTACTTTAACTACTCGGAATTATGGATGTAGATTTCGATTTCTCAGATGTCGACTCCTTTTTCGATGAAGGAGAACGGGAGGTCGAAAAGAAGATGATTGATGTAGGCGATGAAGCTGTGAAGTACGCAGAGGAACATGGGGATTATCAAGACCATACACTCACTTTGAGAACGTCCAATGATTACGATGTCGATAAAGACGGTTTGACATTGAAAAACGAAGCGGAATACGCATCATTCGTAGAATCTAAAGGGTATGATGTTTTGAGTAGTGCTGCTTTATATGCGGAGAAACGATTAAAAGAAGAATTTGAAAAATGAAAAAGTACATTGGAACAAAACAGATTGAAGCAGAACCTATGACATTGGGTGAAGCTTGCAGTAAAGGCTTGGTAAAAAGTGAAATAGAAGAGAATGAGTCTTATAAACTAGGATATCACACTCGTACTGAATATGGATATGAAAGTTGGTCACCCAAAGAACTGTTTGAAGAATCATATCGAGAAGTCAAGGAAGAAACTCCTATCTGTTTCGGTGATGCTATAGAAGTTTTGAAACAAGGTGGCACTATCCGTAGAAAGGGCTGGAACGGGAAAGGATTAATGGTATTCAAACAGGTTCCAGCTCATATAGAGAGTGATGTTATTCCAAAGATGCAATCTCTTCCCCAATCAGCAAAAGACCTTATTCTAAAAGGCAAAGGATTCATTGACTACACAAGCCAGTGCCTTATTTACAATGAAAATACTGGTCGTGCTGATTCATGGGTTCCGTCTATCAGTGATGTGTTTGCCGAAGATTGGGAGATTGTGAAATGATAGTAACTACCGACATAGGAAACATCCTCTACCGGGATTGCAAGGCTTTCGGAATAAGCATAGTACCCAACGGGGAAACGCTGACGGGTGAATTGACCTCTGAAAGAATCGTTATCCACACGAAGAAACAACAGCCGGGAAAGTATTGGAAGAAGTCTTTCGCAGAAGTGAATCTATGTGTACCCAATTTAAGCGAGAATGAAGCGAACACAATCCGGCTTAACGAACTTGAAAGAAAGGCTGGCAAGCTGCTTGATGATGTAGTAAGCACCTATGACGGTACAACCTATCGTTACTCTATCGAATCAATTGGCACGGAAGCGGATACAGCTTTGAAATGCCATTACGTGAATGTGAAAATTTTATTTGAAGTAATAAATGTAAAACTATAAGATTATGATTTCAGCAGTAGGAATTAAAAGAATCTTGTTTGCCGACATTGATAAGGTAACGGCAGACATTACCCCCGAAATCGCAAAGACTTTGATTCAAGCCGCTATCAAGGCAAAGGATGAGGTTTTGAATGTACATGGGGAAACGTGGCAGATTGAGGAAACGGAAGCCTCTGTCACTGGGTACAAGAACCAATTAACGGGAAAGAATTACCGTTACGATGATGTACCGGGAGAAGTATCACCAACTTTCTCTATCGGACAGTATGACTGGAAGACAAAGAAAGCGTTCATGGGGGGCGATGTTATTCAGGCAACATCTAAAGATGTGGGTTGGAAGCGTGCTTTGGATAAAGTTATTATCAACAAAACATTGTTCTGTCTGACCGATGATGATGTCTGGTTCATCTTCCCAAAATGCCGTATTGTTTCTCGTGAAGCTAATACGGATAAGGCAATTGCAATCGCTGTAAAAGGCTTGGTGCAGGAACCGGGAATTGAAGGTGTTTCTTCTGAGTATAACTACGAAGAGGGGCAGATTAAAGCTTTGCAGGCATGAACTACAGTAACCATTGTACCTACTCCTTCCGATGCGACCGTAAAGCTGGACGGTGTAACGGTCAAGTCAAAGCAGGTGAATGCCGGGGCTACCGTTCACTATGAAGTGTCGAAAGTGGGGTACGTCACTCAGTCAGGAGATATTAAAACCACTCCTTCTGAAGTTGATACCACTCTTAAAAAAGAGATAACATTGGTAAAAGTACAAGAGTGATAACCGGGGGATGGATATGCACCATTCCCCCTTTTAGTTTAAGAATATGAATCAAGCAGCAAAAACGGTTTCTGATGCTTTGTTAGGGCTGGATTTCAAAAATGTAGAGATAGGTGGAATCGTTTATACCATCAAACCGCCTACAATTAAAGTTATCTGTCGTGCCATTCATCATTTTTCCAATATCGCCCTGCGAGGAGATAATGTCATGGAAGCTATTAAAGAGCTTCCTGAAGCTACTGAAGATATGCTGAAAGGTATTTCATGCTTCATCTGTGGTAGCGAGGAGTTGGCTGAGAATTTGGAGAACGGGACTTTTGAAGAAGTAAGGAATGCTTTGGAACTGTGTTTTTCCATGATGGATATTTCGGCTTTTCAGTGTGTCAGCTCGATGAGGAACGTGTCGATGCTGGCAGCAAGACCGAAACAGTAGGAAACGCAACGTTCTTCGGGCAGATCGCCCATTTGATTGACACGCTTCATCTGAGTTATACAGAAGTGTTTGAGATTATCCCTTATCGGAATCTGCTGATGATGCAACGGGATAAATTACACGCAGTATATGATGGTCAGAAGGTGAATAGAATCAGTGGTAAGGAATTGGCTAATCGTAGGAAAAAGAAATAGATATGGCGAAATTATATTTTAAGGTAGGTAGTGACTGGGAAGAAGTCGTAAGGCTCCGTAATGAAATTGCGAAGTTAAAACAAGAGTTAATGAGCATGGATGGCACGCAGTCTCCTGCTGCTTTCAAGGCTTTAAATGTTCAACTTGCCGCATCTAATCAAAGATTGGATGAGTTGGTGACTAATGCAGCCAAAGCTGGAGCAGAGATGGAAACGGGATTCAAAAGGAAAATCTTCGATGCTTCCCAATCTGTAAATGGATTCACAGAGAAGATTCTTGCTCAAAAAGCGGTAGTTAAGGATATTGAATCGGATGTAAAACGACTTGGGGATGCTTATCGTATAGCATTGAAAAGGAATCCGTTATCAGCAAATAGCAAGTTAGAAGAATACAATGCTGCCCGCAAAGCTCTTGATGAAGAAAAGGCGGCTTTATTTGGACTTACCCAACAACAAGCCGAAGCGCGTCTTTCCGTAAAGAAACTTCGGGATGAATACGCCCTTTACAATGATAATGCTAAGGAAATCGTAGAGAGTAACAACGGTATCGCTATTTCTTGGAAGAAAGCATTGGCGGTTATTGGTGGTGCTGGAGTATTAAAGGCATTAGGTTCTGAAATGATTCGTATTCGTGGAGAATTTCAATCCATGCAGACCGCTATTGAGACTATGGTTGGAAAGGATATGGCAGGGCAACTGATTCCGCAAATCAAGGAACTAGCTAAGATTTCTCCACTTACTATGTCAGATATGGTTGGGGCGGAAAAGATGATGCTTGGATTTAACATACAAGCAGAAGACACTATCAAATACTTGAAAGCCATTAGTGATATTTCTATGGGGGAATCTAGCAAGTTCAATTCGCTAACTTTGGCTTTTTCACAGATGTCAGCAGCGGGTAAACTTATGGGGCAGGATTTGAATCAAATGATAAACGCTGGATTCAACCCGTTACAGATTATCTCCGAAAAGACCGGAAAATCTATCGCAACTTTGAAAGATGAAATGTCCAAAGGTGCTGTTTCCGCTGAAATGGTTCAACAGGCATTCATTGATGCAACTTCCGCAGGTGGTAAATTCTATAATATGTCTGAGAATGCTTCAAAGACTATCAATGGTCAGTTGTCTATGATGCAGGATGCTTGGGATAATGCCTTAAATGAAATAGGTAAGTCAAGCGAAGGATTTATCATGTCCGGTATTCAAGCCACCACTTCATTGATTCAGAATTATGAGACGATAGGTAAGATTCTCGTAGGAATGCTTGCTACTTATGGAGTCTATAAAACCGCTCTTATCACAAATATTACGCTTACTCGTGGTTGGGCGGTTGCTGCACGAACAGACGCTGTAGCCAAAGGAATACAAACTATTGCTACAAAAGCACAGACTGTCGCTCAACTCGCACTTAACTCTGCAATGAAAGCTAACCCTTATGTATTAGCAGCTACTTTAATTATGGGGGCTGCATCGGCTATGTGGGCTTTTCACGATTCGACTACAGCAACAGAAAGAGCGGAAAAACAATTAAATAACACAATAGACATCCAAAAGCAACAATTAGATGAACTTAAAGGAAAAGTTAATTCATTAGTTTCTATTATTAAAAATGAAAGTGCTAGTCAATTTGATAAGATAAGGGCTTATAAGCAATTACAATCTCTTATGCCAACCGTTTTCTCAAATATGGATATTGAGAAATTGAAATTATTAGACATACTCTCTGTAAATAAGCAAATCTCTGAAGAAATTAATAGACGTGAGCGTATAGGGGCAAAAACAAGGCTTGTGATGGCTCAAAACAAGGTTAATAATATAAATGCCTTGATTTCAGAAGATTCTAAAAGAGGTACATATTACGGGCAATATGAGTCACAGCTATCAGAAGCTAAAGCTGAACAAGAAGTTGCTCAAAAATATGTAGATGACCTGTTGAAAATTCAGTCAGAAGCCAATAAAAAGAAAAAGCAAGAGGATGAAAAGGAGGAAATACGAAATAAAGAGTATTGGGAGAACAAGAAAAAACAAGCAGAGGACGCTCGTAATGCCTTGGATGTTTCTAAAAAGAATTCAGAAGAATGGAATAAATACACCAAACAAATACAAGAAGCACAAAAGCAAATAGATAAGTATTCCGATTCAAAATCAGACAGAATATCAGAAAAACAAGTAAAAGACCAACAGAAATTAGCCGAAGAACTTCTTTCTCTTCGTCGTAATAACCAGCAAGCTGAGATAGAGCTTATGAAAGAAGGTACTGAGAAAGAGCTGAAACAGATTGACCTAAATTATCAAAAAAAACTAGATGCTATCAAAAAGAAAGAAAAAGAACTGAGTGAAAGACAAGGTGGTAAACTGACACAAGAACAATCTATTGAGATTTCTGCTCTCTATATCAATGCTGAAAATGAAAGGGATAAAGCAATTGCCGATGTAACTAAGAATCAGTTAAAGACAGAAGCAGATGCAATGCGAGAATATTTGAAGGAATATGGTACATTCCAACAGAAAAAGGAAGCCATAACGAAAGAATATAACGACAAGATAGCCAATGCTACTACTGAGGGTGATAAGAAGATTCTTCAAAAGCAGATGGAAGAAGCATTGTCTTCTGTGGATATGGATAAGCTCAAACAAGAAATCAATTGGGAACTTATCTTCAGTGATTTGAACAAGGTTTCCAAAAAATCACTTGAACAGGTAAAACAACAGCTAAAGACTTTCAAAAACTCTGATGAATATAAGAATATGGCTGTCGACCAGAAAAAGGTGATTGACGAAGCATTGAATAATATTCAGAGCACCATCATCGACAAAGGCGGTTTACTTGGCGATTTGCCGGAGCAACTGGATGCTTTACGCATTGCTCAAGACGAACTTAAGCAAGCGCAGGATGAGTATAACAAATCTCTCAAAAGTGGTACAGATGCCGAGAAAGAAGCTGCTCTCAAAAAGAAAAACAAAGCCGAGAAGAATGTTCAGAATGCGGAAACGAATGTAACCAGAAGTGCAGACAAGACTTACCAAAACCTGATAACATTGGCTGATACCATTACGCAGCTTGGAAGCTCATCCGAAATGTCGTTGTCACAAATAGGAAGTCTTGCATCCGGTCTTATTGATACGTTTACTGAAGCAGGCAGTAAGATTGGTGGTATAGTCGGTGCGGTGTTCTCTCTGCTTGACGGAATAGAAAAACAAGGTTTCGATGGATTTGTCAAGAATGTTTTTTCAAGCGTTTTTGGGGCCGGTGCGAGTATGTGGAACACAATTACCTTCGGCGGTTTCAATAAACTGTTTGGCATAGGAGGTAATGCAAAAGAGGTGCAAGATACTATTGATCGATTAACCGATCGCAACGAAACGCTGCAAACAGCTATTGAGGACTTGACGGATGTAATGGAAGCCAGTAAGGGGACAAAATCTGTTGCTGCATATACCGATGCTAAGAAATTACAAGAGGAAACAGAAGAAAATTATAAGAAGATTGCGCAAGAACAGGCAAGATATTCCAACTCCCATCATAGCTGGAACTATTATTGGGGTGGATTTAATCAAGATGAAATAGCTCGTTTAAGCAGTCAGATTGGTCGGAATTGGAACGGTGATATATGGTCACTTTCTCCCGAAGAAATGAAAATGCTACGCAGTAATGTTGATATGTGGGAGAAAATTCAGAATACAGGGAAAGGTAATTATGGGGGTCGCCTGACAGAAAAGTTAAATGACTATATCGACCAAGCCGGAAAGATGGAAGAACTTACTAATAAGCTATATGAAGGTCTTACCGGAATATCATTCGAGTCTATGTATGACAGTTTCATTGACACTCTAATGGATATGGATGCAAGTGCAGAGGATGCAGCCGACAATATTGCTGACTATTTTATGCGTGCAATGCTTTCCAATAAGATTGGTGAATTGTATAGCGATAAATTGGAAGCATGGTGGAAAAAGTTTGGCAAGTCTATGGAAGATAATGAATTGACTGAATCGGAAAGGGAAGCTTTGCAGAATGAGTATATGCAATATGTTGAAGAAGCCATGAAGATCCGTGATGAAATCGCTGCGGCAACCGGATACACAGGAAGTTCTTCTTCCTCTTCCCAAGAAGCTTCAAAGAAAGGTTTTGCCACCGCTTCGCAAGATTCAATAGACGAACTTAATGGACGTTTCACTTCCTTACAAATTGCCGGAGAAGAAATAAAGAATCAAAGTGTAGCTCAATCCCAATCACTAAATATTCTAACGATGAAAGCGGATGCACTTATTTCCATAAATACGGAAACGAGAAATATTGCTGATGATACGCGTGATTTGATAGCAAGTTCATATCTCGAACTAGTTCAAATCTCCGAGAATACCGGAGCAATAATAAAACCAATCCAGCAAATGCAGAAGGATATAGCGGAAGTTAAAAATAACACAAAAGGATTATCAACAAAATAGTTAGTTATGGCAGACTTATTAATAAATGGCAGAGACGCTTTTCAAGTATGGGGAGTCAGAATGGGAGATAATTTTCTTAATTCGCTTGGGACACCAGTCCCCATGAAAGAATTTATTGAAAATAAGTCCCGTTTGGAACACGGTAAACAGATAATAACCATCGCCCCCAAATTAGATGAGAGAGAAATTTCTTTGGCTTTTACCATAGAAGGCAATTCCCCATCCGATTATCAGGCAAAGAAGAAAGCTTTTTTTGAAGAATTGTACAAAGGTGTGATTGATATTCAGATTCCGGCTAATAGTAACGATGTCTATCATCTGATTTATCTGGGTAAGAGTATCACCTATGCGCAGAGTTTAGACAGAACCTTTGGTAAATGCTCGATGAAGTTTTGTGAACCAAACCCAAGTTTAAGAACCTAAATTCCAACAATAGGGTAATTGTTGTATATGCGAGTGCTCAAAATTGGGCACTCTTTTTTTTATCTCCGAACTTTGAAGATGTTATGGTAGACATCAAAGACATATCCGGCAATCTCCGCTTTTCGGCACCAATCAATGAGGGTTCGAAAAGGCACTTCCTGTTGATGAAAGAGGACTATATCACATTGAAGTTCTCTCTCTACAATCCTGTGTACTTCCAACTGGGAGACGGAGTAGATAATGAACTCGGAATATTTGAACTTGTAGACCTGTATAAGCCCTCCTACAATACAACTACTGGTGCCTACGACTACGAACTCCGCCTTGACGCTTACTATTGGAAGTGGAAGAACAAGAAGTTTTTCTACACGCCTGAGACAACCGGACGCGAAGCTGGATGGAACCTCACCGCTACCCTTGACACGCATTTAAATGTTTTTCTTGCCAACCTGAAAGCACTCGGATACAAGTTCAGAAAAGAAGAGTTCACATACGAGATTGATAATACGGTAGCGAACACTTCCAAGCTCGTTTCATACGATAATGTGAATCTGATAGACGCTCTTACCCAAATGGCGGAAACATGGGAGTGTGAATGGTGGATAGAGAACAAGACTATTCATTTCGGTCGTTGTGAATACAGCTCTCCGATAGATTTCAAAGCCGGTGATTTGACAGACACGGAGAACGTGAATGTCAACTCCATGCGAAGAAGTGACAGTCAGACCACATACGCAACCCGTGTTTATGCTTTCGGCTCCACCCGTAACGTTCCCGCCAGTTACAGGAAAAGTCTGATATTTGACGTGAAGAAAGTCAAGGGAAGGGATATATCCGATACTGCAAGAACGTTGGATATAAAGTTCTTTCCTTCAAGTACGGTCACAAAGGAAGAATGCACTTCCGATCTCAACCTTTCAAGTCATTTGAACCGGGACAAAAGGGAGTTTTCCTACGATGAGAAAATAGCTGAAACATTGGCGGCCGGTATTTACCGTGTAAAGGATAATGAAAATGGTATCCGCTTGTATATTGGCGTACCCTATACACCATCACCCGTTCCTAGAGATTATCTTCCGGCCGGTGACTATGTTTTCCGCGCATCCTTCGTCTATTATCAGGATGGCATGGAGAAAGAGACAGTGATAGGCGGCAGCACTGTAACCGTCAGAGAGAACCAGCAGTACGAAATAGATACAGTCTTTCCCTTCCCCGAAACATTCTCACCGGGAGCAGGCGCTTCACAATTGAGATTGCGCAGTTACTTGTCCATTCCATATTACGACAACCCACTTATCGGAATGGGATTAGGCATATTGGGCTCTGTATCATTTGACGTATCCCTTGTTGCCGGGCAGTCAGCCGCTACCACCGTCACATTCCTTTCCGGTTCCAATGAGGGACGGACATTTGAAGCCGTCTATAATCCGGATTTCCTGACAGGGGACGATTCGAATGTTCTTCGTCTTCCCGAAGGTGTAACAGCTTCTTTGAACGACCGATATACGATTGGCAACATCATAAAAGGCAAGGTTCCCGACAACTATTTCAGCAAGGATGACAAGGAACTGACCTTGAACGGTGTTGTTCAGAAACGCCTTATGCTGCCGGAAGGTATTCCCTATGTAGACGCTTACAGATACAGCCCCACAGGGGAACGTATCAACATAGGAGATGAACGTTACGACAACCCCGACAACGTGGAAATGCCTATAGAGGAAGCAATTGAGGAGATAGTTATATTTGAGGATGAATATCCCAAGTATATTGGTAGTACTACGGTAGTTCCTGATCCTACTTGGGAGGATGAAAAGGTTGATGACAAGCCAACCGGCAATAAATATCCTATCTACACCTTCAAGGATAACGGACTGAAGAATTTTACTGAGGATTTCCGTTTGCCTGGAGAGTTACACCTAATTTTCCAAACGGGCAAGCTTGCCGGACTGGATTTCGCCCTTAATCTCAAAGAGAGCGACAACACGGGTACAACCTTTGAGATAGTCCGAAACGAGGACTACGGGCGTGCACTTCCTGATGATGTGTTATTCCCGCAAGCCGCCCATATGGAAGACGGTGAAGAAGTCCCGGCAGACACATATGTCCTTTACGGCTTCGATCCGGCATTCATCTCTGAACAGATGATGCCGGAATCAGAACAAGAGTTGCTTGAAACTACCAAGAAGTATGTAAAGAAATCCATGATAGATCCGTCCACCTATGATTGCGAGATGGCTGCTGATTTCATCTACAATAAGGGTAATATTCGTACCTATGAGGTAGGAGATAAAGTAAACCTTATAAATAAAGCGTATTTCCCCAACGGACGTCAATCCCGCATCATCGGTTTCGAGTGGCCGTTGGATATTCCATACGATCATCCTATATATACAGTCGGTGAAACAGCCGCTTATTCCCGTATCGGTGAGATAGAAAGCAAGCTTGATAATCTCACATACAAAGGACAGACTTACTCCGGTTCCGTAGTTGGTGGCGGTGGGGCAAGTATATATGTGATAGGGGTAAATGATAAGACTCTCCCATCTGACCGTAATGTGTTCTCATCCAAAAAGTCCCTTGCTACCTTTCTGAACAAGACACAGGAGGAAACAATGGATTATCTTATCCGACTGCTTGGCGGTGTCATAACCGATAATATAGAATCACAAAATTTCATAAGCGGTGCGCTTGGTACGGGATTCCTTGTCAAGCGTGACCCGAAGACCGGACGTTCGTATGCCGAATTTGATGAAATATACGTCCGGTTGAAGGCTGTGTTTGAATCTTTGACAATCAAAGAACTACAGTCGGTAGGCGGTGAGATACTTCTTACACTAGCCAGCATTGAATGTACGAAGGTCGAGAAGATTTCCGTAGCATCCGTGTATGATTCCAGCGGGGCACGTCTCTACGACTCGGACAACGCAGCCCTGTATGTTCCCGTAGCGACAGGTGGCGTGTACCGTTGTTACTTCACTGCCGACGATGGTGAGAAAGCCATCATCAACCAGTTCACAGCCGGAGATATGGCGCAATGTCGTCAGTTTAACATCAAGGCTGGAGTTTATGAGAATGTAGCTAACCGCTACTATTGGCGGTATGTTTTGTCTGTTGGAGAAAACTATATAGATCTGTCGGTAGATGACTGCGAGGAAGGCAGCGATATTCCGCAGGCAGGTGACAAAATAATCCAACTTGGTAACAAGACAGATCCCGCACGTCAGAATGCTATCCTTTTGTCCGCCTATGGGCTTACGGCTCCTACCATACAGATGTTGCAGGGTATTGATTCTTATACTTTGGAAGGAAAGGCTGTCAAGGAAGAGGGATTCGACCAGGAGACGCAGCAGTTCTATTCAAATAATTACGGACGCAGTTATACAGGTTCGCGAGATAAAAGTAATTATATCCAATACACTCCTGAAAGAGGAGTTGAAGTCAGGGGTACTGTAACACTGGAAACCCCAGAAGGCAAAGTGTGGCGTGTTGACAGCTCAGATGGTGTAAACTATATCGGAGATTTGAATGGAAAGCATATTGAACTGAATCCTAACACGTGCGACATGAAGATATATAATGACGATGGAAAGATTGTCAACGTGTTTGAGGGTAATAACTACAGGTCGGTTGATGATTTATACGCTGGGAATATTCCATCAGTAACCATTATAAACAACAGACCATTGCTTACAGTTCCCGGAAGCGACAATACTGTAATGTCTGATGAAAAGGAAGTGAATATCATTAAAGAGGATTATTTTTACGCGGATTCATTGTTGACAATGAATTTCAATTTTTCCTTTGTTTCCCAAAATTATACAGGGGCTACAGGTGCGGCATCATGCACTACAGGATACGAGCTTCACCTGCTCTCTTATACGGATATCAATTCTGATCCAATATTGGACTATATATTAAGACAGGACGAACGGAGCGAACCCGGAACTACCACTATCCATTATACCGAACAGACAAAAACAATAAATCCCGGATTGTATTATAGGCTTGTATTCAAGTTATATGCTTCTGTATCCGCCAACGGTGTTTCCTCTATGGCGGAAGTTACCATAATTGACATATCCGTTTCCTTTTCAAAGAGCGGATACATATCACGTTTCTTTGCGAACGGAATGTCTTTAGGTACATCAACAGATAACATATTTGCCGTTTTCAACAAGCGCAATGCGCTCTTGGGAAATTATATACAAGCAGAAATGCATAACAAGGATGTTGGATTTAGAATTTTAGCACAGAAACTATTAGCAAAGCAGAACCCTCACGGCTTTTCCAATGAGATTCCGTGGGGGATGGTTCCCCGAATAGTCGCAAGCGGAAAGGCAAAATGTTCAAGCTCATTCGCTTCTTTCGCGCAAACGACAATATTCGATAACAGCTCATTGTCCATTTCCAGACATTCCAAAGGGAGGTTTCTGATAACCTTGCCATCGGAATGGAGCAAATACGAACTTGATAAGAGTGGGTATGTGATGGTTACCGGATATGGCTATGTAGAAGGCGGTTCACGCCCTGTGAGTGCCACTGTGACAGATTTCATAGCCAATTCCTTCTTTGTTGTTCTAAGTGATGGTGGAGCTCCTTGTGATGCGGATGGCGGTTTTTATTTTGAAATAAAAGTATATTAAAGCAATGATATTATGGCAGAAGAAACTAAAACATTAAGGCATACAGCCGAAGAGATAGATGATGCTATCGACAAGCTTCCTAGCAATGGTAATGCGGCAGGGATCTACAAATCTTCCCTGTCTTTCAGTTCCATCGTAAATGACGGTAACGTAACCCAAGACCACCTAACCGAAATAAACGCTATTTACGAAGCATGGAAATCCGGTAGAATGGTATATGTCCTGGACGAAAAAGGTGAGTATTACAATTTGGGAGTGCTAAACATGCAATTGGCAGAAGATAATTCAAAGTGCTCATTCGTGGCATTAAACCAAGATGGCGTATTATGCTATTATTCTTGCAACCCATCTTCCGGTGTTACGGGTAAATGGTCTGTTATTCCTATTGGGAAGGATTTATTCGCACTGATTAAACATACCCATAAAGCAAGTGATGTAACAGAGGAGAAAAACAAGCGTTTCGTGACTGATGAGGAAAAGGATGAACTAAGCACTCTAAGTACTACATACGCTAAAGCCGACCTCTCCAACGCCATGACTGTATCACTCGGTCAGAACGGTTATGCTAAGTTTAATAACGGTCTGCTGATACAATGGGGATATAGTGCAGGGACTTCGTCAGCTGCCCAAACAGTATATATGCCAACGTCTTTTTATGACACTAATTATATTGCTATTGGGAGTGCTATTAAAAACAACGCAGATAATAACGCTTATACTTTTTGCCCTATTTATGGCTATTCCATAAACTCTTTTAAAGTAGATAGAAACTTTGTGTCTACGAGTACAGGCGTTAGTTCTGCTAAATTCAATTGGATTGCGATAGGTCGATGGAAATAATTAATAAAGAATAATTATGGAACAAAAAATGTATTGGAAAAACGGATTCTACGACACACCCCAAGAAGGTGCAATAGAGATTACGAAAAAGTATTGGCAAGAATTATTAGACGGTCAATCTGCCGGAAAGCTTATTGTTACCAATGATGAAGGGTATCCTATACTGGTCGAGCATGAATATACGATTGACGAACTGAAAGAGATGAAGATAGCGGAAATCAACGCCTATGACAAGTCGGATGCCGTCAACTCATTCACGCTTGCCGGAAAACAGATATGGTTAGACAAAGACACCCGTGTCGGGCTGGTCAACTCAATCGGTATCGAGAAAGAATCCGGTCGGATAAATACCACGCTTTGGTACAATGCCGAGAAGTACGTTATTCCTGTTGATACAGCCCTGCAGATGCTCAACCGGCTTGAATTGTACGCCCTTGACTGCTACAACGTAACACAGTCACATATTGCGGCTGTAAGGAGCTTGTCTGATGCCGGACAAGTGGAAGCCTACAATTACAAAACCGGATACCCGGAACAACTCAATTTTGTATTATAAACTCAAAAACAGATAAAGCTATGATTACATTAGTACTATTATCATTCATTCTCATCGCAGGCTATGTTTATGCGATGATTAAGAAAGGGAAAGAAATCCCTTATTCAATCAGCGCCACCTACTATGCGCTGACACACAAATTCTGGTTCGGGTTGTGCATGATTGGCTCCGGTGTGCTGCTTCTTCCGGCAGCTTTGGAATCAAGTACGGAGAACAGCCAGTTTCTTGTATTCCTTTCGGTTGTCGGTATGGTTGTGCTCGGTGTGTCTCCCAATTTCAAGGGAAGCGAGAAAACAGCCCATTGTATCGGTGCCGCCATGTCCTTAATCTTCTCCCAGATATGGGTAGGCTGCAACAGTTGGTACTGGCTTCTGTTATGGTTGGGATTCATTATTTACATGGTTGTCTCCATGAAGAAGCATTGGACGGGTAACTTCATCTCCGATTTCATAAAGAGAAAGCCGATGTTCTGGATTGAGGTAATTTCATTGTTGACCGTTTATCTTACTTGTCTATGGTAAAGGGTCAGTTAACTCGTACAATCAGCTCATCCGTATTTTTCGGTGAGCTGTACGCTCTGATGTGGGATATGAGATGGCTCATGCTCTTTATCTTAATCCTTATAATCGTGGATATGTGGTACGGAGTAAGCAAGTCCATCAAGCGTGGTGAAGAGTTCCGGAAGAGCCGTTGCGTCAAACGCTTCCTGCTTAAATGCGGTGATTATATCTGCCTGCTGATACTTGGTGCCGTTCTTGGCAAGGCTATCGGTGAGCCTTTGGGAGTTTCCGCATTGGTTGTTTCTGTGATAGTTGTCCTTATCGGTTGTTTGGCGGAACTTGAAAGTATTAAATCCAACTATTGTGAGACAAAAGGAATACATAAGGATATTAATGTGTTTAAACTTCTGCTTGTATTGATTGGATTTAAGAGCAAGGAGTTAGAGAAGGCAATTGAGGAATCTGTAACAGATAAAAAGAAAGACAATGAATATGATAAATAAAATATATAACGAAGACTGCCAGGAAGGAATTAAACGCATTCCTGATGCAAGTGTAGACTGTATTCTAACAGATCCACCGTATTTGTATTTAAAAGGGCAAAAATTGGAGCGTCCGTTTGATGAGCGGTCCTTATTCCTTGAATTTGCACGTGTCTTAAAACCTAATGGATTTGTGGTTTTGTTCGGGAGAGGCACTTCATTTTATCGTTGGAACACTATTCTTTCCGAATTAGGCTTTTCTTTTAAGGAAGAAGTTATATGGAATAAGTCATATATAACATCCCCTCTATTGCCTCTATTGAGGGTTCATGAGACTATTAGTATACACTGTGTAGGAAAAGGGAAAATAAATAGATGCAAGATACCTTATATAGAGGCTAAATGTAATGATATAGATTCGATATTAGCGGATATAAAGAGGTTGAGGATTATACTTCATAATCCTAAATCTTTAAAGGAAGTGGAAAATTTTCTTATCAACAATACAGCTTCTTATAAAGAAAACAGAAAGAATAAATATAATGTAACTGCTCAACCTGGGTTCATGACAGAAGATCGATGCGCTGCTGTATCTAGGGCTATGACAAACGGATGTATAGAGAGAACAATAATAAGGACTGATTTATATAAAGATAATAAATCCAATAAAAACAACCTTCACGGCGATATGATGATAGGTGACAGGACATGTAATGTCATGTCTTCAATGGAAGTCGGTGCAAGTGAAAAATCGATAATCAAACAAGCACGTGACCATTTTAGTACTATTCACCCTACCCAGAAGCCGGTTAGGTTGATTGAACGGCTATTAGCATTAGTCACGCAACCAGGTGATGTTGTATTAGATCCGTTCTCTGGAAGTTGTTCTACTGCTGTGGCTTGTATTAATACCAATCGAAAGTTTATTGGTTTTGAAATTGATAAAGAGTATTACGATGCAGGCATTCATAGGATTAATGAAACTTTGAAAGATTTAAAACTAGTAGTATGATAAATAAAATCAGCGCATTAGCCAACAAGCTTCTATCCAAGATCGGATTAGATGGCATGGCTCACATTATAGTGTGCCAGAACTTGGTAATGTGGCTATCAAAGTTTACGCCTTTATGGTTGGCAATCATTATAACTGTCGTGATCTTCATCCTGAAGGAAGTATACGACAAGTACTACAAGAAAACAGAGTTCTCAATTAAAGACATCATCTGTGATTGCGTGGGTCTGGCGTTGGGAGTATTAACATTGATATTATAGGAGGAAAGATATGGGAAAGTATTTCACGATAGCCGAAATGGTAAAGAGCGAAACGGCTGACAGACGCGGTATTGATAACCGTCTGCCGAAAGCGTTAATCTGCAATGTAGATGGTTTAATAGATAACGTTCTTGATCCTCTTCGGAAAGCCTATGGCAAACCTATCATTGTAACTAGCGGATACCGTTGCGAAGCATTAAACAAGGCTGTAGGAGGAAGTAAGACCAGCGAGCACATGAAAGGAATGGCGGCTGATATAGTTGGCACTCCGAACACAAAAGCGGAAAACAAAAAGCTATTCAATCTCGTACAGGAGCTTAACCTTCCTTTTACACAGCTGATAGATGAGAAGAACTTTTCATGGGTTCACATTAGCTATGATAGTTGCAACGTGAAGAAACAGGTTTTAAAATTATAATCAATAGGAGGAACAATCATGGCAACAATAAATTTGGAGTTCAAAAAGAACAGCAGCGTATGGTATGCGGAATTTCAGGTAAATTCTGATTTCAATATCCATTTGGAACGTGATAACTACGGTCGGGTAAATATTCTCCAACGGACGACAAGTGAAGGGAATTTTGAACCTGTGGTTTTGCCCGGAAGTCTTGCGTACAATGCAGGGACAACCATAGACTGCGACTTCTCGGCTTTGGTCTATCCGAAAACTATCCGCATCGAGAGTGGAAGTGAAGTATTAAGTGGAACAGTAACCGAATCCGGCAATGAAGCTTAACAAGTTACCATTAAATGTAATAGGGTTGAATCGGGTTGGTTTGAATCAGATCGGTTCGCCTTCCCACCGGGCTAATACTTCCGCCCGTCCTTACATAGACCCGGAAGTATTGGCTTCTTTGGTCGCTGTCTGTATCTGTGACGGCAAGAGCAACGACGACCCTGACAGGGCTGTAATCAAGAACTTGGTGGACCCTGACAATCCGTTTGTGATTAGCAATGCGGCTTACAAGCTCAATAGCGGGTATGGGAAGTATGAGGTGGATTTTACATCTTGGAGTAGACTTATTGGCGTAAAGGCATTTTCTAATAAATTTGTAATAGAAAATAAAGCTTTTAATTGCGCGTATTATGTAAGAGATACAGGAGAAGATTTAGATGAATTTAAAGCTAAAATAAATAACCATACTGATGGAATTATTAGATATACCTATATAAACCAAGACGGAATTGTTGCAAATTTAGATATATCTCCAGATGATTCAAATAGAGTATTTACTTTTCCGAAATCCTATAACAGTATTGAAGGAGTTGCTAATCATATTTGTGGATTTCAAACACCTATGTTTGTAAATACAGGTATAATTATTGAGCAAATCCCATCTCATCAAGGCGCCTTCGTCACTGACGGTAAGGACGACTTTATCACTTCCACCAAGACGGTTAAGGAAATGTTGGGAGGAAGCAATGAGATTACGGTGGTGAGTATGATTCATCAGATAGGATTAAACAGTACTCATGATAAAGCATTTACTAACTATATAGAAGCTACTAATGCTACAACTAAATATGTTAGAAGTCAATCAAAAACTGCTGGGAAAACTGGTATATACGGTTATACTTATAATGGTGCAACTCAATTATTGATTAATAATATATTGGGAGATAAAAACGATTATGAAAAGTTATTAGCGAATGCAGCTAATATTTTAAGTGAATCTTCCATTTTTAGAGTTGCCAGTGGAAGTAGCTCAACTGACACATTATCTCAAGTAGCTTGGTACTGGACTATCATCGCCAACAAGGTACTGACCACCGACCAAATCAATCAGGTAATATCCTACTTCAATTTGGACAAGCATGTTAAACCGGATGTATACTATGACACCATCCGGCAGGGTATCACCAACGAGAACCACGCTTCTTTCAACGATGAGCTGACTGACTTCTCCGGCAACGGGCATAATATGAAGATTTACAACTCTGCGTGGAACAAAGAGAGCGGTATCAATGATGAAGGGGCTTGGCAGACTGATGGAGTAACAGACTATGGTCAGTATGTAGGAGATTTGGGGCTAAAGGACTATACTATTGCAGTTGATAGGGCGTATGTTGAAGCTAAACCTTCCCAAGTATCTATAATGAGTAATGTAGTGGATGGTTCTACTAAGACGCCTTTTTTAATGGAACATATGGGCATTAATAAAATACTTGCTCCTCATAGTTTTGGTAAATATACTGCTTTATCAGAGTTAAATATCAATAGATTCATCTCGTATCAGTCTACATACAAGTACAATAGAAATAATTTAGATAGAGGTACTTCTACTAATACAGGTTCAGGGTTGACTATTGGTAGAATTGGAGGGGTTGCATCTCAATATGCTAATATAGCACTATGGAGTCTATTGCTTTTCCCTTACACCCTTTCCGAGTTCCTGCTAGAGCGTCAATTAAAGAGGTATAAGTTGGGTACGCTGTATCCGGATATGGTGGAGTTTAGACCTGTTATATCTAGAAATATTCCTTATAACGCTATTGAGATAAGTCAGGGTTCAACTACGTTGTATAATAAATCTATCAACAAAACAGGAATCTATTTGCAAGAAGGAAGTACTGTCAGAGTTTATATTCAACCTAGCGGAATAGATGAAGTATCTAAGATAACTATTAATGGAATTGAATATACAGATTTACCTATTAATCCTAATGGATTTTATTACGCAGATTTCCCAATAACCAAAAGCCCTCAGAAGATAAGCTATGCCATTGACGAGTACATCAGATACGAAGATATTGTTCAGCCTTATCCAGCAATAATTAATCTAAAACAAGATGGTAAAACTATCACTTGGGGAGATAAGTTGAAAGTAGGCAGTGATATAGTCTTTGCAGGAAGTGTCAACCTTTTACCGGAGCTATATACTGTATCCGAGACACGGTATAATGGTGTAACGCTTTACCCAAACACTATCATAAAGGTAGAGAAGTCTATGGTGTTTGATAATGCACGCACCTACCTAAAAGCCAATGAGCCGAACTGTATCCTGTCGCCTAATAGGTTGAGGATTCCAAATTCTAGCTACAAGATACTAGGCTACATTCCGGACTTGACAGGTAAGGGTAATCATGGTAGATTGAATAACTTCGCCTACACGGAAGAAAGTGGAGCAAATGAGGACGGTAGTATTCGCTTTGATGGAACTGATGACCATATTACCATTCCTACCTTGTCTCATGGTAGTAAGTGTATGTTGATGAAAGTAAATTGGAATAAGGATGCTTTAATGCTGTATGACCAAAGAAGGGATAATAACCCTAATAGCTTCGCTATATATGTTCCTAATTTCAATAATAATGAAGACTCTATTGCTTATAGTTCTAGGAATGACGGGAAAACTTATATTGATGGAGTATTAAATACATCTGTTAAAGGATCGCAATTAAAAGATGTAACTCATAATATAACTATAACTAATAGCAATTCTAATAACGATAATACTGTTTCTCCGGCAATTGGAAGCAATGCAAAATATAATGCGTTTTACGCTCAAATGGTTCTTTACGAATTTATGCTATTGCCCGATGTGCCTGATGAAGAAGAAATCAAAGAACTTAATGACATTGTAGGTATTGAGAATAACATTGAAGTAAGTTAAACAACTAATTAGAAATCATATGAAATACGCAGTAGTAACAATCGAATGGCTAGCCCAGCACGGTCTGTTGGCTATCCCCACAATGAGAAAGAGTAAAGACGGAAGTAAGGTAATCCTCCACGAAGAGTATTTGTCCCCTTACAAGGACGAAGAGTTTCCGAGGTACTATTTTGACAGCCCGGAACTGAACGCCCTTCTGTCAAGTGATGAATGGTCATGGACGGAAGAAGAACATCCGGCAGGCAGTGCGCAGTTTATTCAGGTGGCGGCAGCTCAAAACCTGTTGAACATAACTAAGGCTGGAATTCAAACTATGTCCCTGACTGACAACGAATCGTTGAAAGTGAAGTTCATGTATCCGTATTGGAACGAGTTTATCAGCAAGTCGCTAACAGCCGGAATGAAAGTGCAATATAATGATGGACTCTACCGGGTTCGTCAGGACATTGCTACCGTCTTGGAGAATCAACCGCCAAGCATCAACACCGCAGCTCTCTATGAGGAAATCAACGAGACCGTTGCCGGAACAAAGGATGATCCGATCCCATACAATAACAATATGGCATTGGAAGAGGGCAAATACTATTCGCAGGACGGAGTTATCTATAAGTGCACCCGTTCGACCGGGCAAGCGGTTTACAACTCACTAAAAGACCTTGTAGGTATTTACGTTGAGGTAGCATGAAACCCCTTCCTTATATACTGATTTGCCTGCTGCTTGGCGTGATCGTGTGGATGCGTTGTAATCCGCACGAACCGATAACAGCAGAAGTGAGAACCGAGACGAAGATAAAGACGGTTGTCAAGGTTTGCACGTTGTCTGTTTCACCGCCTATGGCACCACTATTAACGCTTAAGTTGACAGATACCATACACATAGGTGACACGGTAGTCGGGCGTGAACAGGCTTACTATGAGGACAGCCTTTACCGTGCATGGGTATCCGGCTACCGTCCGAGACTGGATAGCTTACAGATATTCCCAAAAACCGTGTATCAGAATGTGACGAATGACATCTACCATACTGTCACCCCGAAGAAGAAACGTTGGGGATTAGGCTTGCAGGCGGGATACGGTTATCCGGGTGGTTGGTATGTAGGAGCCGGAATCAGTTGTAACTTGTTCATGTGGTGAGAAAAAGGTGCTATCTTCCCAGACGGCACCTTAAGTAATATGAAAAGTTTAGGTACAATTTTTTACAAAAGTTTATTCTACCATTTTCTTATGACATATAGGCTATGTAAATTCAAAATGTGTTATCCTATTTTGGCTTCATTCATTATGAAACTGTTTTGCTACAATCTTTATAAATGATAAAGCAAAGCGCGTGCCATATTCTGCTTTTGTTTATATTTAGCTATATATCAATGGTATGAACACGAATGAACATATTGCGTATCTGTGGAAAATATGTGGAATTGTTAACATGATTGTGGAATATATCCTCAAAAAAACGGTAACTATCTTCGCAGACCGTTACCGGTATGAAAAGCTTAAGTTTTACTACATAACAATTTCCAATGGAAAAAGGTTCATAAAGAAAGGAGTACAAAACAACACATTATTTAAAATGCCGGATTTGACAGATGTGGTGATATTAATGGAAAATAGTATATCTTTGTACCCGTAGAAGTTTACTTGTCTTTTGGCAAGTTCGCCCTGACTTTAGTCGGGGCTTTTTTATACCTTTGCCGAAAACTAACATCATAGCAGAAGAAAAGCGAACACAACTCTGCATAGGAATTATGAAATTTGTAGTTAACTTAAATAAATTTCCAACATGAATAGAATTATAATTATCGGTAACGGTTTTGATTTAGCTCACAATTTAAAGACTGGATATAAGGATTTTATTGATGACTATTGGAACACTGTTAGAGAAAAGATATATGGTGGGTATTGGCAGTTACTAGATCAACAATATGGAATGTTCCATTCGCTAAACGACTACGATGATAAGTTTGTGAATATTAAGACAAGATATGGTAAAGATGATACTGAAAATGAATATTTTTCATATAAAGAAGGTAGCCCATTGGGAGATTTGTGTACACTAATTACCAAATATAATAGTTCTAATACGACTACTACAGCTTATCTAAAGTTTAAAAATATTTTTTTCGAACGCATATCTAGTAAATGCTCGCTTACGGACTGGGTGGATATAGAAAATGAATACTATGCCGCATTGAAAGACTTGCTTTTGGAAAAAGATTCCCAAAAACAGAGTAAAGGTATTCAAGTATTAAACAAAGAATTTGATGATGTAAAAGGACTTTTAGAAGCCTACTTAACCAAGATTATTGAGAATGCTGATTTAAACTTACACCAGTCTATACAAAATGCGTTTTCAAGTTTTCTAGATTTTGATGATATCGCTAATTGTAAGCAAAATAAATTTGTTGATTCTATATTTTCAGCTATGAATGCTCGTGATGACTATGAGTTCATGAATGATATGGAAAATAATTTTGAATACAATAAGATTGAAACAAAAAGTGAAAAACAAATGCATTTTTTTCTCAAAAAACATGATAATATTTCTTTTAAAAAGAATTATCTTATGCCTTATACAACATTAATTCTAAATTTCAATTATACAAAAACCGCAGAAAAGTTATATACTGCTGATAATGGTTTTGAAATAATCAATATTCATGGGGAATTAAACAATGAAAACAATCCTATTATTTTCGGATATGGTGATGAATTGGATAGTGATTATAAAACAATAGAAGAGTTACAAAACAATTATTTTCTAGAAAATATTAAGTCTATTAAATATCATCAAACAAGGAATTATAGGAATCTATTAAATTTTATTTCTTCAGAGCCATATCAAGTTTTTGTAATGGGGCATTCCTGTGGAAATTCTGATAGAACATTATTAAATACCTTATTTGAACATAATAATTGTCTGTCTATTAAGGTCTTTTATTACCAGTTTAAGGACACTATAGAAGGTGTGGAGAGATATTTCGACAACTATTCCGATGTAATAAAAAATATATCTCGCAATTTTAATAACAAGCCTAATATGCGTGATATTCTTGTAAATAAGGAAGATTGTTCTCCTTTAGTTCCGGTTAAAGAAGAGGCAGCCGAATAAGCTGCCTTTTTTCTATGTTTTCATCATCATGATGTCCGCCCTCATCTCTATGTAATCCTTATATTTATCCGGGTTGTTCACATAGTCTATCACCCTGTTTATGGCTATTTCCGCCTGCTTTTGCTTTACCTTCGTGTAGTATCGGATGATTCCTCGATTCTTGTCCGAATGACCGAGACAATAATCTATCACTCCGTCTGGAATACCAAGTTCGGAAGCGAATTGGGCGAAAGTCTTGCGCGCGGAATAAAAGCACAATGTCTGTTTGATTCCTAAGTGCTCTTTTAGTTCCCTCATACAAAGATTGATGTATTTTTGCAAATTAGAGTAGGTATAAGAATACCCCAAATCCAAAAATCCTTTTTTATTTATGTACTCACTGATAATTGCTTTCGCTTCACTGTGTATAGGTATCGTTATGACCGATTTTCCAGTCTTAGCATGAACAGTCTTGATTCTTTCAAAAGAAAGTACATCCACCGACAAATCGACAGATAATAAATCTTTCAAGTTGATACCGCACAAATAGAAAGAGAGTAAAAACATATCCCTACCTAAATTCAAGCGTTTCCCTTCAACTACTGTTTTTTGTATTTTCTGAAATTCTTCTATTGAAAGGTCACATTCTTTAGGTTCGGCTGTTGGTATTTTCGTGTACGCAAATGGATGTACGTCCGTTTTAAGAACACCTGTCTTTATCAGTTCGTTTATCCGGGCTTTCAGATGGGTTAATCTCAATCCGATGTTTCCATCAGCATACCCTTTCTTTATCATCCACTTTTTAAAATGCTCTACCAGTAAAGTATTAATTGCAGGAATAGGGACATCTCCTTCCGCATTAGTAAACACCCGTACAGTCTCCTCATTCATTTTAGCATAACTTTCCCTACCCTCTTCCCTAATTTCATTTATGCGCTGTTTCCAGAACTCTAAAAACGAAATATGTGAAGGACGTTCCTTGGATATTATAATCCGTTTTATCTGAATTGCAGAAAAATAGTCAATGCATTCAATAGAATTGAATTTCTCTTTGTATTGTGAAAACACAAATTCAAGCCTTCTATTCATGACGTTCGCGTCCTTCCGGTAAGCGACTTTACCGTTGTCAAATTCCGCAATATCATCTAACAGAAACTCTGTTTTGATGTAGGCACGTTCTTTCTTTTGGGAGATGCAGACTAAGATGGGAAGCCTGCCATCATGTTCCTTAATGGAACTTAAAACTGTTAATCTGATTGTTGCCATAATTGAATAATCAAAACACAATTCTACTATACAATTTTGTGCAAATATATATGCAGATTTATGTTTTTTTTATTCGGAATTGAATTTTCAGAAAAGAAAAACGCTGATTAAACAATTAATAATCAGCGTTTTATTTGAGAGCCGCTAGCCAGACTTGAACTGGCGACCTACGCGTTACGAATGCGTTGCTCTACCAACTGAGCTATAGCGGCGTTTGTCTCTCGTTTACGGCGTGCAAAATTACAGCTTTATTTGAAACTACAAAAAGAATCCGCCTATTTTTTGAGCTATTTTTATAACAACTTTTGTTTTCGATACTTTTTGTCCCAATAATCAATGATAATTCCGCCTGTGAATAAATTATAAAGTATTGCATGGTATGACAAAATATATACTAACTTTACCGCATGAAAAAGAAATTCCAACTCGAAGTTCCGGGAGAAGCCGACAAAATCTTACTTCATACTTGTTGCGCTCCTTGTTCGTCAGCTATCATCGAATGTCTGATGCAACACAATATAACCCCTGTCATTTACTATTGCAATCCCAATATTTTCCCACAGGAAGAATACAACATAAGAAAAGATGAATGCACCCGTTATGCGCAATCATTAGGACTGGAAATTGTAGACGCCGACTATGACCACGAAGCCTGGCGTTGCCAAATGGCAGGAATGGAACAGGAACCCGAAAGAGGAGGACGTTGCCTGCGTTGCTTCAAGAGCCGCTTGTTGGAAACAGCCCGTTATGCCCACGAGCATGGTTTCCCCGTAATTACCACTACCCTTGCTTCCAGCCGTTGGAAAAGCCTGGAACAGATAAATGAAGCCGGACGATATGCCATGACACATTATCCTGATGTCACATATTGGGAACAGAATTGGCGTAAAGGCGGATTAAGTGAACGACGCATCGCAATCATCAAAGAATATAATTTCTACAATCAGCAATATTGCGGTTGCGAATTCAGCATGAGAAAAGAAGAATAAAAACAACCCCATCATCACCTGCAAACCAATGAATCGAAGAAAGAAAGGCAAAAACAGAAAATTATTCAAAAAAGAATCACGTTCCAATTATAAATTGGGATGTATTATCACCATCATTATACTTATACCTATTCTTTACGGCGTTTATTTATATTGTCAGGGCATTGATACTTCTCAAAAAGAAAAGTCACAGACCAGCACATCATTTCAAACTTCATCTGACCAAAAGCCGGAGAACAAGAAGCTGGAAGGTAAAAAAACGAAAGTTACGAAGTCGGAGAACAATAAGTCGGGAGGTAAAAATCCGACAACTAAAGAGTTGGAAATACCGGTGTCACTTACCCGACGTCAAGAACAGATCATCCATCACACCGGATACACCGTTTCTTACAATAAAGATTTAAAACTCCCCAATTGGGTTTCATACGAATTGACTCGTAAAGAGACAAAGGGAAAGGAGAAAAGAAGTAACCGTTTTATTACCGACCCGCAGGTCAGAGGCTTGATAGCAACCAATACAGACTATGCACATTCGGGATACGACAAAGGACACATGGCACCGGCTGCAGATATGAAATGGAGTCCGCAAGCTATGAAAGAATCATTTTACTTCAGCAATATGTGTCCGCAACACCCGCAACTAAACAGAAGAGGGTGGAAAAATCTGGAAGAGAAAATCCGGGATTGGGCGATAGCAGACAGCGCCATTATCATTATATGCGGACCTATTATAACCAGACAACCCAAAACGATCGGAAAAAATAAAGTTGTAGTGCCCCAACAGTTTTTCAAGGTAATCCTCTCCCCTTTCGTAAAGCCTATGCGGGCTATCGGTTTCTTATTCAACAATAAACAGTCAGTAGAGCCACTTTCTACATACGCAGTGACAATAGATAGTATTGAACATCTTACAAACATGGATTTCTTTGCGGCCCTTCCCGATGAAATAGAAAATAAAATAGAAGCAGAAGCAGATTATTTCCAATGGCCGAATTAATCAGAAATACCGTATTATATCTTAAAATCATGCAGTGAACCGATTGATTTCTTCTTTACCAATAAATAAAATCCGGTGGTATATTAATAAAACCTTGCGGCATATTAATAAAACCTGCCGAGATATTAAGCTGTTACTGTTGAGCAACCAGCGTGATACTGTTGTGCAACCTGTCAATTACACTTGTCCTTCTCCACAGTTGTTCAACTATAACCCAATAGAACAGTATTAATAGCTACAAAATCATATAAGTAACTCAGTGACAAAGCATTGCAGAAAAAAATGCATTTTTTGTTCTCAAAAAGCTAAAAACATCTAGACGTTTTTTGTAAACTTATCTTAATTTAGCCCTATTTTTACCCATAAACATCTAATTATCAGCAATGTGACATTTTTGTTTTTCCGGGTATAATACTTAATATAAAGACAAAAATATTGCAGAAGAAAGATTCATCTCAGAAAGAAACCACTCCTATTCAAATTCTTCTTATCTTTGACGCTGCAAAAATAACGTCTCATAAGATGAAGAAAAAAAAGAGAACTATTTTATTATCCATCCTGATTGGAACATTTTTACTTTGCGCTATTGCAGGAGGGACTATTTATTACTACCTGTTTGCTCCCCAATTCCATCCGTCCAAAACCGTATACATTTACGTAGACCGGGACGATACGGCCGATTCTATTACCAATAAAATAAAAAAGTTCGGATATGTCAACAAACTCACCGGATTCCATTGGATGGCCAAATACAAAAATCTCGAACAGAATATACACACGGGACGTTATGCCATCCGTCCGAACGACAATGTATACCATGTATACAGCCGTTTTTCCAGAGGTTACCAAGAGCCGATGAATCTCACAGTCGGAAGTGTCCGTACTTTAAAACGACTGGCACGAAGTATGGGCAAACAGTTAATGATCGATTCTGCCGAGATTGCCCGCCAGTTGTTTGATTCCACCGTTCAAGCCCAACTAGGATACACAGAAGCAACCTTGCCCGGTCTTTTCATTCCCGAAACCTACCAAGTATACTGGGATATGAGTGCGGATGAATTAATCGAACGCATGAGAAAGGAGCATGAACGTTTCTGGAACAAAGAACGGTTGGCACAAGCCACTGCGATCGGTATGACACCGGAAGAAGTCAGCACACTTGCTTCCATCGTTGAAGAAGAGACCAATAATAATGAAGAAAAGCCAATAGTAGCCGGATTATACATCAACCGCCTGCACAAAGATATGCCCCTGCAAGCAGACCCGACAATCAAATTTGCCCTACAGGATTTTGGTCTGCGACGTATTACGAACGAGCATTTGAAAATCGATTCGCCATATAACACATATATAAATACCGGATTACCTCCCGGGCCTATCCGTATCCCCTCTAAAAAAGGGATAGACAGTGTATTGAATTATACCAAGCACAACTATATTTATATGTGTGCCAAAGAGGACTTTTCCGGGACTCACAATTTCGCATCCAATTATGCCGAACACATGGCAAATGCAAGAAAATATTGGAAAGCGCTGAATGAAAGAAAGATTTT
>ERZ791626.243-NODE-243-length-65461-cov-8.746078_pt1 | contig 65461 bp, 52 predicted proteins | sample MGYA00510266_ERZ791626 | MGnify/ENA primary metagenome ERZ791626 (study PRJEB30046, sample SAMN00715208) | human gut metagenome | study: EMG produced TPA metagenomics assembly of the A metagenome-wide association study of gut microbiota in type 2...
AATTCGAGGGAAATCATTGTGCTTTTTTATTCATACTGACTTATAATTCGGAAATTTTATGTAAATTTGCACTCAGAAAGTTCTGCAGCCATAAACTTCAGGCTTTGGCAAGCAGACAATCATTGATATTTGTGAAGAAAGGTTATATCTCTCGACTCGAATGTCTTGGATGTTTTGCAAATATACATGTCGAAATGCAAACATGTTTTTGCAGTCCATTATAAAGAGAAAGTATCATTACAAATATAATAAATTAGAAATAGTATTGAAGATGTGAATTCGTGAGAACTTAGCATCATTCTTTTTGAGGAAGTAAAGTAGTCGTGAGACTATTTTCCTCTATATTAGCAAATTGAGTAAGGGGATGTGCATTTTGCATGTCCCTTTTTTGAATGTTTTTTGGAAAATATTCATGTAAGAAATGTATGATTAATCCCATAAATAATTATAATATGAACAACGTTTTAGAAAAAGATATTTACTTGGACACGTCAGCTCTTGGTCAGGCTACTGGGATGAAGTTTTCAGATTCAGATAGGGGCTCCGGGATGAAGTTCTCCGATTCAGATAAGGCTTCTGGCTTGAAAAAATCAGTTTCAAATGTGGTTTTCGGGATGAAGATCTCTGCTGCATATTGGGTTGGAGGCTTGAAGTCCTCTGCTGCGAGTAAGCATTCCAGCTTTCCTCTTTTTTTCGGATTGCTTGTGCTTTGGTTTGTCCTTTCTCTGTCTCTCTCTTCCTGTCAGGGCGGAAAACAATCTGCTGCTTGGGATGAGGGTGATACGATCAGACTGAAATATGCTCAACTGCTTACGATGGTGGAGCATGAGGGATTTACGGAGGTGAATGTAGGTAATCCCTGGAAGAAAGGGACCGTATTGCACCAATATATCCTGATTAAGAAAGGGAAAAAGGGAGATGAAACTGCCGAAATGCTGATGAAAGGCAGAAATGGAAGTCAAGATGTAGCGGGTGCTTCTCAGGCCATGGCAGAATCTCATGGAGCAGCAGGCTCTCATGCTGCGGCAGGCTCTCTCGGTTTGACCGGGCCAGATGGTTGTAGAGCCGATATTGTGAGAACTCCTATTTGTAGTAGTGCGGAATTTACGTCTCCTCATTGCCAGCTCCTTTACGAACTCGGTTGTCAAAATGCAATTCGGGGCGTCTGTGATTCCAAATATATTCTGATAGAGGATATTCAGAAAAGATTAGGAAAGCCTGCAGCCGCCTCATCAGAATCAGGTTCTCGCCAGTCTTCCGCCCTATCAGAATCAGGCTCAGGAAAGTCTTTCACATCCGCTTCCCTTCCAATAGCGGATTGTGGCTCCAGTATGCAGCCGGATGTAGAGAAAATTATTGCTCTCCACCCAGAGGCGCTTCTCATTTCTCCTTTTGAGAACAGTGGCGGTTATGGCAAACTTGACAATCTGAATATCCCGATTATCGAAGCTGCTGACTATATGGAAACTTCTCCGCTTGGAAGGGCAGAGTGGATCAAGTTCTACGGCTTGCTCTTTGAGGCGAATACGGCGGATTCTCTTTTTGTAGCCATAGAGAAGGAATATCTTGCTCTTAAGACGCAGGCTGCCAAGTTGCCGAAAGGTCTGTCGGTCTTGACTGAGCGGAAAATGGGCAGCGTATGGTATTCGCCAGGCGGAAAAAGCACGATGGGTATTCTCCTGAAAGATGCCAATGCAAGATATATTTTTGCTGACGATGAACATAGTGGAAGTCTCTCGCTGAGTCCGGAACAGGTGATTGCCCGGGGCAGTGAGGTGGATGTCTGGGCATTCAAGTATTTCGGTGGACAACCGCTTTCCCGCGCTGCTCTGTTGCAGGAATATGATGGATATAAGGCTCTGTGTGCTTTCCAGACTGGCAATATCTACGAGTGTAATACCGACCGCATTCCTTATTTTGAGACCGTCAGTTTCCATCCCGAAATCCTGCTCCGTGAGTTTATCCTCCTCTCTCATCCTCAGGCAAAGGGATTGGGTGCTCTCAGATTCTATAGGAAAATGTAGTATTTTACCATACCTTATTATATTATTGAGCCTTTTCTTTGTTTTTTCGCAATTTCTTTCTATCTTTGTACCATTATTCAAATAATGACTTTTATCTCTAAAGGAAAAGATTCATTTATAAAAGAAAGATACGATATGAAAAATATGTTAGCTTTGAGCCAGGAAAGATTTTCGGCTCGCAAATTTACCTCTGAGGCTGTGAGTCAGGAGGATTTGGATTACATCATGGAGTGCGTGCGCATGGCACCATCGGCAGTAAACAAGCAGCCTTGGAAATGGCTCATCGTGCGCTCTGATGAGGCAAAGCAGAAACTGCAGGAATGCTATGACAGAGAGTGGTTTCGTTCGGCACCGATGTATATCGTAGGCATGAGAAATGTGGAGGAAAACTGGGTGAGAAAATACGACGGAAAGGCTCATGGCGACATCGATGTGGCTATTGCTACCGAACATCTCTGCCTGGCTGCCACCGAAAGAGGATTGGGCACTTGCTGGGTCTGCAATTATAACACCGACAAGATGAAGCAACTTTTTTCCCGTCCTGGCTTTGAGGCAGTCGTCATCATCCCAATCGGTCATATAGCCGAAGATTGTCCTCATGCCGAAAAGAAGCGCAAGGATATGAGTGAAATCGTAGAGGAAATCTGATTCCTTATCTGCTCACTTGCATCTTATTCTATTTAATATATAGACAAGAGTTTTATCTATTATTATAGAGTACCTATTATTTATAGAGTTTTACCTATATCATATAGAGTTTACCTATTATATATGGAGAAGGCTCCAACAAATAAAATCATTATTATGGGAAAGAAAATGAATCTGGAAACCAAGTCTTTTGCAGCTGCAATCTCATTCGCTCTCTGCTGCTCGTCTCTTTCGGCTACTGCTGCAAATACTGCTACTGCTGCATTTTCCGCTTCTGCTGCATCTTACACTTCTGTAGCATTTTCTGAATCTTCTAAGAATGTGGAATTGTCTGCAGTTCTCCCTGCGCAGCATTATCAGCCAACAAAGGAAAATCTCCAGTCGCGACAGGAATTTCAGGACGACAAGTTCGGAATTTTCCTGCACTGGGGCTTGTACAGTATGCTGGCAACGGGCGAATGGACGATGACCAACAAGGATTTGAACTACAAGGAATATGCTAAGTTGGCTGGCGGCTTCTATCCGTCTAAGTTTGATGCTGCCAAATGGGTGGCTGCCATCAAGGCTTCCGGAGCCAAATATATCTGTTTCACGACCCGTCATCACGAGGGGTTCTCCATGTTCAAAACCCAGTATTCTGATTATAATATCGTGGATGCTACTCCTTTCAAGCGGGATATTCTCAAGGAACTGGCAGATGAATGCCACAAGCAGGGCATCCGCCTGCATCTCTACTATTCACACATCGACTGGTATCGAGAGGATGCTCCGCAGGGAAGAACGGGCAGGGGAACCGGACGCCCGAATCCGAAGGGTAACTGGCAGAGCTACTACCAGTTTATGAACCACCAGCTTACCGAACTGCTGACTCATTATGGCAAAATAGGCGCTATATGGTTTGATGGCTGGTGGGATCAGGATATCAATCCCGATTTCGACTGGCAGCTGCCTGAACAATATGCCCTAATTCATCGTCTCCAACCAGCCTGTATGATAGGCAACAATCATCATCAGGTGCCTTTTGAGGGAGAGGATTTCCAGATGTTCGAGCGTGATCTTCCTGGCGAAAACAAGTCGGGACTGTCGGGACAGGACATCAGCAAACTGCCGCTGGAAACCTGCGAAACCATGAACGGGATGTGGGGATATAAGATAACCGATCAGGACTATAAATCCACCAAAACCTTGATTCATTATCTGGTGAAATCGGCGGGCAAGAATGCCAATCTCCTGATGAATATCGGTCCTCAGCCAGATGGTGAACTGCCTGCTGTGGCCTTGGAGCGCCTGGCGGAAATGGGCGAGTGGATGAAAACATACGGTGAAACGATATATGGTACGAGAGCGGGCATCGTGGCTCCTCACGACTGGGGTGTTTCCACCCAGAAGGGCAACCGACTCTTTGTGCATGTGCTGAAACTTCAGGACCAGTCTCTCTTCCTGCCTTTGGGCAACAGGAAGGTGAAAAAGGTATTCGACTTTGTGAGCAAGAAACCGCTCAAGATGCAGAAATGCAATGGTGGAATCATCCTCGACTTAGGCGCCATTCCTACTGAAATCGACAAGGTTGTGGAAATCCAACTGTGATATATCACATCTGTAATCGTTGCGCCTATATATATATAAGGTGTAGCGATGATGGCATAAGACTGAAATTAATATCAATGATGAAAAATTTGAGAGATTACCTGATAGTAGCCGGTCTGCTGCTATCGTCAACTGCGTTTTCTCAGACTCCAGGTGGGGCAGATGTTCCAGCGAGTGCGAGTCATTACAAAACGTATCATGGTGACGGCATTGACGACGTGCTGCAGTATGTGCCCCTGGCTTCGGTCTTCGGACTGAAACTGTTGGGTGTAGAGGCGGAGAGTTCCTGGAAGCGCAGACTGACGGTTACGGTCGTGTCTTTCGGACTGAATGCCGGAGTCACCTATGCTCTGAAACATACCATTCATAAAATGCGTCCCGATGGAACTGACAACCGTTCTTTTCCATCGGGACACACCTCTATCGCCTTTTGTGGCGCCACCAGTCTGATGCACGAATACCGCAAGATTTCTCCCTGGATAGGCGTAGCTGGGTATGCATTAGCTACGGGAGTGGCGGTAGATAGAATCCGCCGCAACCGCCATCATTGGGGTGATGTCGTGGCCGGTGCTGCCATCGGAGTGGCTTCGGCAGAGGCGGGTTATCTGATAGGTGATCTGATTTTGGGCAAAAAGAAGAAAAATGGTGGAGAAAATGTTAGAGAAAGCCAGAATCATCTAAATTCCACAACAGACAACGATGGCCATATCAGCGGTAAAAGTACGACTGATAAGTTAGACAATATCAGTCTTTCTGTTTCTCCTACGGGTTTGGCTTTCGCTATGAAATTATAGTGAGTCATATTGATAATCAAGATTAAAAAATCGAATATAAACAAGAAAGCGATGATAGATAAACATCATTTTATAAGCAAGAAAGGCGTGATGGCACTCACTTTCAGTGCCGCCTTGTGTGCCTCTATGACAGCTCAGGCTGAAACCATCGAGGTGAAGAAGTTCAAATATGCAGGTCCATTTCCTGTCAGTCTGCCTTGGATGGCGGACAGCGTAGATATTAAGGGAGAAAAGTTTGCGATGGAAAAACTGTTGGATTCCCCGCTGTCGTTTACTTCCTTCAATCAGGGGAAAGAGGTTTCTTCCTTATCTTCCGCGTCATCTCCGCATGCCCTGAATCTGGCTTCTTTCAGTCTCTCCAATGAGCACCGGATGAAAGTGATGATCTCTGTGGAAGGTGTCAGCGAGTATCGACTTTTTGTGGATGGAGAGTCTTTGAAGGGAAATGGAAACCAGTTTGAGACGGTTCTCTTGCCTTCTTCTCACCAGGTAGTAATCAAATATCTGGCTGCAAATGATGATGCAAAGGTTCTGGTAAAGACCGGAAATAATCTGACTGTCAAATCTTCTGAAGGTTCTGCTTTGTCATCTCAGAACTCAGAATATTCTCTGAAAATTGATGTTCCATCAGCTTCTTCCAAGCGCGCATACAATATTTATGATGTGATTTGTGCGCCTAATTATTCAAGTGTTTCGCTTTCTCCGAATGGAAAATTCGTGATTGTGCACAAAACCTGGGTGGACCGTCAGGGCAATAACCACAGTATCAATGAGGTGAGGAATTATCAGACAGGCAAGGTACTTGCTTCTTTCCAGGAAAACGTGAAGTGGATGCCTCGCAGCAATAAAATGTATTTCGTGCAGAAGAATAGTGAAAGCGCTATCGAGGCTAATGGTAATGCCGCAGCTGGCTCCGCACTCTCTTATGAAACTGAAAGCTCCAGTCAGCAGCTGGTAACTGTCAATCCGCTGACGATGGAACGTGAGGTTTTGGCAACAAATATTCCGGAAGGCTTCTTCCAGTTTACTCCCGACGAGAAATCTCTGATCTATACGGTCACTACCGAGGGCAGGAAGAAGGATGCACAGGTTTATGACATCAAGGAACCGGATGACCGTCAACCGGGCTGGCGCAATCGCTCCAATCTTGCAAGATATGATTTGGCATCCGGAATTTTCCAGCCTATCACCTTCGGTTATCACAACATCTATCTCAATGATATCTCTGCCGATTCCCGCTATCTGCTTATCGGAAAGAGTGAGGACCGTCTTACCAAGCGACCAACTACCCTGACCTCGCTCTACAGACTGGATCTTCAAACCCTTCAGGCTGAAACCCTGGTGGATAAGGGCGAGTTTATCAATAGTGCCCTGTTCTCTCCAGACGGCAAGTCGATTCTTGTAAGTGCTTCTCCAGAGGCCTTTGACGGTATCGGCAAGAATGTGGAAGAAGGTCAGATTCCGAGCATGATAGATACGCAACTTTATCTGATGTCTGCCTCGTCAAAGGAGGCTCAGCAGGTGCGTCCGCTCACCAAGGATTTCGATCCGAATGTGCAGAATGTAGTCTGGAGCAAGGTGGATGGAAACATCTATTTTACGGCTGAAGACAAGGACTGCGTGCATCTTTTCCAACTGAATCCGAAATCTGGAAAATTTGCCCTGTTGAAGTCGCCTGAAGAGTATATCAAGTCCTTCTCCCTGGCATCTTCTGCTGCCGAAATGGCTTTTTCAGGACAGAGTGCATCCAATGCCGACCGCCTCTACAGGATGAATACCAAGGCGCAGAAAGCACAGGTGATAGACGACCTCAGTGCCCGCGAATTGAAAGATGTCCAGTTGGGCGAATGCAAGGCGTGGAATTATGTCAACGCAAAGGGCGACACCATTTGCTGCCGCTATTATCTGCCGCCTCATTTTGATGCAGCCAAGAAATATCCGATGGTAGTCAACTATTATGGAGGTTGCAGTCCTACGAGTCGTATGTTCCAGAGCCGCTATCCGCATCATGTCTATGCAGCCATGGGATATGTGGTACTGGTGGTCAATCCAAGCGGAGCCACCGGTTTCGGCCAGAAGTTCTCAGCCCGCCATGTAGATACGGCTGGTGAGGGAGTGGCTGAAGATATCATAGCCAGCACCCAGGCTTTCTGTGATGAACATGGTTTTGTAAACAGGAAGAAGATAGGATGTATCGGAGCCAGCTATGGCGGATTTATGACCCAGTATCTTCAGACCAAGACGGATCTCTTTGCTGCAGCTATTTCCCACGCCGGTATCAGCGATCATACCAGTTATTGGGGCGAAGGCTATTGGGGATATTCCTACAGCCAGGTTTCTATGGCCAATGAATATCCCTGGACCAACAAGCATCTCTTTGTAGATCAGAGTCCGCTTTATCGTGCTGATAAGATTCATACACCATTGCTTTTCCTGCATGGTACTGCTGATAACAATGTGCCGGTAGGAGAGAGCATCCAACTCTATACTGCGCTGAAAGTCTTAGGCCGACCTACGGCTATGGTACTGGTAGATGGTCAGGATCATCATATCATCGACTATGAAAAGCGTATCAAATGGCAGAATACCATCTTTGCCTGGTTCTCCAAGTGGCTTCAGGATGATGACAGTTGGTGGAACGAAATGTATGGAAACGAAAAAATGTAAGTCTGAAAAGACTTACATTTTTTTGTTGCTTTATCTCAAATCTACGATTTCTGCTTTAGGGAAATCTTTGCTGTTGAAGACGAAAGTGCTGTTAGATACATTCTTTGCTCTGAAATTGCTCACCTTGATTGTGCTCCAGGAACTGCCCTGTCTCATTTTGATGACAGAAGGAACGTAGGTTTTCTTGTTGATGGTGATAATCAATTCCTGCACCGTACGCTTCTTGTTCTGAGCAGTCAGGTGAACCTCATAGTTGCTGCCCGCATTTTTCAGGCTGGAATTGTAACCGGTCTTATATATATTGATAAATGTATAAGGGTTCATTGACATCTGCTGCGCCTGTGTAGGATTGCTGACATTTACCTCGTTGGTATTTTTCATATAAGTCCACTGCGTCTTACCATTATACCATACGGTAGCTTGCGGAGTGTGGGCATTAAACTTGTTGCCCTTGATGGCGATGGTGCCGGAAGTGGAACCATATTTGGTACTTGACAGGCTGAAATTGGCGCTGGCGCCACCTTTGTTGCCTATGATTTTGGCAGTCTTATTTAAAACCTGCTGGGCTGTCTGTGCGAATGTTCCAAGACTCATCAGAGTCATGAAAGCAAATAAAATCATTTTCTTCATCATTCTTTCTTTATAAATTAAAAAACTTTTCATGTTACTTAGATGCAAAGGTAACATGAAAAGTTTAATTAATATCTATTCTTTAAGAATTCTTAGTTTCTTTAAGCCTCGTTTAATCTTATCCTCTCAGTTGGAGAAGGAGCGTGTTCAGCTGGCTTTCGTCCTGCAGGAGCACCTCTCTTGGCTTACTTCCCTGGGCAGCACCTACGATTCCGGCTGCTTCCAACTGGTCCATCAGTCGTCCGGCTCTATTGTATCCGATACTGAATCGGCGCTGTATCATACTCGTACTTCCCTGTTGTGATAAGACGATGGCATGCGCTGCTTCCTCAAAGTAAGGATCGAGATTGCGCGTATCCACATTTCCGCCGCTCACAGCTTCGCCTTCATTGGCTGGCTCTGGAAGTTCGAGTGGCTCGATAGGACCAGGCTGGCTGGAGATGTACTCGTTGATGCGCTCAATTTCCGGAGTATCTACGAATGCACACTGCACACGTACCGGCTCGTTGCCATTCAGATAGAGCATATCGCCTCGACCTATCAGCTGGTTGGCACCTGTTCTGTCCAGAATGGTCTTGGAGTCTATGGCAGATGTCACCTTGAAGGCGATACGGCCTGGGAAGTTGGCCTTGATATTACCCGTAATGATGGTCGTAGTAGGACGCTGGGTTGCGATAATCATGTGGATACCCACGGCACGAGCCAGCTGGGCGATACGAGCGATAGGAAGTTCCACCTCCTTGCCGGCTGTCATGATCAGGTCGCCAAACTCATCTATGATTACCACTACGTATGGCATATATTCATGTCCGTCGGTCAGCTTGAGCCTGTGGTTGATGTACTTCTGGTTATACTCCTTGATGTTTCTGGCACCGGCTTTCTTCAGCAGGTCGTATCGGCTATCCATCAGCACACAGAGACTGTTGAGCGTTCTTACCACCTTGGTAACATCTGTGATGATAGGTTCTTCCTCGTCAGAAACTGCTGCCATGAAATGGTTGGCGATGCGGGAGTAAACGCTGAATTCCACCTTCTTAGGGTCGATGAGCACCAGTTTCAGCTCATTAGGATGCTTCTTATATAATAAAGAGGTGATAATCGCATTCAGACCTACAGATTTACCCTGTCCGGTGGCACCGGCTACGAGCAGGTGAGGAATCTTGGCCAAATCTACCATGAAAACCTCATTGGTGATCGTCTTACCAAGAGCGATAGGAAGTTCCATCTTGGTTTCCTGGAATTTCTTGGAGTTGAGGATACTTTCCATGCTCACGATATTGGCCTTGGCATTCGGCACCTCGATACCGATGGTTCCCTTGCCAGGAATAGGAGCGATGATACGGATACCCAAAGCTGCGAGACTCAGGGCGATATCATCTTCCAGATTTTTGATCTTGGAGATGCGCACACCTTCAGCTGGCTGGATTTCGTAGAGTGTAATCGTTGGACCTACCGTAGCTCTGATGGTCTTGATCTGCACACCGAAATTGCCCAAAACCTCAATGATTCGGTTCTTGTTGGCTATCTGTTCCTCTTCGTCAATATAAGCACCGTTGTCCTCATACTTCTTCAGCAGGTTGAGAGTAGGGTACTTATATCGGGTGAAAGGTTCTTTCGGGTTGATAGGCGTATTCAGCTCTATGGTGCTGCTCACGGTGTTGCTGGAAGCCTGTTCCTCGTTGGCAGCTACGGAGATATCCATGCCGATATGCTGGGAAGCGAGTTCGGCAGCTTTCTTTTCATCAGCTTCAGCCTGCGCTCTCTCGTTGCGCAATCTGCGCTGATTTTCCAGGAATGATGCGTTAGGATCTTTGGTTGCAGCCGCTACAGAAGCGCTTTCGCCTGCTGCATCTTCTACATCGGCAGCATGTTCTGCATCCATATTTCCAGCCGTCATATTTTCAGCGTTATGTGCAGCTGCTCCTTCTTCTGCTTTATCTGGATTAACATCCAAATCTATCACCTTGGCAGGTTCCGGATCCTTAAACTCAGATTCCACTGGTTCTTCTTCCTCCTCCTGTTTCAAGCCATTTTCTGCATTTGCATAAGCCTGTGCAATGGCATCCGGTTCGTTGTCTTCACCATTTTTGCCGTGATTGGTGATTTCGAAGTGCACCTTACTTGTAATATAGCCGATCGGGTTGAGCGCCTTTCGGATCACGGTGATGGTTTCTGTCGTCAGGTAGGTGAGGAAAGCGATGGCAGTAAAGAGCAGAATCGCTGTAAGACCCGGTGCACCCACTACGTTTTCCAAGTTCTGTACGATAAAGATTCCATGCTTTCCTCCAGGATTGAAGATAAGTCCACCCGTAAGTGGCGTCAGAAATTTGGCGAATGTGATGGCACACCATTCCATGACGATCATGGTGCTGAAAAACCATTTCCACAGATTGATTTTGTAGGCATGCATGAGCTGCAATCCCCATATTATAAAAAAGGTGGGGAGCAGGAATGATGGAAAACCGAAATTCTGTGAAATCAGCCAGTAGGAGATGATAGCACCCAGCGAACCGCAATAATTCTGAAACTGGTGCTCACTGTTGGTCCATTCTCCCGCTCGCATTTCTTCCAGAACACTTTGGTCTGCCGCACCCGTATTCAAAAAAGAAACCATCGCGATGATGGTAACTACAGAAATGGTGACCAGAGCCAATCCTAAGAAGAAATCAGTAATAGTATTATTGAAAATATATTGTAAGCCAATTGCTTGACTGAAGCTTTTGGTTTTCTGTTCAGTTCTTTTTTTTGCCATTTTTGATGTTCTTGAATTATTTATCTTGCAAAAGTAGCTAAAATAATCGAAAAAATCGACTTTTTAATGCTAATTTTTCTAATTTTTGCGAGAAAGTTGATTTACATTTGGTCAATTCATTTATAAATTGTACTTTTGCATTCTGAAATCTTGGAAATAATAATGAAGACAATATTCAAAAAGTATGATAAGCATGCTATTTCGGCATTGCCTAGAGTAATCTTTGAGGGGGAAATTAAGGTGATTGATCACCCGGAAGATGTTGAGACGGCAGTTGATTTCTTGCTGGCTCAAGATATTCTTGGTGTAGATACGGAAACTCGTCCTTCTTTCAAAAGAGGCGTAAGCTACGAGGTGTGCTTGCTGCAGGTAAGTACAGAGGATGTCTGTTTTCTGTTCCGATTGAATTGTGTCGGGATGCATCCGGCTATCATTAGATTCCTGACTGATAAGAAGGTGCCTAAGGTTGGCCTTTCCTGGCACGATGATCTTAATCAGCTTCATAAAAAGGCGGAATTCGAACCTGGCAACTTTATCGAGATTCAGGATATGGCCAAGGATTTAGGACTGATTGATATGAGTCTGCAGAAAATATACGCCAATCTCTTTCACCAGAAAATCAGTAAGTCGCAGCGATTGAGTAACTGGGAAGTTTCTGAGTTGAAGGATTCTCAAAAAATATATGCTGCTACTGATGCTTGGGCATGTATCCAACTCTATAAGGAGTTCAACAAACTCAACGAGACTCATGATTATGTGCTGATTGAGCCGAAAATAGTGGAACCTCAGGCTGAATCTCAAGTAGAATCTCATGCGGAATTTCATGTGGAATCACAAGCAGAGCCTCAAGTCGAACTGGTTTCTCAATCGAAAGCATCATCTTGAGGCTATATATATAATAAGGTGTAATACAGATACAAAATAGACAATATACTAAGTAAGATTATATGTATAAGAATATATATTTGAAGAGGGGAAAGGAAGAATCCCTGAAACGTTTTCATCCTTGGGTCTTCTCTGGCGCTATCGCTAAGATGGACGAGGGAATCGTAGAAGGTGAGATTGTACGTGTCATCACTTCTACCGGGGATTTTATTGCTGTGGGACATTATCAGATTGGTTCCATCGCAGTTCGTGTCCTTTCTTTCCATGATGTTGCCATCGATGATGAGTTCTGGTGCTCTCGTCTGGATTCTGCCCTCAAGATGCGTATCGCTGTGGGCATTGCCGACAATGCTGCCAACAATACCTATCGACTGGTGCATGGTGAGGGTGATAACTTGCCGGGACTGGTTATCGACTGCTACGGAGAAACTGCCGTGATGCAGGCGCATAGCGTGGGTATGCACGTCAACAGAATGGAAGTGGCTCAGGCGCTTGCTCAGGTGATGGGCGACAGACTCAAGAATATATATTACAAGAGTGAAACAACCTTGCCTTTCAAGGCTGACCTGGGACAGGAAAACGGATTTATCCTGGGCGGTGATGCTGATAATGTGGCTGTAGAGAATGGACTGAAGTTCCATATCGACTGGCTGAGAGGTCAGAAGACCGGTTTCTTTGTGGATCAGCGCGAAAACCGTTCGCTTCTGGAACATTATGCCAAAGGCAAGAGCGTACTGAATATGTTCTGCTATACCGGAGGCTTTTCTGTGTATGCCATGAGAGGCGATGCCAAACTCGTGCATTCTGTAGATAGCAGCGCCAAAGCGATAGAGTTGACCAATGAGAATGTGAATCTCAACTTCCCTGGTGACAGCCGTCATGAGGCTTTCTGCGAAGATGCATTCAAGTATCTCGATGATCACGACCAGCAGTATGATCTTATCGTGCTCGATCCGCCTGCTTTTGCCAAGCACAGAGCAGCTCTGCGCAATGCCTTGAAAGGTTATACCCGCCTGAACGTGAAGGGATTTCAGCGCATCAAGCACGGAGGCATCCTCTTTACCTTCAGCTGCTCGCAGGTAGTTACGAAAGACAACTTCCGTAATGCTGTTTTCACGGCAGCAGCACAGGCAGGACGAAAGGTGAGAATCCTGCATCAGCTTCATCAGCCAGCTGACCATCCTATCAATATCTATCATCCGGAAGGTGAGTATCTCAAGGGATTGGTCTTGTATGTAGAATAAGGAATGAAACAATTATGAAGAAAACGACTTTAGTTGCGCTTTTGCTGGTAGCATGGCTTTCGGCACTTGTCGGATGCGGCGACTCCAAGGAAAAAGTCCGTCGCCTGTCTATGCAGGAAAAGGCACGTCAAGATAGTATTGATAAGGCTTCTTTTAAGGTGGGTGTCATGCCTACCTTGGATTGTCTGCCCGTCTTTGTGGCACAAGATGAAAAGCTTTTCGACTCCCTGGGAGTTACGGTGCATCTGAAATGCTACTCTGCACAGATGGACTGCGATACTGCTCTTGAACGAGGTCGGGTAGAAGGTGCCATCTCTGATCTGATACGCGCCCAGCACATCGTCAAGAGAGGAACTCCTCTGGAATTTCCTATTTCTACCAATACTTATTGGCAGTTGATAACCAATAGAAGAGCACGTATCTCTGAACTGAAGCAGTTATCTGACAAGATGATTGCCATGACAAGATATTCTGCCACAGATTATTTGGCTGATTTGGCGATAGACAGTGCCAAACCGAAATTTGATGTATATCGGGTACAGATCAATGATGTGAGAATACGTCTGAAAATGCTGCTCAATAATGAGATGGATGCGGTTCTTCTGACTGAACCTCAGGCTGCGAAAGCCCGTAAAGAGCGCCATCCTGTACTCATGGACAGCAGAGATAAAGGGTTGAGACTGGGCGTCTTTGCTTTTAGAGGAAAGGCGCTGAAATCTACTGAACGAAAAAAACAACTTGATTTATTCATTAAAGGATATAATCAGGCAGTTGACAGTATAAATAAAAATGGTTTTGTACACTATTCGGAATTATTCCGTAAATATTGTGATGCGGACCTTGCTACAGTGAAGGCTTTGCCGAAACTGAAGTTTGAGCATGCTTGTAAACCGAAAACCATAAATATAACAACGGCCTCAAAAAAGTAACAAACAATGAGTAATTTTGATTTAGACAGTGCTATTTCGGTGATTGTAGATGATTGTAGAGAAAGTAATTATCGTGACTGTCTGTTGCGTTCCATTGAGTTTTTTGACGAAAACCCAATCATCCCCGATTTGAAAGACGAGGTGCAGAAGGTGATGGATAATTATGAAAAAATGCTGGAGTGCTATGCATCGGATGTAAAAGATCCGAAATTGCCTGAAGTATATGCGGGAATCAAATCATTTTGTCATAATTTAGTACATCATCTTCTGATGTATCAGGTGATTCAGAATGATTCTTTTTTCCGATCTGCATCCGATAGCAGCAAGAATCTGAATCTGATGCAAATTGGCGAAAGAATTGAAAAGGGAGATATAGATGAAGATTTTCTGAATCTTGCCTTTTCTTATATCCTCACAGTTCGTCAGTGGAATGGTAAAAAACTCTCTTATTTTGCGGATATTGTTTGCAATCCTGCCACCGATTATCGTGTAGCTGCACTCATGATATCTGCTGCCATGTTGTCGTCAATCAAAGTTTTTGATTACAATATGATGACAACTCTTTTCGATATCTGGAAAAAGTCTAAAGATGTGAAGGTTTCTGAGCGTGCCTTGGTAGGTTGGTCGGTCATCATGACGTCTGTAGATTCAGAACAATATCCATATATCAAGGAATTCATAGATAAAATTAAAGAGGACGAAAAAACAGTGGCACACCTGTTTGCTGTCCAGAAGCAGATCCTTTTCTGTATGGATGCTGCTGATGATGCTCAACAATTCAGTAATGATGTTATGTCTGCCTTCCCTGATGATAAGTGGCTGAAGCCTTTGGCTGATGATGAGAAACCTTCTGTTGATGACATTCTTGCTCCGGATATGAAGGAGAAAATGATGGCGACTATCGATAAAAAAATCAATAAGATGGTGAACATGCAGAGGCAAGGAGCAGATGTTTACTTCGATGGATTTTCCAAGATGAAGACTTTTGATTTTTTTAATGTTGCATCTAATTGGTTCCTTCCTTATTATGGTTCTCATTCTTCTCTAGCTCCTTTGTTGGAAGTTCTGGATGGAGATGATACTTTCGCAAGATCTATGGAAAAATCATTTTCTTTCAGTGATGGTGACAAATACAGTTTCTGTTTTGTCATGGCAAGTTCATTGTCTGGTATTTTGTCTGCACTCAAACCCGTAGTCAAAGAAGGATTCTCTCCTTTGCTTGATAATCCGATTGTTGATAATCCAGACGAAATGGCTTTCCTTCAGAGAAGAATCTGTTTGCAGGATTTGTACCGCTTCTTGACTTTGTCTCCATTCAAGAATTCATTCCCAGAGCTTTTCTCTACAGAAGAAGGTTCGTATGCATATTTCTTGGCTAATCCGTTATTTAAGGAAGATAAATGTTTTGATGATGCAAGAATTTTGGTCAGCAATTTCCTATTCTCCCGCGAACATTTTGAGCAATTAGATTACTTCCTCCTTGATCATCCTTATCGCAAAGATGAAAAATTAATGAAGGGATTTTGCTCTATGTCCCATTCTGATTATGTTGGAGCTATAGAATTGCTTTCTCCTTTCCAGAATGATAAAGATTCTGCAAGATTGGTCAAGAGATCTTTGATGGATTGTTATATAGGTTTGAACAATTTCGACAAAGCTTTGGAATTGTGTGAAGAGTTGGAACGTGAGAAGGCAACGAAGAGTCTTTTTGTAAAAAAGGCTTATTGTCTTTTCCAGACTCATCGTATTGATGATGCCATGGCTTTGCTCTATGAAGCGGATTACAAGAATCCGAATGATCTCGACATTCTCCGTCCTTTGGCTTGGGGACATATCCTGAGACGTGAATTTGATAAGGCTCTGGCGCTCTATAATCAGATTGTGGAACTTGCTCCTTCTGAAAATAGTGAGGATGCATATAATATAGGTGTCTGCTTCTGGTTGAAAGGAAGCTTCTATAGCAGCATGCCTTTCTTCTATCGGTATATGGAAAAAACAGAAGATGATGTTGATGAGCTGATCAAGAAAATCCATGTTGATTTGAATATGCTGAAGGAAACTGGCCTCCAGGAGTTTGAATTGGTTCTCTTGAGGGATATCATTACCCGATGGAGTCCGGATGTAATGAATGATTCGGATGAAAAGGATGATCCGGATGGAATGGATGCCATGGAGGATTAAGTTGGTTTGCCAATTCTTAAAGTTTTGAATTATTCTCGACACTTTCATGTAATTTGTCGAGACTATATAATATAAATAGATAATTATGCCAGATAATAGACAAAGAAATAATGGAAAAAAGGGAGCTTCCCCGATTGATCCTAATTTCGCACATGTTCAGCCGCAGGCTGTAGAAATCGAGAGGGTAGTGCTCGGTGCCTTGATGGTTGACTCTGATGCCTTTTCTGTGGTATCGGAGCTGCTCAAACCCGAAACTTTCTATGAGCCTCGCCATCAGAAGATATACGAGGCTATCCGTAATATGAACATGGACGAACGTCCTGTGGATATTATGACGCTGAATGATGAACTCTCCAAGATGGGCGAAATTGACAAAGTGGGTGGTGTGGACTATCTGATGGAGATTTCTTCACAGGTGGCTTCTGCTGCCCATGTGGAGTCTCATGCCCGTATCCTGGCGGAGAAATATATGCAGCGACAGCTGATCCATTTTGCTGGTGACATAGAAACGAAAGCCTATGACAGCAGCGTGGATGTGGATGAACTGATGCAGCAGGCGGAAGGATCCTTGTTCCAGATTTCGCAGAACAACATGAAGCAAGACTTTACGCAGGTGGCTCCTGTGGTAAAGAATGCTGTGGAAATTCTGCAGCGAGCTGCCAGCAACAAGGGTGGTCTTACCGGTATTCCTACCGGCTATGTTGGAATGGATGAGATCACTTCCGGATGGCAGGCTTCCGATCTGGTGATTATCGCAGGACGTCCTGCCATGGGTAAAACTTCCTTTGCACTGAGTATTGCCAAGAATGTGGCTGTAGATTATGGGGTTCCTATCGGCTTCTTCTCTCTTGAAATGAACAACGTCCAGTTGGTCAACCGTCTTATCAGTAATGTATGCGAGGTCTCTGGACGTAAGATTCTGAATGGTCAGCTGGACCCTTCTGACTGGGAACGACTGGACAAGAGAATCGGCAGATTGACCGATGCTCCTATCTATGTGGACGATACACCGGGCCTCTCTGTGTTTGAATTGAGAACCAAGGCCCGCCGACTGGTGCGCGAAAAAGGTGTCAAGATTATCATGATTGACTATTTGCAGCTGATGAATGCCAACGGTATGAAATTCGGCAGCCGACAGGAGGAGGTCTCTACCATTTCCCGTTCTCTCAAGGGACTTGCCAAAGAGCTGAATATTCCTGTCTTGGCTTTGTCTCAGTTGAGCCGTAACGTAGAAAACCGTGAGGGACTTGAAGGAAAACGCCCACAGCTGAGTGACCTCCGTGAGTCTGGAGCCATCGAGCAAGATGCCGATATGGTACTCTTCGTACACCGCCCGGAGTATTATCACATCTATCAGGATGAAAAGGGAAACGACCTCCATGGTATGGCGCAGATCATTATCGCCAAGCACCGTAAGGGTTCTACGGGAGATGTGTTGCTCAACTTCCGTGGTGAGTTTACCCGTTTCCAGGATCCTACAGAGGCAGCAGCTTCATCACCGGCAGCAGCTGATGGTGGTGGTGAAATTATAGGTTCACGTATGAATGGAGGAGACGTATTACCTCCACCTCCAGGCGACTTGCCTTTCTAAATTGCACAATTATTACGATTTTGGGTATAAATTTACGCTTCGAATACTAAATTGTTATCTTTTAGATTAAAAAAGTGATAAATTGTTTGTTCATATCGAATAAATATATTACCTTTGCAATCGTAAATTAAAAATTAAGAATTATGGCAATTGAAACATTGAACATTAGCAGCATTATTATTCGACTTCGACTGCAGTATGTAGGCGGAAGTGATGAGGTATGCGTATAGTTCATGGATTATGATATAATAAGCCTTTCCACTTCCATATAGAAGTGTGAAAGGCTTTTTTGTTAAAAACTTCGGTTGTCTTCTTGGGTATAGAATAATAAAAAAAGATATTGATATGAGTGACAGATTATTTATTTTCGACACAACCCTGCGAGATGGTGAGCAGGTGCCTGGATGTCAGTTGAACACAGTGGAAAAAATTCAAGTGGCAAAACAGTTGGAGCTACTCGGCGTTGATGTTATCGAAGCCGGTTTCCCTATCTCAAGTCCAGGTGATTTCAATTCGGTTGTGGAGATTTCTAAAGCCGTGACTTGGCCTACGATTTGTGCCCTTACTCGTGCGGTGGAGAAAGATATTGACTGTGCTGCCGAGGCATTGAAGTATGCTAAGCATAAGCGTATTCATACGGGTATCGGTACAAGCGATAGCCATATCAAATATAAGTTCAATTCTAACCGTGAAGAAATCATTGAGCGTGCTGTTGCTGCTGTAAAGTATGCTAAAAAGTACGTCGAGGATGTGGAATTCTATGCAGAGGATGCTGGTCGTACGGATAATGAGTATTTGGCTCGCGTGGTTGAGGCGGTCGTAAAGGCTGGTGCTACGGTGGTGAATATTCCTGATACTACCGGTTATTGCCTTCCTGAGGAATATGGTGCTAAAATCAAGTATCTGATGGAGCATGTTGACGGTATTGAGAATGCCCGTATTTCTACTCACTGTCATAATGATCTCGGTATGGCAACTGCCAATACGCTCCAAGGTGTATTGAATGGTGCCCGTCAGGTGGAGGTTACGATGAATGGTATCGGTGAACGTGCTGGTAATACTTCTCTTGAGGAGATTGCCATGATTCTGAAGTGCCATAAGCATCTCAATATTGATACCAATATTAATACGACTAAGATTGTTCCGATGTCTCGCATGGTGAGCAGTCTCATGAATATGCCTGTTCAGCCTAACAAGGCCATCGTGGGTCGTAATGCTTTTGCTCACTCTTCTGGTATCCATCAGGATGGTGTATTGAAAAATGTTCAGACTTACGAGATTATTGATCCTAAGGATGTCGGTCTGGATGATAACGCTATCGTATTGACTGCTCGCTCTGGTCGTGCGGCATTGAAGTATCGTCTCCATGTAAATGGTGTCAATGTGGAGGATGAAGAGAAACTCGATAAGATTTACAAGAAGTTCCTACAGTTGGCTGATAAGAAGAAAGAGGTTACTGATGAGGATGTATTGATGCTCGCTGGTGCTGATTCTGCTGACAAGCATGGTGTTCAGCTCGACTGGTTGCAGGTTACTACTGGTAAGGGTGTCAAGAGTGTGGCAAGTATTGGTCTCAATATCGCAGGTCAGAAGTTCGAGGCTGCATCTTCTGGTAATGGTCCTGTGGATGCTGCTATCCGTGCTCTCAAGAAGGTGATTACCAAGGAAATGAACCTCAAGGAGTTCACTATTCAGGCTATTGATAAGGGCTCTGATGATGTAGGTAAGGTTCATATGCAGGTAGAATACGATGGTCATGTTTACTATGGCTTCGGTGCAGATACCGATATTGTGACTGCTTCTGTAGAGGCTTATATTGATTGTATCAACAAGTTCAAGGTGAGATAGTTGTTCTGTTTAAATCTTGAATTGTCATTAAACTTAAACTATAAATATTAAACATTAGCATAATGAATACATTATTCGACAAGATTTGGGACAAGCACGTTGTCCAGATTGTACCAGACGGTCCTACACAGCTTTATATCGACCGTCTTTACTGTCACGAAGTTACATCACCTCAGGCTTTTGCTGGTATGCGAGCACGCGGACTCAAGATGTTCCGCCCAGACCAGATTTTCTGTATGCCTGACCACAATACTCCTACTCACGATCAGGATAAACCAATCGAGGATCCTATCTCAAAGAAACAGGTAGATACCTTGGCTAAGAACACTGCAGATTTTGGTGTGGCTCACTTTGCGATGAACACCAAGGATAACGGTATCATCCACGTGGTTGGTCCAGAGAAGGGTCTTTCTCTTCCTGGTATGACTATTGTCTGTGGTGACTCTCATACTTCTACTCATGGTGCGATGGGTGCCGTTGCTTTTGGTATCGGTACTTCTGAGGTGGAGATGGTGATGGCTTCACAATGTATTCTCCAGAGCAAACCAAAGTCTATGCGTATCAGCATCAATGGAAAGCTCGGTAAGGGTGTTACTGCTAAGGATGTGGCGCTCTATCTGATGAGTCAGCTCACTACTTCTGGTGCTACCGGTTACTTTGTCGAGTATAGTGGCGATGTTGTGAAGGACATGTCTATGGAAGGTCGTTTGACTCTCTGTAACCTCTCAATAGAGATGGGTGCTCGTGGTGGTTTCGTGGCTCCTGATGAGACAACTTTTGAGTACATCAAGGGTCGCGAATATGCTCCTAAGGGTGAAGATTGGGATAAGGCTGTGGCTTATTGGAAAACCTTGAAGAGTGGCGATGACGCTGTATTCGATAAGGAATTGACTTTCGATGCTAAGGATATCGAACCTCGTATTACATATGGTACCAACCCTGGTATGGGTATCGGTATTACAGAGAATATTCCTACTCTTGACCAGATTCCTGAGGAAGAACAGGCTGGTTTCAAGAAGAGCCTTAACTATATGGGCTTCCAGCCTGGTGAGAAACTCGAAGGTCATCCTATTGATTATGTCTTCTTGGGCGCATGTACCAATGGACGTATAGAGGACTTCCGTGCTTTCGCTTCTTTGGTTAACGGTAAGAAGAAGGCTGAGGGCGTAACTGCTTGGCTTGTACCTGGTTCATGGCTGGTTGATAAACAAATTCGTGAAGAAGGAATTGATAAGATTGTAGAGGCTGCTGGTTTCGAAATCCGTCAGCCAGGATGTTCTGCTTGTCTTGCTATGAACGATGATAAGATTCCTGCAGGCAAGTATTCTGTAAGTACATCAAACCGTAATTTTGAGGGTCGCCAAGGTCCAGGTTCCCGTACGATCCTTGCCAGTCCTTATGTGGCAGCAGCTGCTGCTATTACTGGTAAGATCACCGACCCAAGAGAGTTTATGAAATAGTGTTTGATTAATGTTTAATGTTTAGTTGGGTTTCGCTTTACAATACATTCAATACAATCCTATTAAGTGAACATTAAACATTATCAAGTAAACATTAAAAATTAAATATTTAAATAACGATGAAACAGAAATTCAATGTAATCACATCAAGCTGCATTCCTCTTCCTTTGGAGAATGTTGATACAGACCAGATAATTCCTGCCCGTTTCCTCAAAGCTATTGACAAGGAAGGTATGGGCGACAACCTTTTCCGTGACTGGCGTTATAATGCTGACGGTACTCCTAAGCCTGATTTTGTGATGAACGACCCTTCTTACAGTGGTGTCATCCTCGTAGCAGGTAAGAACTTCGGTTCTGGTTCTTCTCGTGAGCATGCTGCTTGGGCCATTGCTGGCGCTGGCTTCCGTGTTGTCATCAGCTCTTTCTTCGCTGATATTCACAAGAATAACGAGTTGAACAACCTTGTTTTGCCTGTTGTCGTAAGTGAGGAATTCCTGAAAGAACTTTTCGAGAGCATCGATAAGGATCATAAGACAGAGGTAAAGGTGGATCTTCCTAATCAGACCGTTACTAATCTTGCAACTGGCAAGAGCGAGCATTTCGAGATCAATGGCTACAAGAAGCACTGTCTCGAGAATGGTTTGGATGATGTGGATTTCCTTGTGCAGAACCGTGACAAGGTAGAGGCTTGGGAAGCTAAAAACAAGTAATTATGGATGTTAACGCAAAGAGAGATAATTCTCGTATCAAGGAGATTGAAATCATGGACTGTACGCTGCGTGATGGCGAACAGACCAATGGTGTCAGTTTCCTTCCTCACGAGAAGTTGATGATAGCAAGAATGCTGTTGCACGATATCAATGTGGATCGCATTGAGGTGGCTTCAGCTCGTGTTTCGGAAGGCGAAAAGGATGCTGTCGCTCGTATTTGCCGTTATGCTAAGACCATAGGTAAACTGGATTCCGTTGAGGTACTTGGATTCGTGGATAACAATAAGAGTGTAGATTGGATTGCTGAATGTGGCGGTCATGTTATCAACCTCTTGGCAAAGGGCAGTTACAAGCACTGCACCCAGCAGCTCAAGATGTCTCCAGAGGAGCATCTTGCGCATATCAAGCAGACCATTGATTATGCTTTGAGCAAGAATTTCACTGTAAATCTCTACTTGGAGGATTGGTCGAGCGGAATGCGCGATAGTCGTGACTATCTCTTCATGATGATGGGCGAACTGGTCAAGCTGCCTATCAAGCGTTTCCTTCTTCCTGATACTTTAGGAATTCTGAACCCATTGCAGTGTGTGGAGTATATGCGCCTGATGGTGCGCCGCTATCCGAATACTCACTTCGATTTCCATGCTCATAATGATTATGACTTGGCGGTGAGCAATTCTTTGGCTGCAGTACTGAGTGGGGCTAAGGGACTTCACGTTACCGTAAATGGTCTGGGTGAGCGTTGTGGCAATGCGCCTTTAGCGAGCGTGCAGGTGATTCTGAAGGATATGTTTGAGGCTAAAACCAATATCAAGGAAGATCGTCTGAATGATATCTCCCGTCTGGTAGAGGGGTATAGTGGTATTGCTGTGGCTCCGAATACTCCTGTCGTGGGTGATAATGTCTTCACACAGGTGGCTGGTGTTCATGCTGATGGCGATAACAAGGACAAACTTTATTGCAATGATCTGGTGCCGGAACGATTCGGCAGACATCGTGAATATGCTCTTGGCAAGAACTCCGGTAAGGCTAATATTGTTCAGAACCTTAATGAACTGGGTTTGGAGTTGACGCCGGAGCAGACCAAGGCGGTGACGAAACGTATTACCGAACTGGGTGATCGCAAACAGTTGGTAACTCAGGATGATCTTCCTTATATCGTGAGTGATGTGCTGAAACATTCCGCTCCTGAAGATAAGGTAAAGCTGGTAAGCTACATGGTGTCAACTTCTTATGGCTTGAAGCCTATTGCAAGTGTAAAAGTTGAAATCGATGGCAAGGAATATGAAGATCAGAGTACTGGTGATGGCCAGTATGATGCTTTCGTGAAAGCTTTACGTAATATATATAAGGTTAAGCTTGGCAAAACCTTCCCATTGCTTGACAACTATCAGGTAAGTATTCCTCCTGGCGGTCGTACAGATGCACTTGTTCAGACTGTCATCACTTGGCGTGAAGGTAATCGTATCTGGAGAACCCGTGGTTTGGATGCCGACCAGACTGAGGCTGCTATCAAGGCAACGCTGAAGATGATCAATATGTATGAGGCAGATAAGAGTGACGAACAGCCAGTATCGCCTCGAAATTTAGACATGGAATAAAAACGATTAAAAAATAAATAAAATGAAATTAAACATTGCAGTTCTCGCCGGTGATGGTATCGGACCAGAGATTATGAAGCAGGGCGTTGCTGTTATGCAGGCCATTGCAGAGAAATTCAATCACGAGTTTACTTACAACGAGGCTATCTGCGGCGCTCATGCTATCGATGAGGTAGGTGATCCATTCCCAGAGGAAACCTTCAAGACTTGTATGGATGCTGATGCTGTGCTTTTCGCAGCTGTTGGTGACCCACGTTTCGACAACAATCCTACTGCCAAGGTTCGTCCTGAGCAGGGTTTGCTCGCTATGCGTAAGAAGTTGGGCCTTTTTGCTAATGTACGTCCTGTTGCAACATTCGATTGCTTGCTCCACAAGTCTCCTTTGAAAGATGAACTCTTGAAGGGTGCTGACTTTGTTGTCATTCGTGAGTTGACCGGTGGTATGTACTTCGGTGAGAAGTATCAGGACAACGACAAGGCTTACGATACAGATATCTATACACGTCCTGAGATTGAGCGCATCTTGAAGGTAGCTTTCGAGTTTGCCATGAAGCGCAATAAGCACTTGACTGTTGTTGATAAGGCAAACGTTTTGGCTTCTTCTCGTCTCTGGCGTCAGATTGCTAAGGAAATGGAACCTCAGTATCCTGAGGTTAATACCGACTATATGTTTATCGACAACGCTTCTATGCGTGTGTTAACAGAACCTACTTTCTTCGATGTCATCGTAACAGAGAATACCTTCGGTGACATCTTGACTGATGAAACCTCATGCATTACAGGTTCTATGGGCTTGCAGCCATCCAGCTCTTTGGGTGAGCATACTCCATTGTTTGAGCCTGTTCATGGTTCATGGCCACAGGCAGCTGGCAAGAATCTTGCCAACCCTGTTGCTCAGATTCTTTCTGCAGCCATGTTGCTTGAACACTTCGGTCTGAACGAGGAAGGTGCTTTGATTCGCAAGGCTGTTGATGCCTCTCTTGATGCCAATGTCCGTACACCTGAAATTCAGGTTGAGGGCGGTGCACAGTACGGTACCACTCAGGTTGGTGAGTGGATCGTTAACTGGATCAAGAATGCGTAATCTACAGATGCTATATTTAAATATGATTATAGTATTCTCATGGGGAATGTTTCTTACATTCCCCATTTTTATTGCTTGTTTCTTTGGCTCAAAATATCAAAAGTTTCTTAAATAAAGAAAATATCTCTCATTTTTAATATTATTTAGATTGCTATATTCGTCTATCTGAGGCTAAATGATTACTTTTGCGATTGTTTTAATAAATGCTCCTTATCTTGGAGTGATTAAATACGATTTTAATTTAGAGTTTAAACGTAAAAGTATATAGATTATGGCAGAAGCTATAGATATCCGCGAATTGAATATCCGGATTGAACAACAAAGTCATTTCGTTACCAATCTGGTAACTGGCATGAATAAGGTCATTGTAGGACAGAAGCACCTTGTTGACTGTCTTTTGATAGGCTTGCTTTCCGATGGTCACATTCTCTTGGAAGGTGTGCCGGGATTGGCTAAGACCCTTGCAATTAAAACACTGTCTCAGTTGATTAGTGCCGATTATAGTCGCATTCAGTTTACTCCCGATTTGTTGCCTGCCGATGTAATCGGTACACAGATCTATTCCCAGAAGGATGAGTCTTTCCATGTAAAGAAAGGCCCTGTCTTTGCAAACTTTGTGTTGGCTGATGAAATCAACCGTGCACCTGCTAAAGTACAGAGTGCTTTGCTGGAAGCTATGCAGGAACATCAGGTTACCATTGGCGAACAGACTTTCAAGTTGCCTAATCCTTTCCTTGTTATGGCTACTCAGAACCCTATAGAACAGGAAGGTACTTATCAGCTGCCTGAAGCGCAGGTTGACCGTTTCCTCCTAAAGGTTGTCATTGATTATCCGTCATTGGAAGAGGAAAAACTTATCATCCGTGAAAATATTCAGGGCAGTATGCCTACTGTGACTGCTGTTACTTCTGCTGATGAAATTCTCAAGGCTCGTAGCATTGTCAATGAGGTATATATTGATGAAAAGATTGAGCAGTATATTGCTGATATTGTTTTCGCTACCCGTTATCCTGACCGTTATGGACTGGCAGATTTGAAGGATATGATTACCTTTGGTGGTAGTCCACGTGCAAGTATCTCTTTGGCAAAAGCAGCACGAGCATACGCTTTCATCAAGCATCGCGGTTATGTGGTTCCTGAGGACGTGAGAGCTGTTGCTCATGATGTTTTGAGACATCGTATTGGTCTTTCTTATGAGGCTGAGGCAAGTGATGTAACCAGTGAAGAAATTGTAAGCCGAATTATCAACAAGGTGGAGGTTCCTTGATGGATACACAAGATCTTTTAAAAAAAGTTCGTAAGATTGAAATCAAGACTCGCGGATTGAGCCAGAATGTTTTCGCAGGTCAATACCACTCTGCTTTCAAGGGTAGGGGTATGGCTTTTGCGGAAGTAAGGGAGTATCAGTTCGGAGATGATGTGCGTGACATTGATTGGAATGTTACAGCCCGTTTCCATCGTCCGTTCGTCAAGGTTTTTGAAGAAGAACGCGAACTTACGGTCATGCTGTTGGTCGATGTGAGTGGCTCGTTGGATTTTGGTACAAGTTGCCAGATGAAACGTGACTTAGCTACAGAGATAGCTGCCACATTAGCCTTCAGCGCTATTCAGAATAATGATAAGATAGGTGTTATCTTTTTCTCGGACAGAATAGAAAAGTATATTCCTCCGAAGAAGGGAAGAAAACATATTCTTTATATCATTAGGGAAATGTTGGATTTCCATCCCGACAGCCAGCGCACTGATATCGGTGTTGCCTTGGAATATTTCACTCGTGTCATGAAGAGACATTGCACTGCGTTCCTGATTTCGGATTTCTATGATGAAAAAGATTATCAGCACAAACTGCAGATTGCCAATCAGAAACATGATGTAGTGGCCATCCAGGTTTATGATTTAAGGGCTAAGACATTACCGGATATCGGCTTGTTGAAGGTAAGGGATGCTGAGACTGGACATGAAATGTATATTGATACCAGTAGCAAGAAATTGAGGTTGGCTCATACTCGCAATTGGATGTATCGTGAAGAAAAACTTCGTGATACATTTGCCAAGAGTAAAGTGGACTGGACTTCCATTGCTACGAATGAAGATTTCTCTAAAGCGCTTCTCATGCTTTTCAAGCAGAGAGGATGAAATGATTACGATGACTGAAGTATATAAATACTTTGCGAATCATATAATATTGGATTAATGATTAAAGTTAAAAGTTTTATATTAGCAATCGCCTTGATTTGCAGTGCCTTTTCTGCTTCAGCACAAAGTGTTGAACAGAAGTTGGATTCTCTGCAACTTCTCATTGGTGAGCAGACTACTTTACATCTTACAGTGACTGCCAACCGTGGTCAGAAGATTGTAATGCCTTCTTTCAAACCTTCCCAACAGTTGATACCTGGTGTAGAGGTTGTTGGACAGAGTGAAGAAAATACTTCTGAGATTGATGGTAACCGCATTCAGGTGAGTCGCAACTATACGCTTACTTCTTTCGATGAGAATGTGTATGCGATTCCTGCACTCAATGTAAAGGTAAACGGCAAGGACTTTCATGGTAATCCCTTAGCATTGAAAGTACTTACGGTTCCTGTAGATACAGTTCATCCTAACCAGTTCTATCCTCCTAAGGACGTTCAGGACAATCCTTTCCTCTGGAGTGAATGGAGTGGAATCTTTTGGTTGAGCGTATTGATGTTATTGCTCTGTGGTGCAATGTGTTATCTCTTGCAGAGATTAAAGCAGAATAAACCAATTCTCAAAAGTTTCCGTATTGTAAAACGAGTTCCTGCTCATGAAAAGGCTCTTAACGAAATCAACGCTATCAAGCATCAGCGCTCTGAGAATCAGGAGAATCTGAAAGAGTATTATACCCGTCTTACCAATACTTTGCGTGAATATATCAATGGTCGCTTCGGATTTAACGCTATGGAGATGACCAGTAGCGAAATTATCGAATGTCTCCAGTCTGCTGGTGATCAGAAGATGATTGATGAATTGAGACAACTCTTCAGAACAGCCGATCTGGTAAAGTTTGCCAAGTATGAGACGCTCATTAATGAAAACGATTCTAATCTCGTTAATGCCATCAACTTTATCGACCAGACAAAGACCGACGAAAAGCCTGTAGAGGAGAAAATTGTTCCAACATTGAGTGAGAATGATAAGAAGTCTCAGAGTCAGCGCAAGGTCATCAAGTTGCTCTTATGGGCAGGCTCTTTGGCGATTGTTGCTATTTTGGTTTATATCGTCTATACAGTGGTTTCACTTGTTTAACAGTAGTTGTTGGACGATAGTTATTAATAAAACGAAAAAATGGAATTTGCAAGTAAAGGATACTTTCTGTTACTCCTGTTATTGATACCTTATATATTATGGTATTTCCTATACAGGAGAAAGAACGAGCCAACGATGCGTATGAGTGATACCAAGCAGTATCTTTATGCGCCTAAGAGCCTGCGTGTTCGTCTGATTCATCTTCCGATGTTTCTGCGCTGCGTCTCTTTTGTACTGATTGTTTGTGCAATGGCTCGTCCTCAAACCCGTAATTCCTGGGACAACAAGACGGTGGAAGGTATTAATATCATGCTGGCGATGGACGTATCTACATCCATGCTTGCTGAAGACTTGAAACCTAACCGTATGGAAGCTGCCAAGGATGTTGCTCATGAATTCATATCAGGCCGTCCGAATGACAATATCGGTTTGACGATTTTTGCCGGTGAGGCTTTTACTCAGTGTCCGATGACCACAGACCATTCGAGTCTCTTACGCCTGTTGCAAGATACTCGTACGGATATAGCTGCCCGAGGTCTTATCCAGGATGGTACCGCTGTGGGTATGGGTCTGGCTAATGCCGTGAGTCGTCTGAAAGATTCTAAATTAAAGAGCAAGGTTGTCATTCTTCTGACTGATGGTAGTAATAATATGGGTGATATTTCTCCTATGACAGCTGCTGAAATTGCCAGAAGTTTGGGTATCAGAGTTTATACCATTGGTGTCGGTACGAATAAGGTTGCTCCATATCCAGTACCTGTAGCAGGTGGAGTTCAATACGTGAATATTCCTGTGGAAATAGACACGAAGACTTTGAAGGATATTGCCCAGACTACCGATGGTAATTTCTATCGAGCTACCAATAACAAGGAGTTGAAGCAAATCTATCAGGATATTGATAAGCTGGAGAAAACGAAGATGAACGTCAAGCATTTCGCCAAGAGATATGAGGCTTATCAGCCTTTCATTATTGCAGCGTTCTTGATCTTGCTCATGGAAATTCTTCTTAGAATCACCTGGTTGAGAAAAATTCCTTAAAAAAAAGAGGTCGAACTTCCATTTTATACATGAAGTCGATTCTTGTAGATTTAAAAAGATTAGATAATGTTACGTTTTGAAGATCCTATATTCCTCTGGTTGCTATGCATCCTTCCTGTTTTGATTTTAATCAGACTGATAGGATGGAGGAGGAGACATGCAAAGTTGAAGAAGCTGGGTGATCCTGAGCTTCTCAAACAATTGATGCCTGGTATTTCTAAATACCGTCCTACCGTGAAATTCTGTCTGCTGTTGTCAGCATTGGCACTCCTGATTGTCATGTTGGCTCGTCCGCAGATGGGTAGCAAGATTTCGCATGATAAGCGACAGGGTATTGAAACTATCATTTGTTTGGATATCTCCAACTCTATGTTGGCAGAGGATGTCGTTCCTTCCCGTCTTGATAAGAGTAAGATGCTGGTAGAAAATCTGGTTGATAATTTTACCAATGACAAGATTGGACTGATTGTTTTTGCAGGCGATGCGTTTGTACAGTTGCCTATTACCAGCGATTACGTTTCTGCCAAGATGTTCTTGCAGAATATCACCCCTGGTCTGATTCAGACACAAGGCACCAATATAGCTGATGCCATTGATTTGGCTTCTAAAAGTTTTACCCAACAGAACAATGTTGGACGTGCTATCGTTGTGATTACTGATGGTGAAAACCATGAACCAGGTGCAACGGAGGCTGCTGCAGCTGCCAAGAAAAAAGGTATTAATGTATTTATCCTTGGTATTGGTAATTCGACAGGTGCGCCTATCCCTATGGGTGATGGCGGTTATCTGAAAGATCATTCCGGTAATACGGTTATGACTGCCCTGAATGAAAACATGTGCAAGGAATTGGCTCAGGCTGGTAGCGGACAGTATATTCATGTTGATAATACCAGCGATGCAGAGAAAACACTGAATGATGATCTGGCAAAATTGCAAAAGGGAGATACTTCTTCTGTGATATACAGTGAGTATGACGAACAGTTTCAGGCTGTTGGTATTTTAGTGATATTGCTCTTAATCATAGAAATCTGTATTTTGGAAGTGAAAAATCCTCTGTTGAGAAATGTCATGTTCTTTGGAAAGGCCTTTTCTATGGGAAGGGCTGCCAAATCATCGCAATTGGGTAAAACCAGTATCCTGCTTCTTCTCTTGATTGTGAATTGCGGACTTGCATTTGCGCAGAATGACAGAACCTTCATTCGACAGGGTAATAAGTTATACCGATCTCAGAAATGGGCTCAGGCTGAAACCCAATATCGGAAAGCTATATCTAAAAATGCTAAGAATACCCAGGCTTTGTATAATTTAGGTTGTGCTTTGATGATGCAGCAGAAGGATTCCATGGCGATGGTACAGTACCAGCATGCAGCACAGGAAGAAACCAATGTGCTGAGACGTTCCAAGAGTTATCACAACATGGGTGTTATCATGCAAAACCATCGTGAATATGCCAAGGCTATTGAATGTTATAAAATGGCTCTGAGATGTAATCCTCAGGATAATGAAACAAGATATAATCTTGCTTTGTGTAAGAAACTTCTGAAGAATCAACCTCAAAAGAATAATAAAGATAATAAGAATAATAAGAACAAGAACAACAAAAATAAAAACAAAGACCAGAATAATAAGGACAAGAATAACGAACAAGATAAAAACAATAAGAAAAATAACGACAAGGATAAGAATAAACAGAACCAGAACGAAGAGCGTAATCAGGACAAGATGAGCAAAGACAACGCTGAGCAACTTCTGAATGCAGCTATTCAACAAGAGAAGGCAACAAAACAGAAAATGCAGAAAGCATTGTCACAGCCTAAGAGCCGCTCTTATGAGAAAAACTGGTAATAGGAATCTTATCACAGACTCTTTTTTTCAAAAAGTAAAATTATGATGTGTATAATGAAACATATTGGACGTTATGCGATATTGGTGGTGATTGCTATTTGCTGTGCTCTAAGTTCCAGAGCTCAGCATATTGTTGTATCTGCTCCATCTCATGTGTCGGCGGGTGAGAACTTCCGTCTGGCTTACACTATTAATACGCGTGATGTGGAGGAATTCCGCATGGGCGGAGTACCAGAAGGATTGGAAGTGATTGCCGGTCCTTATACTTCCCAGCAGTCCAGCTATCAGATGATTAACGGACATACCAGTTCTTCTTCTTCCGTTACTATTACTTATACTTTGTATGCTGCAAAGAATGGTTCTTATACGATAGGATCTTCTCATGCTGTAGTAAATGGTAAGAGAATTGCTTCTCGTGCTGTTAAGGTGAGTGTTTCTGGTCATGCCAGAAATTCCAATGGTGCTCCGAATATGCACGGAAGTTCCAATATGGATGATGAACCTCGTATGCGACAGGCTGGTTCTTCTATTTCTGGTAGAGATCTTTTCATCAAGGTTTCTGCCAATAAGAAAACGGTACATGAACAGGAACCTGTCTTGTTGACCTATAAGGTATATACTCTGGTTGATTTGTCTCAGTTGGAAGGAAAAATGCCTGACTTGAAGGGTTTCCATACTCAGGAGGTAGCTTTGCCTCAGCAGAAGGCTTTTCATAGTGAAATGGTCAATGGTCGTCAATATAAGTGTGTGACCTGGAGCCAGTATGTCATGTATCCGCAGATGACTGGTAAACTTGAAATTCCGTCTATTACTTTTAAGGGTCTCGTCGTTCAGCAGAATCGTAATGTGGATCCGATGGAAGCTTTCTTTAATGGTGGCTCCGGTTATGTTGAGGTACACAAGGATATCAAAGCACCAGGCATGACTATCAATGTTTTGCCTTTGCCATCTCGTCCAGCTAATTTCTCAGGAGGTGTGGGTAAGTTTAATATTTCTGCAAGTATAGACAAGAAAGAAGTAAAAGCAGGTGATCCTGTTACCATCCGTGTGGTTGTGGGTGGAGTAGGAAATCTCAAGCTTCTCAAACAACCTGTCGTTACTTTGCCGAAAGATTTTGATAAATATGATGCTAAGATAACCGACAAGACTCGCCTGACCTCCAATGGTGTTGAAGGTAATATGGTATATGATTTCTTGGTTGTACCTCGTAATCAGGGTTCTTATAAGATTCCGCCTGTAGAATTTACATATTACGATACATCTTCTAATTCATATAAGACCATCAAGACTCAGGCCTTTGATCTGACTGTGTCTAAAGGCGATGGTTCTACAGGAGGTTCACAGGATTTCTCTGATCAGGCAAAGGATATTCGTGCTTTGAAATTAGGAAAGAGCAAGTTGCATGATTTGGATGATATGTTCTATGGCAGTTTTGGATATTGGACCAGTCTGCTCGTTCCGCTTATCACCTTTATCGTTTTGCTTGTTGTCTTCCGCAAACGAGCTTTGGAAAATGCAGACATCGTGAAGGTTCGTTCTAATAAGGCTAATAAGATTGCTACGAAGCGTCTTAAAAAGGCTCAGCAGTTAATGTCTCATGGTAAACAGAGTGAATTCTATGATGAAGTTTTGCGAGCATTGTGGGGTTATGTGAGCTATAAGTTGAATATTCCTGTAGAGAAACTCTCTCGTGAGAATATCACGGAAAATTTAGAGATGCATTCTGTCAACATCTCAACGATTGATAAATTTACCCAGGCATTGGATGAGTGTGAGTTCGAACGATATGCACCAGGTGATGCTGCTGGTAATATGAATAAGACTTTCAATTCTGCTATGACAGGAATTATGGAAATAGAAAACGCAATCAATGCTATGCGCAAGGAGCACAAGAACCGTGCAAAAGAGGACAGACAGTCCTATTCTTTCATATGGATTCTTGCATTCTTTCTCCTTACATCTGTGTCTGCTTCTGCAATAACCAAGCAGAATGCAGATGCTGAGTATCAGAAAGGGAATTACCAGCAAGCTATCAAGGATTATGAGGATCTCCTGAAAAATGGTGTTTCTTCTGAGATCTATTATAATTTGGGTAATGCTTATTATCGTACGGATAATATCACAAAGTCAGTATTGGCTTTCGAGCGTGCTCATCTCCTGTCTCCTGGAGATGAAGATATTAATTTCAATCTTCAGTTTGTTCGTGGCAAGACGATTGACAAGATTACACCTGTAAGCGAGATGTTTTTCGTGACATGGTATAAGGCTTTAGTAAATTATACCAGTGTTGATAGCTGGGCAAAGACTGGTATCATAGCGATTATCATAGCTTTGGTTTTAGCATTGGTCTATCTGTTTGCTCCGCAAATCTATTTGCGCAAGATGGGCTTTTTTGGTGGTATATTCTTCTTGGTTATTTTCCTGTTCTGTAATGTCTTTGCATATCAGCAGAAAGAAGTTCTCTTAAACCGCACGGGTGCTATTGTGGTGGCGCCAACTGTGAATGTGAAGAATACGCCTGCTAAATCAAGTTCTGACCAATTCGTCATTCATGAGGGAACTCGAGTTGATATTACTGACAAGTCTATGGATGACTGGCGAGGTGTTCGCCTGGCTGACGGGCGAACAGGTTGGGTAGAGACCAAACAAATAGAGGAAATATAATATGGGAGCATCTCTTTTATTAAATGCGGATTTGGCGTTGCTTCACTTCTTTAATGGAAGTAGTAATATGCTGTTGGACCAGATTGTCTGGCTACTTTCTTCCGGATTGACCTGGGTCCCTCTTTATCTGGCTTTGTTTTATATTGTAATGAGAAACAATGAAACAATGTCTCAGATAGGATTGGTAGTTCTGATGGCTATTCTATGTATCTTCTTTTCCGACGGATTAGTAGATGGTATTATCAAACCATTGGTTGCCCGTTGGAGACCAAGTAATGATCCTGTTATCAAATATACCATAGAGGTAGTCAACAATATGCGCCTGAAAGATTTCAGCTTCTGTTCTGCCCATGCAGCGAACACCATGTCATTAGCTGTATTTTTCTCTCTCTTGATACGTAGTCGTCTGATGACTTTCACGTTGGTCTTCTGGTCATTGTTGAACTGTTGGACTCGCCTTTATTTAGGTGTACATTATCCTTCAGACATTCTCTGTGGACTGGTATTGGGAGTTGTAGTTGGTATATTGGTTTACCTGCTGTATTATCGTTTGTACTATAAGATTTCTCCGAAGATTAAATACATTTCCAATCAATATACAAGTACGGGCTATGCGCACGATGATTTGGATTTTGTGATGGGTGTTATTATGTTCATCCTCGTCTATGTGCTTTTGCGTGCCTGTATCATGATGAGTGGATTTTAATGTGATGTGAGAAATATTGCATGGTGATTGGAATATAAAGAATAAATTGAAAATGGATACAAAACATATTAAAATTAGTGATTACAATTATAGTTTGCCAGATGAGCGAATCGCCAAGTTCCCTATAGCTCAGCGAGATCATTCCAAACTTTTGGTCTATAAGCATGGTGTGGTCAGTGATGATGTCTTTTATCATCTGCCAGATTATCTTCCTAAGGGAGCTTTGATGATATTCAATAATACAAAGGTGATTCAAGCACGTATGCACTTTAGAAAGGAAACTGGTGCTTTGATTGAAGTCTTCCTGATGGAACCTGCTGCTCCTACCGATTATGAATTGATGTTCCAGACTACTGGTCACTGTTCTTGGTTGTGTATGGTGGGTAATCTGAAGAAATGGAAAGACGGTAGCCTGAAACGCGATTTTGAAATCAAAGGTCATTCGCTCACTCTTTCTGCAACGATGCGAAGAGGAGAGGCTGGTGCTGACGGCAAGGCTGCTCCTTTAGCTGTAGGTGGTGGAACTAATTATTGGATAGACTTTGATTGGGATAATGAAAATATCTCTTTTGCTGAGATTCTCGAGGCAGTCGGTGAATTGCCGATTCCTCCTTATCTGAATCGCGAAACTCAGGAGAGTGACAAGACTACCTATCAGACGGTTTATTCTAAAATCAAGGGTAGTGTAGCTGCTCCTACGGCTGGTCTTCATTTTACAGATGCAGTCTTGGCAGATTTGGATGCCCATGGTATAGACAGAGAAGAAGTGACTCTTCATGTTGGTGCTGGTACATTCAAACCGGTCAAGAGTTTGGAGATCGAGGGGCATCAGATGCATACGGAGTATATCGTTGTTCATCGTCGTAGCTTGGAAAAACTGCTTCACCATGATTGTCAGGTGATAGCTGTGGGTACTACCAGTGTTCGTACGATTGAAAGTCTTTATTATATGGGTGTTCATCTGTTGAAACATCTAGAGGCCAATGAAGAGGATTTGCATGTGAATCAGTGGGATCCTTATGATGATGGTCGTGATGGTGGTCTTGTAGATGATATTACTCCGATGCAGGCTATTCAGGCTATCGTAGATTATTTGGACAAGAATGGATTGGAGGCACTGCATTCCAGTACACAGATTATTATAGCTCCAGGATATACCTATAAGATTGTGAAGATGCTGGTTACTAATTTCCATCAGCCACAGAGTACTCTCTTGTTGTTGGTCAGCGCCTTCCTGCATGGTGATTGGCATCAAGTATATGATTATGCTTTAAGTCACGATTTCCGCTTCTTGAGTTACGGAGATTCTTCTTTGCTGATTCCATAAGGGGTAGTCAAGTATTCAAAGACTCAGTTAAATAATAAATAATAAAAGGTGAATGAGAATAATTCTCATTCACCTTTTATTATTTATAGGATTCGATAGGATAGAATCTCTATTTTATTTATTATAGAAATCTATGATATTAAATCTATGCATGATTGGAATCTACTTTTTAGTAGCTTCTTGCGATGATGACACGAGCCACAGCAGGCTTGCCGCTTACCATATCCACACCAGGTGTCTGCTCATAAGCGAATGGCACGCAGCGGATAGTAGCCTGTGTTTCCTCTTTGATCTTTGCCTCGGTCTCGGCTGTACCATCCCAGTGGCAGAGGAAGAAACCGCCATTCTTCACGCGCTCCTTGAATTCCTCGTAGTTGTCGCACTCATAAACGTGAGCATCACGATAAGCACGAGCCTTTTCGAAGATGTTCTTCTGAATGTCTTCCAGCATATCTTTTACGCGCTCTACGATACCATCGAAGCTTACATTCTCCTTCTCGAGTGTATCACGGCGCATAATCTCGATGGTGTTGTTCTCCAAGTCACGACCACCCATAGCGAGACGCACAGGAACACCCTTCAACTCGTAGTCAGCAAACTTGAATCCTGGACGCTTAGCAGTATTGTCATCATATTTCACTGAGATGCCCAACTCGCGGAGTTGGTCGATAACAGGCTGCAACTTAGCTGTAATCTGAGCCAACTGCTCCTCGCCCTTGTTGATAGGGATGATAACCACCTGGATAGGAGCTAACTTTGGAGGCAATACCAAACCATTATCGTCGCTATGAACCATGATGAGGGCACCCATCAGTCGGGTAGAAACACCCCAAGAAGTAGCCCATACATACTCAGGCTTATTTTCCTTGTTCAAATAAGTAACATCGAAGCTCTTGGCGAAGTTCTGACCCAAGAAGTGGGAAGTACCGCTCTGGAGAGCCTTGCCATCCTGCATCATAGCCTCAATGGTATATGTGTTCAAAGCACCAGCGAAACGCTCAGTCTCAGACTTTACACCCTGTAATACTGGAACACCCATGTAGTTTTCTGCAAACTCAGCATAAACCTTCAGCATCTCCTGAGCCTTTGCCTCTGCCTCTTCCTTAGTAGCATGAGCGGTATGACCCTCCTGCCAAAGGAACTCCGATGTACGGAGGAAAGGACGAGTACGCATCTCCCAACGCATCACGTTACACCACTGGTTGCAGAGGATAGGGAGGTCGCGCCAAGAATGAATCCAGTTCTTGTATGTGTTCCAGATAATAGTCTCTGATGTAGGGCGGATAATCAATTCCTCATCGAGCTTTGCATTCGGATCTACCTCTACCTCTGTACCATCCTCAGTAGAACGGAGGCGATAGTGAGTAACTACGGCACACTCCTTGGCGAAACCTGCTACGTGCTCAGCCTCACGAGAGAAGAAACTCTTCGGAATGAGGAGAGGGAAGTATGCGTTCTGTACACCTGTCTGCTTAAACATCTTGTCGAGCTGCTGCTGCATCTTCTCCCAGATAGCGTAACCGTATGGTTTGATAATCATACAACCACGTACAGGTGACAACTCAGCGAGGTCAGCTTTTACTACCAAGTCATTATACCACTGACTGTAATTGTCAGCACGCTTGGTCAAATTCTTAAGTTCCTTAGCCATTTTTATTATTCTAAATTTTAATATTTCAAATATATTATAATATATAGGTATAGTCAGATATCTTCGCTCCGTTCTTAGGAGTAAAATATCTTCAGAAAAAGTGCACAATAGGGATTTTCCAACCCAAAATAGGTGTTTCCCTTTGCCCTTTTCATCAAATACCATTAAATTTGCATGCAAAAATACAAAAAAATATTAGAAAAAGCTCCATAATGGAGAAAAAAGAGTTATCTTTGCAATTAAATAACAAAAATATAGGAGATTTTGAATATGAAAAAGATGAAATTTTCGGTTGCAGCACTTTCTATGCTGTTGGTTTTGGGTAGTTGTCAGACTAAGACTGGTACAGGTGCAGCAGTAGGTTCTGGTGCAGGTGCAGCCCTCGGTGCTATCGTAGGTGGTTTGTTGAACAATAGCCATCGTGGTACAGGTGCCCTCGTTGGTGCAGCTATTGGTGCAGCAGTTGGCGGTGGTGCTGGTACTTTGATTGGTAAGCATATGGATAAAGTGGCTCAGCAGGCTAAGGCTGTTGAGAATGCCAAGGTAGAGCAGGTTACTGATGCCAATGGTTTGGCTGCTGTCAAGGTAACTTTCGATTCTGGTATCCTTTTCCCTACTAATGGTTCTACATTGAGCAGCGCAGCTAAGAATGACTTGGCTAAGTTTGCTGGTGTATTGAAGAGCAATACTGATTGTGAGGTTGCTATTCAGGGTTATACCGATGCAACTGGTAATGATGGTATCAACTTGCCTTTGAGTCAGAAGCGTGCTGATGCTGTTTATAGCTATCTTTCTTCTTGTGGTGTAACACGTAATCAGGTAAAGACTGTTGAGGGATTGGGCTCTTCTAACCCAGTTGTCAACACAACTGCAGCTTGTGCTCAGAACCGTCGTGTAGAGGTTTACCTCTATGCTTCTCAGGCTATGGTTAATGCCGCTAATAACGGAACATTGAAATAATGATACTTAAAAGAATCAGAAATATTCTAAGATGGGTGGTGGTGCTGTTTTTCAGTACCACCATTCTTGCTGTTGTAGTATATCGTTTCTTACCGGTTTATTTTACCCCTCTGATGTTTATCAGATGTTTTCAGCAAGTCGCTGATGGTGAAAGCATTACGTTGCATCATCATTGGGTAAGTATGGACAAAATCTCTCCTCATATGCCTGTAGCTGTAATGGCCAGCGAGGATGGTCGTTTTCTGAAGCATCATGGTTTTGATTTTAATGCCATCGAGAATGCTGCCAAGAATAATGCCCGTGGAGGTAAGGTTCATGGAGCCTCAACCATCAGTCAGCAGACTGCCAAGAATGTTTTTCTCTGGCCTGGTCGCTCTTGGACCCGTAAGGGCTTTGAGGTGTATTTTACTTTCCTGATAGAAATGATGTGGAGTAAGCAACGTATCATGGAGGTTTATCTCAACAGTATAGAAATGGGCAATGGTATCTATGGCGTAGATGCTGTGGCCGAATACCATTTTAATAAAAAGGCTTCTGATCTTTTCAGAAGTGAATGTGCATTGATAGCGGCAACGCTTCCTAATCCAAGAAAATTTGATTCCCAGAATCCGAGCGCTTATATGAAGAAGCGCCAACGCCAGATAGAGCATGAAATGCGTTTTGTGCCTTCTTTCCCGAAAGAAGGTGAGGATTTTGACCCTTCTACTGCAGTGGGTGGTTATAAGGGTAAATAGTTATAATATTTGAAGTTTATGGATTTATTGAACGACTTGAATGAGGCGCAGCGTCAGGCTGTGGAATATATAGACGGTCCTTCGCTGGTGATTGCCGGTGCAGGATCTGGTAAAACACGTGTTCTTACTTACAAGATTGCTTATCTGTTGGAAATGGGATTGAAACCTTGGAATATCATGGCTTTAACCTTTACCAACAAGGCTGCTCGTGAGATGAGGGAACGTATTGATAGACTGATGGGAGGCGATTTGGCTGCCCATCTGTATATGGGTACATTCCACAGTATCTTTTCACGTATTTTGCGCGCAGAAGCGTCTCATCTTGGCTTCAATAATAATTTCACTATTTATGACGAGACCGATTCTCGCTCCTTGCTCAAGGCTATTGTCAAAGAGATGGGGTTGGATGATAAGATTTACAAGCCAGCTGCCGTACATCATAAGATTTCGATGGCAAAAAACCAGTTGATGGGACCGAATGAATATACTGCCAATGGTGAACTCCTCCAGCGTGATTTGCGTGAGAAGATGCCTGAGGTGGGGAAGATTTTTGCTGCTTATGTTCAGCGTTGTAAGCAGGCTAACGCAATGGACTTTGATGATTTGCTTACCCTTACCTTCCAGTTGTTCCGTGATCATGAGGATATCAGAAGAAAATATGCTGACCGCTTTGATTTCATTCTTGTTGATGAGTATCAGGATACCAATCAGGTTCAGATGAATATCGTGATGCAACTTTGTAAGGAAAAGCAGCGTGTCTGTGCGGTGGGTGATGATTCGCAGAGTATCTATAGTTTCCGTGGTGCTAATATTGATAATATCCTGAATTTCAGACGCCATTTCGATGATGCCAAACTTTTCAAGCTGGAACAGAACTACCGCTCTACCCAAACTATTGTCAATGCCGCAAACAGTCTGATTAAGCACAATCGTAATCAGATTCCTAAGGATGTGTACAGTGAAAATGCAGAGGGAGAAAAGCTTCTCTACCAGCCTGCCTATAGCGATAAGGAGGAGGCATTGATTGTCAGCAAAGACATCAAGCGTTTCAAGCGCATGGATGACTGTGAGTATAGTGATTTGGCCATCCTTTACCGTACGAATGCGCAGAGCCGTAGTTTTGAGGAAGAATTCCGCAAGCAGGGTATCCCTTACCGCATTTATGGTGGATTGAGTTTCTATCAGCGCAAGGAAATCAAGGATATCATTGCTTATTTCCGTCTGGTGGCTAATCCTGATGATGAGGAGGCTTTCAAGCGTATCATCAATTATCCTACTCGCGGTATTGGTGCTACTACTGTCAATAAGGTGATTGATTGTGCCCGCAGCCAGGAGGTCAGTTTGTGGGAAATCATTTCTTCTCCCGAACATTATGGATTAGCTGTCAACAAGGGTACGCTTACTAAGTTGGATCAATTCCGTCTTCTTATCATTAGCTTTATTGAACGAGCTAATCAGGTGGATGTCTATGAACTTGGTGAGGCTATTATCAAGGAAAGTGGTATCAGTGCAGAAATCTTTAATGGCGGTAAGGACGCAGACAATATTGCCCGTCAGGAAAACTTGGAGGAGTTCTTGAGTGGTATGCAGACGTTTGTGGAGGAACGCAAGGAAGAGGATAGGGCAGAAGAGATATTTCTGACTGATTATCTGCAGGATGTAGCCCTGTTGACCGACCTGGATAGTAAGGGAGATGATGATGCTCCCCGTGTTTCTCTGATGACTGTTCATGCTGCCAAGGGTCTGGAATTCCCAACCGTCTTTGTTGTCGGTCTGGAGGAAAATATTTTCCCAAGTCCTATTTCTGCAGTTTCTTTACGTGAACTTGAGGAAGAACGTCGTCTGCTTTATGTGGCTATTACACGTGCAGAGAAGCGCTGTGTCCTGACCAATGCCAAAAACCGTTTCCGCTATGGAAAGATGGAGTTTGATAATCCAAGCCGTTTCATTGATGAGATTGATTCTCGATTGGTTCAGGCTGAAGGTGAATCGAGTGGAATGGATAGTGGTTATGGCGGAAGAATGCCGTGGGATCGGGATAATTATTCCAGAACCCGCAGGTCAAGATGGGAGCAGGATGATGACGAACCGGAGTATCTGAGAGGTCAGCGTAGACAGAAATCTGTGGTATCCCAATTTATGCCGGATCCAAAGCCATCATTCAGTTCTCAAGGCTATAAGTCTGAACCGAAATCTGCCCATCGTTCTGACAGTTATAGATCTGAACCGAAATCTTCGTCACTCAATGAAGGAAACTTTAAGTCTGTAAGAGCCGTAAATGCTGCTCGCAGGATTATGGGGAAGGATACACCTGTTTCCGGAACGAATTCTTCTTTTGGAGGATTACAGGAAGGAGTCAAGATAGAACACCAGCGTTTTGGTGTGGGAACTGTGGTGAAATTAGAAGGTTCTGGAGAGAATGCAAAGGCTACCGTAGAATTTGTTAATTCTGGTCGTAAGCAACTCTTGTTGAAGTTTGCTAAGTTTACTGTTGTCAGTTGAAATGAGTTGATGTTCTTATTAAAAAAGCGAAAGAAATAAGATTCTCATCCTATTTCTTTCGCTTTTTAATATGATAGAGTTTATTAAAACTACGTCATTTATAGAGCCTCATCCTCTGGTTTCTCAGGAATAGCCCTTCCTCCTTTAATCACAGGAAAACGTTTTTTCTTGCGAAGCCATGCAGCTTTTCGCTTTTCGTAGTCCTCCCGATGACGCTCCAGGAAATTGTCTTCCATCTTGATTAATTCTCTTTAAACTTGCTATAGATGACTTTGATCTGAATAGGTCCTGCGGGAACACGCTTGCCATCTTTGGTCTCATATACATCAGTTCCCTTTACCAGTCTGGTAGAGGTCAAACTCATACAGTGTGTCATCTTACTGATAACGGTAGATGAGTTCTCTGTTACTGTAGTAATGGTGATAGGTACGAGTACCGCCTTGTTCCAATTCTCGCTCTTACCCTTGTTCTTATACATGGCAGTAATCAAGTTACTGATATTGCTGAACGTATAAGTGTTCTTATTGATGGTATTGTATGTAGCGTAGAAGGATGTTCTATTGTCTATGATATCACCATTCTCAAAGAAAGACTTCAGACTGTCTTTAGGCAGTAAGAGAACCGTCTGTGGAGTATCAAAATTATATGCATTGTTTTCATCCACATTGTTGATTCTTGGGAACATAACCGTTGCTGTATTCAGCGTATCCTTCTCATGACCTCTGATGATATCTTCTACAGGGAGAGTAACTTCAGTGAAGATGCCCGCAGGAGACTTCAAATATGTACAACTTTCATCTGTAGCCAATTCGTTGATTCTATCCTGGTCATTGGTGATTCTATTCGTCTGAAGAACCTCTTCTGTACCATCAAAGCGGTTGAAACCGGATGAAACAACAGTACTGTCTGTTACACCATCAGAAGCCTTGACGGTCTTCTTTCGGGTCCAGTAGAACTGGAGCTCAGTATTCCAGATGTCAGCTACGTTACCGATACCGCCTTCATGCTTGATGTAGAAACCAGGACAGATATTCTTCATGAACTCATAATTGCTCTTGAAGTATTCTGGATGCTTCTCGTAGTTCTGCATGATGTATGTACCATAGTTGTCATACTGTACCCCATTTTTCGTAAAAGGCTTGTTGAAATAAATCTTGAAATAGCCCTTTGATTTGGATAGGGTGTATGTAGCGCTGGAATGCAAATTGTCCTTGCTCACATATCCTTCAGCCATCGGGTCGTAATCAGAATAGTAATTTCTGTCCTCAGTCATTGCTTTGGTCATTTCGTATGCAGTAACCGTCATTCGTGCAAGGGTGTCTCCGTATGTGCTCTGATAGCTCACGAGGAGGAAGCAGGAATCAGCTTTGAGTACACCTTTGTTGGCATCCTTGATATATTTTAGAGTATCGATGTCGAATGAAGAAAGCGGAGCTAACTGAGCCATATAGTCGGCTTCCAGATAAGCTTTTGTTTCTGGATCCTTTACTTTACCAATAATACCATTATTTGTTTTACTTAAAACGGATCCTGCAGCCAATGAATTGGTAATTACATTGTATGTCGCATCCGTAACGGTGAGTTTATCCACATTATTAGTGATAGACGAACCAATCATGTCGGTAGTGTCATCACAGGCAACCATGGAAAAGGCTGCCATTATCAATGCTGTATATTTGAAAAACTTCATTTCTAATTTTTGTTTTTTAAAACCCTTTACAGGGAACAGAATATTGCAGAATAAACTTTTATTCTTCGTCAGGACAAACCTCATTGATGAAGTTTGTATATGGTTCTTCGAAGTCGTTGCCAGTGAATCCCAGCATAGGCTTTTCTTTCTCCTTGGCATATTCCAGAAGGATAGGGTTTACGCCCTCTTCACCTTCTACCACACCATCTGAATAGTCGATGGCCAGTTTGCCGAGTTCTACGAAGTCAAAGTCGTTCTTGTAACCATCCAGAAGTTCTGCTTTCGCATCGCGGAAATCTACGCACTGCTTAAAGTTGGTGCCTAACTCTCCCTTCAGTTCGTTATTGTAAAGAGAGATGATAACCTTGGAGTTTGCGAATGAAGGTTCTTCTGCGTAGGCAGTTTTGATATAGAGAGGTACCACAGCACTCATCCATCCCTGACAAACGATTACATCAGGCTGCCAACGTAGTTTCTTGACAGTCTCCAACACGCCTCTTGCATAGAAAATAGCGCGCTCACCATTATCGGTGTATTCCACGCCATTTTCGTCCGCACCCATTTGGCGGTTGTTGAAGTAATCATCGTTGTCGATGAAATAGATTTGCTGACGGGTTGTCGGAATAGAGGCAACCTTGATAATCAGTGGATGATCCGTATCGTCGATAATGAGATTCATGCCAGAAAGGCGAATAACCTCATGTAGTTGACCACGTCGCTCATTGATGATGCCCCATTTTGGCATGAATGTTCGAATTTCGAAACTTGCCTCCTGCATTTTCTGAGGCAACTCTCTTCCCATGACCGACATGCGGCTTTCAGCTACGTATGGATTAATCTCCTGATTGATGAATAATACTTTCTTTGCCATAATTATTAATTTATTCTTCTCGAATTAGGTGCAAAGTTACAAAAAAAAGTTGAAATTAGCGAAAAAATTAGGGAAAACAAAGAAATCAATGCCCTAAAAGGCATATTTTTATGATATTTTTTTGTTATTTCAGAAATTAGTTGTTATTTTGCACCCTGAAAACAGATTTAAACGATGAAAGTATTCAATAAGATTGTTGACCTCCAGAATGAACTTTTCGATGTTCGCAAGGAGGGAAAGGAAATCGGCTTAGTGCCAACTATGGGTGCGCTTCATGAGGGTCATGCCTCTTTGGTTAAGCGTAGTGTTAAGGAAAATGGTGTTACTGTGGTATCAGTTTTCTTGAATCCTACTCAGTTTAATGATCAGGGTGACCTGGATCGCTATCCTCGTACACTCGATGCTGACTGCAAGCTTCTTGAGGCTTGTGGTGCTGATTATGTATTTGCTCCATCAGTTGAGGAAATGTATCCAAGCCCTGATGAGCGCCATTTTGAGTTTCCACCGGTTTCTACCGTCATGGAGGGCGCTAAGCGTCCTGGACATTTCAATGGCGTATGCCAGGTAGTTAGCCGTTTGTTCTATATCGTTCGTCCTACTCGTGCTTATTTCGGTGAGAAGGATTGGCAGCAAATTGCAGTCATCAAGCAACTCGTCAAGTACATCGGTAGTGATGTCAAAATCGTAGAGTGTCCTATCATTCGTGATGAGGATGGTCTTGCGAAGAGTAGTAGAAATACCTTGCTCTCTGCTGATGAGCGTGCTATTGCTCCTTCTATCTTCAAGGCTCTCAAGGCGAGTGTTGAGTTCGCAAAGACTCATACTGTCAAGGAAACTCACGACAAGGTGGTTGAGGATATCAATGCCGTGGATGGTCTTGAAGTGGAGTATTTCGAGATTGTGGATGGTGATACCTTGCAGGATGTTGCTTCATGGGATGACTCTGCCTATGTTGTAGGTTGTATTACGGTCTATTGCGGAAAGACTCCTATACGCTTGATTGACCATATCAAGTACAAGGGGTAATTCCTGACGATAGAAACAGTATCATTTAGCTCTATATAATTTAGTCAGTTTGATAAAGATAAACGAATCGAGATATGCAAATCGAAGTATTGAAGAGTAAACTCCATTGCGTGACTGTTACGGAAGCCAATCTCAACTACATGGGAAGTATTACCATCGATGAGGATCTGATGGATGCTGCCGGACTGATTGCTGGAGAAAAAGTTCAGATTGTAGATAATAATAATGGCGAACGCTTGGAAACCTACATCATCAAGGGTGAGCGTGGCAGTGGTTGCATCTGTTTGAACGGTGCTGCTGCCCGCAAGGTTCAGGTGGGTGATACGGTTATCATCATTGCCTATGCCATCATGGACTTTGAGGAGGCTAAGACCTTCAAGCCTACCGTGGTTTTCCCAAAAGAGGGAAATAAGGTATAGGATTCTATTCAATGGAAAAGGAAAAAGGTGTGCCTGAAGTGGATTTCCCACTTTTGACACACCTTCTTTTTAATGTTCCACAGATTTCACAGATTTTGACTTCTTCAAAGACCGAACAGGTCTCCAAATCTGTGTAAATCTGTGAAATCTGTGGGACATAAAAATATTTAGTGAGAAGAAAAATCTGCGTGACCTTTATTGTAAGCGAGCCCATATTATCTGCGTGCGCAAATATCTCGATTTTAAGCAGATTTCCGTCTTAATTCTTGCTATATTTGATTTTTTTTCTACTTTTGTCGAATGAAACATTAAATTCTTCAAATTATGAACAAGATTTTCTTCACATTAATTCTATTTTTATTGTTTACCTTCTCTTCTTGTAAGAAAGAGGTTGTTCGCACTTATCTAATGGTAAAAGTTAATACACACATAGAAGATGAAACCTTTAAAGAAACCGAAATCGAAGTCGAAGGGGCGGTAACCATGCCAATGACTCATTAGCGATTTACGCTTGGAGGCAGAAATTCTATTCTGAGAGAAAATACTTGTATAAGGAATTGGATAAAGCGATTGATGCCCACAATAAACTTGTCAATTTAGAGACTACCGCACGTCTTGAAGCCATACATAGTTTGTTGGGTTACGAATATACTCTGGTATCATTGACTTACGATAAGGACTTAAAGCAAAATGATATAATAGATGCGTTGAAAAAATATGGTTTGTCATCGCCTAAGTTTGACAAATTTATCGAAGACCATCACGTTTCCATAAGTATTTACGATATTCCTTAATTAAAAATAAGTGCTATAACCGATTAAATGTAGAGCCTAACTGCTCTCAGATTTAATATTAGTTAGTGTGGTAAACCACAGACATACTTAGAAATAATTAATTAAAGAAATGTATGAAAAGAATAATCTCATTATTTGTCTTTTTACTCTCTATTTTAGCTTCATCGGCTCAAAAAATAGTTTATGACAAGATTAATAAAGAAAGTGGCTTTAGAATGATTGCGACTTCGCAAGAACTTTGCCCATTACCAGAAGAAAATTTTTGGGCGATGTTTTATCTCGTTTGGGGTGGAAATGGTAATATAGGGGATTACCATCTTACCTTTCGCTATTTCTCGACGACTCCATGTTCCATAGAACAAGGGAATCGTTTACTATTATTTCTTAATGATGGTACGAAATTAAGTTTGTCTTCTGATTACTATGATAATTCGGAAAAGTCCGAAGACCCTTTTGAAGCAGATATTTCTTTTCCTTATGAAATTGTTTGCTCATTTACGATAACGAAGTTACAGATTGGGTACATAATAAATACTGGACTTAAGGGATTATCTTTAGAATTAACTCCTAAATCTGTATCCGTAAGAGGTAACTTTATTGATTTTTCCGAAAAACTTTCCACTTTGCTACAGCTTATAGACGATAAAAATAAATAGTCTTTATTTTTCTATATAAAAACGACTACACACAAAGAGAGGGGGTAAGATATGTGGCACCTTACCCCCTCTCTTTGATGTAATATTTAGCTTAGTTCTTCTTTTCGTTATATCTTCTATACATTATCTATATTCTGTATTGTTTGCACTCGGTTCTGGGTATCTGTAATCTCTTCCACAGAAACAACAGGTCTGATGGTCTGTACTGCTTCTGTAAAGGAGTCTGTCATGTCCTGCGTATTCTGAACAACACTAAAGTTCCTGGAACTCGCTATAGGTACATAAGGTGTAATTGATATAGACCAATTAAAATTGTATCTTCATTTTATTGCTAAATAATTATAAAGAAGTTGTTAGTATCAAATAAAAAGAGTATATTTGTACGATATAAAATTAATAAATCATGGCATTACCAATAAATATAGAAAGCCTTCTTAGTGGAAGTGCAGTAGAAAGCAACCAACTTGAATATAAGGAAGGTTGGAATCCAGATACAATATATCGTAGCATCTGTGCCTTTGCCAATGATTTTGAAGACACTGGTGGTGGGTATATCATTGTTGGTGTAAAGGAAGAACGCGGTCATGCTGTTCGTCCTGTTTTAGGTGTTAATCCTAATTTGATAGAACAGATAGAGAAGGATATGGTTGGTTACAATAATCTTATCCGTCCATACTATCAACCTCGTCTTTTCATAGAAGAGGTTGATGGCAAGACTATTCTTGTAATCAAAGTAACGGCAGGAGAACGCCGTCCATATAAGGTGCCTGATTGTATTACAGCAAAACAGAAGGATTTCAACTATTATATCCGCTATAATAGTAGTAGCATCGTGCCGAAAGATGAGTATGAACGCGAGTTGATAAACTTGGCGAATCGTACGCCATTTGATGACCGTGGCAACGACCTAATAAGTCTAAGAGATATTTCGACAACTTTACTGAGAGATTTTCTAGTGGAAGTAGGTAGCGACTTGGCTGACCAAGATTTAACTGGTGACAACTTGAAAATAGTTCTTGATCAAATGGACTTGTTGGAAACTACACCAGAAGGCTTCAAGGTCAAGAATGTTGCTGCAATGATGTTCTGTGAGCATCCCGAGAAATTCTTCAAAATGACCCAGGTTGAAATCGTGATATTCCCTAAGGGGAGATTACAAGATCCTGATAATATGATAGAGGTTGCACCGATAAGGGGTTGTGTACCTAAGATGATTCGTGATACGATGAATTATCTCAAGACAAATATTATTCAGAAGACAATTCATAAGCCAGAGGATACAGAACGTTCTGTTGTTACATATAATTATCCTTATCAAGCTTTGGAAGAAGCTGTCGTAAACAGCCTTTATCATCGCAGTTATATCGAAAGAGAACCAGTTGAGATAACTATCGAACCAGATAAGATTAGTATTCTCAATTTTGGAGGACCTAATCACACAATATCTATGCAGGCTATAAAAGAAGCTCGTATGCTTCGTTCTCGTCGATACACAAACCGACGATTAGGAGAGTTCTTAAAGGAATTGGATTTGACTGAGGGTAGAGCAACTGGTATTCCGACTATTCAACAGAAATTGCAGGAAAATGGTTCGCCTCGTGCAACAATTGAGACTGATGAGGAACGTACATATTTCTTGATTGATATACCATGTAATTTAGACTATATCGGTGTGCCTATTGGTAAAGAATGCAAGAAAGAATGCAAGAAAGAATGCAAGAAAGAACTGTCTGAATTACAGATGCTTATCATGGGTGCGTTGTCTGAAAATGCTAAGTTAACAATACCAGAATTAGCAAGAAAGATGGGCATATCTGCAAGAAAGATTTCTCAGGAACTAAAGTCTTTACAGGAAGAATTTCAGGTCTTGAAACGTGAAGGAGGTCGTAAGAATGGTTATTGGGTAGTATTGAATGAATGACGTATAAAACGTATTATAATATACATATATTTCTGTACGATAGCAAGTGCTTTCTAAAGTAACTCGAATGGTTTGGAGTTATTCAGAGCATAACTTGCTATCGTCTGATATTTCGTTCTGTTAAGGATAGATTTCGATATGGCTGCTGCCGGAGTTGCCATTCTTGATAATCCTTATCTGGGTGGTGATGCGCTCGCTCATCGTGTCGGTATGACTGATGACGCCCACCTTCTTGCCTTGCGAACTTTGCAGCATGGCGAGGGAGTCGATGACGGTGGCTAAGGTATCAGGGTCGAGGGTTCCGAAGCCTTCGTCGATGAACAGATTCTCGAAGGAGATGTTACGGGAGGACAATGCCGACAGACCCAGGGCGAGACCGAGACTCACGATGAAAGTTTCGCCACCTGATAGGGAGGTGGTGTCTCGGATATCATCGGCACGGTCGTGGTCGATGACTCGGATGCCCAGCGAATGCTTCACCTGTTGCAGTTCGTAACGGCTGTTGAACTTTCTGATTTCCTGGTTGGCGTGAGCTATCAGGAAACTGAGCGTATAGCATTGGGCTATCTTGCGCAGCGTCTTGCCGTCTGCTCCGATGGCATCCGTAATGGCTGTCCAGTCGTCCTTTTCCTGTGTTACGAGATTCAGAGCCTCAGCCTTGTCACCCAACTGCTTCACGGCTTCCTGATGGTTCTGCATCCTGGCGTTGGCAGCAATCAGTTCGTTGCGCTGGCTTCTTTCCTGATACTCCTGCTGAATGGCTAAGAGAGCATCACGGGTTTGGGCTGGCTGATGTTCCAAGTGCTGCTGATGCGCCTTTTCTGCGCTCTGATAAAGAGCGGTCGTTGAGGCTACGGCTTTCTCCTTTTCGTCCTTTTCCCGACGGATGGCATTCCAGTCTTCGGCAGAATGAAGCATCTCCCGGATGGTATTTCGGTCGATAAGGCTTGGTTCGATGCTCTTTTCTGCAAGCTGCTTGTTATATTCCTCAATCCAAAGGTCGAGTTCCTTTTCCTTCGTTTGCAGATTCTCTTTCATCGTCTTGTTCTGTGACAGCATGGTTTGATGCGAACCTTTACTGTTGGCGAGTTCTGCCTTCAGTTTGTTGATATTCTCGTTCTGGTCATCTGCTGCTTTTGTTGCTTCGTCCTTAGCTGCAGTCAGTCTTTGTTCAGCAGCATCAGGCTCTTCTCCATTCAGAATCTGCTGGTATTGCGCCTGCCATTCCTCCATTTCTTTCTTGGCGTTATTCCACGCTTGAAGAGCTTTCTCGTAAGCTTCTTTCTTGTTCTTTTCTTGTGAAATGAGGTTGATGGTAAGTGCTTTCTGCTCAGCCAGTTTTGTGGTGCAGGTTGAAGTGCTTTCTTGAGCGTTATTCAGTATCGTTGAAGCCTTGCTTTCATACGCAACTTCATCCTTTACAGCCTTATCCTTGAGTTGGGTCAGCCGTTCTATCTCTTTCTGAATCTTGTTAAACAGGCTCAGTTTGCTGCTCGCATCTTTTGCCTTGTTCTCATAGATAGGCAAGAGCGATTTCAGTTCTGCCTCTTCCTTTGGAATCTTTGGATACTGGGCGATGAGCGCCTTCCATTCCTCTTCGTAAGTTGCGATTTCTCCCGACAGCTTTTCCTGTTGTTTCTGGAGCGTCTGTACTTCGCCGTCGTTCTGTTTTCTTTCGCCGGAAAGGTCTTTCTCCTGTTTCTGCTGCAGTTTCAGCAGATCCTCTTTTGCTTTCATAAGTTGCGAGAGTTCCGTGGTGGCTTCCTCAAACTGTCTGTTGTCGGTATGATAAGGATGGGTCGTGCTGCCGCAGAGCGGACAAGGCTTGCCTTCGGTCAGGTTGGCACGATGAATCTCCCATTTCTCACTCACCATGAGGGTATAGGCATTTCTCAGCGTTAGGGTCTCTTTCTCCAAAGCCTCGATGGACAATTTGCCCAGTGCCTCATCGATCTCCGCATTTCTCTTGCCCAAGAACTGGATTCGCTCCTCATTCTTCTGCTTTTCAGTTGTGGCAGCATCGAGATGAGCCACAACCTTGATGGCTTGCTGGACATCTTGCAGTTTCTTTTCGGCCGCCGACTTTTGGGTCTGCAGTTCCTCTATATTCTGTCCGGCAGTCTTGTTTTTTTCCTTCTCCCAAGCCTGTTCTGCGGCTTGCGTCGCTTCGTGCAGAACCTGTTTCTGCTTGGCAATCTCTTCCTTGGTCGTTTTGAGGGCAAGGTTCGCTTTCTCCGTTTCAGCTTCCCATTTTTGGATGTTTCGGGCGTTTTCCTCCATATCTCTTTGGGCAGTTAGATTCTCTTTCTGTGCCAACTCCAATGCCTCTTTCTTTTCTTTCAGATTCGGCATTGCCGCTTCCATTTTTGTTTTCAGCGCCCTTGCTTCAGCGATGACTGGCATGGCCTTTTCGAGTTGCTCCTGTGCCTTGTTGACTACTTCCTTTAGGTAGGAGAGTATGTGCTCGCTTTCGGTGATGCCAACCTCCTTGCTTTTGATGGCAGCTTCCGATTTCAGGATTTCTTCTTCCTGATTGTGGATGCTTTGTATCTGTCGCTCAACTTCCTGTAACAGGTTGACGGCTGGTTGTACTTCATCGTGCAACTGGAGACGGATAATCTGGGCTTGTATGTCTTTGATAGCGTTTGCAGCCTGCTCCATATCTGCTTGATAGATAGCTATTTGCTTCGTTTGCTTATCGTTTTCCTCATACCATTGCAGGTTTTCTGAGATGGCCTTCAATTGGCTGTCGAGTTCCTTCTCTGCCTTTTCCAAAAGGGTGATTTCCTCTTGCAGTTGGGCGAGTTCTTCGTCATTCAGCAGGTTCTGTTTTACGGCTTCCACCGATGCTGCCATCTGGTTGTAGGCATCCACCGCCTGGTCTTTTGCTTTCTTGATTTCAGTAGCGATGTTCGTATAAGTTTCCTCACATCCGATGAGTTTCTCCAGGAGTTCGTAGCGCTCGTTTTCCTTTGCCGTCAGGAAGTTGGCAAACGAACCTTGTGCGATGAGCACGGTGCGGAGGAACTGGTCGTAGTCGAGACCGATGATGTTCGGCAATTCGTTCCAGTCGGCTATTTCTTCTGTCAGTTGTTCTCCGTTTCTCGTGATTTTATAGAGAGAAGTCTTGGCATTTTCATAGCGTACTCTTTGGAATCTGACGTGCCATTCTGCGCGGTAGATACTGCCGTTGTTGGCAAGGAAGGTGAGTTTACTGTAACCCTCTTTCTTGCCACGGGTCAGTATGTTTCGACTATCTGTAGGAGCTAACCGGTTGTTTTCATTAGCATCAGCTTCTCCGAAAATCTCTATGTTCTGATTCTTGTCGCCTTTCTTTCTTGGGTAGCGAGGGGCGCGGTTGTAGAGGGCAAGGCAGATGGCGTCGAGTAGGGTGGATTTGCCACTTCCCGTCGGACCTACGATGCTGAAGATGGTGCTCTCGCCTAAGGCACCTTCTTCAAAGTTGATGACCTCGCCACCCTGTTTGTCAAGCGAAGCAAGGTTGAGTATTTCGAGTTGTAGGAATTTCATAATGATGATGTCGTTAATAAATCGGATAACATTTTCTCCTGTCTTTCGTTCATCGGAGCGTTGTGCTTGATAGCAAAGGCCTCTTTCAGCGTATCAAGCGGAGGACGGTTGACGATGTCCTCGATGCTGGTGATTTGCTGGGAACCTTGGATGGTGGAGAGGTCTAACTGCGGGATGATGCGCTGGATTTTGCAGAGTACGGCATCCTTCTCATTGACGAGATTCTCCAGTTCCTTGATGTCATCGTTGGAAAGCTTCTCCTGTTTCACCTTCAGCATTACGTAGTCGAAATGGTCGCTCAGTTCGCCATTCATCCTTTCTGAAAGTTCTGAATGGATGAGTTTCTGCCATTTTTTGATGGTGAGTTCCTCCTCGTTTTCAGGCAGAATGCGAAGGGAGTGCTGAGGCTTGTATTCCAGGAAATCTACTTTTATATCCTTGCTCATGTTTTTGCTGTTTTCCTTTTCTTTTTCTTCTTCTTCCTTCATTCCATCTTTATTTTCCTTCATTTCATCTTCTTTCTTCTTCACTTCCATTTCCTCCTTTTCTCCCTTGTCACATCCGATGGTGATGAGGTCGATGCCGTGAGTGTAGTCTTTCTCGGCGAACGACATTGGAAGAATACTACCCGTATATCTTGCCCAGTCGGTGTTCCAGATATGTTGTCTCTTGTGGATATGCCCGCAAGTCATGTAGTCAGGATGATCGTTCCATCCTTCCAAATCTACTTCCTCCTGTCCGCCGATGATGATTTTCTCGCTCGCATCCTTTTTGGCTATGTCCGAACCCTTGGCATACATGTGGGCCATCATGATGCACTTTCTGCCCGGGTATTTCTTTCGTGCTTCAGCAGTCAGTTCTCTCAGGAAGGCGTTGACTCCTTGCGAATAACAGGCGTTCTGCACCACATCACTCCGAAGGAAAGGTACGGCGAGGATGATGACTTCTTCTCCTTCCTCGTTGGTTACGGGGATGATGAGATCGTCGTAGGAATAGAGCCAATGTCCGCCGGTTTTATTATCGTCTTCGCTTTCTCCCTGCTGCCAGATTTTCCTTACATTTCCTCTGATTTCTACATGGTGTCTGGCAAGGAGTGGGCGGGGAGCCTCCAGTCGGCTGGCGGAATCGTGGTTGCCAGCGGTGATGATAATCTGCATGTTCGGGCACAGATGGGTGGCATCGGCAAGAAACTCGTAATAAACGGTCTGTGCCGCTGCCGATGGATTTCCATTGTCGAAGATGTCTCCTGCGACGAGGAGTGCATCGGGCTTTTGTTCAGCGATTTGCACTAAGAGCCATTGCAGGAAGTGCTTGTGTTCAGGCAGTCGGTCGTTGCCGTGAAACAGGTTGCCCAAGTGCCAGTCGCTGGTTGCTAATATCTTCATACTCATAGGGGTTGTGTTATCTTTGTCTTTTTCTTTGTTTCAAGTTTACAATCGTTTTTTCCTCCGTTCCAAGATTGCAATCCTTGAACTCGGAAATGCAATCTGACCACAAAGTTAGCATAATTCTTTGGGATAAGCAAGGAAAAATACCCTAAAAATGAAGAAAAATGACTGGAAAAGTGAAGATATTTGGGTAAACTATTGTTTTCTTCCTGATAATGTTGTATCTTTGCCTAATAGAAATCTTCGTTCAAAGACGTTGAATGTCGGTTCAACGACTCCGAACGGCGGTTCAACGACTTTGAATGTCGGTTCAACGTCTTTGAACGGAGATTTCTCTTAGGATGAGATACTTTTATTCCTAAGTAGGAAGATCCTGTTACTTAGTAGAGATCATATCTCTCAGAGATAGAAGGACCGATTAAGTGAGAAAACTAACAATCTAAATAAGAAAGGAAAAGAAATGGCAAAGTACAAATTGCAGGAAATGAGTGATATGCGTGATGAAGGCAAGCGCAGAGTTTATCCCAAGATGGTGCCCTATCGCACGCTTTCCAGAAAGGAATTCGTCGAACAGATGCAGAGTTATCATCGTGACCTTTCTCAGGGCACTATCGAAGCGGTTCTGACAGATGTGGAAGACGTGTTGGTCCGTATGCTCTCTATGGGTTATAATGTGAATCTCGAAGGCTTGGGCACCTTCTCCTTGTCCCTTGGTTTTGAGGATGACAAGCCTACGGAGATGCAGACAGATGACGACATGATGAAATATCGCAAGGTAGGGGTGAAGAACGTCAACTTCAATTCATCTCCTGAGTTTGTGAAGGCTGTAAAGATGGAGACCGACTGTGATTTGGAACGAGTGATGAGTGGTGTGAAGGTTATCCGCAAGCAACTCTATTCCAAGGAAGAGCGCATTGCCCGTGCCTTATCGGTATTGGAAAAGAACGCAGCTATCACTCTCGGTGATTATGCCTACATCAACGATATGAGCCGCACCGCCGCTTCCCTCGAATTGAAGGAGATAACCCAAGACCCGACATCACCTATCCGCTCGATTGGAAGAGGAAGCCACAAGGTTTGGGTGAAGAGGAAAGAATAAATTAAAATGAGTTTTTATACTATTTTATTGGGATTTGCAAGAAACTTTCCGATTTTCTTGCAAATCCCAATTCTTTTTCGTACTTTTGCAGTTGTCTTGCCGTGGATGGTTGGCGATGAGTCGTCGGCTAGGTAAAAATCCATGGCTTGGCCTATTTTAAATTGAAGACGTTTGCTTGACGTTTCTTCTGACCTTTCGAAACCTCGGAAATTTCATAAGCGTTCAGATGGAGACTGCGGTGGGCGTCTACCCACTGTGTATATACACATGGCATAGGTGTGCCCCTTCGACTGAGGGGGTACGTCCTATGCTATCATATATATACCTGCTTGGCGTAGGCATCTGTTGCTTCTTATTCTTGACGCTGTGGTCCATTCCGAGGTACCTGAAAGGCAAGGATGAGGCTAAAGGTAATAAGATTCCTACGCCATCATTTTATAATAGCAATCCAGTTTCTAATAATCTTCTCTACTAAGGGAGTCGGTGGAGCACGGAAAAGGGGAGGAAGGTACACCGCTATGGCGAAGAAAATGGATTTGGGTGCTTTGCGCCAACAGATATTAGAACTTCAGATAGATAAGGAGTTAAAGCATGATTTGTTGGAGGTTATCAATGAGAAGAAGCATTATGGACTTGTGTGGGAAGATAGCTCAGAAGCGGCTTGGGACGACATGCAAGACCAATTTCCTGTTTTTGTTGAAGACGAAAGTAAACGTTTGGATTCTGCGCCAGAAGGTTCGCCTAACCATGTGTTGATAGAAGGTGATAACCTCAATGCTCTTGCTGCTCTTACTTATGCTTATGCAGGGAAGATTGATGTAATTTATATCGATCCTCCTTATAACACAGGTAATAAAGACTTTATCTACAATGACTCTTTTGTAGATAAAGATGATAGCTTTCGCCATTCCAAATGGTTGTCGTTTATGAGTAGAAGGTTAATTGTTTCTAAAAACTTACTTGCAGACAATGGAGTAATATTCATTTCTATTGATGATAATGAGCAAGCTCAGTTAAAACTTTTATGTGATAAGTTATTTGGAGCAAATAATTATATAGCACAATTTATTTGGAAAAAAAAGCAAGGAGGAGGTAACGATTCAAGTAATGTTGTTACGGAACACGAGTATGTGTTGTGTTATGCAAAACGTTTGTTAAATGGTAAAATAATAGGGCTCGATAGAAATTATCAATTGGATAAAGCTTTATATCCATACAAAGACGATAAAGGAGAATACGGATTGGTTACATTAGATAAGGCTTCTATTCAAATTAGTCAGTCCTTAATATATGAGATAATAGGTCCTGATGGGACAAAATATTATCCTCGTATAGTTAAAGGAAAACAATCTTGTTGGCGATGGAGTAAAGCAAAAGTGGCAAAGCAATATAATGAACTTGTTTTTAAAAATGGAAAGGTATATACTAAATATTATAGACCTGAAGGTATTACGCCCAAGAGTCTTTTAATTGATGCAATTTATGGTCGAACGGAAAGTGGAAACGATGATATTAAAGAAATATTTGGCAATAAACCTTTTGGATATCCAAAACCATTGTTGTTGCTAAAACATTTGATATCAATAACAAAAGGAAAGGACTCCACCATCCTCGACTTCTTCGCTGGCTCAGGCACCACTCTCCATGCAACGATGCAATTGAACTCAGAAGACGGCGGTCATCGCAAATGTATCTTAGTGACCAACAACGAGAATAACATCTGCGAGAAAGTAACCTACGAGAGAAACAAACGAGTCATTAAAGGTTATACTAACCAGAAGGGTGAAGAAGTCCCCGGCTTGACTCACAATAATCTTCGTTATTATAAAACGGAGTTTGTGCCTCGTGACCAAAGCAACTTCAAAAGTCGTCGAGCTTTGATGGCTTCTCTCGTTGACCTCCTTTGCATCAAAAACAATATCTATCAAGAGCAAGAAACATTTGGAGGCAAGAAATTTAAGAAGAGCGTATTGCGCTATTTTAAGGATGAGGCTGGACAGATGCTTGTTGTCCTCGACGAGCGTGTAGTCAGTATTATCATTCCGATGATAGCTGAGGTTGCGACCAAGCAGAATCCTTTGAAGGTTTATGTTTATAGTGATGGCGCATACGCATATGAGGACGAATTCCATAATGTCATGCCTGTTATAGAACTGTGTGCCATGCCAGATGCTTTTTTGCAAGCTTTAGAAGGTGGAACGGATATCCTGCCAAAGCAAAAGTATAGTGAGGCTATGATGAAAGAGTTTCAGCAAAACGAGGCACTCGCCATGCAAAACGAGGAGGTTGTGAAAGAAGCTCTCAGCGATGACTATGATTATGTGTTGAAGGAGAAAGAAGATAATGTTACTAATAACATAATAGACTAAGGAGGTAACGAAAATGATAGAACTACGAGATTACCAGAAAAAGGCGGTGCGTGAACTGAAACAGAAGATAATTGACATGCTCAATGATTCTGAAGACCGCCAAAAGTTGATATTCAAGGCTCCTACAGGAGCAGGAAAAACGGTGATGGTGAGTACCTTGCTGGATGAACTGACTCGTGACCTACCTATGAATGGGCAATGCCGATATTCTCGTGTAGCATGGGTTTGGATTGCTCCTAATAAATTGCACCAGCAGAGTTATCGCTCCATGTGCAATTTCTTTAGTGAACGAAGATCGTTGCGTCCTGTTATGTTTGATGAGTGTGATCATGTAGATGGTCTGCATCCTGGCGATGTGCTCTTTTTAAACTGGGAGAGCATCAACAAGGATAATGCCGTCATGATACGTGACAATGAGCAGAACCGCACGCTCTACGAACTGATACGGAAGACCAAGATAGAGCAGCATCTGCCAGTGGTGGTTATCATAGACGAGGAACACATGTTTGCCGGACGTAATGCCAGGAAAAGCGAGATGGTATTGCAAGCTATCCAGCCACACATAGAACTTCGTGTATCAGCAACGCCAGTCACCCAAAGCTATCATGCAGTTCTTGTGAAACGCCAAGAAGTAATCAATGAAGAGATGATTAAGAAGGGCATTGAACTGAATCCGAATGTAAAGAGCAGTAAGGAACAGTCGGAGCTTACGGTGAACCAGCGTCTCTTGAAGAAGGCTCTCGAAAAGCGAAAGGAACTGGCTGAGGCCTATAAGGAATACGGCATCAATCCGCTGTTGCTCATTCAGTTGCCTAACGATAGCAGCGAATCTATGTCGTCGAAGGATAAGAACATCGCCGAGGAGATGCAAGCCTACTTAGAACAGGTTTGCGACATCAGCGTGGCAAATGGCAGGTTGGCTGTATGGCTATCAAAGGATAAATCGCCCAATCTTCAGAATATCACTCATTCTGATGATATTACCGAGGTGTTGCTATTCAAGCAGGCCATAGCCTTGGGCTGGGATTGTCCTCGTGCCTCTGTCCTTCTGATATTCAGAGAATTGCAGAGCATGACTTTTACTACTCAGACTGTGGGACGAATACTCCGAATGCCAGAGCAGCATTTTTATAAGAATGACATTTTGAACTACGGTTATGTTTATACCGACCTTTCGGCTGACATGATTAGTATTGTGGGAGATGACATGAACTATATCAGCACCCTCTATGCCAATCGCAAGAAAGACTTGCCGAACATCACGCTCCGTTCCTATTATACGGATAAGCATGGGGCAACAAGAAACCGCTTGGGTTCCCAGTTCCGCAGCATCTTCTATAAGACCATGGAACGGGAATGGGAACAAAACCCGTTGTTGCTCTTCTCTGCAGAAGATTTCTTTGAGGATGATGGTGAGGCTGAGGATGCTGACGAGGCGAAAAAAAAGGAGGCAGACATGGATGCTAAAATCAAGTTGAATCGCTACAATGCCAAGCGACATGGCGTGCAGACCGATGTATCAAGAATCTTGGTGGCAATCCCGAAGGACACCCCATTGACGGGTGACACTGGCATCGTGGAGATAACAGACAAGGCAAGGCTGGCTCTGAACGCATCTGAATTACAGAATCTCTTTACGCTATTCTGCCGTAAGAATGTGGGTGGGTTCTCCAAATTTGACAGTACGCCAGTCTTGCAAGGAGCCATCGAGAGTGCCTTGGAGGAATACCTGCAAGTCTTTTCGATGGATGTGCCTAAGGTGGTGCTCTATCATCAGAACCGTCCGCACTTTGAGGAACTGATACGCAAGGCGTTGGTTACCTATGAGGCTACGCAGAAGAGAAACGCCAAGGAGGTGACGATGGAATATCAACAGTCTGTATGGCAAGTGCCTGAGACTCGTCTCTATAATGCGGCAATGGTGAGAACCACGGAAGGCAAAATCTTCAACCATGCCTTGTATCCTTATTTTGAGCAGATTACGGCATCGAGACCCGAGCAAGAGTTTGCACGTTGGTTGGATGACAAGATGGAATATGTGGAGTGGTGGTACAAGAATGGAGACGAGGGAAAGCAGCATTTCGCCGTTCCTTATACGGATTCGGGTAGTAGGAAACGTTGTTTCTATGTGGATTTTATCGTCAGACTGAAGTCGGGTACCATCTGTCTCTTCGACACCAAAACCAAGGGCAGCGATGCGGATGCGCCAGAAAAGAACAATGCCCTCTTGGATTACATCTCCAGTTATCAAGCTACAGGCAAGAAGATAGTGGGTGGTGTGCTTATCAAGGACGAAAGAACAAGTAACTGGTATTATCCTGGAGGCATTATCGAGAATACAGACAATATTGATGGGTGGTCGGCATTGCATCTGGAAACCCTATAATAAGGTAATCATATATAATAAGGTATGAAGAAAAGCTTGGACAGAACATTCCTGAACTATGGAATCAGGCAGGAAGACATGCAGCTTATAGAGAGTGCATGCCAATCGGAAGGTATAGATGCAGAATGGCTCAAGGATTATATCCTCAAGCCTTTCCATGAAGAACGTAATAACCAAAATGAGCCAAGTCTTGAGGAAAAGAAAGTGACGAGAATACTCAAGAAAGCTCTCAAAGAAATCAAAAAGTAATGAAACTGAAGCGTATCTACATAGAGAATTATAAGACCTACAGAAAGTTGGATTTAAATTTGGAGGTAACGAGTGACCGTCCTATCATCTTGATAGGTGGTGCCAATGGTTGTGGTAAGACAACGCTCTTCGATGCCATCTATTCTGCGCTCTATGGGTTGAAGATTTCCAACAAGCGACAGTTTGAGGAACTCTTCAATTCTGGTGTGAAGAACGAGAGCGGTATAGAAGGCAAGGCTATCATGTTAGAGATTACTTTCTCTGGGGTGGTTCTTGGACAAGAAACGCCTTATCGCTTGTGTCGTGCCTATCGGTTTGTGGATGGCAAGATACAGGAGAGCAATGTGCTCAATATGAATGGTAACAGTTATACATATGGTTCTGGTTCCACGGCTATCCTACGCAGCACCAATGAAGCGATAGTCAACAAGATTATCTCTGCCAATCTGCCTGCTGAATTGAGCAACTACTTCCTCTTTGATGCCATGAAGACTTCCGATCTCGTGAAGGAAGAACAAATCAACAAGCTCATTATGAAGAACATCAATTCGGTGATGGGTTTCAATAAATACACTCAGTTGCAGAACGCAGCCTCGGCTTATCTTGACGAGAAGAAGGCGGAACGCTTGGAGAACGAGAACCTGCGTGCCGAATACTTGAAACTGACCAAACAGAAGGTGGAGATGGAAAGGGATGTGGCAAGTCTAAACGATGCCTACAATGAAGCATTGAACTATGCCAATGATCATAAGCAACAGTATGAGCAACTGAAGGAGGGACGGAACTCGGATGATGTGATTCGTGATAAAATGCATCAGATAGAGGAGAGCATCAATAGCTTCTATCAGAAGGAAAAGGACTATAGGCAGGATGCTGAGGCTATCTCCAAAGATTTAGAGTGGAAAGTAATTATGCCAAAGGTTGCCAATAGTATCAGTACCGAGGTGGAACTTGTTCTGAACGAGAAGGAGGTGGTGGCTTCTGCAAGGGGCAATATCCTCAATGACCAACAGATAGAAAAGGTTACTCATGATGTAATACGATTGGTTAAGGAGAAATACCCGCAGGTAGGCGAGGTTTCTATTGCCGAGATTATTACAGAAATCAAACGTGAGCAAGACAACAGCGATGACTATAATGATAAATATGGTTTTCTGAGTGATGCAGATGTCAATGTGTTGAGAAACCTGGTTCAGCAATCATATTCCAATCCTTATCTTTCGCTGGATGAAAGACGTGAAAGCTTAAACTTAGAGTTGGCGGATATTCCAAAGAAGCAGGAACAACTGGAAGAATACAAACGTGCCTTGACAGGAAACGATTATAGCATTATCGAACTCTATGAGACTAATGATAGAAAAATAGAGGAATTGAAGGCAAAAATCGTGGAACAGAAGAATGCTATCAAAGAAATGGAGAGAAAAATCTCTACTTATGATTATGATATGCCGCAAGTTCCAGATCCTCAATATGATATGCTATGCAAACTTCCTGGCTTCTTCAAGTCGCTTTCCTGTAAGTTACTTAAGGCAAAGAAGGCAAGTATTGAGCGCATGATGAAAGAACAGCTGAACATCAACTTGGTGATTTACGCTGGTTATATCGGTAGGGTCGAGCTTTCGGCAGATGATTCGGATGAAATCTCGTTCAAGATATTTCATAAGAATGGTAATGAGATTTATTTGAGTCAGCTGAACGCCGGTGCCAAGCAGACTGTGATGCAGGTGTTGCTGAAAGTTTTGTATGAATTGGGTGATTACGACCCTCCTGTAATGATAGATACTGTAATGGGTGTTCTTGACAAGGAGAGTCGTGAAGTTATTATCAACCGTTATTTCCCGGATTTGGCTCATCAAACCATCCTGTTAAGTACTGATACGGAAATAACAACAGAGACTGATTTCAAGAAGATAGTGGCTTATGTGGCAAGAACTTATACTTTGCATAGAGACCAGGAAAGGCAGTGTACTACTGTCAGCGATGATTACTTTGGATTACAAATTTACGATTTCTAGAAGAAATGAATGTACAAGATATAAAACTTGAGGGAATGAGAATTCTGGAAGGAACTCATGATTTGCTTGAAGAAGTGAAATATGCTATCGAGCAGAAACTGAATCTTTCGGATTACTCAGATATGGTTCGCCCTGTAGTATTGAACTTTACTACGGTTATGCGAATCTGCCTCCTTGTAGGATTGAGTGATAAGACACCAAGGAGCAAGGCAAAGGTAGAGGAATTGCAAACCTCTGCAGGTATGCAGCCATTGGGTGGTTCTTTCTTCACCAAGTCAAATATAAAGGAGGTCTTCGTGGCTCTTATCAAGATGCGTTATAGTGATATTGATGCCGACTGGCAGAATTCTACTTTTCTGAGCAAGGTGCTTTTTAGCGAAATGATGAGGGGTAAGAGTATCTTGATGGAAGAAGGAGGTATTGATGAATGGCTGCACTTCTCTCCGTTGAGAGGTGGAAAGTCGTTGATGGATATTCCTGAGTTGAATCTTTATATCGGTCAGTATGAGGATGGAATGGATGCGGCTTTAGACATCAACAGTACTGCTATTTCAAATACACAGATATTGATAGCAGGAACTACTGGTTCGGGTAAGTCAAACTTATTAGCTGTTCTTATCAACCAAATCAGAATGGCATCGGCTGATACCTACTATCCTGTCAACTTTCTCTTGTTCGATTACAAGGGGGAGTTCTCTGATCCAGCCCATGCCGATTGGCTGTCGAAGTTTGAGACCGATTCCTCTGCCATCTTGAATCCGATGGAGAAACCTTTGCCGTTTACTCCGTTCAAGGACTTTACTGGCAGACCTGTCAATGAAATCCACCTGTATTCCACGACCTTGGCAAATGCCATCTGTGCCATATCTTCTGCTAAGATAGGTGCTTTGATGGACAACAGATTAAGCGAGGCTATCATCAATGCCTACAAGGCGAAGAACCAGAAACCAATCACCTTTCAGGAAGTTTTTGACCATTACACGATGTTGATGCCTGAGAAGAAACAGGGTGACATGGATAGTGTAAAATCAGTCTTGAACCAGTTGATACTTAACAATATTTTTGCAGAGGAAGACAAGGTGGATTTGGTGAAAGGTTGCTATATTATCAACTTAGGAAAGTTTGACAAGGAAGGTATTATGGCAAAGGCTATCGTATATTTCGTGACATCGAAGTTGAACAATATTTATGAGCAACTGCCTCCACAGGCAAAGAATGAGGACAGGGTGGAGCTGCGCCATTTCACCATCATCGATGAGGCTCACTATATGCTTGGTTTTGAGAACAAGCCTTTGCAGAACTTGATAGCTGTGGGTAGAAACAAGGGCATGAGCATCATCCTTGCCACACAGAATATGGATTCGTTTAAGAAAGCTTCTTTTGATTTCTATGCCAATGCCCAATATCCACTCATTATGAAGCAACAGCAACAGAATGATGGTGTGTTGAAGGATCTTTTTGGTGTGAGTGGCATGGCTCTGCAGGAACTGAAGCAAGCTATTGCTGGCTTGCAGAAGGGGGAACTGATAACCAAGGATGCCCAAGCTATGGCTCTTGGCATCGGCAAACATTGGAAGAAAATTAAGGTTACTCATCTTATTTGATAATGAATAAAGATATAGACTATTATCTGTCTGCATTTGAAAAGATGAAAAGGGCGATTATGCGGGGTGTGAAAGCTCCGCATAAGCCCATTTTGCTCTTGGCTATTTTAAATCTTTGCCAGCGAGGTATTATAAAAGACAATCATATCGTTCTTTCAAGTGAGTTGGTTGAGGAGTTTAAAAGGTTATGGAGATTGTATATTGGTGAACAGAATACAGGTGATAGTATTTTTGTTGCAGAGGGATTGACCATGGATATTCCTCATAGTTATCCTTTTAAATGTAGCATAGAGAATCCCTATTATCATTTGCAGCATGAACGCTTTTGGCGATTGGTAAAAAATGAGAAAGGCAAAGAAAGGAAGTCTTATTCTAGCTTAAAGTCTTTGCGTGACAGTTTTGCTTATGCAGAAATAGACCAGGATTTATTTGATTTGATGGTTGATAGAGAGTCTGCTGTAATACTGGAGTGTAAGCTTCGGGAACTCGTATAAACCAATCCCGAAGTATTTATGGATGGTTGTCGGTGGCAAAAAATGTTATATAAAGCTTTTGCCCTTTTAGGGCACATTCCTGACTGCGAGTGTACCCAGGGTGCTGCTCTGGGCTAAGAGCTTTTGGGTCTTCTGTCCGTTCTTTAACCACCTGCAATGTTCTGTTAATAATTTATGTTCGATCTTTCAAGTATTGTGCGCATAGCACTATAGCGAGGATCTTTTTTGATGTCTCGCTTGGGACTAATATCATATTTGCGCTCTGTTTCGTCTGCCATTTCTTTGAAACGACGAGCCTCTTCACCATAGAGTGTTGGTATTGCTTTTATTGGTTGAGCCATAATCCTTCCTATTTTAGTTCTTCTATAAATTCATCAAAATCAGTAGCCTTGCCTGTCCTTTCGTACTCCGCTTCAATGGCTTCAATCCTATCCGCGGCTTCTTCTTCATTAGTCGGATGCCAGCCAACCGGAATCGGCTGCTCTTCTGGCAATGTATATCTTTTCTTTTTCATGGGCTCTTTCCTTTATAGTTTTCTTTTGAATTGTCTAATCAGATATCTAGGACTTCTTCTCATATCCCATAAATCTACGAAAATGACGAGGTCGTTGGCTTCGTCGTAGCGATAGATAATCTTCCAATTCTCCTTGATAATCGCACTATGGTAAGGGCGGTGGAATCGCTTAAGCAATGGCTCTCTGGGTGAAGAAAGAGGATGCTTGCTAAGTCTGTTTATTATTGCTTGCAAGCTTTCGTCAAATCTTTGAACGCAAAGTCGACCAAAGTTTTGATAACTATAGTCGGTCGTTTCTTCATAGATTTGAAGAAAGCTATTGCGTAGTGTTACTTTAGCCATGTTCGTTCTTCGTTTAGTTTATTGAAAAACTCTTCTACACTATAGCTAATGCCTGTCCTTTCATACTCTTCCTCAATAGCTTCAATCCTAGCCACGGCTTCTTCTTCATTTGCCGGATGCCAGCCAACTGGAATCTTATTCCAGTCAATATTTTCTTCTGCACATTCGTCCTCCGGAAGTGCCATGGCGGCATTTCCGTGATAGGCTGGTGCTGACTCTGCTACGAAAGCTGCATCTTTCTGCTCTTCTGGCAATGTATATCTTTTCTCTTTCATAAGCTTGCGTATTTTATCTACTGCAAATTTACGATTATTATTTGAATGGTGCAAGGGAAATGGGAGAAAACTTTGAAAAACAATACATTTTTAAGCTTTTGCTCTAATAGGGCGCATTGCTGACTGCGAGTGTACCCAGGGTGCTGCCCAGGATAGGAGCTTTTGGGCTTTCAGTCCGTTTCAACCCTACAGTTAGAGTTCTTTCCTTTATAGTTTTCTTTAGAATTGTCTAATCAGATATCTGGGGCTTCTTCTCATATCCCATAAATCTACGAAAATGATGAGGTAGTTTTCCTTGTTTTTACGCCGATATTCTCCATCATATTGATTTTTTTGCTTTCAGATTTGCATTTTTCAAAAATTAATCGTACTTTTGCCCTCGAAGACGCAATAGTGCGTAGGCAAATAATACAAATATTATGGCGAAATACATCAACCCATTTACCGACTGGGGCTTTAAGCGATTGTTCGGTCAGGAGTTCAGCAAGG
>ERZ791626.272-NODE-272-length-61441-cov-7.647118_pt1 | contig 61441 bp, 63 predicted proteins | sample MGYA00510266_ERZ791626 | MGnify/ENA primary metagenome ERZ791626 (study PRJEB30046, sample SAMN00715208) | human gut metagenome | study: EMG produced TPA metagenomics assembly of the A metagenome-wide association study of gut microbiota in type 2...
CACTGTTGTGACCGTCCGGGTGGGTGCAGACGATGGCGGGATGACCGGGGAAGTTTTCCTTGCAAAACTGCAAGCCAAGGGCTTGCGCCCGCTCCATGGTCAGGCCGTTCTCTACTGCGTCCTTCGGGTCGAAGCTGATGATATAATGGTGGGTCTTCACGTCCTCCCGCCCGCCGTTCTTGCCGTATTTGCGATTGGCGATCAGGCAGGCCATAGCAAACGAGGATTCGCCGCACTCAAGGGTGTCGAGCAGGTACGAATCCCGTAGCTTGGGTCTGCCCTTCTCGTCCAGAATGGGCAGACCAGTGTACTCGTTGTGCTGAAAGGTGAGATAGCTTTCGGCGGCGGCATAGTTAGAGTTTTTCGAGGTCAAATGCTTGATGGTTGCCATACAGTTCACCAACCGTTTCTTCGGCTTTCAGCCGAAAGTTCGTGAGTGCGGACAGTTCCTCCAGAATTTGCGCCCGGAGCTGCTCGGTGTCTTTGCCGCCGGAGTTGAAGTGCCGTGCAAGCTGGTTGAGGTTGCTGCCTACCTTGCTGCACTGGGCAGACAAGGCAGCAAGCGCCGCCAGTGCATCCTCGCCGCCCTGCGCCACCACAACGGTGTGCTTGACATTCACGCCGTACAGGACGCGGCGGACGAGTTCGGACTGGGTGAGATGGAGTTCTTTGCAGGCGTATGCGATCCGCAGTTTTTCTTCTGCGGTCACCCTGACTTTGATGATGTGTGTCTTTCGTTTTCGCGGCGTGTCATTGCGGTTCTTCTTTGCGTGTACGTTCGGACTTTTCATTTCAGTCATATTCGACCTCCTGTGAAAATGATAAATGCCCGCTCCGGGATGGAGAGAGCTATGTAATGCGACACGCCGCTTTTGCGCTGAAACCAGCGCAACGCTGGAGCAGGGTTTGGGGAAGGCACTCCCCAACAAGGATGACTGAGTGAGCAACAGAATTTTCAAGCATTGAAAATTTGTGGCCACAGGTCGATACTTGCTTTCGCCCTTTCCGTGCAACACTGAAAATTTCAGAAGTCGAACCGCAATGCACGTTGAAAATTTTGCAGAGCAAAACGTGTGAAAAGGCAAAGCCCCTGCTCGTGGTCACCGTTCACACCGAACGCAGTTCCTACCCCTGTTTTGCAGCGGCGTTGTCCGGCTCGCCCACAGAAAGTGTGAGGTCATGGCGCAGTATCTCGTTCAGACGGCTTATGTAAGATTCAAGGTACAGTATGAAGAAAGCCGGGCGCAGTGCGGACACTACAACCTGCTTCTTTCAAGCACAAGAATAACACTTTGCGGTTGTGTGGTCAACAACCGAAAACAAATTTTGGAAGATTGAACAACTACATAAGATTTTATTTGTGAAAAAGAAAAATACCGCCCACGCAGCGCAGCGATGATTTTGTCGGGTGAATCGGCGGCAAAATGAATCGGGTGTGTTGCGGGGCGGTAAAAAATCTTCATAGGGAACAAATCCTCGCCGCTCTGTATTTTTCTACAAATTTGGTGGGATTTGCGATAAAGGGTATCACGGAATGCGGCGAGCGTCAAGATGGTTTTGCAAATTTTATTGCGGTAAAGCGGTGATAGTAGGACTTATGAAGCTGATTGAATACTTCTTTTATGGCATTGCGCGGTGTTGCCTTTGGATTCTTTCCGGCAGGGCACTGGAAAATGGGGTGCCCTGCGCAGAACGGGGTGCATTTGTCACCTCGCACTAAAAACAGCTCGCAGGTTTTACTTGACAATTCGCGGAATATGCACTATCATAGCCATGAGATGAATATAATGTTTATAACGATATACCCAATTTGAGGGTGAGGTGTTTCATGGCAATCAATGATAGTGCTGTCGTCCCACTTTACCAGCAGGTAAAGGATGACATTCGTGCCGCGATCGAGAGCGGCAAATACAAAACCAATGAGAAGATCCCCCCGGAGCCGGAGCTGAGTGCGGAGTACTCGGTCAGCCGCATCACGGTGCGCCGTGCCGTGGAAGAACTGTGCGCCGAAGGGTATCTGGTCAAAATGCAGGGGCGGGGCACCTTTGTCAGCAAGCCCCGCATCCATCGCAAGTTTACCAGCGGCAAAGGTGCTGCCAGCTTTACGGAGATCTGCAAAGAAAACGGCATGGTGCCGGGTGCCCGGCTGCTGAACCGTCAGATCGTGCCGGTGCGTAAGGATGAGGAAGCCTTCTTCCATGTAGGCCCGGAAGCCTTGCTCATCTATATCCAGCGTCTGCGCACCGCCGATGGTCAGCCGGTTTTTCTGGAGAACCTGTTCCTGCCCTACGAGCCTTATAAGAACCTGATGAGCGAGAACCTCAATGATGTTTCCATGTTTGACGCCATTGAGCGCATCTCCGGGCTGCGTCCTGCGACGGCCGGCCGTCAGCGTATAGAGGCAGTTCGCGCCACAGCAGAACAGGCACAGCTGCTCAATCTTTCGCTGGGCGAGCCGCTGCTGTATCTGAACGCCTACTTCCATGACCAATATGACCACCCGCTGTGCATCGGGCGGCAGTATTACATTGGAAGCCGGTATATGTTTGAGTTTTAAGCGCAGATCAATTCTCTCAAAAAGAGCGTCTCTTCCCTGCGGAAGAGGCGCTCTTTTTGTCGTTCTACGGAAGGTTATTGGTGAAACTGCAAAAATATGACGGTGCAGCTTTGTGCACGTTACCAAAGCTGAGATTATTTTGACAAAACCTCTTGACGTCTGTGTGAAATGTGGTAATATGTACATGACGATTATGACGTCTATAACGAATAAGACGATACAGACGCCGAAGAGATGAAGAAAACACAAGAAAGGTCGTGGGTGCGTATGAACCGAATCATTCTTGCTTCGCACGGAGGGCTGTCTGCCGGAATGAAGGACACCGTGCAGATGATCCTTGGCGAGCTGCCGAACCTTTATGCCCTTGCTACCCTGCGGGATGAGACCGAGCCTATCACGGTGGCGGCACGCCGGCTGCTGGATGGCTTTGCGGCAGAGGATGCTGTGTACATCGTGACCGATGTGATGGGCGGCAGCGTGAACAACGAGATGCTGACCCTGCTGCCGGAGTATCCGGCGGTGCACCTGATCTGCGGCATGAACGCTTCTCTGGTGCTGACCCTTGCTTCCAACGACGAAGCCCTGACACAGGACGAACTGGCCGAGTGCATTGCAGATGCCAAGGCGCAGATCATTGATTGCAACCTGCTGCTGAAAAACGCAGCCCAAGATGAGGAGGATGACCTATGATCAAATTAGTACGTCTGGACTACCGCCTGCTGCACGGTCAGGTGGTGTTCTCGTGGACCGGCCATGTGGGCGCACAGCGTATCATCGTGGTGGACGATGACGCCGCCAACGACGAGATGAAAAAGTCCGCCCTGCTGCTGAGCAAGCCCGCCGGTGTCCGGGTGAACATCTTCACGGTGGACAAAGCCATCGCCAAGATGCCCAAGGTGGAGCAGCTGGACGAGAAGATCATGATGATCTTCGGCAACACCGCTGCCCTGCTCAAGTTCTGCCAGGCATACCCCAAGATCAAAGAGATCAACTACGGTGCTGTGGCAAATAAGCCCGGCTCCGTGGCCTTTGACCAGTCGGTATTCCTGACCCCGGAGGAGCAGGCCGACACCCAGAAGCTGCTGGATATGGGCATTAAGATCTACAGCCAGCAGACCCCCACCTTTAAGGTAGTACCCATCGATCACATCTGATCGTAAGGAGATAAGAAGGAGGAATTGACCCATGTTTGTTACCGCACTGCTTCTGGGTCTGGTTGGCGTGTTCTGTATTCTGGACTCGCGCATTCTGGGCCGCATGAACTTCGAGCGTCCGCTTATCACCTGCACCATCGTCGGTGCGCTGCTGGGTGATCTGCAGACTGGCCTGACCCTTGGCGCATCCATCGAGCTGATGAGCCTTGGCATCGTGAACATCGGCGCAGCAGCACCCCCGGACATGAACATGGCTGCCATCATCTGCGCAGCTTTTGCCATCCTGACCGATGCTTCTGCCGAGACTGCACTGGCGCTGGCCATCCCCATCGCTGTTCTGGGCCAGATGCTGGGCGTGCTGATGCGCACCATCCTGTCCAACCTGACCCACGTTGCCGACCACGCCATTGCAGAAGGCAAGTTCCGCAAGGCATGGAGCATGCACATCGTCTGGGGCACACTGCTGTACAGCCTGATGTACTTCATCCCCATCTTCCTGTCCGTCTACTTCGGCACGGATCTGGTGCAGAAGATCGTGGCTTTCATCCCCGCATGGCTGACCGATGGCCTGAACCTCGGCAGTAAGTTCCTTACCGCTTACGGTATTGCCCTGCTGCTGTCCACCATGCTCAACCGTGATCTGACCGTTTACTTCCTGCTGGGCTTCTTCTTTGTAGGCTATCTGGGTCTGGATGTCACCGCTGTGGCGATCTTCGCCGCAATTCTGGCTGTGATCCTGACCGGTCTGAAGTATGGCAAGGGCGCACCTGCCGCAGCCGCTGCCGGTGCAGCTGCTGCCAACCCGGACTACGACCCGCTGGAAGATGACGATGATCTTTGATAGGAGGAAGCTGAAATGAGCAACGCAACCAAGACTGCAAAGCGCAGCGACTTCAAGAAATACTTCCAGTTCATGTGGCGCTCCCTGAACATTCAGGCCTCCTGGAACTACGAACGTCAGATGAACATGGGCTTTTTGTACGGCATCGCTCCCACGCTGGACGAGCTGTACCCCAACGAGAACGACCCCGAGCAGCTGGCGCACAAAAAGGAAGCCTACGAGCGCGAGATGGCGTTCTACAACTGCACCCCGCAGACCAGTGCCTTTACGCTGGGTCTGGCTGCCTCCATGGAAGAGCAGTACGCCGCCGACCGTGAGAACTTCAACCCGGAGACCATCAACGCCGTCAAGACCTCGCTGATGGGCCCCCTGTCCGGTGTGGGCGACTCCTTCTTCCAGGGCACTGTCCGCCTGATCGCTTTTGGTCTGGGCATCTCTCTGGCACAGCAGGGCAGCGTTCTGGGCCCCATTCTGGCTATGATCATCTCCATCGTCCCCTCGGTGCTGGTCACATGGTTTGCCGGTAAGCTGGGCTACACCATGGGCAGCAAGTACCTGACCAAGCTCAACGGCGGCATGATGGACAAGCTGATGTACGTCTGTGGCATCGTAGGCCTGATGGTCATTGGTGCCATGGTGGCAAGCATGGTGGGTCTGACCACCCCCATCACCTTCGCAAGCACCGGTCTGGTGCTGCAGGATGTGCTGAACAGCATTCTGCCGAACCTTCTGAACCTTGGCATCGTGATGCTGATGTACACCCTGATCCGCAAAAAGGTCAAGACCGGCTGGCTGCTGGGCATCTGCATCGTGGGCGGTGTTGCCATCAACGCCCTTGGTCTGTTGGTGTAACCGGGTTTCCGGCTTACATAGATATCCGTACGCCTGTAATTTGTGATTCATCAGAACAAAAAGAAAAATAATTTGGAGGATTGCATTATGTATAACATTGATCTGGCAAACGTCAAGTCCATCGTGGCAGACATCGTGGCAAAGCACAACGTGGAGAACGTGGCCTTTGTTGGCTGCGGCGCTTCCAAGGCAGAGCTGTACCCCGCAAAGTACTTCCTGGCAAACTGCAGCAAGAAGCTTCGTGTGGCACACTACACCGCCAACGAGTTCAACTACGATACCCCCGATTGGCTGGGCGACACCACCGTGGTCATCACCGCTTCTCTGGGCGGCAGCACCCCTGAGACCGTCAAGGCCAACAGCGTGGCAAAGGCCGCCGGTGCAACCGTTGTCAGCGTTACCCACGCTGCCGGTTCTGCCCTGACCAAGGAAGCTGACTACACCATCGTCCACGGCTTTGAGGCAAACTACGCCGCCAAGCTGGAAAAGATGGGCTACGTTCTGGCACTGGCTGTGGAGATCTTGCAGCAGGTGGAAGGCTTCGACAAGTACGACAAGATGATCGAGGGCCTGACCAACGTGTTCGAGGCTGCCGAGAACGCTGCCAACTCTGCCCGCAAGTCTGCCAAGGAGTTCGCTGAGAAGTACAAGGACGCTCCCGTCGTTTACGTCATGTCCAGCGGCGCTTCCATGGAGGTCGCTTACTCCACCTCCATCTGCCTGATGATGGAGATGCAGTGGGTCAACTCCGGCTCCTTCCACAGCGGCGAGTTCTTCCACGGCCCCTTCGAGATCGTGGACAAGGACGTGCCCTTCATCCTGCTGATGAACGACGGCAAGACCCGTCCCGTGGATGCCCGCGCACTGACCTTCCTGCACCGCTTCGATGCTCTGACCACCGTGGTGGATGCAAAGGATTACGGTCTGGGCAATGCTGTGGACAGCAGCGTCATCACCTACTTCAACCCGCTGATGCACACCGCTGTCTTCCGTGTCTATGCTGAGGAGCTGTCCTACGTCCGTCAGCATCCGCTGACCCTGCGCCGCTATATGTGGAAGCTGGAGTACTAAGCGGTCATCCGGGATCAATAGACCCATGCTTGGGGGAGGGGCTTGCCCCTCCCCCTTTTTGATGAAGAGGGAAATGAAGAATGATTGAAGCAGTGATTTTTGATATGGATGGGGTGCTGGCGGATACGGAATACTACTACGAGAACCGCCGTAAAAACTTTCTGCTGGAAAACGGCATCCCTATCCCGGAGGGCAACTTCATCGGCTCCAACGAAAAAGCCATCTGGGAAGCGATTGTTCCCAACGACCCTGTGCGCCGTCAGGAGATGCTGATGGCTTACCGGGAGTACCGCAAGGTTCGCCCCACCCCCTACGACAAGCTCACCGACCCGCAGGCAGAGCCGCTGATGAATCTGCTGCGCAGCCGTGGGCTGAAGGTGGCGGTGGCGTCCTCCAGCGCAGCACCGGATATCATGAAGATGCTCACGGAGGGCGGGCTGAAAGCAATGGTGGATTTTGCTTTCAGCGGCGAGGACTGCGCCGCCCATAAGCCTGCACCAGACATCTATCTCAAGGCGCTGAAGGCACTTGGGCTGACGGCAGACAAGGCCATTGCGGTGGAGGATTCTCCCACGGGCATCGCCTCCGCAAAGGCGGCAGGCCTGAAGGTGCTGGCACTGAAGCCCCGCCACGGCGAGCCGCTGGACCAGTCCGCCGCAGACTGCATCATCACCCGGCTGATGGATGTAAAGGAGCATCTGGACTGAGATGGAAGCGATCAAGAACGGTCTGCGCAAAAACCTGACCCCGGCACAGCTGTGGAGCGGCGCACGCTTTTTTCTGCTGCTGAATCTGAGTCTGATCATTTGCGCAGCGGCACTGAACTTTTACTGTGCGCCCAACCACTTTGTATTTGGCGGCACCATTGGCCTTTCCATCGTTCTTGCCACCTGCTTTCCGGCGTTGAGCGTCAGCACCTTTATGTGGATCACCAATGCAGTGTTGGATGTACTGGGCTGCGTCTTTCTGGGCATAAAGACCATGGGTTGGACGCTGTATTCTTCCTTCATGCTCAGCTTTTATTCCAGTATGTTCGAAAAGCTGTTTCCCATGTCCCGGCCTTTAACGGATGACACTCTGCTGGAGCTGTGCTTTGCGGTGGCGCTGCCTGCCCTTGCCAGCGGCATCGTGTTCAACATCGGGGCATCCACCGGCGGCACCGAGATTGTGGCGATGATCTTACACAAGTACATCAAGGTGGAGATCGGCAGGGCTATTCTGCTCAGCGATATCGGCACGGTGCTGTTTGCGGCTTGCATTTACGGCCCGCAGACCGGGATGTACTGCGTGCTGGGGCTCATCGGGCGCAGCACCATCGTGGATACCGCCATCGAGAGCCTGAACCTCCGCAAGGTGTGTACGGTCATCACCTCAAGGCCGGAGCCCATCCGGCGTTTCGTTACGGAAACACTGGGGCGCACAGCGACCCAGCAGGACGCCACCGGCGTGTACACCGGTGAGCCACGCACCATGATCATGGTGGCGCTGACCCGGCGGCAGGCAGGGCTGCTGCGGGATTTCCTGCGCCGGGAGGATCCGGAGGCTTTTTTGACCATCGTTAACTCCAGCGAGATCATCGGCAAAGGGTTCCAGTCGGTCTGAAAATGCAGAATGCCCGCCCACTCTGGCTTTTCCACAGATGGGCGGGCATCATTATATATGGTAAATGGTTATTTACGCTGACTTTCCGGGATTTACGCTGAAAATACGCTGACTTGGCATGGTTTGCGCTGAATTTACGCTGAAATTGCGCTGAGAAATGCGCACCGCGCGATTAGCAGTTTTTCCGCGCGTTTTCTGTGGCTCAATCCTCCAGCCTGCCGTGGTCACAGCCAAGGGCAAGATAATGCTCCATCTCCCCTTTCAGCACCATCTGTGCATACTCCAAGGGCTTGTTCCACAGCAGCCAGTCCAGCTCTGCCCGCTGTGCCGGGATGTTGCCGTATTCGTCCTCCACGGCGATGCAGTCGATGGCAAGAGTGGTGCCATCTTCGAACCGGGTTTCCACCCGGTTGGTGTCCATATTGTAGCGGCAGGAAAGCAGTTTGTTCATGGTGAACCTCATTTCTATATCAAATGGTGTCTGTTCGGATGTCCTAACCCCTGCCATAGAACCGGTGTGTCATGTAAGATTGTTGTTTGGATAAAACTGGAAGATTTTGCACAATAAATACCGTTGAAATCCAGCTTTTGGGGCTGTGCGAAACAGCCTGTTTTGCCGGGCTGATTTTGGCTCTGCACACTTTTGCACATTTTCTGCACATCGCAAGGATGGATAACAGGTGCAAAGGCGTGCAAGCAATGCAAAGGATGCAACAGAATAACAACGGAAAAATAACTGTGATTCGATCAAAACGACGATTTGACGTTGAATGATGAAATGGACAAAATGTGCTATTCGGTTCCTACGAATCAGTAGGCCGGGGGTTCGAGTCCCTTCCATCGCACCAAGTAAAATCCCACGATTGACCGTTGAAAATGCGGTGTAAATCGTGGGATTTCTTGCTTTACATAGGATTCGAAAAAGCTGGAAAGTGCCTCATTTGTGCCTTACTGCCCAAAAAACTGCCTTGCCGTGTGCCTTACAGAGTGCCTTATGCTGGATGCCCGGCGGGGCGAGTGCTTTCGCCTGTTCATCGCCTGTTTGGGGGCAAAGAAAAAGCCTGTCCGGTGTGTAGCCGGGCGGGCTTTCGTGCTGTTTGAGTAAATTTATCAGGCTGTGTGCTGCTGGGCTATCATCTGGGCGGCTTTCATAGCTGCCTGTTGATAACTCATACAAGCCGGGGCAAAAACCGAGATGGTTCTGCCCGATACAAAGCTCAGGCTGCCCAAACTGGGAGATGCGTTGCTACGGGTAACATAATACCTACGGCCATTGATGTTGAACAGATAAACAGGACGATTTGCAAATTTCAGAGTGGTCAACATTTCACAGTACCCCCTTCCAGCAGCTTGGCCACGCTCTTGCCGGCCTTTGCTGCGGCTGCATCCAGTGCGGCCAGCTTCCACAGAAAGCCGGTGTCAACCTTGGCGGTCAGGCTCTCGCCCTTGTGGGTCGCTGCCACGGTGTAGCCCTGCTGGGCGTACTGCTGCCGGATCCAGCTCTGCGGGGTCTGGTTCAGGTGGTCGAGCGTGTTCATCCGGCCACCATCCAGCACGATGCTTTCCCGGTGCAGGGTGCGGGGCTTTGCTTCCCGCTGGTCGATGTACTCCACCTCAAAGGCGTGCAAGCTGATTTTCTTCTCCAACTTCATGGTCATATCCTCCCATCATGCCCGGCGGGCTTCCATCTTCCCGCCGGGGGTCTCTGCTCGTGTTACAGGGCTTCCAGCGGTTGCACCTGCGATGCACCGAAGAACGATGCCCGGTAGGTCTGGCCGTCTCCCTTGCTGCTGTAGATCAGCACCGCCTGAAACAGAGCCTTTGCGCCATGCTCCACCATGTGCCCGGCAGCTTTCCAGCCCGCCTAGGTGTTCACGGGCTCGGTGATCCCGGCGGCCTGCTGGGCTTCCTCGATGCGCTGGGCGTTGACCGGGGCAGCCTTTGCGCTGTTCCATGCCCGGTGCAGGGCTTCGGCAAAGCTGCTCACGCCCTTGCGGTACAGCTTCCATGCCTTGTGCATGATCTCGGAAAGATTGTACTTCATTTTAAGACCTCCGCTTTACTTTGCGGGTCTGCCTTGTTATAATGGGCTTGACCCTGTTGTGGGTTTGGTTCGGTGGTTCGTTGGTAGCGGTCGCCGGGCCATTTTCTTTTATACAGCTTATCAGGAAGTGGGTTACTGTCTTAGCTGGCGTTCTGCTCTTGCGCTCCCGGTACATCCTTCGCCCCTTGCCTTCCGGTCGTGCTTCCCTTGCTGTGTCTTTATTATATATCATTGCACAAGTACATTCAATGCACGGAATGCACAAAGATTTACCATTGCATAAGTACAAATTGTACACTTGCGCAAGTGTATTGAATGCGCTATAATAGAGTAGAAAAGAGGTGTTAGCATGGGAACAGCCAGAACAAAGGCAAACAATAAATGGAACGCAAAGGCATACGATCGTGTGAACCTCGTTCTAAAAAAAGAAACCAGCCCCACGAAAGATGAAGTTCAGGCGGCGGCAGATGCCAAGGGCGAAAGCCTGAACGCCTATATTGTGGAAGCGATTCGGCAGCGGCTTGAATCGGATATGCCCACAGAGGACACCGCCGGGGAATGAACAGGAAGGACGTGAAAAATGATGGATTCTAATCAGGTTGAACAGCTAAAAAACACGTTTGATCAGATTGTACATGTTACCGAAGATGGAATAGAGTTCTGGTATGCGCGAGAACTCCAACGTGCGCTTGGATATACTCGTTGGGAAAACTTTGTGAACGCTATCGAAAAAGCAAAGGTATCCTGTGCAACAAGTGGGCGGGATGTAGATGAATGTTTTCGTGACGTCACGAAAACATCCCCCATGCCGAATGGCGGAACAAAGGATATTGCTGATGTGATGTTGATTCGCTATGCCTGCTATCTGATTGCTCAGAACGGTGATCCTCGAAAACCTGAGATTGCTTTTGCACAGGCATATTTTGCCTTGCAGACACGCAAACAGGAATTGCTAGAACAACGCATTTCCGACTTGAACAGGGTGCAGCAGCGCCAGCAGTTACGCACTTCCGAAAAGCGGCTGTCTCAAAATATTTATGAACGCGGCGTAGATGATCGTGGTTTTGCACGGATTCGCTCAAAAGGCGACAGCGCATTGTTTGGTGGTCGGTCTACCGAGGAAATGAAGGTGCAGTATGGAGTGAAGAGCGGGCCGCTTGCGGATGTTCTCCCGCCTGTTACGCTGGCAGCAAAGAACCTTGCAACGGAAATGACGAATCTTAACGTTGAACAAAAAGACCTTCAAGGGGAAAGCTCTATTACTCGGGAACACGTTCAAAACAATACCAGCGTTCGCAATATGTTGCTGGATCGTGGCATTCGTCCTGAAGAACTTCCACCTGAAGAGGATATTAAAAAGCTGGAGCGCAGGTTGAAGTCGGAAGAAAAGAAACTGGCAAAAGGCAAGGACGCACTTAAATAACCAAAAACCGGAGGACAGAACAGGCAGCCGTCGCCCATCGTTCGGAGATGTGGGAAGTGTTACCCCGCCTGGTTTCAAAAGGCCATTGCAGATATCACCGTTGTGAACTTCCTCGATTGTGCAGCGTAACAGCCCCCGCCGGGGCTGCCAGAGCGATGATAAACCCACGGCAAGGATTTTGCCAACGAGCAACAAGAAAAACCCTCAGACGCGCGCTGTCGCGGTCTGGGGGCTTTGTCATGCGGCGATTTTGTTGAGGTCAACAGAATCGTGTGGCTGAAGTGCTGCGCCCGGCGGGTGCTGCGCGTTCAAAGGGTTTGGGATGCTGCCCAACAAGTCCTTGCAAGGCAAGGGGCTTTGTACATACAAAGACACTGCTTGCAGCGCCTATGGTGGTACCACGGCGCACTGCTTGCAGTGGCCAGATTTTCACCGCTATTCCACCGCTACGGCGTCAGGCCGCTTCTCAGGATAGCAATCATAGTAGCCGCTCTGTTCCAGCCGGGCGTAATGCGCGGCTTTCATCTCTTCGATGGTGGCGCGATGCTCAGGGGCAAGCTGGGCGGCTTCTTCCAAGAGGGTAATATACTGTTCACTGTTCTGCTCTTCCAGATATTCCACAGTGCGCTCCTGAACGCTGCCGCTGCGCTTCCATGCACCAAAGCCTGTCCCGCGCCATGCCCTCGTTGAAATGATGTCATCGTGCCAACGCTGGAGCTTGGGCAGTTCTCGGAGCTTTCGGATGCAGCAGCGCTCAATTTGGCGGATGGTTTCGCGCTGCACTCCTAGCTCATTGCCGACAGCTTGCAGGCTCTGGCAGTCGTAATAGCGGCGGCGCAGGATATACGCTTGGCGCTCGGTTAGATTCTGGGTCATCGCTTCTTCCAGTGCGGTATGCAGCTCCTCGGTATAGATTTCATCCTCGGATTTCTGGAACGCTTGAGATGCCACCGGGTCTTCGATAATGTCACATCTGGTGCTGCTGCCTTCATCATCGCTGTCCAGATGTACGTCAAGACTTGTGCAGCTGTTCAGAGGATTGGCAGACACCTGTACTTGTCGGCCATCATCGGCGGTGATACGGCGGCTGTGTTCGCCGCAGAGGACGCGGGTTATCTGCGTCTGCACACAATAGCCCAGAAGCGTTGTGAAGGAGCCTTTTCCCGGGTCGTAAGCCTGCGCAGCGGCTTGCACAGCAAAGAATGCTTCTTGGTCAAAATCTTCCAAGGTGATGCCGTGGCGGTCAGCAACAGACTTGTTTTTGTCGTACCACTTCCAGAACATTTGATGCAGAAAGCCTTTGTTGACCTCCCAGAGCTGCCCCAAAGCAAAGTCGTTCCCGGTGGCAGCCAGAGCGGCAAGAGCTGCGTTTGTAGCTTGTTGGTCGGTCTGCTGTGATTTCTGTTCCATTATTCGGCCCTCTTTTTTAGGTGTCGGAATTGACGGAAAATAATAGCAGGCACGATAACACGCTGGCCGTGTATCGCGCCTGCAGGTGGATGCTGGGGTGTAAGTGAAGCCGCGATAAAGCTGTGAAAAGCCCTCTGCAAGGGCACACAGACCTTGGAACAAGGTCTAGTGTGTTATTACACCTCGCCCGGCGGGGTGTTTGGCCTCGGAGTTCACTCGGAGTTCGATACAGGGGGCTGCTCAAGGCCAGCCAAAGGGGTTGAGGCTGTTTTCTTGCTTCTTCTCCTCGTCCTTCAATAGACGGTCGGTAACGTCCTGCCGGGCCTTCAGCAGGGTCTGCGCCGCTTTGAGCTTCGATTCGTTTGGCGTATCTGCAGCCTGCATCACCTTGACGATGGTATCAATGGCGGCTCCGGCTACACTGTTCAGCTTGTCGGCCAACTTGGCGTTGTCAGCAGAGTTCTGTTCAATGAGCTGAAGTAGAGTCTGGCTAGCTTCAGCGGCTTCGTCTTTGGTCTTGGGCATGGTTCTATGATTCACTCCAGTCTACATTTGGTTTCGCCTCTTCCTCGCCTGTTCGGACGAAAAACAGCTCTCTTTTTAGGGCTTCCGAAAAATCCGGATATTTAGTTTTTCTCGTTGTTCGCCCACGGTTCAAAGAGCTTTTTCCTCTCGCGTTTTTCTCGCGTTCAGGGGGCTGTGCTCGGGCGTTTGTCGAGCGTTCAGAGGGTCAGGCAAATTTGTGCTGCCTTCATAGCCGCCTGCCGGTAACTCATGTTTACCGGGGCAAGCACGGCTGTGGTTCCATCGGCAGACGTAAGCGCAACGGCTCCCGTCTGAGGGGCAGAGCTACGGGTAACGAAGTACCTATGGCCAGCGATATTGAACAGGTGGACGGGGCGATTTTCAAATTTCATGTGAGTCAGCATGATAAACTCCTTTTCCATGCCCTCTATAGGCACACGCAAATATAAACACCGCTAGAGTACGGCCGGTGGTTCAGTTGTGCATATACGGCAGCAGCATATGGTAGACTACTTGCAAAACGTGCACAGGGATGCTCTGGCCGTGCTGCAAGGCGGTTTCGATACAGGCGATATACTGTGCGCCGGTTGCATCGTAGTGGTACGGTTCCCGGCGGCGCGGACGGTTGGGATTTCGCTTCATGTGATTACCTCCAAAAAGCGTTGATGCTCCTTGTCAAACGTGATGGGGAGTGTCCACAAATCCCCCTCCTTGTTCTTTTCCAGACTGCAATGATAGTGCTTCTCAGGGCGGTTTTGTGTGGTCACATCGTTTGCCAGCAGTAGGATAGCGTCTGCATCCTGCTCAATCTGGCCGGATTCCTTCAGGTCGGCCACTGTGGGCAGGGACTGCGCAGAATTGCGGTTCAGCTGGGCCAGTGCTACCACAAGGATGCCTGTGGTCTGTGCCAACTCATGCAGGGCAATGGAAATTCCCGTGATAGCTTGATAGCGGTCTTTCGCCTTACCGTCTGCCAGCAGTTGCAGATAGTCGATAAAAATAACCTGAGCTTTCATCCTCTGAGCCTGTGCCTTTACCCATCCAACGCCCTTGCCGGATGCAGAACGGATGAACAGCGGCAGCTTGTGAAGCTCTGCAAGATTGTCAAGTTCGGATTGCGGTACGGTCTTGCTCTTCACATCGGCCAGAGAAACCGCGAGACGGTTTGCGATGATGCGGGCTGTCAGGGTGTCTGGGTCGGTTTCCAGTGAGAAGTAGCACACCCGGAACCCCCGCCGGGCCTGCTCACAGGCCATTTGCAGGGACAGGGCGGTTTTACCAGCAGATGGCCTGCCACCGATGATGAACAGATTGCCCGGGGAAAGGTGAAGATGCTTGTCCAGCACAGAAAGGCCAGTGGGAATGTACCGCGGCTTTTCATCCAGTTTGCGCACGTAATTGTCTACCAGCTCCCCGATGGGCTTGAAGTCCTGTTCTTCCCGGTCAAGGGTCAGGGCCTCACCCATTTGGCTGTACAGGTTGGGCAGATCTGCAAAGGTGGTCAAGCTGCTTGCAATCTGCACTGCGATGCCCTGAACCTGAGCAAGTGCCGCCTGTTCCCGGGCGAGCTGCGTCCACTCTTCCACGCGGTCGCGGGTGATAGCAATGCACTCGCTTTCGCACTCTGCGACACACCCAATGATGGCTTCTTTCTGCTCCGGGTATCGGGCACAGATTTCTACGGCGTCCAGTCGGCCCGTTGCATTCCAAGAGCCGGATACAGCAGCAAATACCGGCTGTAGATCGGACGGAAAATGTTCGATTTCTAGGCTGGGGAGAACATAGGGGGCGAACTCTGACTTGAGGAGAAGTGCTCCAAGCAGGACTTTGTGAAGGCTCATGTTGCCATCTTCCTTTCCTGTTCAAGGGGCTGTTCGGGCTTCTTTCGGGCTTCCCGGCGGGCTTCTACATCCCCCAGAGTGCGCACCCCGTCAGCCTGCCAGCTTTTCAAGATGCCGTTGGCGTACTTCCATGATCGGTGACCACTTTCGGCAGCCTCGTCAAAGGCTTCACAGATTACCGCCGAGGGAATAGAATCGCGGTAGCGTTGCAGCTTGTCCAGTGCCGAACGTGGGAAGATGCCTATCACCCGCTCAAAGTACTGCACGATCTCGGCAAGGTCTGAGTCTGCGCGAGATTCGGCGGCTGCGGTGGCAACCCTATCTACTACTGCTCTATTCTCTTCTATTCTATACTGGGTTGTCACTTGGTCGTCAGTTGGTATACCAACGGTTGGCACTTGGTTGCCACAGCTCAAAACATAACGCTTGTTCGCTGTTTCTGACAGCAGAGAAAGCTCGTTTTGGAATGTGGTTGGCTTATGGCGGTCACCGCGGAGATAATTGTTGACTTTCCAGTCCGTTATAACTAGAACCCCGGAATGAAAGACAATAATATATCCTGCTTCCTTGAGAGTGTTCAAATCTTCCTCGCTACATCCGACTGCCCGCATGGTAGAGCGTGGACTTGATACAAACCCATCATCGTCACCTCTCATGCCGAGATGGAAATATAGCGCCTGCGCTGTCAATGGCATTTCAAGGAAAGTGTCTGTTTCAGTAACGTCAACGGAAAACATTCTTTTATTTGCCATTTTTCACCTCGCGACCTGACGGATACCGTTCACAGCTTCATCTTGTCCCGCCGGGCCGGGATCTCCAGCCTCGAAGTATCTGGCTAAGCTGTCCATGTTGACCAGCCAGCGGTGACCCGCATTGACAAAACGCACTTTGCCAGTTCGACAAAGGCGGCGGATATAGGCCGGAGATAAGCCGTAAATTTCGGCTGTGTCCTTCACCGATTTCATAATCGGATAGCGGATTGAATCGCCCATTCTATGCACCTCCTTGGTGTACTCAAAGCATTGCTTTTTGTGATGTGTCAGCAGTAAACCATAAAACGAAAATCTTTGCAATGCCGCCAAATTTCGATTGAAAATTGATGCCATGGAGCATTGGTGGAATAGAATCCCTTGCGCCAAAGTCAATTTAAGTGCATCTGAGGTAATCTAAGTAAATCCAGTGTCGTCTGGTATCATAGATTTCAGGGATTTTTGGAGGGATGCCCACTTGATTTATGGATAAATGCTGCTGATTTTGCACATCAAAAATTATTGATGAAATTGACTCGCCAGAATGATGAAAATCGCTCACTACTCCATCAGGCTTTCCACCGATACGCCCAGAGCCTGAGCAACGCGGCGGGCAGAATTTGCATTGCAGCTCTTACCATTACGCATAGCGGTAATGGTCACACGAGAAACCAGAGCTTTATCTGCAAGGTCTTGGATACGGATATTCTGCCGGGCCATTTCTGCAATCAACTTGACTCGGTCGATTCTCATTGTCACATCATCCTTTCTTTAGCTTCTGCTAACAATATACCATTAGCAAAAAGTAAAGTCAAGACAAAAACATTAACTTTTGCTTCATTTTTGCTAAGAAATGTGCTATACTACTTTTAGAGAGGGGGGACTATTTATGACGATTGGTGAAAGTATTAAAAGAGTCAGAAAAAAAGTAGGGCTGACACAGGCAGAGCTTGCTGATAAGTTAGGAATTTCAGCAGCAGGTATTGCACAGTGGGAAAATAATATAAGAAACCCAAAACTTGAAACTATTAAAAGGATTGCTGCTGCGCTTGAGGTCTCGCAGTTTGAGTTGTTACGTCCAGTTATGGAAAACGATGACGATTTTGTACATTCAGACTGGTTTGGTGAAATGACAGAGGCAGATATTTATGCGGCGATGGTGCCACCAGAAAAAATGCAAAAAAATGATGCTACAAAAGAAAAATCAAAAGATAAAACAGTGGTCGCATACGATACAACACTGCTGGATTTCTTCCATAAATTGCAAGACAGTGATAAAGAAAAAGTGATTTCATACTGTCAATGGTTGACAGCTCCTTCAACACAGCTGCCGCCTGTACTGGAAGAAACCGAGGGCGACCCATTCGCAGATCCTAAATGACTGCTTAAAGCTGAGAGAAGATGGTGACAGATGGCGAAAATCATAAAGCGCACAAAGAAGGGCGGCACCTGCTCCTACTGCATCCGGGTCTCCAACGGCTATGATCGGCAGGGCCGTCAGGTGCTGGTAAACCGCACTTTTACTCCCCCGCCGGGGTTGACCGGGAAGAAGCTGGAAAAGGAACTGCAACGTCAGGCAGATGCCTTTGAACAAGAAGTGCACAGTGGCATTTCGCTGGATGCGTCCATGAAGCTTGACGACCTGATAGAGCGCTGGTTCACCGAGTACGCAGACCGCCAGCTGAAGCCCAAGACGGCCACCGAATACAGAAAGCTGGTGCCGCGAGTGTCGGCGGCTCTGGGTCACATGAAGGTCAACCAGATACGTCCGGCGCACCTCATGGCGTTCTATACGAACCTGTCCGAGGATGGAGTGCGTCAAGATTCCACCTATACGGCAACAGCTGCGCTGCTGAAGCTGCTGCCGAAAGGCCAGCGGGCAAGGATCCGGGAAACCGCCGGGGTGGGCGAGGAAACCATGCGGGGGCTGTGTAGCGGCAAGCCGGTTAGCCATAAGACCGCCGAGAAGGTGGCCGATGCCGCCGGGTTGTCCCTGTCCAAAGCCTTTACCGAGAAGGTCAGGGCGGGCGGTAAACTGGGCGGCAATACGCAGCTGCACTATCACCGCTTCCTGTCCAGCGTGTTTGAAAAGGCGGTTAAATGGCAGCTGATTGATGAAAATCCCTGTCGGCGCACAGAAGCCCCCAAAGCGGCAGAAATCGAAGTGGAAGCATTGCAGGAAGAGGACGTTGCAAAGCTGCTGGAAGCCCTGCAGGACGCGCCAGCGCAGTACAGCGTTATCACACAGCTGGCCTTGCTCACAGGTGCCCGCCGGGGCGAGATATGCGCTCTGCGCTGGTCAGACATTGACCTTGACGCGGGTGTGATCTCCATCAACAGGACGGTGCAGAACATCGCCGGGCGCGGCACGGTGTTCACGGCACCCAAAACAAAACGCTCCCGGCGGTGCATCAAGATAGGCCCGGAATGTGTGCAGCTGCTGCGGGAGTACCGCCAGCACCAGAAGGCCGAACGGTTCAAGGTCGGCTCCGAGTGGGTGCGCCGGGTGGAGATCGAGAACGGCAAGACGGTGGACAATGACCTGCTGTTCACCCGCTGGAACGGTCAGCCGTTCGACCCCAACGCGGTTACAAGTTGGTTTCCGGGCTTTCTGGCCGCCCATGATCTCCCGGCGGTTCACTTCCACAGCCTGCGCCACACCAACGCCAGCTTGCTGATAGCGGCTCATGTGCCGGTTACAACGGTTTCGGGCAGACTGGGCCACGCAAAGACCAGCACCACCACGGACATTTACGCCGGGTTCATCCGTTCCAGCGATGCGGCGGCAGCGGACACGCTGACGGATGTTTTTAGTCGTATCAAGGAAAAGACCCACGCATAACGAAAGACGGCTCACAGGGGCGTTTCTGCCGCCCTCGTGAGCCGTCAACTTTTTTGCCTTCTTCACGGTGTCCGTTTTATGGGATTATATGCCCTTTGGAAAGTGCCTTATTTTTGCCTTATTGAATCGAAAAGAAGTGAAACGACCATGCACGAACAAACACAAAAATGACGATGAATCTATATAAACTGCAATGACCAAAAACGCCGAAACTCATATAAAGGCCCTCTACGAATCAGTAGGCCGGGGGTTCGAGTCCTTTCCATCGCACCAAATAATGAAAATCCGAACCTTTTCTCAATAGGAGAAGGGTTCGGATTTTTTGTTTCTTCGGAAAGCAAAATGCCGCGGTTGCGCAGCAATGAAAGCCCCAGTGGGGCTTTTAAGCGGCAGAGCGGTCTTGCGCCAGCAAGATGGAGGGGCCTCCGCCCCGACAAGTGACCATAAAAGAAAAATATCGCCCACGCAGCGCAGCGATGATTTTGTCGGGTGAAGTAAGCGGCAAAATGAATCGGGTGTGTTGCGGGACGGTAAGTTCTTTCGTGGACTTTTCCTCACGGAAGTGGTGGGTCTCACGGTGATAACCAACCACTTTCTGTGCCTGTGTTCAAAATGAACACGACCACATTTTGTGGATGGCTTCAAACCAATCCACAAAGACGGTGGGATTTACAAGAAAAATACCACTGTATGTGAAATTCGTCAAGAGGGTTTTGGAAAACCCCTATTCTCACACTCATCCACCCTATCATGTGGGGAACCACGGGCATGATCTTGTGATCATGAGTTCTCCCAAAATGCTGACCCCAAATGAATACGATGTGTTTTTCAGCTTTCTGGAAAACACGGTGATGAAAAACGCATACTGACAGTAAAACCGCTCCGAGCGTTCTGCCCGGAGCGGTTTTGCGTCAGCAGTATTTATGCAGAATGGTCATAGACGGAGGGAGAAGTCATGCGTCCTTGCACAGCTTGGTCAATTCTTCGATGGCGGCATCCTCGTCCGGGCCATCGGCGGCGATGGTCACGGTCTCGCCGCACTTCACGGCCAGACCCATTACGGCAAAGATCTTCTTCATGTCGGCGACTTTGCCGTTCTTAGTCATAGTGACTTTGCTCTCAAAGCCTTTGGCAGCTTTGCTCAGGATACCGGCGGGACGGGCGTGCAGACCTTCTTTGTCCTGAATGGTGATATCGATGCTCTTCATAAAAATCTCTCCTTTTTGGAATCGTTATTGTAAGTGCTCCAGCACATAGTTCATATCGGAAGTGGTCTTGAGCTGTTCCAGCGCATCCTCGTCTTCAAGGATCTCGCAGACATTGCCCAGCAGGTCGAGATGGTCGTTGCCGACACCGGCAATGCCGAACACGAGGTAGGCTTTTTCATCGCCGAAGTCCACGCCCTGCGGATATTGCAGCAGGACAACGCCGGACTTTTTAACGGTGCCCTTCTTCTGGCTGGTGCCGTGGGGAATGGCTACGCCCATGCCCATGTAGGTGCTCACCAGCTTTTCGCGCTCCACCATGGCATCGGCGTAACTGTCATCCACATAGCCCCGCTTTGCCAGCAGCGCACCGGCGGCACGGATGGCCTCCTCCTTGGTGACGGAGGGCAGACCCAGCTGGATGTCCTCCGCCTGGATCTTCATCACGGAATCGTTGGCTTTGGAAGCCTCGGTCACGGCAGCCGCCAGAGGGGCTACGGCTGCATTGCGCAGGTCGGATACGATCTCCTCATTGGCGGCAGCTTCGGCCTTGGCATCCAGTGCCGGGGTAGTGGAGGTCAGTGCGTTGTACAATGCGTCCAGATGCGGATCTGCAAGGAAGTTATCCAATGTAACAAGCTGTGCCTGCGGGGCGCACTTGGCGGCACGGTCAGCCAGAACGCGCTGGCAGACCACCACGTCCGCGTCGGCGGGGATGGTATCCACGCTGGAGTTGGTCACGGTCAAGTCGGGGCGCTCCGCCTTAATGCGGTTGTGGAACTTGGTAGCACCCATGGCGCTGGAACCCATACCGGCATCGCAGGCAAAGACGATCTTGCGGATCTGGCCGACATTCACGGCAGTAGGCTCGGGGATCTCGCCCTTGGCCTGTGCCTTCATCTCCTTCATTTCGTTCTGGGCGTCGGTCAGGCTCTTGGTGTGACCGGAGGTCGCTTTCAGAATGACCGAGGACAGAACAAAGGAAACAGCACCGGCGATGACAACGCCCAGCAGAACGGTGAGAATGGAATCCCGGGGAGCCATTGCCATGTAGGCGATGATGGAACCGGGAGAAGCAGGACCGGACAGACCTGCACCGGTCATAGAGTAGAACAGGATGGCGCAGAAGTTACCCACGATGGGGGCGATGATGATCACGGGGTTCATCAGGATGTAGGGGAAGTAGATCTCGTGGATGCCGCCCAGCAGGTGGATGATGACAGCACCGGGAGCGGACTGGCGGGTGGTGTCGTCCTTGCAGAAGAAGCAGTAGGCCAGCAGGACACCAAGACCGGGACCGGGGTTGGCTTCCAGCATATACATGATGGAGCGGCCGGTCTCAGCAGCCTGACTTGCACCGATGGGGCTGAAGATGCCGTGGTTGATGGCGTTGTTCAGGAACAATACCTTGGCAGGCTCAATAAAGATGGACACCAGCGGCAGCAGGCTGTGCGCTACAAGGAAGTCCACACCGGCGGTCAGCACGGTGAGGATGGCGGTCATGAACGGGCCGATGACGTAGTAGCCGAGGATGGCCAGCAGCATACCCAGAATGCCGACGGAGAAGTTGTTGACCAGCATCTCGAAACCGGCGGGGATATGGCCTTCTACCTTCTTATCGAATTGCTTGATGACCCAGCCGGCCAGAGGACCCATGACCATAGCACCCATCAGCATGGTGTAGTCCGAGCCGCAGATGCAGCCCACCACGGCGATGGCGGCGATGACACGGCCGCGGTCGCCTGCAATCATCTTGCCGCCCTGCCCTGCAATGAGGATGGGCAGCAGGTAGGTCAGCATCGGGGAGACCATGCTGGCCAGCTTTTCGTTGGGGAACCAGCCCGCTTCAATGAACAGAGCGGTGAGGAAGCCCCACGCGATGAATGCGCCGATATTCGGCATGACCATGCCGCTGAGGAACTTGCCAAAGCGGGAAACAGCGTTTTTCATTTGTAGCTCTCCTTTTTCACTTGAAAGGCAGGCGGTGCAGCTCCTGTGGCATGGGAGCTGCGGCCTGCGGACGGTTGTTCGGAGGAGCTTTCGTTTCGTTCTGGCACTATTCTAGCCGATACTGCGCCGGATTTCAATGGTGACAAGCGGTGGGGTTGTCACCGGAGGATGGTGACACCAGTGGACTGATACGGCAACATTTCCAATGGATGCACGGGTGATTTGTGCATATTTGCTGATGCGCCGGGATACAAGACGGGAACAAGGAAGCTTTTGTCACCGGGCAATGGTGACAAAAAACACACAACTTCTTTTCTGCGTTGGGGGCTGGCAGACGGGGTGGCACTATGCTACAATAGAAGCAATGGGTAACTTTTGGGAAAAGGAGAGAAGCAACATGGGTGCGGTGTATCGTGAGGAACTGTCGGCAAATGCACGGAAGCTGATCGAGCAGCTGCTCAGCCTTCCGCAGGGCTGGGTGACGGCGGCGGCGCTGGCTGAAAGCATCGGGGTCAGCCGCCGCACCGTGCTGCGGGAGCTGCCCGCTGTGGAGCAGTGGATGCAGGCTGCCGGGGCGCATTTTGTGCGGAATCCCGGCAAGGGTCTGCTGCTGGATGAAGCGCCGGAGCGGCGAGACGCACTGCGCACCCAGCTGAACAGCGGCGACAGGAAAGAACTTTCCCGCGCAGAGCGGCGGCAGCAGCTTTTGACAAGGCTGCTCAGCGAGCAGGAGCCCTGCAAAACAGCGGTGCTGGCACGGGCGCTTGGCGTTTCGGAAAGCACGCTGTCTGCGGACTTGGATGAACTTGAGACCAAGCTACACCCCTACCGGGTGGAGATGTTCCGCCGCCCCGGCGTGGGGGTCTGGCTGCAGGGGGATGCTTCTTCCTACCGGAGGGTGGTGTCTGCCCTGCTGCGCAGCAGTATGCCGGAAAAGGAACTGGCAGAGGTGCTCTGCGGACGGATGCCGGAAAACGAGATCTTCTCGACCCTGCTGGATACAAAAACGGCCGAAAAGGTCTGGGCGGCTTTGCAGCAGTTTGAACAGGAAGAGCAGCTCCATCTGCCGGATGCAGGTTTTCTGGCGCTGGCTATCCATTGTACCCTGACCATTCAGCAGCTGCGGCAGGGCGGCGACAAGGGCAGTGCCCCCAGAGGGCTGCGCCCGGCGGGCAATCATGCTGCCCGGCTGGTGGCGGCGCTGAACCGCGCCTTCGGGCTGACCCTGCCGCCCGAGGAGGCGCAGTATCTGGAACTGTATCTCGCTGCTTATCTGGGCGCAGAGGACCCTTGGGGTAGCGCACAGGAGATGGAGTTGCGGAATCTGGAAGCCGCCCTTATCCGGGAAATGGAAAAGGCGCTGCACACAGACCTTTCCGGTTACACCTCTCTGCGGGATGACCTGTACTGCCACCTGCGCCCCATGCTGCTGCGGGTGGAGCAGAACATTCGTACCGAAAACCCCCAGCTGGACACCATCCGCACCGCCTACCCCAGCCTGTGGAGAGCCACCCGCACCGCCTGTGATGCGGTGCAGCAGCAATTCGTCCTGCCCGCCATCTCGGACGACGAAGCGGCGTACCTTGCTATGCACTTTGGCGCAGCGCTGGAACAGAATGCCATGTTCCGGCTGCGGCTGCGGGTGGTAGTGGCCTGTCCGCTGGGCATGGGCTCCAGCCGCTTTCTGGCTTCCCGGCTGGGAAATGAGTTTCCCTCTTTGCAGGTGGAGGGGTGCTGCTCGGTGCGGGAGCTGAACACTGCCGACCTGCGCCGGAGAAAAATCGACTTCATTATCTCCACCGTGCCGCTGGAACTGGATTACCCGGCGGTGTGCATCAGCCCTTCCCTGCTGGAACCGGACCGTGCCGTGCTGAAGGACGCTATCACGCGGTACAGCCAGAACCGCGCAGAACCGGAACCGGCGGTGCAGCCTGTGCAGGATGCACCGCACGCAGGCTCTAAGCTGCAGTATTATGCACGCTTGACCCGGTCCATGACCGGGCTGCTGGAACATCTGACCATCCAGCCCGTCAAGGCTCCCGGCAGCCGCGCTGCCCTCATCCATGCAGCGGCGCAGCTGTTCTGCCCGCAGGAAGCGGACGCCCGGTTGGTGGAGCAGCAGCTTCGCCGCCGTGAAACGCTGGGCGATACCTACATCAAACCCCTGTATGCCCTGCTGCTCCATTGCAGGACAAGTGCGGTAAAGGACTGCCGCTTGGGCTATCTGCAGGCACAGCCGCCGGTCTATGAGCCGGGGCGCATCGTGCTGGGGGCACTGGTGCTGCTGGCTCCGGACGACGGGAACGGCGTCCCGGTGGAGGTCATGCAGAATGTCAGCGGGCAGCTGGTCGAAACGCCCCGGCTGATGGAGGCACTGCGCACCGGCCAGCAGCAGGAAGCTGCAGACCTGTTGGAACAGGGCTTTGATCGCACCTTTTTTGCAGACTGCAAACCGCCGCATACAAAATGAACTGAAAACGCACTCCCGGCTTTTGCCTTTTGGGCAGAGCCGGGAGCTTTTTTGTTATTATAACAAGATACCTATTAGAGAACTTTTGAACTAAAAATCATGTATCCCAGAAAGTTGGCGAAAAGCACCAAAAACACTCGGTATAATTTGTTGAAACAACAGCTTGACATGGGCGAAAACTGTTGGTATTATAATGCCAGAGCTTTCGTTTCAACAGTTTCGAATTTCGTAACAACAATCGTGAAGGAGGCTGTTGTTCCCATGATCTACACCGTAACATTGAATCCGGCGCTGGACAAGACCGTTGAGATCCCGAACCTTGCGCTGGACACCGTAAACCGGATCACTAAGATGCGTACCGATCCCGGTGGCAAGGGCATCAACGTCAGCAAGGTGATCGCAAAGCTGGGTGGGACCAGCAAGGCTATCGGCATTCTGGCCGGTAACAGCGGCAAAGCCATTCAAGACGCACTGGACAGTGAAGGGCTTGCCCACAACTTCCGTTTCGTGCCCGGCGAGACCCGCACGAACCTGAAGGTCATCGACCCGGAAAACCACACCAACACCGACATCAACGAGCCGGGCATCGAGGTGGATGCCCCGGAGCTGACCGCCCTGCTGTACGACCTGCTGAAGGAACTGAAACGGGGGGATATCGTGGTGCTGGCAGGCAGCCTGCCGAAGGGTGCCCCCAAGGACACCTACTACACATGGGTGGAATCCTGCAAAAAGGCAGGGGCAAAGGTCTTTCTGGATGCAGACGGCGAGCTGCTGGCAGAGGGGCTGAAGGCTGCTCCCTATCTGGTCAAACCCAACAACGACGAGCTTTCCCGCATGATGGGCCGGGAGCTGAAAACGCTGGATGAACTGGCCGATGCCGGTCAGGCGCTCATCCGCAGGGGCATCGAACATGTGGTGGTGTCCATGGGCGGTCGGGGTGCGCTGTATCTCCGCAAGGACAGCGTGATCTACGCTCCGGCACTGAAGGTCAAAGTGGGCAGCACGGTGGGTGCCGGCGACAGCGTGGTCGCCGCTCTCGCCTACGCCGAAGCGGAAGGGCTTAGCGAAGAAAACACCGTTCGTTTGTCCATCGCCACAGGAGCCGCCAATGTGATGTGCAGCGGCACACAGGCCGCAGAGCGCAGCCAGATCGAAGAACTGCTGCCGCTGGTCACCTTCCAGCATCTGTAAAACTTCTTGAAAACACAACGGTAACTGTTATAATAAAAGGAGAGTTTCATTATGAAAGTCAAAGCTGTTCGTCTGCACGCCGCCAACGATCTGCGTCTGGATACTTTTGAACTGCCGGAGATCAAGGACGATGAGATCTTGGTCAAGGTCGTTTCCGATAGCATCTGCATGTCTACTTACAAGTGCGCCATCCTCGGCACTGGTCACAAGCGTGTGCATCCGGATGTAGCCGAGCACCCCGCCATCATGGGTCACGAGTTCGCCGGTGATATCGTCAAGGTGGGCAAGGCGCATCAGGACAAGTTCAAGCCCGGCATGAAGTTCACCCTGCAGCCCGCCCTGAACTACAAGGGCACCATGTGGAGCCCCGGCTACTCCTACGAGTTCTTCGGCGGCGACGCCACCTACTGCATCATCCCTGCCGAGGTCATGGAACTGGGCTGCCTGCTGGAGTACAAGGGCCGTGCTTACTACGAGGCTTCTCTGGCCGAGCCTATGAGCTGCTCCATCGGTGCTTTCAACGCCGCCTACCACACCAAGATGGGGGTATACCATCACGATATGGGCATCAAGAAGGGTGGCAAGCTGGCGATTCTGGCCGGTGCAGGCCCCATGGGTCTGGGTGCTCTGACCTACGCACTGCACCGTGATGTGCGCCCCGGCATGGTGGTGGTCACCGATATCAACGAGGATCGTCTGGCCCGTGCGGAGTCCCTCTTCCCCCCGAAGGAGGTCAAGGAGAAGGACGGCATCGACCTGTACTTCGTCAACACCGCCAACATGGCAGACCCCGCTGCCGAGCTGCGGGAGCTGACCGGCGGTACCGGCTTTGATGATGTGTTCTGCTACGCCCCCATCGCGCCGGTGGTGGAGCTGTCCAGTGCTGTGCTGGGTCGTGACGGCTGCCTGAACTTCTTTGCAGGCCCCACCGACAAGCAGTTCAGCGCCAAGATGAACTTCTACGATGTGCACTACAATTCTACCCATGTCATGGGCACCACCGGCGGTAATACCGCCGACATGATCGAGTCGCTGGAACTGACCGCCGCTAAGCGCATCGATCCGGCTGTGATGGTCACCCACATCGGCGGTTTGAACGCCGCTGCCGAGACCACCCTCAACCTGCCCAAGATCCCCGGCGGCAAAAAGCTGATCTACACCCACCTGACCATGCCCCTCATCGCCCTGACCGATCTGCGTGCCAAGGGCGAACAGGACAACGACCCCCGCTATACCGCACTGGCTGACATCGTGGATGCCCACAACGGCCTGTGGTGCCCGGAAGCAGAGGAATATCTGCTGGCAAACTTCAACCCGGAGGACTAAGCAGAACGTGCCATGGGACAGGACAAACGCAGACAGGAGGAATCCCCCATGGAACAACGCCGCAATCAAATCGTGGAGCTGGTGAACCGCAAAGGCAGCATTAGCTTTGCCCAGCTCAAGGAAGCTTTCCCTTCCGTTTCGGAAATGACCCTGCGCACCGACCTGAAAGCACTGGATGAAGCCCGCCGTGTGGTGCGGGTGCATGGCGGTGTCAAGTCGGTGGAGCAGGTGGTAGGCACAGACGACCTGCTGAGCCGCCGTTCCGCCCGCAATGCCGAAGCAAAGCAGATCATTGCCGAAAAAGCCACTGCTCTGCTGCGCCCCAACACCACCCTGTTTCTGGATTCCGGCAGCACCGCCACAGCAGTGGCCCGGTGCATCCCGGATCAGCCCATGCTCATCTACACCAGCGGCCTGAGCTGCGCCATGGAGCTGGCAAAGCTGGAAAAGCCCCATGTGTCCCTGCCGGGCGGCAGCCTGAACCGGTTCAGCATGAGCGTCTGCGGTGCACAGAGCATCCAGACGATGGAGGGCATCAACTTTGATCTGCTGCTGCTGGGCGTGACCAGTTACAGCCCGGAAACCGGTTTTACCTGCGGCGTGGAGGATGAAGCACGGCTCAAGCAGACCGTGCTCCGTCGCTGTGAGCAGAAAGCCGTGCTGCTGGATTCCTCCAAGATCGGACTGAAAAGTACATTCCACATCTGCGAGCTGTCCGAGGTGGATATCATTATCTCGGACGGAAAGCTGCCCGCAGCGTTTTTACAGGCCTGCCAGAACGCAGGCGTAACGGTACTATAAAAGGAGCGTTATTATGAAGATCATCCGCGCAAAAGATTATCAGGATATGTCCCGCAAAGCGGCCAACATCATCTCCGCACAGGTCATCATGAAACCGAACTGTGTGCTGGGTCTGGCGACCGGCGGCACCCCGGTGGGCACCTACGCCCAGCTGGTGGAGTGGTACAACAAGGGCGACCTCGATTTCTCCGAGGTCACTACTGTCAATCTGGATGAGTACCGCGGCCTGCCCAAGGAGCATCCCCAGAGCTACTGGTATTTCATGAATGAGAACCTGTTCAGCAAGGTGAATATCGACCCGGCCAAGACCAACCTGCCGGACGGCACCAATCTGGACACTGCCGCCGAGTGTGCCCGTTACAACGGTATCATCCACAAGCTGGGCGGCATCGATCTGCAGCTGCTGGGCATCGGCCCCAACGGTCATATCGGCTTCAATGAGCCGGGCGAAGCCTTTGAGCTGGAGACCCACTGCATCGACCTTGCGCCCACTACCATCGAAGCCAACAAGCGCTTCTTTGACGGCAACGAGAACCTTGTCCCCAAACAGGCATACACCATGGGCATCAAGACCATCATGCAGGCACGCAAGGTGCTGGTGGTAGCCAACGGTAAAGCCAAGGCACAGGCCGTCAAGGACGCCGTGACCGGCCCTGTGACCCCTGCCTGCCCCGGCAGCATCCTGCAGCTGCATCCGGACTGCATCCTTGTGGCAGACGAGGAAGCACTGAGCCTGCTGTAAACTCCCAAAGCCAACTTCTTCATTTACCATAACTTTGCTTAAGATCCAACCAAAGCACAGAAAGGGCCGGACTCGTTGCACGGGTTCGGCTCTTTCTGTCAGAAATAAGATTTATTTTGCTATCTTACGCAAAGAGCAACTCCAAAAGAGCCGTCATGGAGATGGTGGGTTCGCCTGCTGCGGGATTTACGCTGAAAATACGCTGAAAAGAGGTCACCCCGATCGGTGGCCTCTTTTTTGCTGCCGCGAACTGTCTGGCTGCGGCAGCGGATAACAGCAATGTCCATTGCGCTTTGTTTTGCCCGGATGCGCACCCGCAGAAAGCTCTCCCTCGTCAAACTGCCCAAAATATGCCCTTAAAAGTTTACTTGACGCAATTTTAAAATCAATATATAATTGGGTTAGAAACCAATTACAGAAAAGGATGATTTCCAATGGCGCGCAGATACGACAGCAAAGAAGCAAAACGGCGGATACTGACCGCCTGTGTCCGGCTTTTTCTGGAAAAAGGCTACACGAACACCAAGGTGGCAGAAATTTTAAAGGAAGCAGATGTTTCCGCCGGGTCGTTCCAGAATATTTTCCGCACCAAGGACGGTGTGCTGACCGAGCTGATCGGCATGATGTTCAGCAGGCAGTTCGGCGCGGTAAGGCCGCTGGCGGCAAACGCCCCCTCGCCGGTGTACCTCTACGCGGTGGAGACGGCTTTGCAGCTGGCGGTGACCGAGCTGAGCGAGAATCTGCGGGATATCTATGTGGAGGCGTACACCTTCCCCGCTACGGCGGAGATCATCCACCGCAGCACCACGGCCGAGCTGCAGGCGGCGTTCAGCGCGTATCTGCCCGGGTGCGCCGAGTGCGATTTCTACGAGATGGAGCTGGGCACGGCTGGCATGATGCGCGGCTACATGGCACGGCGGTGCGACCCCTACTTTACGCTGGAACGCAAAATACGGCGGTTCCTGAGCATGAGCCTGAGTGCGCTGCAGGTCCCCGCGCAGGAGCGCGAGCAGGTCATCGCTTTTGTGGCGGAGATCGATATGCTTGCCGAGGCGCGGAAGGTGGTAGATGCCGTGCTTGCATCGCTGTCCGTGCAGTTTGATCTGAAAGGATAACAAGGTTTGATGACAAGGAGGGAGTAACATGAAAAAATGGCTGATCCGGTGTTTGACGGTGCTGGCAATGGTGTGCCTGATACCGGGGATCGTGTTAAAAGCGGCGGCAGAAACAACCACGGTGCGCTGCAAAAACTGTGGGAGTGTGGAGACACGTGAGATCCTTGGATACAGAAAATATGATTCGAACTCTCATAGGTTTTATGTAGCTGAATGCCAGAACTGCCACAACGATGGCAATGTTACGTATTTAAAGGTACATTCCGGCGGCACCGAAACTCCCACCTGCACCACAGGCAAAACCTGTGAAAAATGCGGCGCGGAATACGGCGTTCTCGGTCACGACTGGGGCGCGTGGACGCCTAACTACGACGGCACGAACACGCACACCCGCAGATGCAAGCGCAGCAACTGCAACGCAGTTGAGACCGCAAGCTGCAGCGGCGGCTATGCGGCCTGCGACAGTCTGGGAATGTGCGAAACTTGCGGAGGGAGTTACTACGGCGGTCACGCATGGGGCAAGTGGTCATCCGCCGGCAACGGCACACACATCCGCAGCTGCATGAACTACTGCTCCGAAGTTGATACTGCAAGCTGTTTCGGTGGCACAGCAACCTGCACCGCCAAAGCGGTCTGTGAGGCGTGTGGTGGGGAATACGGCGAAAAAGACCCAAATAACCATGATCTGGTGCAGCACGCAGCAAAAGCCCCCACTTGTACGGAAATCGGCTGGGACACTTACGACCGCTGCATCCGCTGCGGCTATACCACCCGCAAAGAGCTGCCCGCACTGAACCATGATTTGGTGCGTCACGCAGCGCAAGCCCCCACCTGCACGGAAAAGGGCTGGGACGCCTACGAAACCTGCTCCCGCTCCGGCTGCAACTATACCACCCTCAAAGAGCTGCCCGAGCTGAAACATGATTTTGTGTACTACAAAGCAAAAGACCCCACTTGTACGGAACCCGGCTGTGATGCTTACGAAACCTGCTCTCGTTGTGACTATACCACCTATGTGGAGCTGCCTGCGCTGAATCATGATTATCAGGCTGTTACCGTAGAGCCTACCTGTGAAACAGACGGCTATACTGTTTTTACCTGCTCCCGCTGCAAAGACAGCTACACCGCAGACCCGACCGATAAGCTGGGACACCGGTTCGGTGCATGGTCCCCGAACGGAACCGGCTCTCAGAGCGCCGATTGTCTGCGGCAGGGCTGTGCGCACACCGGCAGCACCGATTGCCGGAAGTTTACTTTCCGCACTGCGGAAGGCAAAACGCTGATCTTCTGCCCCGTGTGCGGGCAGGCAGAAAACGCTGCGCAGCTGGAAATGATCGAAGCCGCAACGGCGTGGGCTAACAGCGGCAGCCTTTCTGCGGAGGATGTGACCGCACGGACGAACGGGGAATACCTGAGTGTGGCCTTTGAAACCGCAGGCAGCCTGACGCAGCCCACCGGTCGGGTAAGGCTCGCGCTGCCCGCCGGATTGCTGGAAGGCAAAACGCTTGTGCGCATTGCCCCGGACGGCACACAGACGGAGATGCCTTTTGAAACAGAGCGCGGAACGATCATCCTTACGCTGGATTTTGCAAACAGCGAGCTGCCCGTAATGCTCTTCCGGCTGGTACCCCAGACCGCCGCCCTCTGAGCGCTTTTACAGCGGCACGAACAATAAAATGCAGAATGCCCGCCCACCGTGGTTTTCCACAGGTGGGCGGGCATTCTTTTGTGCCTTTTGGGGCATCAAAATACCCCCGGAGGATGCAGCGTTTTTTACGCTGTCTACTCGGTGGTCATTTCCATCGTGCTGTCGCTGTTCTGGCCTGTGGTGCAGACCGGCATCAATAACTTCGGCATCTGGATCGCCAACTCTTCCGAGACTTCTCCCATTCTGGCTCCGTTCATCTATGGTACGCTGGAGCGTCTGCTGCTGCCCTTCGGTCTGCATCACATGCTGACCATCCCCATGCAGGACTGGCTGGGGCTGGATAACGCCGCCCGCATCAATAAGCCCTCCACCGTAGGCCAGAACTGGCGCTGGCGGCTGAAAAAGACCCAGCTGACCAAGAAGCTCCAGAAAGAGATCTGCCAGCTGACCACCCGCTACGGCCGGAAGAACTGGGCGTGAGCGTAAGAGAACTCAACACAAAGGGCAGGGCGGCCTGTGGGCTGCCCTGCCCTTTGTTGCGGGGTGCCCCTTGGCAAACCGGACGGGATTGCGTTATAATAGAGCCGTAACAGTTCCACAAAGGTGTGGTAAGGGAGGTGCGGCCATGATCCGGGTGGCGATCGTAGAGGACGACGCGGAGGTACAGGGGGTATTGCAGGAGTATGTCCGGCGGTATACCCGGCAGTACGGGACGGAGTTTGAAGTGACGGTCTTTGCGGACGGGGTGGACATTCTGGAGGATTACCGCGCGGTCTACGATATTATTTTTCTGGATGTGGAGATGAAGCATCTGGACGGCATGACCACGGCAGAGCGCATCCGGCAGATGGATGCAGACGTCATCCTGATCTTCATCACCAATATGGCGCAGTACGCCATCCGGGGCTACTCGGTGGGAGCGCTGGACTATGTGCTGAAGCCGGTGCCCTACTTTGCCTTTTCGCAGCAGCTGCTCAAGGCGGTTGCCCGGCTGGAAAAGCGGGCAAAGCACTACCTGACCGTGCCGGTGGAGGGCGGGCTGCGCCGGCTGGACACCGCAAGCATCTATTATCTGGAAAGCGAGGGTCACCGGGTGCACTTTTACACCGACGAGGGCGATTTTTCCGCCCCCGGCGCCCTCAAGGCCTTTGAGGAAAAGCTGGCAGACTGCCCCTTTGCCCGGTGCAACAGCGGCTACCTTGTCAATCTGGCACAGGTGCGGGAGCTGCGGCAGAGCACCGTGCAGGTGGGCCCCTGCGAGCTGCAGGTCAGCCGCCCCAAGCGCAAGGCTTTTCTTGCCGCCCTGACCGATTACATCGGAGGTGAAGGCTCATGACCGCGCTGCCGGATATCCCCCGGCTGTACACCGCCCTTGCCGAGTGTCTGGCGGTGCTGCTGTTCACCCCGGCGCTTGCGCCCCGCTTTTCCAGAGCGGTCACCGGGGGCATCACCCTGCTGTGGGCGGCGGTGCTGTCGGCCTTTCTGGGGCTGACGGGCAACGTGCCCGGCGGGCTCTGGATCCCCTGCATGGTAACGGCCATCGGGCTTTCCTACTTATATTTATGGGGTGTGTGGAGCATCACCCTGCTGGAAGCCGGGTATCACTGCGCCCGGGCGTTTATTCTGGCAGAGCTTGCCGCCAGCGTGGAGTGGCAGCTGCACTGCGCCCTCTGGCCCGCCCGCGGCCCATGGGAGCCGCTGTCTTTGCTGCTGCTGGCGCTGGTGTATGGGACGCTGTTCGGCATTATGTGCTATCTGCAGCACCGCCGTCCCCAGCCCGCCGGGCACTTACAGATCGGCGGCAGCGCCGCCCTGACGGCGGTCATGTTGGCGCTGACTGCCTTTGCGGTGAGCAATCTGGGCTTTCTGCCCGGCAGCGAGATCAACATGAGCATTTTTTCCATCCGCACACTGGTGGATTTTTCCGGCGTGCTGATCTTATCTGTGCAGCACGAGCAGCTGCAGGAGAACGCTTTGCACAGCGAGCTTGCCGCCATGGACGAGGTGCTGCACCGCCAGTACGAGCAGTACAAGCGCAGCAAGGAGGGCATCAACCTCATCAACCGGCGGTACCATGAACTGAAAGTCCAGCTTGCCCGCATCCGGGAGGAGCAGGACCAGACCAAGCAGAACGCCGCCATTGCTGCCATGGAGCAGAACATCCGCCAGTACGAGGCCGAGAACAAGACCGGCAACCCGGTGCTGGATACCCTGCTCACCGCCAAGACCATGGAATGCCAGCAGGAGAACATTACCATCACCAGTGTAGCGGACGGCAGGATGCTGGGCTTTCTCACGATCCGGGAGCTGTGCACCATCGTGGGCGTGGCGCTGGACAACGCCATTGCCGCCGTGCGCGCCGAACCGGACCCCGAAAAGCGGCTCATCAAGGTGGCGGTGTACAGTCAGGGCGGTTTTGCCATGCTGCGGTTCGAGCATTATACAGAGGCCGCCCCGGCACTGGATGCGGACGGCCTGCCAAAGCAGAGGTCAGATTTGAAAAGCGTCCGCACCACCGTCGGGCAGCACGGCGGCAGCATGACGCTGCACTGGGAAAACAACTGGTGCACCCTGCGCATCCTGTTTCCACTACCCAAAAACGAATGATTTTTTACGGCAGGTATCCCCTGCCGTTTTTTTGTTGTCTGGCAGGGTGCACAAATACAATGTTGCAATATTTGTGTATTAGCACAATAAAAATTGAAAATTTATTGTAACTTTTGCAAATTATGCGTTCAAAACGACAGATTGTGCAAAAGATGATAACGATGCGCAAATATCCGTTATAATGGGTCACAGTTGGGTACGGCCCAAAAAATATAAAAGAATATGGAGGAGACAACACAATGAAGCGCGATCCGAACAACAAAAAGCCCACAAAGTTGCTGACAGCTGTTACAGCACTCTTACTGGCAGTTGGAATAGTGGCAGATGTAGCAATGTTTGGTGTGTTTCCCAGTTCTCTGGACAAGGCATTCCCTGGCCAGAATGGAGACCCGGAATTGCAAAAAACATCTTATGCAAATGGTTTGTCAGTGGCTCAGAAAATCGAGGAGGAAGGCGCGGTCCTTCTGAAAAATGACGGCGCTCTGCCGTTGGCAGGAACAAACCGAAAAATCAATCTTCTGGGCTATGCTTCCGCAAATCCGGTTTATGGCGGTACGGGTTCCGGTGGCAGCAGCTACACTGCAAACCGGACAGATTTTGTAAAAGCCTTTACGGATGCAGGTTTTGAAGTGAATCAAAATCTGGTCAATCTCTACAGACCCAAAAACAACGAAGGCGGAAATACATTCTCTGTTGATTTTTCCATCCCGGAACTGCCTGCAACCGAGGAATTGGCTAAGAACATGGGTGTGGAGTACCAGTATACTGGAGACTGCTCATTTGAAGCAATGAAGGATTTTTCGGATACTGCTGTGGTCGTGTTCTCCCGCAAGGGCGGTGAAGGCAATGACCTGCCCACTTCGATGGCTGAAAATACCTCGTATGCACCGGATCAGAGCAAGCATTATCTGGAACTGAACAGCGCGGAACAGTCTTTGCTGGAACAGGCAGAAGCGACATTTGATAATGTTATCGTTCTGATCAATTCAGGCAATGCTATGGAACTGGGCTTCCTGAATGATGAAGGCGTTGATGCAGCCCTCTGGATCGGTGATCCCGGTGATGTGGGCACGATTGGAATTGTCAACATTCTGACGGGCGCAGTCAACCCCTCTGGCCGTCTGCCGGATATCTACCCTTATGCAGTAGAAACGACCCCTTCTTACTACAACTTTGATACCTTTGAGTATACCAACTCTAATGACTGCTTCAAAAACTTCGAAAGTCATCCTGCCTACCTTGTAGAGTATCAGGAAGGCATTTATGTGGGATATCGTTATTACGAAACCCGTGAAAGCTACGATTACACTACCCGTGAAGGAGAAAATCTGACGGGACTTTCCTACAATGATGTAGTGCAGTTCCCCTTTGGCTATGGCTTGAGCTACACAAGCTTTGACTGGGAACTGGAAAACACGATTCCGACTACCGTTACCGCACAGGATACGCTGGAGTGGAATGTCAAAGTTACCAATACTGGCAATGTGGCTGGCAAAGATGTTGTGGAACTGTATTACAGTGCGCCCTATTACAGTGCAGCTGAAGGCGGCAGCGGCTTGCAGAAGGCTGGCGAAGTACTGGGCGGCTTTGCAAAGACGAAGGAATTGCAGCCGGGCGAAACGGAAACGGTTACGATTTCTATGCCAGTAGAGCAGATGGCTTCTTATGATGCACAGAAGTACTACACTTCTACCGGTTCCTACGTGCTGGAAGCTGGCGAGTATCAGATTTCTCTGCGTACGGATTCTCATACGGTGAAAGATAATCTGACCATGACCTGCAAGGTTGCTGAGAATGAAGTGTTCCAGGACAGTGCATTTGGCAGTGGTGTGGAAAACTGCAAGTATGTCGGCAAGCGCTCTTCGGACGAAGTGGTAGCAACAAATCAGTTTGATGATGCAGCTGGTGATGTGGCTTACCTCAACCGTGACACTTGGCAGATCGTTCCCGGTACCAGCAAGGAAGCAACTGCTGAACAGCTGGAAGCCTTCAACAATGCGCTGTTAGTGGATGATAGCTATGTGGATGCAGATGACACTGCGCCGACCTTTGGTGCAAAGAATGGCCTTACGCTGAAAGACATGGAAGGCCTTGCCTATGATGATGCACAGTGGGATAAGCTGCTGGATCAGCTGACCCTTGATGATATGTACAAACTGCTGGGCGCAGATGGCTGGGGAAGTGCAGCAGTTGATAATATCGGTAAGGGACAGACTTATGAAATGGACGGACCTGCCGCTCTGAGTTATGTGTTCGATGCCTTTATGGGGACCTGCACATATAAGACGGTTACTTATCCGGCAGAAGTTCTGCTGGCGGCTACTTGGAATGTAGACCTGGCTTCTGAATTTGGCGATGCAATTTCGCAGGAAGGAAAGGCGTGGAATATTTCCGGCTGGTATGCACCTGGTGCTAATACCCACCGCAATGCATTTGCTGGCCGTAACTTTGAGTACTATTCTGAGGATGGCTTCCTTTCTGGTTCCATGTCCGCTGCTACGGTTGGTGCGGCAGAGAAAAATGGCATGTACTGCTACATTAAGCATTTTGCACTGAATGAGCGTGAGACCTGGCGTCATTATGGTCTGTGCACCTGGGCCGATGAGCAGGCGATGCGTGAAATTTACTTCGTGCCGTTTGAAAAGGCTGTGAAGGAAGGCGGCAGCACGGCTGTGATGTCTTCCTACAATAATATTGGTACTACTTGGGCCGGTGCAAGTACTGCACTACTGACCAATGTTCTGCGTAATGAATGGGGCTTTATTGGCACTGTGATTACGGATAACAACGAGGAGCATGGCTTTATGGATATTGAAAAAGCTGTCTTGGCAGGTGGTACCAATCTGCTGTTTGGCTGGGGCACTAAGACCTTCGATAACCTGAGCCAGACTGCTACCGGTCAGCTGAAGATGCGCGAAGCTGCACATCAGTATCTGTATACGCTGGCGAATAGCTACGGTGTAGATGTAGATGCGCCTGTGCCTATGTGGCGCACGCCTGCACTGGTAGGCAGTGTGATTGTCTATGTGTTGGTTCTGGCAGGTGTTGTGGTGATTCTTCGCCGCCGCAAGTATAATAAAACGCTGGCTAATACCAATGCAGGTGCGGATGTGAGTAAGGCATAAGTACTGACCCGTAATCAAAACTGTCTTCCTTCTAATCCCGGAACACGGCTGCACGGCAGTTACGGCCCGCAGCCGTGTTCCCTTTTGGAAACAGAATCACGCTTCTTCTCCTTATGCGTGGTCCTGTTTCCAAAGGCAATACCGTTTCTACTGAAAGGAGATTTCCCCGTGAAATATCAGGATATTATTGCAAAACTGAGCCTGGAACAAAAATGCGCCCTGCTGAGCGGCGGCACGGTGTTCACCACCCGGGCGCTGCCGGGCAAGGGCATCCCGGCCATTACCCTGTCGGACGGCCCCAACGGCGTGCGCAAGCAGGCGGGTGCGGCTGACCATCTGGGCCTGAACCCCAGTGTGCCCGCCACCTGCTTCCCCACCTCGGCCACTGTTGCCAACAGCTGGGACCCGGCACTGGGCGAGGCTGTGGGCGCAGCCATGGGCGAAGAAGCAGCGGCACAGGGCGTGTCGGTGCTGCTGGGCCCCGGCCTGAACATCAAGCGCAGCCCCCTGTGCGGCCGCAACTTCGAGTATTTCTCGGAGGACCCCTACCTTGCCGGTAAGATGGCGGCGGCCTACGTCCGCGGCATCCAGAAAAACGGCATCGCCGCCTGCCCCAAGCACTTTGCTGTGAACAGTCAGGAGCTGCGCCGCATGGCCTCGGATTCCATCGTGGACGAGCGCACCCTGCGGGAGATCTACCTGACCGGCTTCGAGATGGTGGTCAAGGAGGCGCAGCCAAAGACCATCATGTCCGCCTATAACCTTGTCAACGGCACCTACGCCAACGAGAACGCCCACCTGCTCATAGATATCCTGCGCAGGGACTGGGGGTTTGACGGCGCAGTGGTCACCGACTGGGGCGGCAGCAACGACCACGCCCTTGGCGTAAAGAACGGCTCTACGCTGGAAATGCCTGCCCCCGGCGGGGATGCCATCCGGGAGCTGATGAAGGCGGTGCAGACCGGCAAGATCACCGAAGCGGACGTGGACGCCCGGCTGGAGGAACTGCTGGAACTGGTGTTCACCACCAAGGCGGCGGTGGACGCCGCACCCGGCAAGTTCGATGCCGACGCCCACCACGCACTGGCACGCCGGGCTGCTGCCCAGAGCATCGTGCTGCTGAAGAACGAAAACAGCCTGCTGCCCCTTGCAAAGGGGGAAAAGGTGGCGGTCATCGGCGACTTTGCCCAGACGCCCCGCTATCAGGGTGCAGGCTCCAGCGCCGTCAACTCCATCAAGGTGGATTCCTTTCTGGACTGCCTTGCCGAAAGCGGCCTGAACAGCGTCGGCTACGCCAAGGGCTTTGACCGGCAGGGCAAGCCCGACGAGGCGCTGAAAGCCGAGGCGGTGCTGCTGGCAAAGAACGCCGATGTGGTGCTGCTGTGCATGGGTCTGGACGAGATCAAGGAGAGCGAGGGCATCGACCGCGCCGACATGAAGCTGGCAGAAAACCAGCTGGAGCTGCTGGCGGCTGTGGCGGCAGCGAACCCCAATGTGGTGGTGCTGCTGAGTGCAGGCTCCTCGCTGGAAAGCGATTGGGTCAAGGACTGCAAGGCGCTGGCCTACGGCTGTCTGGGCGGTCAGGCCGGTGCGGGCGCACTGGTCGAGGTGCTCACCGGCGCGCAGAACCCCTGCGGTAAGCTGGCGGAGACCTGGGCGCGCAGTTACGCCGACACCCCCGCAAAAGCGCATTTCGGCGGCGACGGCCCCACTGTGGAGTACCGCGAGGGTCTGTATGTGGGCTACCGCTACTACGACACCGCCGGTGTGCCCACCGCCTTCCCCTTCGGCTACGGCCTGAGCTATACCAGCTTTGCGTACAGTGACCTGAAAGCAGACGAAAAGGGCGTGACCCTGACTGTCACCAACACCGGCAGCTGTGCAGGTGCCGAGGTGGTGCAGCTGTATGTGGCAAAGCCGGATGCAAAGGTTTTCCGCCCCGTCAAGGAGCTGAAGGGCTTTACCAAGGTGCAGCTGGAAGCCGGAGAGAGCAAGACCGTCACCATCCCGCTGGACGATAAGGCGTTCCGCTACTGGAACGTTGCCACCGACCGCTGGGAGGTGGAGGGCGGCAGCTATCAGCTGCTGGTGGGCGCTTCCAGCGCCGATATCCGCTTGACTGCCGCCGTCACGGTGGCGGGCACCGGCGCACCCGACCCCTACGCGGGCAAAAATTTGGAGCATTACCGCACTGCGCAGGTGCAGAAGGTGCCGGACGCGGAATTTGAGGCGCTGCTGGGCCGTCCCATCCCGGAGAATAAGGTGCACATCGACCGCAACATGACGCTGGGCGAGATGGGGCACGGACGCAGCCCCATCGGCTGGCTGGCGGCTGCCGTGCTGGGCACCCTGCTGCGCCGCAGCATCAAAAAGGGCAAGCCCGACCTGAACATCCTGTTCCAGTACAATATGCCTCTGCGTGCGCTGGCCAAAATGACCAACGGCGCCATCAGCATGGGCATGGTGGACGGTATCGTGATGGAGCTGCAGGGCTTCTGGATCATCGGTCTTGTGCGGGTGATTTTTGAGGCCGTGAAGAACCTCGTGCTGAACAGCCGCATGGAAGAGCGCTTGAAAAACAGCTGAAAGGAAGCAGGCTATGAATTTCTGGAATAACTTCGCGGCAAAGCACCCCGCCGCTGCCAAGTGGGTGCGCGAGGGCGGCCTGTTCGTCATCGTGTCCAACCTCATCACCGTGTTCAAGTACCTGCTGCTGCAATTTCTGCCCAAGGCCTTTGCAAGCCTGCCGGTGGTGGATTTCGGCTGGCCGGGCATCGACATCACCCTGTTCGGCGAGACCTTCAAGTGGAACATCCTCGGCTACGATGCCGCCCACGGCGGCCTGCCCTACTTCTGCGCCTACATGATCGCCATGGTCATCGGCGAGTGCATCAACTTCCCCATCCAGCGCAATTTTGTGTTCCGCAGCAAGGGCAATCTGGCAAAACAGATCGGCTGGTATGTGCTGGCCTTCTGCATCATCACCTGCATCGTCAACTCCATCAACTGCATCTGGGTGGCAGTGGCTGGTCTGCTGGTACCGGACTTCATCTACAACATCGGCACCACCGTCCTCAACGGCGGCATCTCCATGGTGATCTTCTTCTTTGTGAATAAGATCATCTTCCCGGAGGGCGAAAAAGCCGCCAAATAATAAGCTATTCTCCTTCATTTTCTTCTTTTCATCATAAACCAGAAGGGCTGCTCCGTTCTCCGGGGCAGCCCTTTTGGTTTGAAGGAGAGCCCCCCCTCAGTCATCGCTGCGCGATGACTGAGGGGGTGCCTGCCGCAGCCATCTTATTTTTGTTTTTCTGCACAAAATGTTCTGCGGGCAGGGTTTTCCTCTTGACAAGCGGGCAAATGTTTCGTACTATATTTAGTAGTATGGAATCAAAGACGCTGTACGCAGGTTTCAGTGTGACCCTGTACCCGTTTCAGGCAAAGCGTGCCTGTTTGATATAAAATGGAACCGTAAAGAGAAAAGCCGTATGCTTTTGCCCGTGCCGCCGGTTTTGGGTGGTGCGTATGGTTTTGGTGTCACTTTTTGCATTGAAAGCTCTTTCTATATCATTGCCCGTGTCCTGCTGCGCAGCGTCTCCTGCTTTTAATTTTGCATTGAATTGAAACAAAGGAGAGTGAACGCAATGACCGCGATCGGAGTGATCGTGGCCTTGATCGTTGCTGTTGTCGGCGTGGCTGCGGGCTATTTTATTGGTTACAACAACCGTAAAAAGACTGCCGAAGCCCAGATCGGCAGCGCCGAGGCCGAGGCTACCCGGCTGGTGAACGAGGCGATCAAGACCGCTGACCAGAAGCGCAAGGAAGCGGTTCTGGAAGCAAAGGACGAGGCTTTCCGTCTGAAAGCCGAGGTCGATGCCCAGAAGGCAGAGGCCGACAAGGAGATCAAGCAGCGCCGTGCGGAGATCAGCCGTCAGGAGAACCGCATCGACCAGAAGGAGACAGCGCTGGACCGCAAGACCGAGGCGCTGGAAAAGAAGGAAGAAGAGCTGAAAAAGCGCGCTGCCGAGGCCGAGGAGCGTCTGGCAGAGATCGACGCTCTGCGCGCCAAGGAGATGGAGCGTCTGGAAACGCTGGCCGGTTTGAGCCAGGAGGACGCCCGCGAGGTGCTGCTGCATAAGGTGGACGAGGAGCTGACCCACGAAAAGGCCGTGCGCGTTGCCGCCTACGAGACCGACCTGAAGGAAAACTGCGATAACATCGCCCGCAACCTCATCGGACAGGCCGTCAGCCGCTGTGCTGCCGACCATTGCAGCGAGACCACCGTCAGCGTGGTGCCGCTGCCCAGCGATGAGATGAAGGGCCGCATCATCGGCCGCGAGGGCCGCAACATCCGCGCACTGGAGACCGCTACCGGCGTGGATCTGATCATCGACGATACCCCGGAGGCCATTACCCTGTCCTCCTTCGACCAGACCCGCCGCGAGGTGGCCCGCATGACGCTGGAGCGCCTGATCGGTGATGGCCGTATCCACCCCGCCCGCATCGAGGAGACGGTGGAAAAGTGCCGCCACGATCTGGAACTGCAGATGAAGCGCGAGGGCGAGCGTGCAGTGATGGAGCTGGGCATCCACGGCCTGCACCCCGACCTGATCAAGCTGATCGGCCGGCTGAAGTACCGCACCAGCTTTGGCCAGAACGCCCTGACCCACAGCATGGAAGTGGCTTGGGTGGCCGGTCTGCTGGCAGGCGAGATGGGCGTGAACGTTACCATGGCACGCCGCGCCGGTCTGCTGCATGATATCGGCAAGGCACTGGATCACGAAATCGAGGGCAGCCACGTCCAGATCGGCGTGGACATCTGCCGCAAGTACAAGGAGAACACCCAGATCATCCACGCCATTGAGGCACACCACGGCGACGTGGAGCCCAAGACCCCGCTGGCCTTCATCATTCAGGCTGCCGACGCCATCAGCGCCGCCCGCCCGGGTGCCCGCCGCGAGAACGTGGAAAGCTACGTCAAGCGTCTGGAAAATCTGGAGGAGATCTCCTCCAGCTTCGAGGGCGTGGAGCAGGCCTTTGCCGTACAGGCAGGCCGCGAGGTGCGCATTCTGGTCAAGCCCGACGTCATCAGCGATGATCAGGTCATCCTGCTGGCACGCGCTATCGCCAAAAAGATCGAGGATACGCTGGATTACCCCGGCCAGATCAAGGTCAACGTCATCCGCGAGAGCCGCGCTGTGGAGTACGCAAAATAAAGCTTTTTCCGCAGGCTGCCGTGTTTTTTTGCACGGCAGCCTGTTTTTTGCGCCAAAACGATTGCATTTCCCGCTAAAAAAAGGTATCATGGATGCAGAAGAAAGCAAAAAGCAACGACCCCGGAACAGAAAGGAGCATCGTTCTATGAAAAACTGGAAGAAATTACTGGCCTGCCTGCTGGTCGGCTTGATGGCACTGACCGTGTTCACCGCCTGCGATGCCAGCGTAGGCGCACCGATGAGCCCCAAGCGCTCGAACGCCGAAAGTAAAAGCGTAAAGGCGCTGCGCGATAAATTCAAAATGACATACAACGTGGAAATGACTTACAACGAGGACCTGAGCGAAAAAGCTTACTATGTTGCCTACTGGGTCGCCGGCACCTCGCCGTCCTGCTCTGTCAATAAGGAAAAGACGGAGCTTTCCCGGAAGAACAGTGTAGACAACGTTGCAAAAACCTACCTGAACCAGGGTTACTACGCTTCTGCCTTTGACAGCATGGGCATTGGCAAGGGCATCGGCGGCGGTATGGGCGCAGATGACTTTACGCCGGGCTTTGACATCAAGCCGGACCCCAACAGCACTTCGGACATCATCTTTGTTCTGCCGAAGGACGGCACTTACCCCGAAGCTATGACCACAGCCGCAAAGGGCAAGACCAAACTGGGCGTTGCCTATGTGGTAAAGGACGGCGTAAGCTACGCCGTGGTGCTGTTTGGGTGAATTTCATTACAACAAACAAAGCAGCCGCTGCACGAGAAAGTGCAGCGGCTGCTTTGTTTATGCTAGGTTATCAGCCCTTCAGGAAAGCCGGCAGGGGCTTGCCTTCCTTGAGCCACTGGTGATACTCGGCGGTGGCGGCAAATTCCACGTCACCTGCAGAGTTCAGCGCAGTCTCTACCGAGTCCTGCACCACGCCGATGATGAAGCCCACGCCCACCATCTGCATGGCGATGTCGTTGGAGATGCCGAACAGCGAGCAGGCCATGGGGATCAGCAGCAGGGAGCCGCCGGCCACGCCGGAAGCGCCGCAGGCGCCCAGAGCGCTCATGGCGCTCAGCACGATGGCGGCGGGCAAAGACACCTGAATGCCCAAGGTGTTAGCTGCTGCCAGCGTCATGATGGTAATGGTGATGGCGGCACCGTCCATGTTGATGGTAGCGCCCAACGGGATGGACACGGAGTACATATCCTTGTCCAGACCCAGCTTTTCACACAGGGACATATTCACAGGGATGTTGGCTGCAGAGCTGCGGGTGAAGAAAGCGGTCAGGCCGGATTCCTTCAGGCAGCGGAATACCAGCGGGTACGGGTTGCGGCGCAGGTAAACGAACATGATAAAGGGGGAAACAATCAGCGCCATGAACAGCATGGTGCCCACCAGCAGCGCCAGCAGCTTGCCGTACTGGGTAAAGATGGCCAGACCGTTGCCGGAAACGTTGGTGTACACCAGACCCATGATGCCGAAGGGGGCCAGATTGATGATCCAGCGCACGATCTGAGAAACGGCGTCGGCGGTGTTTGCCAGAAAGACCTTGGTGCTCTCTGCGCCGATGTTCTTCATGGCAATGCCGAACATACAGGCCCAGAACAGAATGCCGATGTAGTTGCCGTTCATCAGGGCGCTGACGGGGTTGGCCACAAAGTTGGTCAGCAGGGTGCTCAGCACCTCACCCAAGCCCTGCGGGATCACATCGGACTGTGCCGCATCGGCCAGTACCACCTTGACCGGGAACATAAAGCTGGTGATGACCGCAATGGCTGCCGCCAGAAAGGTGGTGAGCATATACAGCCAGATCACGGTGCCAAAGCGGCGGTCCAGCTTGGACGAGCCCTGTGCCAGTGCGCTTGCCACAATGACGAACACCAGCACCGGGGCAATGCCCTTCAGCGCACCGACGAACAGGCTGCCCAGCTCGCCGACCCAACCCGCGCCCGGCGCAACAAGCGCCAGCACCGAACCGACTGCTAGGCCGATCAGGATGCGCAGGATCAGGCTGGTCTGGTTGTATTTTGCTACAACCGCTTTCAAGGTTTTCATATCGTAACACTCCTCTTACACTGTACGCCTAGTGCGTACATTTTCCTGTTTCTTGTGCGAGAACAGTTGTCATTATAGCATATACGGCAAAAAAGAGGAAGTGTTTTCAGGCATTTTGACGCCTCAAATCACGTTTTTTGTAAGCTTTTGCAAAATTGCCCTGAAAACTGTACTTGTAGAAAATACAGTTTTGCGGTTTTGACGAGGAACAGAACCCTCTCAGGGAAGTACCCCTTCGGTCTGCATCCCCGGCTCCCCTGCCATACCGAATTTACATATAATGCAACTTTTACTTGCCAAACTATTGTCTTTTACTGGAAAGTATTGTATACTTATCACGTTAGAAGCAAGTATTACTTGCCAAAATGTTCGCATATTTGAAAAGAAACACTTGTCAATACAGACGAGAAAGAGAGGACACCCCTATGAACGAGGCCGTAACCAAGCGTTTCCTGCTTTACTTCCGCCTGATGCTGCTGGTCTGGATCCTGATCGCAAACGCCGTCATCCACCTGACCGGCATGGAGTACAGCTGGCTGATCTTCCTGAGCAATATCATGATGTTCACGCTGGAGGGCGATGTGAAGGATCGCCTTGTCACCGTGGAGCTGGGCGGCCTTGTGGGTCTGGTGCTCACTGTGGCGGCGCTGCTGTCCATTAGTGCCCTGACCCCTGTTCTGGGCGATTTCCTCGGCTTTATCCTGCCGCTGGCCGTGGTGCTGTTCATCCTCATCATCCTGCACCCCTACGCACCCAAGGTGCTGAACAACGTGGGCTTTGCCTACCTGACCGTGGCCTGCATTGATATCCCTGCCCTGACCGCCCATCTGCCGCAGTTCTTTATCACCTTCATCGTGGGCTCTGTGCTCTTTAACGGTGTCTGCGTGCTGCTGATGAAGCCCGCTAAGGCGCTGGCTGTGCGCAGCGCGGAGAAGCAGGGTGCATAAAAAAGTATATTTCCGCCGTTATCTCTTGATTTTTTTGCTCTGGCGTGCTACAATCAGCGTAGTTTCATCCTGTCCAAAACATTGATGCGGACAAACTGAAGCCCCGCTTTTCATGCCGCAGAGAGGGCTGCCCCGGGTTTCCGGGTGCTGCAAGCAGCCTGCCATGACCCCGGCTTCTACCACCGCAGAGTGCAGAGGCGAACCTCTGCCGGGCGTGCCCGTTACAGCACTGCGAGGGGCGCGTTTCCCCGCCGGGGAGCGCGCAATTCGGGTGGAACCGTGGAACGCAGACATTTGATCGGCGCTTCATCCCGTGAGTTTTACGGGGTGAAGCGCTTTTTATTTTTGTTCAAAACCACATTGTCAAAGGAGAATCTGCTATGAAGATCATCTACAAGGACGGTCATGTGGACGAGTGCCCGCAGGATCAGGAGCTGCACGTTATCCGTCACACCGCTGCTCACGTTATGGCACAGGCCATCAAGCGCCTGTATCCGCAGGCTGATTTTGCCTTCGGCCCTGCCACCGAGAACGGCTTCTACTACGATGTCGATCTGGGCGACCAGAAGCTGAGCGACGAGGATCTGGCCAACATCGAAAAAGAGATGCGCAAGATCGTCAAGGAGAACCTGCCCATCAAGCCCTTCATCCTGCCCCGCGCCGAGGCCGTGAAGCTGATGGAAGAGCGCAAGGAGCACTACAAGATCGAGCACATGGCAGATCTGGCCGACGAGACCGAGTTCAGCTTCTTCCAGCAGGGCGAGTACGTGGATATGTGCATCGGACCCCACCTGACCTACACCAAGGCGCTGAAGGCTTTCAAGATCACCCAGCAGTCCGGCGCATACTGGAAGAACGATAAGGAAAACAAGATGCTGACCCGTATCAACGGCGTGGCTTTCCGCAATCAGGAAGAGCTGGACGCTTGGGAGAAGGAGCAGCAGGAGGCCCGCGAGCGCGATCACCGCAAGATCGGCAAGGAGATGGGCCTGTTCATGACCGACGATCTGGTGGGCCGCGGCCTGCCCATGTTCCTGCCCGCAGGCTACACCGTCTGGCAGGAGCTGGAGAACTATATCAAGGAGAAGGAGCGTGCACGCGGCTACCTGCACGTTATGACTCCCTGCATCGGCACTGTGAACCTGTATAAGACCTCCGGTCACTGGGATCACTACCGTGAGAACATGTTCCCCGCCATGGAGATGGAGGGCGAGAGCTATGTGCTGCGTCCGATGAACTGCCCCCATCACATGATGATCTACGCAAACCGTCCCCACTCCTACCGTGACCTGCCCATGCGCATCGGTGAGATCGCCCACGATTTCCGTTACGAGTCCTCCGGCACCCTGAAGGGCATCGAGCGCGGCCGTCACTTCTGCCAGAACGATGCTCACCTGTTCTGCACCCCGGAGCAGATCAAGAGCGAGGTCGCAAACGTGTGCGACCTGATCTTTGAGGTGTACAAGGACTTCAACATTACCGATTACCGCTGCGTGCTGAGCCTGCGTGATCCTGCCGATAAGAAGAAGTACCACGACGATGATGCCATGTGGAACCATGCAGAGCAGGCCCTGCGCGAAGTGCTGACCGAGCTGGGCATCCACTTCACCGAGGAGATCGGCGAGGCTGCCTTCTACGGCCCGAAGCTGGACGTGAACGTGAAGCCCGCCGTGGGTGCCGAGTATACCCTGTCCACCTGCCAGCTGGACTTCTGCCTGCCCGCAAAGTTCCACCTGACCTATGTGGACAAGGACGGCTCCGAAAAGACCCCTGTGGTGCTGCACCGCGCAATTCTGGGCTCTCTGGACCGCTTCATGGCCTACCTGATCGAGGAGACCAAGGGCAAGTTCCCCACCTGGCTGGCTCCCACGCAGGTCAAGGTGCTGCCCGTGTCCGAAAAGACGCTGGAGTACGCACAGGACGTGACCGAGAAGCTGTCTGACGCCGGTATCCGTGTTGTGCTGGATGACGACAACCAGAAGATCGGCTACAAGATCCGTGCCGCACAGCAGGTGGACCGCGTGCCCTATATGCTGGTGCTGGGCGCCAAGGAAGCCGAGGCCGGCAACATCTCCGTGCGTGACCGCAAGGGCGAGACCACCGAGATGAGTCTTGAGGACTTCATCGCCAAGGTCACCACCGAGATCCGCACCCGCAGCCTGTAAGGTATAATATAAGAACGAGGGCGCTGCACAGCGTTTTGTGCAGCGCCCTCGTTTTTTGATTACCGAGAAAAGAGATTTACTTCCCAAACAGATCACTATGGGTGCCGGTGCGGGTCAGGGTCAGTACCAGAACATCATTCTGCACCCGATAGACCAGCAGCCAGTCCGGCTGGATATGGCACTCCCGGTGCCCGACCCAATCACCCGTCAGGGCATGGTCGCGGTTCTTCTCCGGCAGCGGCTCTCCCATTGCAAGGCAGGCGATCACGTCCTGCAACAGTTCAATTTTTAGTCCCCGTTTTCTGGCCAGCTTATAATCCTTGCGGAACTGGGTGGTGGGGATAATGGTCAGCTTTGTTTCTCTCATTTTTCCAGATCCGCAAACAGCTCATCCAGATCCCGATACTTCTTTGCTTTCGGGTCTGCCGCGATATGCTCTGCTTCCAGCATAGCGGCCACGGTCTCTTTGTTCGGGCGCTCGGTGCGGATCTCGAAGGGAATACCGCCCTCCCGCAAGGACTGCCGCACAAAGATGTTGAACGCGGTGGAAAGGTTCATGCCCAGTTCTGCAAATAGGGCATCGGCCTGCGCCTTCAGGTCGGAATCCATCCGAATACTGACATTGGTAGTTGCCATACAGATCAGCTCCTTTCGCCTTTATTGTAATTGCATTGCACGAAGATTGCAATACATTGCACATAAAATTTACAAATTTGCGGCACAGCAAAAGCCCCGCTCCCTTGTGCGCAGGAGCGGGGCTTTCGACTTACTGGTGACTCGAACGAAAAAAGGAAAAAGGAAAAAGGAGAACGATCTATCTGTCACGCCGGGCGGCGGGGACTGTGTCGGAGCAGCCGGGCTGCCGCCGCAGCGGGAACAGCGGAGAAATTTGTGGAGGGTTACTCCACGTCCTGCAGAGCGGCGTAGTCTTCCTCGCCGGTGCGGATCTTGACCACGCGGGTCACGTTGTAGACAAAGATCTTGCCATCGCCGATATGGCCGGTGTACAGCGCCTTCTTGGCGGCTTCCACCACAGCGTCCACGCTGATGCGGGAGACGATGACCTCCACCTTGATCTTGGGCAGCAGGGTAGTATCCACCGGCACGCCGCGGTACTTTTCAGGGGTACCCTTCTGGATGCCGCAGCCCATGACCTGCGTCACGGTCATGCCGGTGACGCCCAGATCATTCAGAGCAGTCTTGAGCTGGTCGAACTTTGCCAGCTTTGCAATGATGGACACCTTGTGCATACCGGTGTCGTAGACGCCATCGTGGATCACAGGCTCGCGCACCACCGGCACGGCAGCATCCATCTGCTTTGCCGAAGCCTTGGTGACATCGTCCTCGCCCAGATCGGTGTTCTCGTTGGGGGTCATGGCAGCGGAGTTTGCATCCGAGATGGCAAAGCCTGCATAAGCGGAGGCCAGACCGTGCTCGTGGATGTCCAGACCGTCGATCTCCACCTCGGCAGGCACACGCAGGCCAAGGGTCTTATCAATGATCTTGAAGATGATGAACATTACGATCACAACGTAGGCATCCACGCAGACCAGACCCAGCAGCTGGGTGCCCAGCTGCGCCAGACCGCCGCCGTAGAACAGACCGGCGTGGGCGGTGTTGGAGCCGGTGGAGAACAGACCCACCGCAATGGTGCCCCAGACGCCGTTTGCAAAGTGGACGGAAACAGCACCTACGGGGTCATCCACCTTGGCGATCTTATCGAAGAATTCCACGCTCAGCACCACAAGGATACCGGCCACAAAGCCGATAAAGAAAGCGCCAAAGGGGGAGACAGTATCGCAGCCTGCGGTAATAGCCACAAGGCCAGCCAGAGAGCCGTTCAGGGTCATGGAGACATCCGGCTTACCGTAGCGCAGCCAAGTGAAGATCATGGTCACGCAGGTGGCAACGGCTGCGGCAAGGTTGGTGTTGAAGCAGACCAGACCGGTCAGGGTCATGGTGGCATCGGTGGACAGGCTCAGGGAAGAGCCGCCGTTGAAGCCGAACCAGCAGAACCACAGGATGAACACGCCCAGTGCACCGGCGGTCAGGTTGTGGCCGGGGATGGCGTGGGGGTTGCCGTCCTTGTCGTACTTGCCAATACGGGGACCCAGCATCCATGCGCCCAGCAGAGCGATGACGCCGCCCACATTATGCACGGCTGCGGAACCTGCAAAATCGTGGAAGCCCATGCTCTGCAGCCAGCCGCCGCCCCACATCCAGTGGCCGCAGATGGGGTACACCACCAGCGAGATGGCGGCGGAGTACACGCAGTAGGCCTTGAAGTTGGTGCGCTCGGCCATGGAGCCGGAGACGATAGTGGCCGCCGTAGCGCAGAACACGGTCTGGAACACGATGTACACCCACAGGGGGATATCCAGTCCCAAGTGGCTGTAATCGCCCTGAATGAAGGGATCGAAACCGCCGATCAGTGCGCCGGTGCCGCCGAACATCAGGCCGAAGCCGATGAGCCAGTAACAGGGCGTGCCGATGCAGAAATCCATCATGTTTTTCATCAGGATGTTGCCGGTATTCTTTGCCCGGGTGAAGCCGGCCTCGCACAGGGCGAATCCGGCCTGCATGAAGTACACTAGAAACGCTCCTACGAGCGTCCAGCAGGTGTTGACGGAGCTAAACATACTTTCCTACCTCCTACGGTCGTTTTTTGCACAGGAAGCCCTCTATTCTCCCCGTGCGGCAGTATCCCCGAAAACACAAAAGGCGCTGGCGGAATTGCTTCCGTCAGCGCCTTTGCTTTCGATGGCACGAGTATAGTCTCTTTGTGCAAACCTGTCAAGTATTCATCTCAAGGTTTTACGTTTTTCACAACACGGTGAAACGCTGCCGTGCTAAAGTTTGGCAAATGTTTTGCCTGTCAGCCGTTTTTGCCGTCCTTCGGAGAGCCGGACTTGTCCCTTTCCTTGGCGTTGGCCGGGCGGTGGCCGCCCTCCATCTCCCAGTGCAGCAGCATACTCATCAAAGCGCGCAGCGCAAAGGTAGCCGCCAGCGGCACCACGGACTCCAGATTTTGCAGCAAAAAGGTCTTGGCGATCTCTGCCGACATCAGAAATTCCAGCGCGGTGGTCAGACCGCTGCTCATTTCATGGTGGAAGTCCCGGTGGTCGTTGAAGAAGGTGGCGCGGACATAGTAGAAGGTGGCCTTGGCCAGACTGGTGATGATGATGAACAGACCCACCACCTCGGCAAGACCGGCGATCATGGGCACTGCAGTTTCCAGAAAGGCATCCAGCAGGTGGGTGAGGTTCAGGTTGAACAGGGTCAGTCCTTGCATGATCTCCTCCGCAGCTTACAGCAGGGTCTTGACGTAAGCGGCCAGTTCCTCGTCCTTGCAGGAGGCAAAGAACAGCTCAGAGAACTTGGCACCGGCCACAGCGCCCTTCAGCAGATCCTGATCAATGCTCTTCAGGCACTCGATGAGGGGCTTGAAGGTGGCGGCGCGCACACCGTCCAGGATCTTCTTGTTGCGCTGCTCGGGCACAACGCGCTCCTTGGGGTAGCCCTGACCGTGGCCGAAGCCGAACAGCTTCTCGAAGCAGTACTCAAGGTTCAGCTCGCCGCCCCAGCCGAAGCCCTTGGCAAAGGGCATGGCGACGGCGTTGCCGTCGTTGACATGGGCAAAGGTGTAGGCATCCACGGGGTCCTCCACATGGCCGCAGATAACGCCGGGGAAGCTGTTCAGTGCCAGCATGGCGCCCTCGCCGGTGCCGCAGCCGGTAACAACGTAGTCCGCAGCGCCGCTGTTCAGCAGGATAGCAGCCAGAATGCCGCACTGCACATAGGTCAGCTGTGCAGCGTCATCGGCGGCGTACATGCCGTAGTTGACCACCTCGTGGCCCATGGGCTCCACCACCTTCTTCAGGGCGGCTTCAATGATGCCGTTCTTGGCGGCCTGACTGTTCTCGTTGATAAGTGCGATCTTCATAACAATGGTTCTCCTTCTTATTTTTCCCTGCGGTGCGCAGGGATTATACAAAGTCCTCCCGCATGGGGGTAAAGAAATCCAGCATCACGCCGCCCTCCAGACAGACACAGCCGTGCATGACGCCGTTCTGCTTGAGCAGGGTGTCGCCGGGGCCTACCTCCCGGGTCTCGTCCCCGATGGTAAAGCGGTACCGCCCGGAGACGATATAGGTGATCTGGGTGTGGGGGTGGCAGTGCATGGCACCCACGCCGCCGGTCTCAAAGGTGTTTTCCACACACATGGCGTCCTTGCTGTAAGCCAGCACGCGGCGCTGCACCCCGGGGCCGCAGGGTTCCGGGGAAATTTCGGCATGGGGCACCCAAGGGATGTCCTGATGTGCTTTTTCCATTATAGCATAACATCCTTTCCCGTACAAATGCAAAAGGGACTGCCACACAACGCTGTGCGGCAGTCCCCGGGGTCAGAACTGCGGAGTGCCCTCAGCGTTTACTGGGGCTGCTTGCCGATGTAGGCCAGAATGCCGCCGTCCACATACAGGATCAGGCCGTTGACAAAGTCAGAGGCCTCAGATGCCAAGAACACAGCGGGTCCGCCCAGATCCTCGGCCTCGCCCCAGCGGCCTGCGGGGGTCTTGGCAACGATGAACTGGTCGAAGGGGTGACGGCTGCCGTCGGGCTGGATCTCGCGCAGCGGTGCGGTCTGCGGGGTAGCGATGTAGCCGGGGCCGATGCCGTTGCACTGGATGTTGTAAGCGCCGTACTCGGAAGCAATGTTCTTGGTCAGCATCTTCAGGCCGCCCTTGGCTGCTGCATAAGCAGAAACGGTCTCACGGCCCAGCTCGCTCATCATGGAGCAGATGTTGATGATCTTGCCGCCGCCCTGTGCAATCATATCAGGGATGATGGCCTTTGCCACGATGAAGGGAGCGTTCAGGTCAACATCAATGACCTGACGGAACTGGGCAGCGCTCATCTCGGTCATGGGGATACGCTTGATGATACCGGCGTTGTTGACCAGAATGTTGATGTGGCCGACTTCCTCGGTGATCTTTGCCACCATTGCATTGACGGCATCCTCGTCGGTGACGTCGCAGACGTAGCCGTGCGCCTTGATGCCTGCCTCTGCATAGGAAGCCAGACCCTTGTCCACCAGCTCCTGCTTGATATCATTGAACACGATGGTAGCGCCGTTGGCTGCCATAGCCTTTGCAATTGCCATGCCGATGCCGTAGGATGCGCCGGTGATCAGCGCCACCTTGCCGGTCAGGTCAAAAGATTTGGGAGTGCACTGTGCCATAATAAAGTCCTCCTGTCAAAAATCGTATTCTACACGGCGCAAATTGCAGCCGTGCTACTTTGCAAAGCGCGTCGTATCCGGCCGTGCCGGAGTGCGCTCTTACTTGTATACCAGTCTAGCATCCTTTGCAGGAAGTGTCAAGGCACATTCTTGTGAAGTTTTGTTGTACTTTCTTTAGATTTTTGCTTTTCTGCCAAAAAACAATACGCAGAACCGTTGCTTTTTAGCGCAATAGTTTGCGCAGACTGACGCGCCTTGTCACGGTGCACAAGATATCCCGGCTTAATTTGGGCTTGTTGACAAGTTTGGACGACCTTTGGCTTTTACCCCAGCTTTTTCTTCTGCTGGCGTGCCACAATGGGCATCAGCAGGGGGATGGGTACAAGGCGCTGGGCGCTGGTGCACAGCCGCATAAAGGCAGAGGGCACAATGATGGTCTTGCGGTGCATCATGCCCAGCAGAGCCTCCTCCACACACAGCTCCGGCGTGATGCCCCGCAGGGCAAACACCACCCCGGCGTGGTCGTTGAACTCGGTGTCCACCGGGCCGGGGCAGAGGGCGCAGACGTAGACGGGGCTGTGCATCTCCCGCAGCTCCTCAGCCACGCCGCGGGTCATGCTGACCACATAGGCTTTGCTGGCGTAGTAGCCCGCCATATAAGGCCCGCCGGGCAGAAGCCCCGCAGAGGATGCCACATTCAGGATGGTGCCGCCGCCCTGCGCGTTCATCTTGCGCACCACGGCGCGGAACAGCCGCGCCATGGCGGCAACATTCACTTGGATCATCTCTTCCTCGCGGGCTTCCTCCGTTTCCAGAATGCTGCCGCAGACGCCGAAACCGGCGTTGTTGATGAAGATGTCGATGTGTTCCTCGGCCAGCACTTCGCACAGGCGGCTGCACTCCTCGGCGCGGGAGAGGTCGGCGGTCTCGATGCGGCATTCCGTGCCGTGGGCTGCGTGCAGCTCCTTGGCAAGCGCCTGCAAACGGTCGGCGCGGCGGGCAGTCAGGATGAGCCGACAGCCCATAGCGGCATACCGGCGGGCGAACTCCCGGCCGATGCCGGAGCTTGCTCCGGTGATCCAGATGGTCTTTTGCATGGTGGTTCTCCTTTTTTCGCCCCCAAACGGGGCTTTCTGTACTTGTTGCCCTTATTTTAGCATAGTTTGCCCGTGCTTTCTATGCAATTTTCGTAAACGATGCAAAAGAGAACCCGAAACGCCGCAGGCGTTTCGGGCTCTCTCATAAATATTATTTCAGCAGGTTGTCGTTCTCGAAGTAGTCGATGCGCATGGCCTTGCGCACCTCGTCCAGCGTGGCGGCAGCGGTCTTTTCGGCGTAAGCGCTGCCCTCCTTCAGGATCTCCACCACCTCGGGCAGGCGCTGCTCCCACTCCTTGCGGCGGGTGCGGATGGGCTCCAGCTCAGCCTGCATGACGCTGTTCAGGAACTTTTTCACCTTCATATCGCCCAGACCACCGCGCTGATAGTGCGCCTTGACCTCGTCCAGATTCTGGTACTCCGGCCAGAACTCGGCAAAGTGCTCGGGGCGGCAGAAAGCGTCCAGATAGATGAACACCGGGTTGCCCTCCACCTTGCCGGGGTCCTGCACGCGCAGGTGGTTGGGGTCGGTAAACATGGACTTGACCTTCTTCTCGATGTCCTCCGGCTCCTCGGACAGGTAGATGCAGTTGCCAAGGCTCTTGCTCATCTTGGCCTTGCCGTCAATGCCGGGCAGACGCAGGCAGGCGGCGTTCTGGGGCAGAACGATCTCGGGCTCTACCAACGTTTCGCCGTAGACGGAGTTGAACTTGTGCACGATCTCGCAGCACTGCTCGATCATGGGTTTCTGATCCTCACCGGCGGGCACAGTGGTAGCCTTGAAGGCGGTGATATCGGCAGCCTGACTGATGGGGTAGCAGAAGAAGCCCACCGGGATGCTGGCTTCGAAGTTGCGCATCTGGATCTCGCTCTTCACGGTGGGGTTGCGCTGCAGACGGCTGACGGTGACCAGATTCTGGTAGTAGAAGCTCAGCTCGGTCAGCTGGGGTACCATGGACTGGATGAAGATGTGCACCTTGTTGGGGTCCAGACCGCAGGCCAGATAGTCCAGCGCCACCTGCAGGATGTTCTGGCGCACCTTCTCCGGGTTGTCGGCGTTGTCGGTCAGCGCCTGCGCGTCGGCGATCATGATAAAGATCTCGTCATATTCGCCGGTATTCTGCAGCCGCACCCGCTCCTTCAGAGAGCCGACATAGTGGCCAACGTGCAGGCGGCCGGTGGGACGGTCGCCGGTCAGAATAACTTTTTTCATGATGTTCTCCTTTGTCAAGGATTTGACCCCCTCCGACAAGCCTTGCGGCATTGCCAGCTCCCCCAAGGGGGCGCCTTTTCGCCTTACTGCACCGTAAAGCTGCGTGGCAAGAGGTTCCTTTTATACTTTATAGTGTGTTAAGTATAGCCCCCCGGGGCGGTGCTGTCAACAAGGCCGCCGGAAAAAGAAAAAAGCGATGGAAAATTTCCATCGCTTTGCTGGCGCCTCTTGCCTGACTCGAACAGGCGACACCCTGATTAACAGTCAGGTGCTCTAACCGACTGAGCTAAAGAGGCATCTATATAAAACGGCATGCAGCCGTTTTACTACTATAAAATGGTGACCCGTACCGGAATCGAACCGATGTTAAAGGCGTGAGAGGCCTCTGTCTTAACCGCTTGACCAACGGGCCATACGACCATTTTCGCATCAGGTGTTCGCACCCGACTTGGCTATTTTAGCATACCGGGTGCCCTTTGTCAACAGCAAATTTCGATTTTATTGAAAAAATAAAAATTCCCGCCGCCCCGGACCGGCAGCAAACACCGCGCCCGCTGCCGTTCTATGCGGCCTTTTATAAAGGAACGATAAAATGGTGAAACCTGAATTCGGATAGTTGACAATGTGGTAAAATGTGGTACTCTTAGGGTGCAAAAAAGCTTTTGAGGAGGGCTTATAATATGGCTATGAAAATAGATCGTCGTGCGTTTTTAAAGACTTCTGCCGCAATGGCAGTGGCAGTATCCATGACCGGGCTGCTGGGCGGCTGCAGTGATGGTGACATTGGCACTGATCTGGGTGGCTTTACGGTTGCTGTGGGTAAATGGAGCGCCGTCCCTCATGATCAGGGCATTGGCACCGGGAAATCCTGGTATGCCGATTTCACGGTGACAGTGTGCGTTCACAATCTGGATAGCGTCAACGGCTTCAGCTTCCCGGCAAAATCCGTATTTGTGCTTAAGATCAACGGTCAAAAGGTCGCGCTGCAGGGCGGAGATCTGCTGAGCAATATCACGCTGGTCATGAAAAAGGGCGAGCGCAAAACGGGTGTGCTGACCTTCCGGCTGGATGAGAGCCAGAAGATGCTCTATCAGGCAATGGAAGCACATACCGCAGATATCAAGCTTAGGGTTGGCGTAGACCCCACCGAGACCTATACCGGTGTTTATGAAGGCTATACCTTTAAGAAGGATTCAAAACTTGCATAATTGAACCCAAACAGCCTAATACAGGAGGTGCATTGCTATGATCGACCGCAGAACATTTCTCAAGCTCAGTGCCGGGGCGCTGGTGCTGACCGCCGCAGGGGCTTTGACCGGCTGCGGAGGGATGAATGACCGTCCGAAGGTGACGATCGACGGAGTGGTGTTTATGTGCGAAGCTCCAGTTATAACCGGTGGCAGCGGCTATGTTATGCGCTATTGTCCGCTGTTCGCGATTCAGAATGATACCGGCGAGCGGGTAATATTGGAGCCGGAAGATATTACTGGCACCTTTACGGATATGGAAAATAATATGTATCCACTGGAATTTGTTTGCAAAAAACTGACAGTGGAGCCGCATAGTTATGAGGAATATGGCAATTCGTTGAAGTTCTGTCTGGAAAGTGAAAATCGGGTTCCTGCAGAATACAGCAATGGTACGTTCATCCTACGGGTGACCTATCATAATCAAACTGCCGTATTCCGTTACGATGGAAAAACTGTTACCCCCAGCAAAGGATAAGATTCGGACAACATTTTGCCGCCGGGCACTTCTGGAAACAGGAGTGCCCGGCGGCTTTTTTGTTTTGTGCCGCATTACCTGTTCTTTACATTGGGGCTGGCATTGTGCACAAAGTTTTACGCACTTTTTGCACGTCCATGGTCGCGGCAAGGGCGGCAAAGCGGTAGAATAAGGCCGTTCCCAAGGAAAACACAAAAGACAGTGCCGGGCGGGCGCCCGGGCTTTTAATGGAGGAAATTCTATCATGAAAAAGATCTCTCGTCGTTCGTTTCTGACCGTTTGCGGTGCAGCTGCTGCGGCTGCTGCCCTGACCGCCTGCGGCGGCTCTGCTTCTTCCGCATCCGGCACCGCTGCTTCTGCTTCCGCCACCGCTTCTTCCGCTGCCGGGCAGGCAGCCGGCACCCTGAGCGGCAACGTTGCGACCGGCGGTTCTACTTCCATGAAGAACGTCATCGCTGCCCTGACCGAGGGCTTTGCCGAGGTCGAGCCGGGCGTCACCGTCAGCTACGACCCCACCGGCTCCGGCGCAGGCATCACCGGCGCTACCGACAAGACGCTGGACATCGGCCTGTCCTCCCGCGCCCTGAAGGACGATGAGAAGAACGATGTGGACGGCACCATCGTGGCGCTGGACGGCATTGCCATCATCGTGAACAAGGACAGCAAGGTCACTGACCTGACTGTGGAGCAGCTCAAGAAGATGTTCACCGGCGAGATCACCAACTGGAAGGAGGTCGGCGGCGATGACGGCGAGATCGTTCTGGTGGGCCGTGAGGCCGGTTCCGGCACCCGCGATGGCTTTGAGAGCATCGTGGACGTGAAGGACAGCTGCAAGTACGCACAGGAGCTGACCGCTACCGGCGCTGTCATCAGCGCTGTGGAGGCAAACCCGCTGGCCATCGGCTACGCTTCTCTGTCCGCCGTGGGTGACACTGTCGCTATGGTCACCGTGGAGGGTGTGGAGTGCAGCGAGGACACCGTGAAGGACGGCAGCTACAAGATCCAGCGTCCCTTCGTGTTCGTTACCAACAAGAGCGCTGCCCTTTCTGAGCAGGCACAGGCCTTTGTGGACTTTGCCACCAGCAAGGACGCTGCCGACCTCATCCGCACCGCAGGCGCTGTGCCTGTGAACGAGTAAAAGGCGCTCAGGGTCAGCCCGGCTGGGAGTTCCCCCGCGAAATTCGGGGCTTCCAGCTCCCGCCCTATTGCCTACGGCAACAGGGTCCCACCCTCGGATCATTCGCTGGTGAAACTCCCGGCCGAACTGACCCGGTAACAGGGATGGGGACGATGATAAAATCAGCCTGCCGCGTCGGCCTGCCCTAAAAGGCTGGGCTGGTGCGGCTTTTATAAAGGATTTCAGCTATGAACAAAAAATCCTATCTGCGCCGGGTACGCCTGCCCCGCACCCCCGCCGACTGGCTGGAAGCGGTGATGAATTTCATCTTCTTCCTGTGCGGAATGCTGGCGGTATGCTGTGTGGTGCTCATCTCGGTGTACATGGTGGTCTCCGGCGTGCCGGCTATCCATAAGATCGGCATTTTCAAATTTCTGTTTGGCACCAAATGGGCGTCCACCGCGGCAGAGCCGCTGTTCGGCATCCTGCCCTTCATCCTGTCCAGTGTCTACGGCACGCTGGGCGCTGCCATCCTCGGCGTGCCCATCGGCCTGCTGACGGCAGTGTTCCTCTCCAAGGCCGCAGACCCCAAGCTGCGCACCGTGGTGGTCACCGCCATCGAACTGCTGTCCGGCATCCCAAGCGTAGTGTTCGGCCTTTTGGGTATGCAGGTGCTGGTGCCCGCCGTGGCAAAAGCTTTCGGCAAGGCCTCCGGTGCCTGCCTGCTCAGCGCCATCGTGGTGCTTTCCATCATGATTTTACCCAGCATCGTGTCCGTGTCGGTGACGGCGCTCAACGCCGTGCCGCCGGAGTATGAGCAGGGCAGTCTGGCGCTGGGCGCTACCGACACCGAAACATGGTTCAAGATCAGCATTCCGGCGGCGAAAAGCGGCATTGCCGCAGGCGTTGTGCTGGGCATCGGCCGCGCCATCGGCGAGGCCATGGCTGTGATGATGGTAGCGGGCAACAGCCCCAATATGCCGGACAGCCTGTTCCGCAGCGTTACTTTGCTGACCACCGCCATCGCCAAGGAAATGAGCTACGCCGGCGGCTTGCAGCGGCAGGCACTGTTCAGCATCGCGCTGGTGCTGTTCGTGTTCATCATGCTCATCAATGTTGTGCTGAACGTGGTACTGAAGGGAGGAAACCGCGATGAATAACGGCTTTTCGCCCTCCCGCCGGGCATGGAACCGGGTAATGACCGTGCTGGTCTGGGCCAGCGCAGTGCTGGTGATGATTCTGGTGGCCGGGATCATCGGCATGGTGCTGGTGCGGGGCATCCCCCACATCAGCTGGAACTTCCTTTCTACCACCGCCAGTGTGCTGAAAAAGACGGACGGCATTCTGCCCGCCATCCTCAACACCCTGTATGTCATTGTGCTGACATTACTCATCGTATTGCCGCTGGGCGTGGGTGCGGCGGTCTACCTGACCGAATACGCCTCTAACCGGCGGCTCATCGAAGTCATCGAGTTCACCAACGAAACGCTGGCCGGTATCCCCAGCATCATCTACGGTCTGGTAGGTATGCTGGTGTTCAGTCAGGCGCTGGGCTTCCAGACCTGTCTGCTGTCCGGCAGTCTGACGCTGGTGGTGATGAACCTGCCCACCATCATCCGCACCACACAGGAATCCCTCAAAACGGTGCCGCAGGGCTACCGCGAGGGTGCCATGGGTCTGGGTGCGGGCAAGTGGCACATCATCCGCACCATCGTGCTGCCTTGCAGCATTGACGGCATCGTCACCGGCTGCATTCTGGCGGTGGGACGCATCGTGGGCGAAAGCGCTGCGCTGCTGTTCACCGCCGGTGCGGCAGAGGTGATCGCCAAGAGCGTATTCAAAGCCTACACCTCCAACGGTGCCACCCTGTCGGTGCTGCTGTATCTGCGCGCCTTTGAGGACGGCGATTTCACCTCCGCATGGGGCATCGGCGCAGTGCTGCTGGTGCTGGTGCTGCTCATCAATCTGGCAGCACGTCTGGCGAAAACGAAACTGAAACAGAAGCAGTAAAAATAAAGAGGTACTCTATGGAAAACACGAATGTGCCGGTGATATCGGCAAAGGATCTGAACCTCTGGTACGGCGACTTCAAGGCGCTGAAGAGCATTTCGCTGGACGTGGGCGAGCGGGAGATCACCGCACTGATCGGCCCCTCCGGCTGCGGCAAGTCCACCTTTTTAAAGACCCTGAACCGCATGAACGACCTTGTGCCGGGCGTGCGCATCGAGGGTGATGTACGGCTGAAGGGCGAGGATATCTTTGCCCGCGAGATGGAGCTGACCGACCTGCGCCGCCGCGTGGGCATGGTGTTCCAGAAGGCAAACCCCTTCCCCATGAGCATCTACGACAACATCACCTACGGCCCCAAGCTGCACGGCGTGCGCAATAAGGCCGAGCTGGACGAGCTGGTGGAAAGTTCGCTGCGGGGCGCAGCCCTGTGGGACGAGGTGAAGGATCGCCTGAAAAAGAGCGCCCTTGGCCTTTCCGGCGGGCAGCAGCAGCGTCTTTGCATCGCCCGGGCATTGGCGGTCAAGCCCGAGGTGCTGCTGATGGACGAGCCCACCAGCGCACTGGACCCCGGCTCTACCATGAAGGTGGAGGAGCTGATGAACGAGCTGAAAAAGAACTACACCGTGGTCATCGTCACCCACAATATGCAGCAGGCGGCCCGTATCAGCGACCGCACCGCCTTCTTCCTGCTGGGTGAACTGGTGGAAGTTGGCCCCACGAACCAGATCTTCAGCACGCCCCGGGACAAGCGCACCGAGGACTACATCTCCGGCCGGTTCGGTTAATGCAGGGAGGAACAAAGCAATGAGCATTCGCAAACAATACGACAGCGATCTGGAAGCCCTCAAGACCGCACTGGTGGAGATGGGGCAGAACGCCGCCGAGGCCGTGGAGAACGCGCTGGAAGCGCTGTGCACCGCCGACACCGCAGCCGCCCAGAAGATCGTGCAGGGGGATGACCGCATCAACAACATGGAGCGGGACATCGAGCACCGCTGCATGACCTTGCTGCTGCGCCAGCAGCCGGTGGCGGGCGATCTGCGCCACATTTCTGCCGCCATGAAGGTGGTCACCGATATCGAGCGCATGGGCGACCACGCTTCGGATATCGCCGAGATCATCCCGCATCTTGTCACCGTGCGCAAGGAGGACGACCCCGCCGTCAGTCAGGCTATTGCCATGGGGCGCAAGGCCTACCAGATGATCTTAGACGCCATGGACGCCCTGACCGCCGAGGATGAGATCGCCGCCCGCCGCGTCATCGCCGCAGACGACGCCGTGGACTACGACTTCAACGCCATCAAGCACACACTGGCACAGGAGATCGCCGCCGCCCCCGCCAAGGTGGACGCCGCGCTGGATCTGCTGATGGTCATCAAGTATCTGGAGCGCATCGGCGACCACGCCGTGAACGTAGCCGAGTGGGTGCAGTTCGTGCGCACCGGGCGCTACAAGGACGAAAGTATGTTCTGATACTCACTCTGCCCTTTTGGGTGCGTGTTTTCCTTATTTTCTTCTGGAAAAGGCTGTCTGCCACTTGGCAGGCAGCCTTTTTCTGCGTGAGGGTGTTCGTTCCAACCCC
>ERZ791626.273-NODE-273-length-61434-cov-4.286873_pt1 | contig 61434 bp, 47 predicted proteins | sample MGYA00510266_ERZ791626 | MGnify/ENA primary metagenome ERZ791626 (study PRJEB30046, sample SAMN00715208) | human gut metagenome | study: EMG produced TPA metagenomics assembly of the A metagenome-wide association study of gut microbiota in type 2...
CCATATTGAGATTATCGGCCACCGTCGCCGACGAAACGAGGGTGCCGCCAGCCTTGAAGGCATCGGCCAGTGCCGTAAAATTCACGCCGCCGCCAATATACGAGCCGGTCATCATGGCAGCGACCTTAGGAAGCCCCGGCACAAAAGGCCCCAGCAGCCAGGTCCCCAGAACGGCCCCACAGACCGTGCCGGCAGAGCCAATCAAAAAAATAAAGAGCAGCCGCCCCGTTTCCCGCCATATTTTCTGCAGGTTTGCCTGCAGCAAAAGGAGCGGAATGGCCAGAGGCACGGCATAGCCCCAGACAACATCGTCATAAATGGGCGCACTCGTAGGAATAATCCCCGTATTGACCAGAACCAGGGCCATGACCAGCGCGATGACGGCGCCGGAAATCCGCGACGCCCAGGTATACCGTTGTTCCAGATAAATAGAAACCGCTACGGCTCCGCACATTATCGTCATGAGCATCCACGTATTCTGCGGACTCACCAGAGTTGCCATACAAAATCCCCCTTATGCCTAGTGATTATCACAATTAGTATGATGTACATTATACATGATTTCTGCCAATTATCTACCCTCTCTATACCCTTTTTTCTTATCCAATCGGACATTTTCCTCCATTGTGTCCAGTCTTTGCCAATTCTAAAACAGTTTCTGTTATAATAAAGGGCAAAAGGAGGATGTCTCATATGAATAACCCATTTTCCCCCAAACTAAAAACGCTGCCGAAAATGACATCCGGCAGGATTGCTCTCTGGCAGGCCATGACTGCATTAGGATATAAGAAACAATATCATGAAATCACCGTAAAGGAACTCTGCAAAACAGCCTATATCGCCCGCAGTACGTTCTATCTGACGTATAAAAATATAGATGAACTTCTCATGGACATGGAAGATTACCATCTCCGTCAGCTCATCCCGATTTATGACGTATACGTCAAGACCAACTATCTCAACCGGCAGGATCATTTCTGTTCCGACACGATCCGCTATATACAGGAAAACAGAAAGGTTTTTTACCTATTTCTCGTCCAGCAGCCTAATATGCGGTTTATCCAGAAATGGAAGATTCTGATCAAATATTGTCTCTGGGAAAATCTGAAGAAAGACGATGCATCGGGAGCCCTTGCACCGCAGGAAGAACTGCTCTTTGAAATGATTTCCGGCGAAATCGTCACAGCCCACGGGATCCTGTTGAAATACACCCAGGAGGAAACCGTAGAAGACTTAAAAAAGGTTCTGAACGAGGGATTATGTTTTTTCGGAAAAATGTACACCCTGATCAATACTGGACAGAATGCGCAATAATGTCGCAGACATCCCGATATCTGTAAGCTATACTATACATAACAGAAAGGGATGATACATATGACGAAAAGTAAAATGACATTCGTATTAGGACTCGCAATTTCCATGCTCATGAGTACAGCCGTATTGGCAGCCGAACCGGCGACCATTGCCGGCGGGGGCACTGGCGGCATCGGCTCCGATATTGCTACACGGGCCTTCAACGAAGGATCGACGGGCAATGAAATGAACCAGAGTGCAGCTGAACCCGTCACGATTGCCGGTGGTGGCACTGGTGGCATCGGCTCCGATATCACTACACGGGGCTTTAACGGCAATCTGACCGGTACGGAAAACACCAGCCCTGCTATGCCAAAAACCATTGCCGGTGGCGGTACCGGCGGCGATGGAACCGATCTTTGCCTCCGCGTATTCAATTCGTATCACAAATAACAGTATATGGCTGGCCCTCTCTGCCCCTGGCGTTTTCTCCCCCTAACGTCAGGGGCAGATTTATATATGCGTATTAATGTATCACACCCATGGATACCAGTGCGACAAAAATGACAAAAGCCACAACGACCAGCATCCCCATCTGCATCATATTCACAGCAATCCTCCTCTCCTGTACTATATCTATCATATCATAGATTGCCTAATCCGGAGAAGAACATCACCAGTATTACACCGGCAAACCAATGCAACCAAAAACGGGGCTGCCCAAAGGGCAGTTCACTAAGGGATTTATGATTCCTGAAATAATGGGGCTGTAACAAAATGAGTTTTTTTGCTCATTTTGTTACAGCCTTCCTTCTTTCCCATAACTAACAAAATAGCTGGCATTTTTCAGTTTCGTGAAAAATGCCAGCTATCTGTTTTTAGGCGTACTTTAATAAGCCTCGCTGTTTTTTTCTTTTTTAGCAAGCTACTGTGTGTGTTTCTTCTTTTTCTAAATAGTGTTGTTGTAATCTGCCCGTATCCCGGCGGCTTCGGTATTTCCTCACATTAAAGCCGAATGCCATGAATACCAGTTTCTTTTCTACACTTTCTTTTCCTTTATGTCTCACTCGGCGGTATTCGTAGTTTCCCTTTACCGTTCCAAACGCTCCTTCTATCTGGATGGATCGGTTAATCCGCAACTGGATTCCTTTTTTACTTTGAATGAACTTGTAGTCTTTGTCCAATAAGGATTGGTAGTAAGGATTGTACTGTATCATTTTATTCTGTTTCGGTTTCTTTCCTGTCCGGGTCGGTTGGCATTGATTCCGTTTTCCACAATACTGACAGTTTTCACATTGGTACATTCGTACGGTCCGTTCATATCCACTGGCCCTATCACGCTGCTTTTTTTCCGTTACGAAATGCAGCTTCCTTCCTTTGGCACAGGTATAGGTATCGCTGTCTGCGTCATAGACCATATTGCTTCGGTGCCCGATTTTTTCCTTGAAGTCTGATGTCTTCCAGTATTCATACTCCCGTGGCTTGATGCATACCGTGCTTCCTCTCTTTTCTATCCAGTCCATGTTTTCTTCACTGTCATATCCAGCATCCGCCACGATATGATCTGCCAGTCTTCCATACTCTGTTTCCAAGGCTGTCAAGAACGGGATCAAGGTCCGGGTATCCGTTGGATTCGGGAATAGGCCCAGTCCGATAATATATTCAGACTGCACGGCTAGCTGAAGATTGTAGGCCGGTTTCAGCTGCCCATTTTTCATGTGGTCTTCTTTCATGCGCATAAACGTAGCATCGGGATCCGTCTTGGAATAACTGTTCCGTGTGCCCATTACGGTCAGGTGGGCATCATATTCTTGTTGTTTCTCCCGGATGGTTGCTACCTGTTCAAACAGTTTTTGTTCTGCTGTTTTTCGGTGGCCAGACCCTTGCACAAACGGGATGCCCTTTTCCTGGCATACATCTGCAGCAGACCGGAGTAATTCATCGTCATCCAGAATAAAGGTATCCATGCCCGTGAAAACCAGCATCTGTTCCTGGATTTGCCGCCGTTTTTCCTTTAGCTTAGCAATCCCTTTTTCTACTCGCTTGCGCCAGACAAACGTATAGCGGTTCGCATTAGCTTCCATCTTGGTCCCATCAATATACCATTCGGTAAAATCTACGGAATCCAGCAAAGACAACTGATGCACAAACTGGACAAACAACTGGCGGAGTACGGCTATGGGAATCCGATGGAAGAAACGGCCAAACGTCATGTGGCTGGGCGCTGGATAGCCTTCCAGCAGCCACATATATTCTATATTAACACGGCATTGTTCGCTGATGCTGCGCAGGGAATACACGCCCTGGGCTGCAGCGAAAACCATCACTTTGAACAAGATTTTGGGAGGTACCTTAGAATTTCTGCCTTTAACAGAATAGAGATGCTGTAATGCTGAATAATCCAACCTTTCCAATAATGCATCTACGATACAAACCAACCGATCTTGTTCTAGTGAAATGCCATAATCCAATGGCAAAACGAGTTGCCTCGGAGTGTAAGTTTTGGTATATTTTACGTGGTTGATTTTGTTTAGCATACAATAATTATGCCAGCAAAGAGGCCCTTTGGGGCCTCTTTTGCTTAAAAAAAAATGGGCTCAGATAACTGAGTCCATTTTTTTCGATGAGGCTATTATGTTACAGTCCCTTATTTCTTTTCGGCAGGAATGTCGATGGCTCCTATGCAGTTGTAGACGATTTTAATGCGCTGCTGCCGGTGCCCATCGACCTTTTCCGCTTGAAAAACAATGATTTTCTCCACAAATTCCCGGATGATTTCCGTATCAAGCGTCTGGATGTCCGTATACTTGCGTACAAGGTTCAAAAACCGGTCGGCGTTAAGCGTTCGCTCTTCCGCACTGTGAATGTATTCCTGAAGTTCCGCTGCTCGGCCTTCGAGTTGCTTCTGTTCCGATTCGTAGGAGGCAGACATCTTTTGGAACCGCTCATCGCTAATTTTGCCTTCGACATTATCTTCGTAAATTTTCTGAATCAGCATATCCAGCTTTGCAATTCTGGTCTTTGCCTGCTCATACTCCTTTCGTGACTCTTTTAGCTTTTGATTTAGCACCTTCTCGGAGCTTTTCATTACGATCTTTACGAATTTCTCCTCATGCTCTCTGGCATAAGATGTTACTCGTTTAAGATCAGCAAGCAGAAGCTGCTTGATGACGGAGTTGCGTATCTGGTGGGATGTACACAGGTGCTTCCCCTTCTTGCGATAGGTCGAGCAGACCATGTACTCCTGCTGATGTGTCCAGCCGCGATGCCTGACCTGATACAGTTTCTTCCCGCAGTCGGCGCAGAATACCATACCGAAGAGGGCTGGCATTTCGCCCATCGGAGTCCATCTGCGCCTTCCATCACGGATTCTTTGAACCGTGTCGAAAGTATCCTTATCGATGATTGCCTCATGTGTTCCTTCAAAAACCATCCATTCAGACGGATCATTCTCTATGTTTTTTTTGATTTTGTAGGATTTCTTGTGTGTTTTGAAGTTCACAGTGCATCCGGTATATTCTCTATGCGCGAGAATGTCGCCAATCGTTCGTGAGCTCCAGTCGCACTTATCATCCGGAACTGATGCTGGACTGCCTACATGGATTTCCTCAAAATGTGCTGACGGAACGGGAATCCTTCGCTTTTTCAATTCCTTCGCAATCTGAGATGTTCCGTATCCGGACATGCACAGATGGAATATTTCTTTAACCACGGCGGCGGCGGCTTCATCGATAATCCAGTGATTCTTGTCCTCTGGGTCTTTGAGGTATCCGTACGGTGGGTTTGTGCAAAGCGGTTTTCCCGACTGCCCTTTGGCTTTGAACACGGCGCGTATCTTGCGGCTCGTGTCCTTGGCGTAGAATTCGTTGAAGATGTTGATGAACGGCGTCATGTCGTTCATCTCCGAGTTGGCACTGTCTACGCCGTTGTTGATGGCGATGAAGCGGATGTCCGCGTTCGGGAACACCATCTCCGTGTACATGCCGACTTTCAGGTAATCCCTTCCGAGTCTGCTCATGTCCTTTACGATGATGGTTCCTACTCTGCCTTCATCCACGAGACTCATAAGCCTCTGCCAGTCCGGGCGGTCGAAATTTGTCCCGCTGTACCCATCGTCCACGAAAAACGATGTATTAAGGAATCCGTTGTCGTCCGCGTACTTCTGTAATATGTTTTTCTGGTTTCTGATGCTGTTGCTGTCGCCCTGCAGCTCGTCGTCACGCGACAGGCGGCAATAGAGCGCCGTAAGTTTGCCTTCCGGCAATGAGGCATCATTTGGCTGTCTGTTCATTTTTGCTCCTTTCCGACAGCCTTCACCAGCTAACCTGCCTTGTTTCCAAGGTATAGGCATATTACCGTACTATCCCGGTGAAGTCGAGTCTTTTTCCGATTGATTCTGTGTCTGTTCTGATAACTTTTCCGCAGTGTCGGTGTTATTCAATATGAGCCGCTTAACCTTGGAAATTACTGTTTCCTGAGCCGTATCGCTGACAGATGCCTCTACTATGTACACTGTCCCGCCGATAGGGATTTCAGTGATACGCCTCCTATTGATTTTTGAGTTCACAATTATCGCCTCCCTGTCAGCGGGCAAAGCGCCTGCGGCAGCGCAAGCTACCGCAGGCGACCGCGCATGTCTTACTCGGTAATTTGCAGAGCTTTGACGGCTTCCGGACGTATCAGCCTTCCATCAAGAAACTCGAATGCAAGGTACCCGATCTGTCCGTAAAGGGTGAACTTTTCTGTCAGTGTCTTGACAGAAATGCATTTTCTCTGTGCAATCCAGTAGTAGGAGAAGTCGCCAAAGACTGCGGGTTTTGCTCCAGCTTTGATAGAGGGCATGAATTCAGTGATAAACACAGGCTTGTCGAAGAGCGAATCCGCCGTTCCTCTCCAGAGATAGTTTCCAACGTTATCCTTCAGGCTGCGCAGATAAAGCGCAGTTTCATCGTTCATCAGCCAGCTGCCATTTGTGCGGTATTCCTGTTTGACTGAGAAATAAAGTGCCAGTATGTCATCAAATGTCAACGAAGCTGTAGCTTTGCCGGTTTCTACACCGCCAGTGTCAGCGAGTATCCCGGTCGGCGTGTCTGAGCCTGTCCCGCTGATGAATGCCGCATCCTCCGCCTTGGCGAAATTCTTTGCAAGCCGGTACATCAGATAATCTTCAATGTTGAACGCGGCGTCCTGCACGAAATCCTCTTCAAGGCGTACAAATGCTGCCAGCTTGTGGTTTCCGAGAGGAATCTGTGTAAGATCCGTCATTCCGTCATAGATGGGAATCTCACCGTTCTCCGGCGTCCACTGGGCAAGATCGTTTGTATCCTTTGCCATGATCTGATAACTACTGCCGAGTGCAATTACTACACTTGCAATCTTGCGAAATACACTCTGCTCTGTCAGTGCGGCACCAAACTTTCTCTGAGCAGGGCTGGGTATGACATACGTGCCGGTATCTTGCACTCGTCCGATTTCAATCCGGTCATACACGGAGCTGTTTCCGCGCATGACACTCCAGAATGCCTTGTCGTAATCAGGCGATCCAGTGACGGCGATATTATTCATGTTCTTATTCATCTTGAACCTCCATTCTTGTAGTGGCTGCTCATTTACCACACTGGTAGAGCAGCAGATCTCTGCTATTCAGCGCAGCATTAATAGGAGTGAGCCTTCCTCCGCATTTCGGGCAGAGGATGGTCAGCGGAAGGTACTGTTCAGGCCATCTGTCCTCGCATGAATGCAGACGATACCTTCCTCCGAGTTCATCAGTCAGGTAGTAGCTGCACATTCTCCGCGCATAGTTTTCGTTGTATGAGGTATCATGTGGCGTCATGATCTGACTGCCGCGCTTTGCCTCGTGAAGTGGATATACTCTTGCCATTTCCGGCTTCTTTCTGGGTTTAATTACCCGTTTGATTTCGCTTTTTTCGCACAGAAGACCCCGCGCCGTTTTCCGGCAGGCCGCCTTGTAGAGATTTTGACCGCCCCTACCGGGGAGTATTCACGCGGGAGATTTACGCAGTCATAGGCATCACCCCTTTCAATATCCGGGGCAGAATATGGCAGGATAATATGGTTAATAAGGAACTCAGGACTGTAGAAGAATTACCTGTATAACCTGCCCCGAACTGCCCCACGTGGTTATTACTGCAGGAAGTCGGAGATGAGTCTCCAGCCGACGACCATTGTGGTTTTCTCGCCGCCGGTTTTCGGTCGCTTTCGCACAATCTCCGCGTGTGGTGAAAGGCTTGAGCGGAAGTTTCTCAGGCTTTCCGGATAGTGCCCATTGTCAACGCACCATGTTTTGTAGCGCTCATAGACTACGGATGTACGTTCCTCATAATCTGCTCCCTGCTCCATGCAGTCCTCCATAAACAGCACTGTTTTGTCACTGTCGTGCCGATACTGGGCGATTGCATCCTTGACGGAATCCGGAATCGCAAGTCCTTCTTCACAAAGCATCCTGTAACCTTCTATCATCCAGTTAAGGATGGCGCTCTGCGTATGCTCGTTTTGAAATCTGTGCTTTAGACTTGTATCTCGTTCGCCGCCGTCGAATCTTCTGTTGAATGGAATGACGATTAGCCTGTCGCTGGAGAATACGGTCATATCGTTGATGACCGGTAGATAGTTTGTATTGACGTAAAGCTTGAACTGCGGTTTGAAATCAAAGCTGTTCTCGTGCAGGAAACGAGCATCGATTGTGTCGTTCCCGGTCATGGATTTGATTTGCGCAGCGTTAAGAACCATGCCCTTGCCCGGCTCAGGAATGTTGACGAACCGCACACCTGCCAGTCTCGCCACGTCCTCACTCGGCTGTGATGAATTGGTCTGATTTTTCTGGGCAAGCGGCTCCGGCGATTTTTGTGACAAGATCGCGGCTGTCGTGTGCTGTGAAGAATCCATCCTTCCCAATGCGTTCAAGATGCAGCGTTCCGTTCAGGCAGTTAAAGATCCGCCAGTCACGGTCAAAGTCCTTGGGATCAAGCGGATAGACGCTCTGCGCATCCGCCATAATTCCAGCTCTCTGTCCACGGTGCTGCCATTTCATGGAGTACTCAAGATAGCTTTTACGCTTGTCTTCATCCTTGATGGACATGGCGTAAAGAATCATCGCGTCCGCGAAGTTTTTACATAGCTCCATGATTTTCATATTCCCTGTATCGGGATACCAGCGTATGCCGTCGTAGACGTACCGTTTATTCCGCTTTGGAACATATCGGGCAATGTCCTTGAATAAATCCGCAAACAGCCGTCCCGCTCCGATGTCTGTCCATTTGTATCGAGGATTGCTCTCAGGCTGCATTTGGCGTATTTTTTCGAGCAGCGGGTTAAAATCCTCTGCTGGATCAGTAAGCCCGCGACCGGGCTTATAGAATTCCTTAATGCCCGATAAAGCCTTCTGGATGGTCATGTTGCCGTAAGTATCCGCGCCATGACGCTCATCCCACTTATCCCGATACAGAGCGCTTCTTCGAAACAATCTGTCCATCTGCTCAGGACTCCCACCACTGTAAAAAGCAAGTGTGGAACAGAGAGAAAGGTCTGCTTCACTCTGGGACGGATAATCAGATATATCCCCACTCCAAAGCCTGCGGAATCGTTCTCCGTTCTTAGCTTTCAGGGCTATGTCGATAACTCCATCGTCTGACAGATAGCTTTCAGACGGCTGCGCATTCACCTTGACCAGCGGCTTATCGCGTTTCATGTATGTATCCAGAATCCATTGAATGGTTTCCGGTTCGACTGACATATCACCGTTCTGATATGCATTCCCAGTTACGGTCATGAACCGGTTTGTGGCATTTTCACAGTAGAATTCGAGGTTTCCCTTTTTGATGTAATAGGCGTCCTTGTCATAAACGAATCCGTCCGGCAGAAGAAAAGCAATATGCAGACCGGTTCCGCTCGGACTTATTTCGATATATGCGTTCGGGCAATGCGCCACAATGTCCGCTGCCCACGGCATCAGCTTTCTATCATCCGAGATACAGTGATCCAAGTCGATTACTGCTTGTTTCCCGGATACACGAATACCGAGACCTGCATACTTTTCCACGTATTTCATGGCGGTCTTGAAATCCACAAAATCCTGCGGGCGGTCAACGTGTACCTTTCTGCGGTTCAGCGGATTATACGCAATCTTCGTGGGATTCCCTTTTCGCGTTTCAGGATTCCAACAGCAGAACCCCATATTTTCACGGATCTGCTGCGGGATGTTTTCATAACTCATCAGGTTTTCCTCCTTGTCATGTGCTTCACCCTCTACTGGAGGTAGGAAACTCGTTTTGACGAAGCTCTCTTAAAAAATCGGAAATTACGTTTACCGGACTCCCTCAAAAAGTCAGGTGCTGTTCCGGCTGTCTTTCCCTCACATATATTCCGTCAAATGAAAAACACCGAATCCGTACCCCCTCACCCGCTATGTAGCCAAAACATCGTTTTTTCCGGTAAAAAATAAAAACTCTGCCAAAAGGCTGAGGAAGATCTGCATCTGATTGCAAGCTCATTAACAACTTGAAAAATTCACATTTTCGTGATACGATAAAATATCAGGATGGAAGTGTACGGGCGGGAGGTGTACCGATGGCTGTTTCTTATAAGAAACTGTTTCATATGATGATCGAAAAGGATATGACAAACGCTGATCTGCAAAAGCGGGCGGGATTTTCCGCAAATATCATCACGCGGCTTAAACGCGGCGGATACATTTCCCTTGAAAGCGTGGAGAACATCTGCCGGGTCATGGACTGTGGCGTAGACGATATTCTGGAATTTGTACCGGAATCTGATAACAAGGCAGAAGGAGAGTGAGTGTATGCTGCCGGAAGAAAAAGCGCGGGAGAAGATAGACAAACAGCTTAACAACGCAGGCTGGGATGTAGTATCGCGAAATGAATACGTTCCGAAGAGCGCATCAGCGGTAAAAGAAGCCTTGATGCAGGGCAACACGGAAAGCGACTACCTTCTGTTCGTGGACGACAAGGCAATCGCAGTCTTGGAGGCTAAGCGCGAGGAGAATCCTCTCGGTTCTGAAGTCGAGTCGCAAGCGGAAAGCTATGCGAGAAGTCCGCAGAACTGGTACGGCCTGTGGTACAGCGGAATGATTCCGCTCGTGTACATGGCAAACGGCAGAAAGATCTATTTCAAAAACCTCCTTACAGATCCAGACGGCGATTATGCAGAGCTCAGTGAAATGCACTCTCCCAAGAAAATGCTGCAGCTCATCCATCAGGTTTCCGAATATGGAGCGCTTCCGCGCCTTGAGAAGCGTGGACTCAGGGAATGCCAGTACGATGCGGAAATAAAGCTTGAGCAATCAATCAAGGACGGAAACAAGAAGAATCTTGCCGTTCTCGCGACCGGCAGCGGGAAAACTTATCTCGCATGCCTTGCAAGCTACCGGCTTCTCAATTACACACCTGCACAGCGTATTCTGTTTCTTGTCGATCGGAACAATCTTGCGCGCCAGACAGAAGCGGAATTCAGCCAGTTTGACCGCACGGAAAATCAGCAGGAAATGAGCTCTCTCTACGATATCCGCAGGCTGAAAAAGGAAAGCGACATCAAGGCGGACATCGTTATATCCACTATCCAGAAACTCTTTGCCGTACTCACAGGGCAGAATCTCTCAGACGAAAGTGAAGACGCAGAGGACGAGAAAACAACTGCAGATGAAGAGAAGGAATCCAAGGAAATCATCATGTTGGGTGATGATTTGAAGCTCCCACCTGATTATTTCCAGCTCATCATCGTAGATGAATGCCACCGATCTATTTATGGCAAGTGGAAAGCCGTTCTTGACTATTTTGCAGGCGCGACTGTGCTCGGCCTGACCGCAACGCCAACGCCGGAAGCGTACGCCTATTTCAATAACAACATCATCGAAGAATACACCTATGAGGAATCTGTTGTTGATGGTGTAAATGTGCCGTCGCGTGTGTACAGGATTGAAACGCAGATTACGGAACACGGCGGCTCGATAAAACGCGGTTCGCATATTCATGAAACCACGCGGAGGACTGGACAGACCGCATCCTATGTCGCGGAAGACCGCGTCGAGTACGGTTCCACGCAGTTAGACCGCTCTGTTGTCAACAGGGATCAGATCCGCAAGGTGCTCACTGCTTACAAAAATGCCATCTACGGCGAGCTGTACCCGGACAGGGAAAAACGATGGGAGTACATTCCGAAAACACTCATCTTCGCCAAGGACGACAATCACGCCTCCGAAATTGTCGAAGGCGTGAAATATGTATTCAGAGATGAATTTGAAGGCGGCTGTGTCCCGGAACATTTCGTACAGAAAATCACTTATTCTTCCGGCGATTCTAACGGTCTGATTCGCGACCTGCGGACGGATAAGGACTTCCGCATAGCGGTCACTGTCACCCTCGTGGCTACGGGTACCGATGTAAAGCCGCTTGAAGTGGTTCTTTTCATGAAGGACGTACATTCCGACGTGCTCTATACCCAGATGAAAGGGCGCGGCTGCCGCGTGATTAGCGATGACAAGCTGCGTGAGGTTACTCCGAACGCCGTCACAAAGGACTGCTACTATATTGTTGACGCAGTCGGTGTGACTGAGCATGAAAAGGTTGTGCCGCATCCGGTTTCTACTCCGGGCAAAAATGAAAAATACCTGTCTCTTGAACATCTGCTGGAGCATCTGGCGCACAACGAGCTGAGCGACGACAATCTGTGGCTGCTGCGGGATTACTGCGCAAGCATCAACCGCCGCTATGAGAACGATCCGTTGTTCGGACGGCATCTCGATTATTTCATCGGCCATTATGGGTTTGCGCCGAGAGCGATTTCCGAGAAAATTCAGAATGCGACGGACAATGGGTTTCTCACCCTGCATCCATACATTGATCCGTCTCATGACACCGAGAGCCGTATGGCGCTTATCTATGAGCTGATCAGCAATATTCAGGCGCGGAACAAACTCCTTGAAATGCAGCGCGGGTACATAGTGAATACAGATGAAGATCCGGATGAGCTTCTTTACGCAGGCTTTTCCAAGGAAACGGCGCGAAGCTTTATTGATAATTTCGAAAAGTACCTGAACGACAACAGGGACAGTATTGAGGCGCTTCGTATTATATACAACTCTGAGAATACGCTCATCACGCATTCCATGCTTGTGGAGCTGCGCGACAGGCTGCTGGCGGAAAACAGACAGTACGGCGTGTATCAGATATGGAAGAATTACAAGACGCTCGATACGGACGGAAATGTCGATGAGCTGGACACAAAACGGAACGTAAACGCGCTGACGAATCTCATCCAGATTGCACGTTATGCCTACGGAAGAAACCAGAAGCTTACGAGCCTGATGAATGGCTACGCGCAGCGATTTTCTCTGTATTGCGGGCAGCAGCAGCGCACGCTGACTCCTGATCAGGTGGAGATTATGCGCCAGATTGCGGAATTTGTCATAAACGACGGCGCTATCTCCGTAAGGGATCTCAACGAGATAGACCCTGATCTCTGGAGAAAGGGAATCACAGGCTTCGGAGCAAAGGCTCTTGCTTCCGAAATGAACACATTATCAGAATTTTTATTGAGGGCGGCATAAATGGAAGAACAGAAATCACAGTCAGCATTGCTGAATAAGGTATGGAATATCGCCAATGTCTTGGCGGCGGCAGGCGTGGGCTTCACGGACTACGTCACGCAGCTCACATACATTCTCTTTCTCAAGATGGACGACGAGAAAGAAGAACTGGGACTTGGCAGCAGCATCCCGGAAGGATACAAGTGGGCGGATCTGAAAAACTTAAGCGGAACTGATCTCGTAGACAAGTACGAGGATATTCTCTCCGAGCTGTCAAAGGACGAGGGACTGATTGGGACGATCTTCACCAAGGCGACAAACAAAATCGACCGTCCTGTCATGCTCAAAAAGGTCATCGACATGGTGTCGGAAGAGAACTGGTACATGATGGAGGGCGACTTCAAGGGCGCGATCTACGAGAGCATTCTTGAAAAGAACGGGCAAGACAGGAAAAGCGGCGCTGGACAGTATTTCACGCCGCGTGCGCTCATCTCCGCAATCGTGGACGTGGTCGATCCGAAGATCGGCGAGACCGTCGCGGATCCCTGCTGCGGCACCGCAGGATTTTTACTCGCGGCTTACGAACACATGCGCAAGCAGAGCAAGGATGTGGAGAAGCAGAAGTTTTTGCGGAACAACGCGCTGTTCGGCGCGGACAATACGTCCCTTGTCGTTACTCTTGCCTCGATGAACCTTTATCTGCATGACATCGGCGTGAGCAAAAGCCCGATTGCCTACAAGGATTCCCTGACTGAGCCGGACGACAGGCTGTTTCAAGTCATTATGACGAATCCGCCGTTTGGAACTCGTCCGCAGGGCAGCGTGGATGTATCCGCGAACCGTCCGGAATTTATCAAGACGAGCGACAATCAGGTAAACTTCCTGCAGCACATCATGTCAATCGTAAAAACAGGAGGTCGCGTCGGCGTGGTACTGCCGGACAGCGTACTGACCGACGGCGGAGCGACGGAGAAGGTTCGCGCCAAGCTGATGAAGGATTTCAACCTGCACACGATTCTGCGCCTGCCGACAGGGATTTTTTACGCAAACGGCGTAAAGACAAACGTGCTGTTTTTTGATAAGCGCGAGCCGACGCGAGACATTTGGGTTTATGACTACCGGACGGGCGTCAAGCACACGCTTGCCAAAAAGCCGCTGAAACGCTCCAATCTCGACGAATTCGTGCAGTGCTACTGCTCCGGTCATATGCAGGACAGGCAGGAAACCTATAACGCGGAGACGAATCCGAACGGCAGATGGAGACGCTTCACCGAGGAGCAGGTGAAGAACGCCGACAACCTCGACTTCAAGTGGCTTGACCTGACGGAAAAGGACGAGCGCACCATTTCAGAAGTTTTGGGCGACATGCAGGAGGAATCCGACGAAATCGCCGCGTCGGTCGCGAGACTCAAGGAACTGCTGGGAGGAGTGGAGCTGTGATTGATACAAAGAAGGCAAAATCGCGCTTGCTCTCTATTGCTTTTAGTGGGGAATTGCAAACCTACGATTCAAAATACGAGACGAATACTGAAATTGATAGCATTCATGCGTCAATAAAGAAATATAAAAAAGTATCGGATGCTGAAAAATTGATTGATGTTCCAAAGAATTGGGTGTGGAGCAGGCTTGGCTACATAACATTTAATCATGGTCAGACTGTGCCTCAGCAACCATTTAGCTATATCGATGTAGGAATTCTCGACAATGAACATCAGAGCCTTTCACGCACTGAAAACATCATTGATGCTAAGGATGCACCTTCAAGAGCGAGAAAAGTGATAAAGAAAGGCGATGTAATCTATTCAACAGTAAGACCTTATCTACACAACATTTGTGTTATTGATAAGGACTTTTCAGAAACACCAATTGCAAGTACTGCTTTTTGCGTTATGCATGCTAACTCATCGGTATTGCTTAACCGTTTCTTGTTTTATTGGCTCTTGACTCCGGAATTTGACAAATTTTCAAACGGAAATCCCTCAAAAGGAATGCTATACCCAGCAATCGGAGAAAAAGCACTTTTAAATGCTGTTATCCCAGTACCTTCTATTGAAGAACAGAAAGCGATAGTGAGAACATTAGATAAGGCATTTGCATTGATTGACTCTATCGCCGAAGCCCAGGCCCGCTACACCTCCGACGTAACCGCTCTGAAATCCAAAGTCATCGACGCGGGCATCCGTGGAAAGCTGACCGAGCAGCTGCCGGAAGACGGAACCGCGCAGGATCTGTTCGCACAGATTCAGGAGGAGAAAGCACGCCTTGCCAAGGAAGGCAAAATCAAAAAGCAAAAGCTGCTACCAGCAATCAAGTCGGAGGAGGTTTCGTTTGATGTGCCGGAAAACTGGATGTGGGTGAGATTGGGAGATATATTTGATCATAATACAGGAAAGGCTTTGAATGCTTCCGATAAAGAAGGACATTTACTCGAATACATCACAACTTCTAATGTCTACTGGGATCATTTCGAACTAAACGGTCTAAAGTCCATGCACTTTAGAGATGATGAAATAGAAAAGTGTACTATAAAGAAAGGCGACTTGCTTATCTGTGAAGGTGGAGATATAGGAAGATCAGCAATATGGCCATATGAACAGGAAATGAGAATTCAGAACCATCTACATAGACTCCGCCCATTCAATACAGAAATAAATGTAAAGTATTACTTTTACATGATGTGGTCTTATAAAAATTCTGATTTGATTAACGGACGCGGAATTGGCCTTCAGGGGTTCTCTTCAAAACGTGTCCATTCATTAGTTGTTCCTCTTCCGCCCCTTGCCGAGCAGAAGCGGATTGCGGAGAGGATTGAGGAGATACTGGGAGCTGTGGGAGAATAACAACATTTTAATTTGGCAAAGGATTGGTGAGAAATGTCTATCAAGAAAGTGAGAAATGTATTCGCATCTCTGTCGAGTTGTACTGCGTGGTCGATACAACTTTTGCAGATAAAGGATTCAAAAAGAACAGGAACCTCTTATGCAGGATGTGAAGTCACCTTTTCACCAGAAGGAACGCTGGCGTCATTTGTTCGGGAAATCTCAGATCGGTATGTTTCCGATAAGAAGGATGTGCTGAGTTCATATCAAGGAATCATCGAATACGATGGATCAACTGTCAATAACATTATCTATAAACTTGATCATTCCAATCCTTTGATTTCAGAGGAATATGACTCGTTGCTGGCGGCGATAGCTCATCCAGACTCAGAAGCAGATCCGCTCAAATTCAAGGCAAGAGCATATGTTTTGCGCGGAACAATTACCATTGATGATGAAGAAAAACCCGTCAAGCTCATTTCTATGCAGAACCCAGTAACTTCCCTGAAGCATAAGTTTCTGCGTTCGGCAGGGACATTCTCAGAAATCACAGATAAGGTTATCACACTGCGCACGTCCATTGATGTAGTTATCTCCGATGGGACTGTTTATATGCTCACGCTTGCAGGCGAGAATCTGTTTAATATGGAACGCGCATATAAGGCAGTATGTGCTGAAAAATTACAAACTATCGAGGCGTGTGACATCGTCACGGATTTTGGCGCTTTCAGTACAAACGCCAGTAAAGGTCATAATCCGAGAAAATTCGTTTCCTTTAATGATGAACACCTGCGGAAACTTAAGAACGCGAAAAGCCGGAAACGAATAGCCGAAAAATTCAGCATTCCAATGGACGGTGATAAGTTCGATACCTCCGAACCGGAAACAGCGGATAAACTGGTAAAACTGCTGTGTGATCGTGGCATGGTTGATCCATTTGACGACAATCCTATGGAAGTAGCAGGCTCCAAGAAATGGGAATAAGGTCAGGAGGTGAAAGTACGTGTCAAAGATGTTTTCGCTTAGTCTTTATCATACTTCCTTTTTGCCGCTCTGGATATCGATCCTGTTTATTGACATCAAGAGTATATTGGAACACGGCGATCATCTGACTACAGAAATTATCAGTGTTTCATGCATACTGATTTCGCTGCTTTTGGCTGTTGTGATACTGCTTGTTGCATTATGCACGAAAGGGCAAGAAGGATCGTCCCAGCAAACACTGATATCGGTTAAGGAAGAAAAAAGTATAACCGCAGAGTATCTTCTTTCCTATATTCTTCCGTTTTTCGCATTTGATTTTACGCAGTGGGATCAGGTAGTCCTTTTCTTGATTTTTTATCTGACGCTTGGATTTCTATGTGTCAGACACAATTTCTTCAGTGTGAATATAATGCTGGAACTCGCGCATTTCAGACTTTACTGTTGCCGGCTAAAAAATGAGGATAATCAAGAGACCGAGCAAACAATACTCAGCCACAGACGGCTTAATAACTGCATTGGGGAGACACTCTATCTTCGCTCACTGAACAACGAGTACAAACTGGATATAGAGCAAAAGTAGCTGCTGATGAAAATCCCTTTCACAGCAGCTGCTTCTTTTATTCCCTTTCTCCTGTCATAATGAAATGCCAGTATTCCTGCCTGTGCTCCTCGATATAGCAGACAAGCTCATAGTAGCCTTTTTCGTAGGCCAGACGCTGGACTTCATTCAGCGATAGCATGTTAACCGTGCCGGAATCCCGGATGCTCATAATCTGCCCGAAAATAGTATCTGTCATTCGGTATCACCTGCCTTTCTCACGATGTCTCCCGCGTCTGGTATGACACTGAGCATGCTGCCGTTATCCCCGCGAACGAGGATGGAGCCGGTATCGTCAATGCCGTAGACTGTGCCGTGTGTTCCCACAGGCGGCGCCTGCGGATCGTCCATCCTTACGAGTTCCACACGAGTGCCCTTCGGATATTCCCTGCGGAGATGTTCAAACTCGTCCTGCTTGATTATTCGCATGTCGCTGCCTCCTTTTCTGGAGCACCGTTCTTCCAGCTTGAATTGCCGCTCAGGCTCCGGAGCAGAATCTTCCGAGAAATCTTGTACTCGCTTCCGATGAATCCGAGCCGGAGCAGGAAGCAGCGGAAGGCGTATTTTTCGTTCGTGACCGGACGTTCCGCGCCGCTTGCCCGTTTCAGCTCTTTTGAATGCTTGCAGAGCAGTGCGACAAACTCTGTGTATGCTCGTGCCTCGTCTGGATTCGGCACCTCCGGGAACCACGGGAATGCGATGCGATCATCCCGGATTTCAAACCTCAGGTCGTCAATGCCGAGTGCTTTCTTGATGAGTGTGCCTTTGGCTTCGAGGATGTTGGTCAGCGTTCCGATCGAAACCTTGTCCAGCGGAAGCTCAACTGTAAGCCCCGTTTCCTCGGCTTCTGTTTCTGTGGGTTCTTCCTCAATATCCGGTTTCGTCGTTTCCTGCGGCTCCGGTTCGAATCCCGCGTCGGCGATGGCTTTGATGACCTTCTCGACCTCATCGGAATTCTCCATGTTGCCGAATTCGAGTATGCCGTCCTTGGTGACCGTGAAATAGTCGATCTGGTACGCCGCGCTTGGCATGCCGAGGTATTTCGGCTTAACCTCAAGGGCGTTTCCAATCGCTGTGACCAGTTCCTTGCGCTGTGCGCCTGTTGCGTTGTAGTTAATTCGCATTGTGATTACCTCCGTCTATGTAAATAGCTTCAAGGCTCTGTGCCTTTCGGTAGTACATATATTGCTCTGAACGGAAGTAATAGCAAGTCATTTCAGTGAGATAAATTGATAAAGATTTGTGTCCTTCCGGGCATAGAAAAACAGCGACCACATAAGCATTTCCGCTTGGCAGCCGCTGTTTTTAGGTTAGCTGAATGAAGGCTTCATTCGTAATATTCAATTTTTGTTTGAATCCCTAGGTGAAGCCCCCGAAAGACAGTCCCGTTTTTATTTGTAATGCCAGAGCATAAAGCCTTATTTTGCGTGGAAGGCATCCGTATTGGCCTGGAAATGCTGATACAGGCTGACCGTATCCGTCTGCAAAGCCAGATACTGTACGCCCCTCTGTTTCCAGTTGATGGCCGATTCGATGCTGTCTACGTACAGACCGATTGCCACGCCATTTTCCTTGCCCAATTTCAGGATCGTATCAATCTGGGCCAGAACCTTGGGATGTTCCGTCTGTCCCGGAATGCCAAGGGATGCCGAAAGGTCATAGGGTCCGATGAATACGACATCTACGCCTTTAACTTTCAGGATATCCGAAATATTTCTGGCTCCGTCCTGCCCTTCTACCTGGAGCACGACGATGGTATTGGCATTTGACTGGCCAAAGAACTGTTCACTCGTCATGCGGCCGTATTCGCCGGCATGGACAAAGCGGTTACAGCCCCGTTCGCCTTCCGGTGTGAATTTTGCGCCTTTGACAGCCCGTTCTGCTTCTTCGGCAGAGCCGATTTCCGGAATTTCTACACCGTCGGCACCTGTATCGAGCACTTTGCCAATGAGGGTCGGATCATTGGTATTGACGCGGAAAATAGCGGCTGTCCCTGCCAGCTTTGCCGCGCGTGCCAGATTGGCTGCATCTTCGACTGCGATTTCACCGTGTTCTCCATCGAGAATGACGAAATCATATCCTGCCAGACCGGCAATCTGCGCAATGGCCGGGTTATTCAATTCGATGAACGTTCCCAGCAATGCTTCCTCATTTTTGATTTTTTCCTTGAATTGATTCATACATACCACTCCTCTGAAAGAGGCTCCCTACTTGTAATCATAGCACGTTTTATATATAATCAAAATGCAAGTTCGTAATAGTAATCGTACATATTATCACCTATACTCATACCATTTTTGGCATCGCCAGCCCGTTTCCGTTGTACCAGATGGAAAATATTGATATCATTTTGGGAATATTTTGACATCCGTAGCAAAGTCTAAGTCATCTATGCTATAATAACCTATAGCAGACATCTATAACGTTTACAGAGGGTTAACTATGACAGAATTGAAACTATCACCGAAAAAGCCAAGGGAAAACAGCCGGGAATATGTTTTCCGCATGATGTACGACAATATCATGTCCTTCCAGCTCGTGCCCGGCACCGCTATTTCCGAACAAGACATTTCATCCCAGCTCGACATCAGCCGTACGCCCGTGCGCGATGCCTTCGTACGCCTGGCCCAGCTGAAGCTGCTCGATATCGTTCCCCAGCGTAAAACGACAGTATCGCGAATCCATACAGAACAATTGGACGATTCCTGTTTCATGCGCCAGGCCGTGGAATGTGCCATCATCAAGCAGGCCTGCGAAAAATTCCCCAAAACACATATGAAACGCCTGGAAAATAACCTGGCACGGGAACAACAGGCCATTGCCAAGTCGGACAACGATACCTTGTTCAAACTGGATGAAGTGCTGCATAAGACCATTTTCGACGGCTGCCATCGCGGCCGCATCTGGGATTACCTTACCCAGACAGACCTCAATTATCTCCGCGCCCGCGTGCTGGTCACTATGTCCCGGGTCAATCAGATGGAAATCGTATTCGACCAGCATCGCCGGATTGTAGAAGCCATCAAAAACCAGGATGAACAGGCAGCTCTGGACGTAATGGGCCCCCACGTCGTCCGCGTCCTCCCCCTTCTCAAAGGACTAAAAGAATTCTATCCTACTTACTTTGCATAAAATTGAACATAAAAGCACCTTGGTCCGGCCTTGTCCTATGACAAGGCCGTTTTTTTGTATGCTCTTAGCTCATTAATCGCGTACAAATTATACTGAATATTAAAGTTGCACGTTTTTTACTTTTTCATAGTTGACAATATCTTCACAAACTTTTAAACTTTAAGTAAGTAAAGAATACAAGGATACAAGAATACCTATTAAACTAAAGTTGTCCTTTGTATTCAGGAGTTCTGTTGCCGGCACACACTCTCCATTATCAATACTAACTGGAGGTGTTTTTATGAATTCTGAAAAACCCACAAAAGTGCGTTGGATGGTTTTTGCCTCACTCTTCGCATTATGCACGGTAAACTACATTGATCGTTCCGTTATATCTGTCTGCATGCCCCAAATAGAAGAAGACCTGCAGTTCGGACCTGCTATGGTCGGCGTCATTCTGAGTGCGTTCTTCTGGGGATATCTGATCATGCAGATTCCTTCCGGCTGGCTGGCCGACCGCTTCGGGCCCGGAAAAACAATTCTTGGTTCCGGTATTTTATGGGGTATTTTTCAGATTATCACAGGTATGCTGAGCAGCAGCACGGCATTCATGGTCGTCCGTTCCCTGCTCGGTGCATCGGAAGCCCCGATTTATCCGGCCAGCGCCAAACTGCAGTCCATCTGGCTCACTAAGATGGAACGTGCCCGCGGTGCTGCCCTCGTTGACTGCGGCTCCCCTCTCGGCACAGCCATCGGCGGTCCGCTTATCGTCGCCTTCCTGGCCTGGTTCGGCGGCTGGCGTGGCGCATTGTTCGGCGCTGGTGTCCTGACTATCTTAATCGTTCTCGTATGTTATAAATTTGTCCATACGACACCGGACACAAACAAGATGATTAATGCTGCTGAACGGGAATACATCGATAATGCATTAAGAGAAGAATACGGCAACGCCGACACGGGAACAAAAATTTCTGTCGGTTTATTCCGGTATTTCCGCAACCGCTCTTTCTGGGGCATGACAATGGGCTTCGTATGCATGGACTGCTTCTGGTACGGCCTTATGACCTGGGGACCGCTCTACTTATCTCAGGTATTTAATGTCAACATTATGACCGTCGGCGCTTCCATATTCATCATCTTCGGCGTCGGGGCAACCGGTGAATTAGTAGGTGGCTACGTCATCGACATACTGCGTATCCGCGGTTATAACCCGAACACCGTTGTAAAGGGGTGCCTTGCTTGCCTGGGCATTGTCATGGCCATCTCCATGTATGTCCTGACAATGGCCACATCCATTACCATGGCAATCGTCATCATGACCATTGCCATGTTCTGTGAACGCTGGGTAGCTGCTTCTTTCTGGATGATGCCTTCCACGATTTCACAACGCGATGACATCGGTATCGTAGCAGGTGCCATGAACACACTGGGCAATGTAGGCGGTGCACTGGTTCCTATTGGTGTCGGCCTGATCGTATCATTTACCGGTGCCTACTATTGGGCACTCATCCTGTTCCTTGCTTTTGCCATCGGTATCAGTATCTTCCCTCTGCTCGTCGATCTGACGAAGAAAGTCGGTGGCGATATTGCCCAGGGGCAATCAAACGGTTAATATGTATGTTTTACACCAGCCTTGTCATGTGACAAGGCTGGTTTTTGTATGCACAGGACACATGTATCTTTCATAAAGCATATAGATTATTCATACTGGACAAGATATGCCGTTTCTGCATTGACATTCATCAGAAAAGAAACGTATACTTAACGTACATAAAGCGAATACTAGGATACAAGTAAAATAAGTAAAGGAGTGTATACATATGACTTGGAGAAGTGCATCATTCATCGGCGATCCCGATAAAGGCGCCCTGGCCCGCGGCCTATACCGCTCTATGGGCTATAATGACGAAAATTTCAAAAAACCATTTATTGCTATCGTCAATACCTGGAACGATATCTGCCCGGGACAATATAACCTGAAGCGCATTGCCAATTATGTCCGCGCCGGCATTGAAGAAAACGGCGGCACCCCCTGCGAATTCGGGACCATCGGCGGCTGCGACGGCATCGCCCAGGGCCACGACGGCATGCATTATATCCTCCCGTCCCGTGAAATCATCGCTGCCAGTATTGAAATCATGGTCCAGGCCCACATGCTGGACGGCATGGTCCTCCTCGGTTCGTGCGATAAAATCGTGCCGGGCATCCTCATGGCCGCTGCCCGGCTGAACCTGCCCGCCATCGTCGTAAACGGCGGCCCCATGTATCCCGGTCACCATAACGGGAAAGACATCGACGTCAATGAAACAGCCGTATACGCTGGAAAATACCGGTCCGGCCAGTGCAGCCGCGAAGAGTTCGAAACGGTAGAACGCGCTGCCTGTCCTACTCCCGGTTCCTGTCAGATGATCGGTACGGCCAATACCATGAGCTGCCTGGCAGAAGGCCTGGGCATGTCCCTGACTGGTTCTGCCATGATTCCCACAGTAGACAAAAAGCGCATGGACGTAGCCCGCCAGTCGGGACGGCGCATCGTCGATATGGTCAAAGAAGGTCTCCGTCCCCGTGATATCATCACCCGCAAATCCATTGAAAACGCTGTCCGCCTCGGCATGGCTATCGGCGGTTCGACCAACCTCATCATGCATATCCTGGCCATTGCCCACGAAGCAAAAGTTCCATTTACTATAGACGACTACGAAAAACTAAGCCGTACGACACCGCAGATTGCCCGGCTCATGACAGCCAGCCAGTACGACATGGTTGATTTCTACGAAGCTGGCGCCGTTCCTGCCGTCATGCATGAAATCCTGCCCCTGCTTCACGGCGATGCTCTTACCGTAACGGGGAAAACCATGGAGGAAAATCTGAAAGACGCCCGCATCCTGCGTCCGGAGGTCATCCATCCGCTGGAAGACCCGGTCCGCCCCGACGGAGGACTGGCTATTATCAAAGGCAATCTGGCGCCCCTTTCCGGCGTCTGCAAACCCGCAGCCATCCCCGTAGAGCATCATACCTTTGAAGGTCCGGCCAAAGTATACGACAGCGAAGAAGACCTGACCCAGGCCATATACGACAATAAAATTGAAAAAGGAGATATCATCGTCGTCCGTTACGAAGGACCCAAAGGCGGCCCCGGCATGAGAGAAATGTTTACGCCACTGGAATTGCTGCTGGGATATGGACTGGCAGAAGATGTTTTCCTCATCACTGACGGCCGTTTCTCCGGTTCCAACAAAGGCGGATTCGTTGGCCATATTTCTCCTGAAGCAGCTGAAGGAGGTCCCCTGGCTATCGTAGAAGACGGGGACCGCATCCGCATCGATATCCCCAACCGCCGACTCGACCTCCTCGTTCCGCAGGAAGAAATCGACAGAAGACTGGCACACTGGCAGGCTCCGGAACCAAAAATCAAAGACGGATACCTGTCTGTCTATGCCCGCCTGGTCACATCGGCCCATTACGGCGCTATCATCAAATAATCAGAACCGACAAAAGGACTGCCAGGGAAGCCCCGCTTCCCTGCAGTCCTTTTAATCAGTGGATTTCTTTCCAATTTTTTACATACGGGCCGGCAGGTTTCCGTTCGTCTACCAGACCTACCATATAATCGATGGAAGTCTCGTAGAACCGTGCCAGAATAGCCAGTCTGGCAATCGAAATCTTCCGTTTTCCTGATTCATACAGGCTGTACGCCACCTGCGTACAGTGCAGCATATCTGCCACTTCCTGCTGAGACAGCCGGGCTTCATACCGCAATTCCCTCAATCTGCCATATTCCTGCATACCACACCTTCTCTCTGCAGCATACCAAGCAACCACCTATATATAAAATGCAGGGGCGCCTGCCATTGCTCCTGCTATACATAATCCCCCGAGTTTTATTTGCTATAACTATTATAACACGTTATAGGTCATAATGTATTATTTTTCATAAAAAAGATACGATGCATGCTGTTTATGTATAGAAAACAGGTCTTGCCTTCATAATTTGCAAGACCTGCCTGATAGAGAAGATGAATCAGAATATATTATTTTTTTAGAGAACCCCGTTCTGCCTCTACATCGCCGGGAGACCACTCTGCCGCCTGGGCAATGACATCCGTCGCTACGCCGAGTTTCAACAAATTCTGCACTATTTTGCGCGTCTGATCCCGGGCCCCGTCCTGCCAGCCTTCGCTCCAGCCATTCTGCCAGACTTCCGTAGTAGAAATCCCTTGATCATAAAACTCTTCCTTCTGTTGCCATATGTTGAGCGTATCCAGTTCATCCGGTGAAAACGTCATATCATCATCGTGCTTCATAGGTATGCCTCCTGCAGTTTTTTACTTATATTATGGCAGGAAGCCGCATAAGAGTAAAGGAAAAAATTAATAGAGCTGCAACAGCTGTGGAATCACTCCGGTGGACTGGATGGCTTCGAGACACTCCAGAATACCGACGACTCCGATAAACCACAATACATCAAAGGCCGCCTTGCGGAAAACTTTGGGCTTTACCGTATATTCTTTCGGTTCGTAATACAGGCTCCTGTCCGGGATGAACCGGGGCACGTCGGCCAGGTATTCTTCGTAAGGCTTGCCAAACAAGCGGAGCAGTTTCTGTTCTTCTGACCGGATTATTACAGGGTATATCACGGCAAATCCCATAATAAGCATTGCTGCCAGCGACAAGGATTCCGTGCACAATCCGACGCCGGCACACCCCAGGAAGCTGAAGAAATACAGAGGATTGCGGCAGACCGAATAGGGACCTTCCCGAACCAGCACCCCGTCTTTATAACCGGCAATATACTGGGCACACCACATTCTTCCCGCCGTCGCCAGCCCCACCAGCAGACATCCTAAAAAGAAAAGAATTCCCGTCAGCATCGGAGCTGCCATTTCCAACGGTTTTCCCGAAACAAGAAATAACACGACAAAGGCCAGACCCAGTATTTGTGAAATGCGCGTCCTGTATGTAACTAAAAATTTCATATTTCCGTTCCTCCCATGCACTATGTGATTGTCTATACCGGGAGTATACCAATGATTATTAAAAATATGGTATATAAAGGATTAGGAAATGTTAAACAAAGAATATAAATTTTTTAAATCAGGACTTGCGTAATTCACAAATTTGATTTAGGATAATACTATCAGTTCATGGGGATGTAGCTCAGCTGGGAGAGCGTACGGTTCGCATCCGTAAGGTCGAGAGTTCAATCCTCTTCATCTCCACCAGAAAAACGGAGGCCGTCACTGAAAGTGGCCTCTGTTTTTATTTTATCTTTTACATACTATTACAGGAATTGACCATGGGACGCGTGGACCATGCCGCAATTCCTTTTTTATTGCCGCTGGCCTTATGGAGGCTCTGTCCGGCAGGAAAGGAATCCTATGAAAAACACTGCCATCGTATTTCTGTTTGCACTACTTGCCTGCCCCATCATATCGTACGGGCAGATTCCGCCATCCTCATCAACTCTTCAGGGCCCTTCTCCTGCGGAAGTATCCCGGTTCTCCTGTGAAGGCCGGGTCTGGCGCCTCGACGCCACCGATGTAACGGCACTCCCCCGCAATTTCCGTACAACCGATATGTCCTTCCGGCCTGTCGAAAAAAAATATCAGCAGGAAATCGATGCTGCCTATATTCCGTCCCGGCGAGGACTATCCAGACTGCACGCTTCCGGCTCGTCACAATTCACGGAAAAGCAGCTGCAGGCATTGGCTGGCGTATTAAAAGAAAAGGCATCCGGACCGGTGTACATTGTAGACCTGCGTCAGGAATCCCATGGGTTTGCCGATGGGATCCCCATCAGCTGGTACGGGCCGCGGGACTGGGGTAATAAAGGCAAAAGCCATCACGCTGTCCTTCAGGACGAAAAAAATCGGCTTCACCACCTCAAAGGAAAGACCATCACTCTGTATCAGCAGGGAAAAGACGATGCCGTCCTTCCTGTACGCACCGTCCTCGTCGGCCGGGCACAGACGGAACAAGAACTCGTGCAGGCTACAGGCCTTCACTATTACCGCATCACGGCTACAGACCACCTCTGGCCCCGGCCGGAAACGATAGACCAGTTCATCCGCTTTGTCCAGTCCCTGCCGCCCCAGGCCTGGCTGCACTTTCATTGTGAAGCCGGCATGGGCCGGACGACGGCTTTCATGAACCTGTACGATATGATGAAAAATCCATCCGTTCCCCTGAAAGACATCCTGTACAGAGAATATGAAATCGGGGGAAATTATACGGCCCATACCGTTTCCCATACCTCTCCATCCGACTGGAAAGGTCCGTACTACAATGAAAAGAGCCGCATGATACGGCTCTTCTATCAGTATGTACAAGAAAATTACCGGACAAACTTTGTCCATTCCTGGAGTAACTGGCTCAAGGCTCACGAAACAGAAAAATATATGTAAAACAAAGACTGCCTGACCGTACAAATTTCTGTCCGGTCAGGCAGTTTTCTCTCAATAAACTTACTTGATTTTCCCTATTTCTATCTCATCAATTTTCCCTTTTTCGATTTCAAAAACCATTCCTACATCAGGTGTCCCAACGGCAGTATAGATGAACTTGTCACCATGAATCACATCGGGTGCGCCATATGTCTCCTGCAACACCGACGCATCCATCCCTACGTGGATTCCTTCCGGCGTCTGCCAGCCATTGTTGGCCGAGGATTCTACACGATATACGATTTCATCCGCCAGATGAATGGATACCGAATCGCCATATTCATACTCGACGACCGACCCGGACGGAACAGACGACGTATACTCACGCTCAATCTCCGTCGGCGCACCGTATATCTGCCGTACATACGAACCATCACTGCCATACCCAATGCCACCCAGATACAAAGACTCCTGGGGTACAGAAGCAAATGCGGCCGAAGCAGCCAGCGTCAAGAGAGTTGCAGAAACAACCATTGTCCATTTTTTCATTTGCGTTCACGCTCCTCATGTAATTTAGATAATTATTATTGATTATTATTCTATCATACAATTTCATGCACTCGCAAGGGGTACGACGCAAACCATCGGTCATACTATGACGCGGACGACGATTTTGACGGCTTTGTCCCAGTTGTATCCATCGGGAATGATGGTAATCGTTGACGTTCCCGGTTTGTTTGCCGTGAACAGGTCGTCTTTGCAGGTCAGCGCCCCCTGTCCATTGTACAGGACGCGTTCCCGTATCCCCCGGTTCAGCCGGCGCAGCTGCATCGTTTCTCCTACTTTCATGGTCAGCGACTGCTGGGATGTATAAACAATCCCGTTATTACCAATACTAAATGAAATGGTATGTCCTGCCGGGACGGCGATTTCTTCAGGCAGTTCTTTTGCAATCAGGCGTTTGCCTTTCCAGCGGTACACCGTATCCTGATGGCCCATGTGTTCGACGAGCTGGCCATTTGTGATTTCTACATTCCCCTGGAAAATAGCCGACCGGCTTAATAGTACCTGTGGCTTTTCATTCAGCCAGGCCAGTACATCATAGCTCAGGAACGCTCCGCTTCCTTCGTGTTTATACAATACCAGCTGATCCCGTTTATTGTTCAGCAGATTTCCCGACAGGACATGGAGCGGGGCATATTTCCGCTCACTCTGGTAGATAGGAGTCCATTTCTTCTGCATCTCATCATAGGTCATGACAGCCGCTACATGAGACGGCCCATAACCGGCACCTTTCACATATCCGCTCAGGACATAATCATCCGCATCAGCATCCGTAAAGTGGACCGGTACCTGTTCTTTGAGGACAAATTGCGGTTCCAGCTGCTGAAATGTATCCGCTGGTTCAGCTGCCTGTACCAGCACACCGGACAAACAACAAATGCTCAGAATCTGCAATACCTTTCTCATCCACGTTTTCTTCATCATCAGATGTCCCTCCTGACTATCTTATCACTACATATCTTTTCTGAAAACAGCTCCTGCCAGTCTCCCAGATCCAGTTTTGCCAAGATTGTCATCTCCATTCCCTGCATCGTTTTTTCCATTATACCATGCCCACGGCCATAACCCTATGTTCCTCCGGCAGATTTTTTCAATAAAAATGATAGTCCGTTGCAAATGCAACTGTCACATAGTATCCGCTGGATTATACTAACCATGTAAGGACGAAACGCCAATCTACATGTTAGTGATAATACGAATAGGAGACGATACATATGGGAAAAAAATTGACAGACAAAGTGACCTGGGTAGGAAAAATCGATTGGGAATTGAATGAATTCCATGGACATGAATATTCTACAGAAAAAGGATCTTCGTACAACTCGTACCTGATCCGCGATACGAAGACCGTTTTGATGGACACCGTATGGAAACCCTTTGATGAAGAATTTGTCGCTAACCTGAAGCGCGAAATCGACCTCAGGGACATCGATTATATCGTCATGAATCACAATGAAAACGATCACAGCGGTGCCCTGCCAGCCCTGATGCGTGAAATCCCGGACACACCGATTTACTGCACGAAAAAAGGGGAAGCCATCCTGCGCGGTCTGTATCACCAGGACTGGAACTTCGTCAATGTAAAAACCGGCGATATGCTGGATCTCGGAAGCAGCCAGCTCGTCTTCATCGAAGCCCCGATGCTACACTGGCCCGATACGATGTTTACCTATATGACCGGCGAAAATATCCTCTTCAGCAATGATGGATTCGGCCAGCACTATGCCAGCGAAAAGATGTACAACGACTGCGTGGACCAGGCCGAACTGTACCAGGAAGCTATGAAATACTATGCTAATATCCTGAACCTGTACAGTCCCATGGTTACCCGTAAGATTGATGAAATCCTGAAAATGAATGTACCTGTATCCATGATCTGCCCCAGCCACGGTGTTATCTGGCGTGATAACCCGCTGCGGATCGTTGCTAAATACCAGGAATGGGCAAAAGCCTATCAGGAAAATCAGATTACTATCATCTACGACACGATGTGGAATTCGACGCGCCGCATGGCCGAATGCATTGCCGAAGGCCTGCGCGAAACTGATCCGACGCTGACAGTAAAATTGTTCAATTCTGCCGTGGATGACAAGAACGACATTGTTACGGAGGTCTTCAAATCGAAGGCCATACTCGTAGGTTCTCCGACGATTAACTACGGCTTCCTCTTCTCCATCGGCGGCATCATGGAAATGATCCGTGGCCTGAAATTCAAGAATAAAAAAGCAGCCGCCTTTGGCAGCTATGGCTGGAGCGGTGAAGCAGTCAAACAGATTACAGCCCTTCTTCAGGGAGCCGGTTTTGATGTCGTAAATGACGGACTCCGCTGCCAGTGGAATCCGGACCAGGCAACACAGGAAACGTGCCGCGAATATGGCCGGGAATTTGCAAAAGCCGTCGGCGCCCCGGAAAATCCGGAAGATGAAGTACCGACAGAACTCGGTGATTACAACAACGACGAACAGATCGGCCAGGCTGCAAAGGAACATTTCGAAGATTGGGAAAGAGATGCCCGCGAAGGCGTCAAAGGCGGTTATGCCGGCTAATAGTTTGTAAGACTGTCCCCTTCTATCAGAGATATTTTTAAAAATTTACATTTTATTTCCAACTAAGCATGTGCTCTTTGCTCACATCCAGTGGGCAAAGAGCCTTTGTTTATGTCTGGTTTGGTGAGGAAATGGTACTGGCGATACCAATCCGGACTGGCCTTTCCGATGAGAAATATCAAATGATAATAAAGCTATTGCAATTTCGAAAAATCTGCTAAAATAAAGTTGCATCATTCTATGTTAGCAGATGCTTATAAAAGGAGGTTCCTTATGAAAACATTAGATGAACTGTACCAGCAGATGCTCAGGCAGGCCGCTGATGGCAAGCCGATCGATGTCGATGGAGACCCGAAGCTCATCGACTGCCTGGCCCATCCGGACGACCATCCGCTGATCTGGCGGGTAAAACCCTGCGTTTGTCCGCCTGATGAAAAACACCCCTGTGAGGAAGCCTGTTCCTGGGGCGCTATCAAGCCATCTCCCGATGGCAAAGGGCTGGTAATCAACGATGCGGAATGTGTAGGCTGTCAGGCCTGTGTCGATGCCTGCAAACTGGAAAGTCTCAAAACCAGTAAAGATATCATCCCCGTCGTACAGGAACTGCATGACTATGACGGCCCGGTCTATGCACTGGTGGCACCGGCTATCTCCGGTCAGTTCGGTCCTGACGTCACCATAGGGAAGATACGCACCGCCCTGAAACATCTGGGATTCACCGGCATGCTGGAAGTCGCCGTATTTGCCGATATCCTGACCATGAAAGAAGCGCTGGAATTTGACAAGAACGTCCATACAGAAGAACAATTCCAGCTGACGAGCTGCTGCTGTCCTATGTGGATTGCCATGATAAAGAAACTGTATCACCAGCTGCTGCCAAATGTCCCCGGTTCTGTTTCCCCCATGATAGCCGGAGGCCGCACGATAAAGGCACTGCATCCCAATGCCAAGACCGTATTCATCGGTCCATGCCTTGCTAAAAAAGCCGAACGGAAAGAACCGGATATCGCCGGTGCCATTGATTATGTCCTGACCTATCAGGAACTGCGTGACCTGTTTTCCGTCACCAATATCGATCTGGCCCGGATGGAAGAAGAAAATGTACCTCACGCATCCCAGTCCGGTATCGGCTATGCCTATGCCGGCGGCGTTTCCGAAGCCGTAGCCATGACCGTCTCCCAGCTGGATCCGGACCGCAAGGTGCCCATTAAGACCCGCAAAGCCGATGGCGTCCCCGGATGCAAAGCCCTGATCAATGACATTCTCGCCGGTAACCGCGATGGCAACTTCTTTGAAGGGATGGGCTGCGTCGGTGGCTGTGTCGGTGGTCCCCGGGCCATCATCAAAAAGGAAGACGGCAAAGCCTGCGTCCAGGCCTACGGACAGGAAGCCCAGAGCCGGACGCCTGTCGAAAATCCTTATGTCATCGAACTGCTCAAACACCTGGGATTTGCTACAGTAGAAGAATTTCTGGAAAAAAGCGACCTCTTCGACCGTCATTTCGACTGACCGTTCATCAAATAAAGGCTGCCTATGAATAAACTGAAACAACGGCTGTGTGCTCTGTTATGTACGACTATACTGATAGGTACAACAGGAGCAGCTTATGCAGCTTCTGATTTTACGAACGATATGAAACTGGCCGTATCTGCCCGGCTGACACCCAATGAAGGAGCTGCCTCCATTGAACGGCAGTACGACCATCCCGATTCCCCGTATTACGCTCATCCCGATTTCTACCACATGAAATCCACGGCATCCCGGACCATTCTCAGCGGATACCAGACCTTCCAACAGACGAGTGAATGGTCCTGCGGACCGGCAGCCGCCCTGACAGTACTGCAATGGTATGGCCGGGCAGACGGCTGGGACGAGCAAAAACTGGCTGACCTGCGTCATCCTCTGAAGAGCGTGACCGTCCCCGGTTTTCCCAATGGCTATCCGGGAACGACGCTGCGCCAGATGAAGGATATATTTGACGGCGTCGGAGGATTCCATTACATCTCAAGCAGTGACTACCAAAAGAAAGGCCGGACACTCTCTGCCAGCGATGTACGCCAATTCCTGAAAGAGGGCCATCCCATCCTGGTCTGCTGGATAGACTGGAGCGGCCACTGGCAGGCAATCATTGGCTACGATGACATGGGAACCGCCAATGAAGCCGACGACGTCATCATCGTCGCCGATCCGTACGATACCACCGACCATAACCAGGACGGGTATGGAATCTACTCCTGGCAACGGTTCCAATCGATGTTTTCCATGTACAATCAGTTCCCCGGATCAGAAGACGGCAGCAACCAGCTTTTCTTAGTACCCATTCCGGATAAAAAGTAAATTCATAAAAAATCACCTCTGACATCAGTATCCATGTACTAATGTCAGAGGTGATTTTCATTATTAAATTAATTTTCCTGAATTTAACAGGAATCTTTATTTACTAATACTTCTCTAAAATAATATCTTCCTCTCTTCTCTTTTCTAATGATGTCACACTCCATCACTTCAGTAAATTGCATTTTATCCATCCAAAAATGTCAGATATAATCTCATTTCGTATCTGTTGCTTTCCCGGGCACAATGAAGCTTACCGCAAAGCCGTTGTATGTATAGGTGGCACGCTGTCCCTGCGGTATGTTTTCCGGAGCATTTTCGGTCTGGTCACCGGGGCGCACACTGCCACGCGTGTATATGATGTGCCCATCTGCTGTTTTTTCCAGCGTTTCGGTTCGTTTTTGAGTTTTATCGGACAAGGTATAGGTCATCTGAGGGGATATACCGTACATGGCAGCCTGATAGTACTGGTCAAACATGGTGCCATCTTTTTTGCCTGTACCGGCATAGAGTACGTCAAAGTCACTGCGGACGTTCTCTATGCGTTTCATATTTTTTGCAAAGTCTTCCAGTGAGATATTGAGTTCCGCTTTGGATGGGAAAAGAAATTCGTCACCACTGAATAAAATTCTCCGTGACTTGTCTAATATGGCAATGCCTCCCAGAGTATGGTTCGAATGGGGAAATGCAATGATCTTCAGTTCCCGGTTGCCGAGATTCAGGGTATAGCCATCGGTCATAGTTATGACCGGATAATCCCGCGGGAAGGTAATTCCGGAAAAACTGGTATAAGGCACGGTCGCATAGGGAATACTTTCTGCCGTCATGAATGCCGCATCAAAGTAGGCATCATTGGCCGTATGGTCAAAATGATAATGCGTATTGATGACATATTTGACAGGCTTCGTCGTCAGCGTTTCTGCATATTGCCGTATATTCCCGGCCCCATACCCGCAGTCAATCATAACGGCAATGGAATCCCCTTCGAGAAGATAGCAGTAATCTCCATCAGATTGGATTTTCCACGTGCCGGGAGCGATTTCTTCTGCATCAAACCACGGTTCATCCATCGGAGTCAGTGAGCCATCGCTATTCTTGATAAAAACGTCATGTTTTGAGGAGAAATCGATAGATTGTACTGGCTTCCAGATATAAGAGGAATCTATCTGCGTCACACCGTTGACAATATCTGTACTCCGACCCGCCATGACGCGCTGTGTCATAACCCGTGGGGTCGTTACCCGTATGGGCTCTCCCAAACGCACGAGTGCATCCGTCGCTTCTTCATATCCTGCCATACTTGCCTTTTCATACCACTGCCGGGCCATCGAAAGATTGGCCGGGACTCCTTCTCCTTTTTCGTACATGCGTCCCAGTGCGTTCTGGGCCGGCGCAGAAATAATGTCACTGCGGTATGAAGCTTTTTCATACATTTCTCTGGCCCTGGTATAATCGACAGCCACGCCCAGCCCATCTTCATACATATGTCCCAGATAATAGGTCCCGGTCACATCGCCACGCTGCATCGCCTTCGTATACCATTGCACGGCCGTCTTCAGATTTTTCTCTACGCCATAGCCATTTTCATAACACAGTCCGATATATCGTGACGCTTTGGAATGGCCATGTTCATCGGCATCATGGAAATACTGCAGGGCCAATGTATAATTACCAGACTTATAAGCCGCAATCCCTTTATCCAGGAACGCCCCTGCGAGAAAACTCCGCCTGTGTGACATGGCCCCGTTGGCAAAATGACCCGCTGCCGGAGCTGCCTGAGCCGGCAATACCGTACCCATCCACAGCAGTACTGTACCTACACAAGCTGTGGCTATGATTTTTTCCCATTGTTTCATACAGACACCTTCTTATTCTGATACCATCTAGTAAAATACGCATGTATTGTATCACATAAAACACGTCTGCATAATAGCTCTATTCATTCTGTACAAAATCCGTGACACAACGTATGTACAAAAAGGATTATTGGTCTGTATCCACCACACAGTCACTCAATCGGAAATGCGGATGCCATTGGGGCCTTTTTCCTGCTGCGAAAAGGTAATGAATTCACGGACAGCCCGGCTAAGGCGGAAAGCATTGAATGAGAAATATTAAAGGCTGATAATGGTTATAGAATACGTAAATAACCAGAAAGACAAAAAAAGAGGCTGCCTGATCAGACAGTCTCCTGGTTTATGTTACCATTAATGTTACGCCTGTGGAGATTCTTCTCCATCGTGTTCCATGTCTTCCGCATCGGGACGGATGATACGGAGGATGGATGCTTCCGAACGTTGTCCCTTCCAGGCTTTATTCAAAATTTTCATAACGATGAATGCCAGAATAAGGCCGCCAATGAATCCGGCTGCAGCCGAACCATTTTCCGATAATCCCCATGACGGGCCCTGGGTATATAGGATAACGATGCTCAGGAGGACAATCAGCATGGGGATACCAAAACCGATAAATCCACCGAGGGCAATATTCCGTTCCGGCAGGGCGAATTCGACGAAATCTCCTTTTTCAGCTCCGATTTCATTGCGTACCTCAATGGGAGCCGTGGCATTGCCGATAGACGACGCGTGACGCGAAAAAAGGCTCGTCCGGCTGGCCTTGATCAATACCATGTGGTCAGGCAGTATCTTTTCTACTACCCCGGTTTCTGTTCTCATACTATCTCTCCTATCGTCATCGTGTCCGTACATATAGCAAAACAGCACATCCTCCTGGATGTGCTGTAACCTGGTGGGCGATAACGGGCTTGAACCGCTGACATCCTGCTTGTAAGGCAGGCGCTCTCCCAGCTGAGCTAATCGCCCATAAAAATGGTGACCCCTGCGGGATTTGAACCCACGTTCACGCCGTGAAAGGGCGGTGTCTTAACCACTTGACCAAGGGGCCATGCAAAAGAAAATTATGGTGATCCACCCGAGATTCGAACTCGGGACACCCTGATTAAAAGTCAGGTGCTCTGCCAACTGAGCTAGTGGATCATGGCTGGCAGGGGCAGCTGGATTCGAACCAGCGCATAGCGGAGTCAAAGTCCGGTGCCTTACCACTTGGCTATACCCCTATGGGGCGAGTATAGGGATTCGAACCCTAGCGTAACGGAGCCACAATCCGCCGTGTTAACCGCTTCACCATACCCGCCATATTTTGTAGTGCTACCGGCGTATTCAGTATTGAGTGCCGATAACGTAGATAATTTTATCATTTCCCTGACGTTCTGTCAATACATTTTTTACATTTTTTTGTATTTTCTCTGTGCACATGGCAAATTTATCAGCTAATAATTATTTATTAGGAATCTTTTTTCAAAAATTTTACGATATTTCATTTGAACGCTTCCTCTTTTTTTATAATATGGTAAAATATAATGTAGACTCTATCTATATAAATTTCCAGATATAGTTACTACAGACTAATTGTGTGAGGTTTATCTATGAAAAATTTATTACATATCGGCATCGATATTGGTTCTACAACCGTAAAAATTGCCGTACTCGATGAATTGAAGCACTGCCTCCACGCCTGCTACGTCCGCCATTATACGGATATCCGGCAAAAAGTCTGGGACCTGCTTGAAAACGCTTATGAAATTTTTGGCGACCGGCAGATCACCATGGCCATTACCGGTTCAGGCGGTATTGCCCTGGCAGACTATCTTGGCATTACCTTTATCCAGGAAGTCATCGCCGGCACAAAAGCCGTCCGCACGTATCATCCCCAGTCAGACGTCATCATCGAACTGGGCGGGGAAGATGCCAAAATCACATATCTTACTGGCGGTAACGAACACCGCATGAATGGCAACTGCGCCGGCGGAACAGGTGCTTTCATCGACCAGATGGCAACGCTCCTGCACACCGATGCCAGCGGCCTCAACGCGCTGGCGGAAAAGTCAGATACGCTGTATCCTATTGCAGCCCGCTGCGGTGTATTCGCCAAAACAGACGTACAGGCCCTCCTGAATGACGGGGCCAGCAAAGAAAATGTAGCGGCTTCCGTGTTCCAATCCATCGTCCTGCAGACCATCACCGGTCTTGCCTGCGGCCGTCCCATCCGCGGAACGGTCTGCTTCCTGGGCGGGCCTCTTACCTTCCTGCCCCAGCTTCGCAAGCAGTTTGCCCGGACACTGCACCTGCGCGATGATCAGGTCGTCGCGCCGGAAAATGCCCAGGTGTACGTCGCTATCGGGGCTGCTCTTGGCAGTTTCAAGGAAAAGCCCCTTTCGTTCATGCATCTCATGCGGCAGCTGAAAAACATCGATGAATCATCGTTGGCACAATCGGACCGGGTCGAACCGCTCTTTGCTTCCCAGGAAGAATTCGACGAATTCAACCACCGCCATAGCGAGCATACCGTCCCCAGGGCAGACCTGTCTGCATACCGCGGGCCCTGCTATCTCGGTCTCGATGCCGGGAGTACGACTATCAAGGCAGTCCTTCTGAGTGAAGACAACAAAATTCTCTACTCCCATTATCAGAACAACGAAGGCAGTCCCCTGAAGGCGGCCCAGAAAATCGTTGCAGAAATCTACCGGCTCCTGCCGGACGGCGCCTTCATTGCCAAATCAGGCATTACAGGATATGGCGAATTCCTGTTGAAGGAAGCCCTCCATATCGACCTGGGCGAAGTCGAAACCATAGCCCATTATAAAGCAGCCGCCCATTTCTGCCCCGACGTCGATTTCATCCTCGATATCGGCGGACAGGACATGAAGTGCAGCCGCCTCAAAGACGGTCACATCGAAGATATCCTGCTCAATGAAGCCTGCTCATCGGGCTGCGGCTCCTTCCTCGATACCTTTGCCAAATCGCTGAATCTGTCCATCGAAGAATTTGCCAAAGCGGCACTCTTTGCTAAAAGCCCGATTGATCTGGGTTCCCGCTGCACGGTCTTCATGAATTCCAAAGTCAAACAGGCCCAGAAGGAAGGGGCGACCCTCGCTGATATCTCAGCAGGCCTCTCCTACTCGGTCATCAAGAACGCCCTGTATAAGGTCATCAAAGTAAAAGATCCAGCCAAACTGGGCAGACACATCGTAGTCCAGGGCGGTACGTTCTATAATGACGCCGTACTGCGCGCGTTCGAAAAACTGCTGGGCCGTCACGTCATCCGTCCGGCCATTGCCGGCCTCATGGGCGCCTTCGGAATGGGCCTGATCTGCAAAGATGCCTATCACGAGGATCATGCACCATCAGCCCTGCTCAGCCGGGAAGCCCTCGATGGCCTCAAAGTGACGACATCGATCCGCCATTGCGGATTGTGCACCAATAATTGTCTTCTCACGGTCAATACCTTCAATGACGGCCGGTCTTTCATTACAGGGAACCGCTGTGAACGGGGTGCCGCCGGATCATCGGCTAAAAAGCGCAAGCCTCTGCCGAATATGTACAAAGTGAAGTACAATCGCCTGTTCAATCATTATAAGCCGCTGGAAGCGGAAAAGGCTCCCCGCGGTACCGTAGGCATTCCCCGCGTGCTCAATATGTACGAAGATTATCCCTTCTGGTTCACTTTCTTTACCCATCTGGGATACCGCGTCGTCCTGTCCGATCCGTCTTCCAAAAAGCTCTTTGAAAAGGCCATGGAAACGATTCCGTCCGATTCGGCATGCTATCCGGCCAAGCTCGTTCACGGCCATATCGAAAACCTGCTGGAAAAAGGCGTCGATCGCATCTTTTACCCCTGCATCCAGAACGGACCCAAAGAAGGCAGTAAAGACAATACATTCAACTGCCCCATGGTCATGAGCTACCCGGAAGTCATCCGCAATAACATGGCCGAACGGCTGAGCGATACCAATACGCGGTATCTCTGCCCCTTCCTGCCACTCCACGACCCGAAGCGCATCGTCCCGCGCCTGCAGGATGAACTCCGCGTCTGGGGGCTGGAAAAAGGAGAAATCAAAGAAGCCTGCGCTGCGGCCTGGAAGGAAGAAGAAGCCTACAAGCAGCAGTATTATGCCATGACCAAAGCTACGCTGGACATGCTCGCCAAAAAAGGCGAACGGGCTATCGTCCTCTGCGGCCGTCCCTATCACGTCGATCCGGAAATCAATCACGGCATCCCCGAACTTATCAACAGCCTGGGCCTCGCCGTCCTGACCGAAGACGGCGTAGCTCCTCTGGGCCAGTTCCCGGGACACCTGCGCGTCGTAGACCAGTGGTCCTATCATTCCCGCCTCTACCGGGCAGCTCAATATGTCGAACAACATGCCAACCTGGAACTGGTAGAACTGAATTCCTTCGGCTGCGGCCTCGATGCCATCGTCGCCGACCAGGTACAGGAAATCCTGGCCCATGGTCACAAGATCCATACGCTGCTGAAAATCGATGAGGGATCCAATCTGGGCGCTATCCGCATCCGTCTCCGGTCCCTCCTGTTCGTCATGAATCACCGCAAACTGGTTTCGGACAAACCGGAACCGTATACCTATGAAAAGGCCATCTTTACCAAAGAAGACAAGGAAAAGGATGTCATCCTCGCACCGTCTATGACGCCGATTCATTTCCCCTTATTCAAACCGGCCTTTGACTATGAAGGATACCGGGTAGAAATGATTCATCACCAGGGACAGAAGGCAATCGACACCGGTCTGGCTTATATCCATAACGATGCCTGCTATCCGGCCATCATGTCCCTTGGCCAGATTATTACGGCGCTCAAATCAGGCAAATACGACCTGAAACATACGTCTGTCATGATATCCCAGACCGGGGGCTGCTGCCGTGCCACCAACTACATAGGCATGATACGCAAGGCACTGGCCGATGCCAATCTCGGTGACGTCCCCATCCTGTCCCTCAATCTCAAAGGGCTGAATAAACAACCGGGCTTCCAGCCCCATATCGGATTCTGGCACCGCCTGGTCATGGGCATGATTTACGGTGATACCCTGCAGCAGGTCCTGTACCGGACCCGCCCTTATGAAAAGGTAAAGGGCACGGCGGAAGCACTGTTCAAAAAGTGGCAGGATAAATGCATGGCCGACCTGAAGAAGGCCGACCGTTCCACCTTCGTGAAGAACATCCGCGCCATGGTCCAGGAATTCGATAACATCGATATGAGTGACGAAAAGAAACCCCGTATCGGCCTTGTCGGTGAAATTTACGTCAAGTTCCATCCTATCGCCAACAATCATATCGTGCGCATGATTGAAGAAGAAGGCGGTGAAATCATCGTCTCCGGACTGGCTGATTTCTTCTTCTACGGTCTCCTCGATGACCAGTTCCGCTACAGCCATCTCTCCGGCAGCTGGTGGAACAACTTCAAGAGCAAATCCTTTGTAAAGCTGCTGGAATGGTACCGCAAGCCCTACAGGGAAGCCGTAGCCCGGAGCCGCCATTTTGACCCCATTACGTCGATTTATGACATTGCCGAAGACGCAAAGAAATTCCTGTCTCTCGGCCATGAAGCCGGCGAAGGCTGGTTCCTGACCGGTGATATGATCGATCTGATCAAACGGGGAGCCAAAGATATCGTCTGCCTCCAGCCCTGGGCCTGCCTGCCCAACCACGTGACCGGCAAGGGCATGATCAAGACGCTGAAAGCGGCATTCCCGGAAACGAATATAGTCGCCATCGACTACGATCCCAGTGCTAGCTCGGTCAATCAGACCAACCGCCTGAAGCTGATGCTCACTACGACATTTGAAAACATCCGCGAACCGGTTGATCCCAAAGAAAAACCGACCCTTCCTTTTCTCAACGGGGTCCGTCTGAATGAAGCCATAAAAGAATAGAGCAAAGAGACTGTCTGTACGGGCAGTCTCTTTTTTTCAGGGCCGGGTTTTATCCACCTTTCATCGTATATTTATCAGTTTTTTGTTGCTCATTTACGGCAATCAATTTATAATAAAGTATGTGTTTTATATTCATTATGTTTGTATTGAAAGGAGACATACTATGCAAACGGAAACTGGTTTTCTGGACCGGATATTCCACCTGTCGGCCAATGGCACGACAGCCCGGACAGAAATGCTGGCCGGTATCACGACCTTTATGACCATGGCTTATATCCTGGCCGTCAATCCGGCAATTTTAAGTGTCACCGGCATGGATAAAGGGGCCGTCCTCACGGCAACTGCTCTGGCCTCCTGTCTGGGTACAGTCTTTATGGCAGCCTTTGCCAATTACCCCTTCGCGCTGGCTCCCGGCATGGGCCTCAATGCCTTTTTTGCCTTTACGGTTGTCCTCCAGATGGGCTATTCCTGGCAAATGGCACTGGCCGCTGTCTTTATTGAAGGCATTATTTTCATCATCTTATCCCTTACGAACGTCCGCGAAGCCATCTTCAATGCCATTCCTATGACGCTGAAAAAAGCCGTCTCCGCCGGCATCGGCCTGTTCATCGCCCTTATCGGGCTTTTGAACGCCCAGATCATCGTCGCCAATCCGGCTACCAAGATTTCTCTTTTTTCCTTTAAGCAGTCTATGGCAACGGGTACATTCCACACCGTCGGCATTACGGTCCTCATCGCTATGATTGGGATTCTCTTTACAGGCATCCTGATGGTCAAAAAGGTGCGCGGCAATATCCTCTGGGGCATTCTGGGCACATGGATTCTGGCCGTCATCTGCGAACTGACCGGGCTCTACGTGCCGAATCCGGAACTGAAAATGTTCAGTGTCATCCCCAACCTCTCTGCCGGTGCCGCATCGTTTGCCCCGGCCAGCCTGACGCCGATTCTGGGACAGCTCGATTTCAGCAATATATTCAGTCTCGATTTCCTGGTCGTCATGTTTGCTTTCCTCTTTGTCGATATCTTTGATACGCTGGGTACACTCATCGGGGTATCGTCCAAAGCCAATATGCTCGATGCCAATGGCAAGCTGCCCCGCATCAAAGGGGCCCTCATGGCCGATGCCTGTGCTACCACTATCGGCGCCGTCCTCGGCACGAGTACGACGACGACCTTCGTCGAAAGTGCTACCGGCGTCAGTGAAGGCGGGCGTACAGGCCTGACCGCCATGACGGTTGCCGTCCTCTTCCTGCTTTCGTTGTTCCTCTCGCCGATTTTCATGGCTATCCCGGCCTTTGCAACGGCTCCGGCTCTGGTCATCGTCGGCTTCCTCATGCTCACCTCCGTAGCCGGAATTGATTTCAATGATTTTTCCGAATCCATTCCTGCCTACATTACCATCATCGCCATGCCCTTCTGTTACAGCATTTCCGAAGGCATTTCCTTCGGCGTCATTTCCTATGTCGTCGTCAACGTCCTGACAGGGGGACAAAAGAAAATCAGTCCTCTCATGTACATTCTGGCTGTTATCTTTGTACTAAAATATATCCTGCTATAAGGAAATATATTTCCCTGACAAAAAACGGCAGCAACATGGACTTTCAAAGCCATGTTGCTGCCGTTTTTTAGTTTTCTCCTATTCTTCTTCTATGCATGTCCCTGGGACTATAGTCATTCTATCCGCCGAAAGCCTGCCGCCATGCCGCTTCCCGTTCATCTGCCGGATTTTCCCGCACCGGTTTTTCATGCAGCACATCGATAGCTACACGGGCCATGGCCTTGGCCCCGACAAGAGCCTGTATTCTGGCATAGCGGCTCCCGGCAGCGGCGGCAAATTCCGGCGTATGGGCCGATATATCGTAGCCGATACAGAGACTGGGCTGGCTGACCCGGGTGATATAGCTCACGTTACCTACATCTGTAGAGCCTTCGGCAAAATCGTCGTCTTTAATATCAAATTCTTCCCCGAGCTCACTGAAAGCATCGGCAAAATCGACATCGAGGCGGGGATCATTGACCATATCCATGAGCAGCGGTTCATAGTGACGCATAGTGAGCTTCGTTCCATGAGCATCGGAAACACGCTGTGCCAAAGCCTTGATTTGAGGCAGCATGGTCTGTTCCAGATACTCCGTCTTCAGGGCCCGGATAGTCGCCCGCATCACCGCCCGGTCAGGAATAATATTGGGCGCCGTACCGCCTTCGGTAATGATAGCCCCGATGATATGGCGTTCCGTAAATGTCTGTTCCAGTTGTTTCAGCTGGCCGTAAAAATCGACAAGGGCATCGAGTGCATTGATGCCATGATAGGCCGGGTCGGCTACATGGGCCGGCTTTCCCATAAAGGTGAATTCCAGCGGATGAGTCGCATACGACGTTCCGCCCAGGGTCGTCTTATCTTCCCCGGGATGGATGATGAGCGCCGCCGTAAGATTGTCAAATACATGATGGGCACTCATATATGCCTTGCTGGCCGCCGTCTCTTCAGCGGGACAGCCATAGACATGAATCGTCGCCTCACTGGCCGCTGCGGCCGCAAAGGCAATGGCCGCTCCCACACTCATGGCAGCAATCAGATTGTGACCGCAGCCGTGTCCGATACCGGGCAGGGCATCATATTCGGCAAGGAACCCGATATGGACGGAACCGTTGCCACAGACGGCCTCGAAAGCCGTCGGAAAAGCTTCAGGTACGCAATCGTTCACCGTAAAGCCCGCTTCTTCCAGCACACGGCGCAAATAAGCCGATGCCAGGACTTCGTGGGTCCCCAGCTCAGGATGACTGTGCAGATACTCTGCTATCCCCCAGATACACGACTCTATTTCATCAACTTTACGGTCACTGACCGCTTTCATCGTCTTTCCATCCATATCCTGTCCTTCTTTCTTTGGAACTATTCTGCTGATCCGTCCTTACCCCAGTACCAGGCTGGCAGCTTCTTTGCCGGCTATGAGATGAGCCGGCATTCCCAGGGGCAGCCAGCCGTTATGGCGGTCGTGTCCATAGGGCAGGCCCCAGATGGCCGGTTTACCCCAGCGCCGGACGTATTGTCCGATGACTTCCCGTACGGTCCATTCGCCTTCTGCCGGTTTTACAGGGTGACAGCGGGTGAATTCACCAAAGGCAAGACCGGCTATGCGGTCGATGAGTCCGGACTGTTCAAACTGGCAGAGCATGCGGTCGATGGAATAGGCTTCTTCACCGATTTCTTCCAGGAACAGAATCTGTCCCTGTCCATCCAGTTCATACGGCGTCCCTATGAGCGATGAAATGAGCATCATATTGCCGCCGGCAAGGATGCCCTGCACCTCTCCTTCGACGAGAGTTTCCAGATGGTGTCCCCGTGGCATCCGGACCGGACCGGCCATAGCGGGATTGGCGAGTCCTTCTGCAAACTGTTCATACGTATAGCGTGTCGCTTTTCCGCCGAGTCCGGTGAGCATAGCCCCGTGGATGGTCGCCAGATGGGACCGTTGGCGGAGGGCCGTGTGGAGGGCCGTAATATCGCTGAATCCGATAAACAGCTTGGGATGGCGGGCGATGTCGTCGAAATCAAGGAGCGGCAGCAGCCGGGCCGCCCCATAGCCGCCACGCATGCAGAGAATCCCGTCTATGGCGGGATCTGCAAAAAATTCGTTGATATCCTTTGCCCGCACGTCGTCGGTCCCGGCCAGGTATCCCCAGCGTTCCTGCACCGAACGGCCGCACCGTGTCCGGAGGCCCAGAGAATGGAGGAAAGACAGTCCCGCCTGAAAACGTGTTTCATCGAGTGGTGCCGACGGGGCGACGATTCCCAGTGTATCGCCAGCCTGCAAGGCCCGGCCTAATGTATACTGCTGCAAACGAACCAGTCCTTTCTGACTTTTTATTTTTCAATATACGCTTCTTTCAAATCGATCAGTCCCAGAGGACTCCAATGATAGCCTTTGACATAAGGCTGTACCACAAAAGGCTGTGTCGTATAATAAATCGGTATGAGTACGCAATCGTCGAAGAGTATCTGCTCTGCCTGATGCATGTACTGCATACGCAGACCCGGATCTTTTTCTTCCTTCGCTTTACGGACCCGGTCCAGATAGGCCTCATTATGATACTGGGCGTCATTGTCTTCATCGGCGAATACATCGAGGAATGTCATGGGATCGGCATAGTCGGCTACCCACGATGCCCGGGCTACCTGATAATTTCCCTGGGTCCGGGAGGCCAGATATACTTTGGCTTCCTGATTGGTCAGTTCCGCCTGGACACCGAGGTTTTTCTTCCACATGGCCTGCACGGCTTCGGCGACAGCCTTGTGCATTTCATTGGTATTGAATAAAATGGTCACTTCCGGCTGATGGGATTCATCGTATCCCGCTTCCTTCAGGAGCTGTTGCGCTTGTTCGGCATTTTCTTCCTGAAGGTTTCCGCCCTCTTTGCGGAAATCCTGACCCGTAGCCGGATTCTTCATTCCCGGCGGCACCCAGGCATAAGCCGCTTCTTTGCGTCCCCGCACGATATGCTTCACCAGACCTTCCCGTTCCATGGCCAGAGCGAAGGCTTTGCGGACCCGGACGTCATCAAAGGGAGCTTTCTGCGTATTAAAGACATAGTAGTATGTCCCCAGATAGGGTGCCACCTGATATAATCCCAGCGATTCCAGACGCTGCTGTTCTGCCGGTGGCGGTTCTACCATCATATTGGCCTGACCGCTTTCGACAAGGGTCAGCCGCGTAGACTGGGATTCACTGATGGGAAAATCGAGATAATCCGACCGCACATGACCAGCATCCCAGTAGGCCGGATTTTTCTTTACGGTAATTTCGCTGGAATGAATCCATTTTTCCAACGTAAAGGGACCGCAGCCGACAAACCCGCCGGCGTTGGCCGCCCATGTATCGGGCTTGGCCCGGACGAGGGCTTCGGGAACGGGATAATAGCAATGAAATGATGTCAGATTGAGGAAATAGGCTGTCGGATTTTTCAGCCGTACCTGCAGTGTCCGGTCGTCAGGAGCCTTTATGCCTACATCCTCTGCCGACCCCTGTTTCTTGCTGAACGCTTCTGCCCCGTCGATGATAAACATCATGTAGGCATTGGGAGATGCCACAGCCGGATCTATGACTCTCATCCAGGAATAGACGAAATCATGGGCCGTAATGGGCGTACCGTCGCTCCAGGTGATTCCCGGCCGCAGGTGAAAGGTGTAAGTCTTTCCATCGGGTGAAATGTCCCAGCGTTCTGCCAGCGCCGGCTGAGGCTGATTATCCCTGTCCAGCCGGGTCAGTCCCTCGAACAGCTCAGCCTGTACATTGGCTTCGGCAAGGCCCGTCGTCATGGCCGGGTCAAGACTGGCCGGTTCTGCTTCCAGAGCATAACTGACCGTATCATTTTTTTCTGTGCCGCAGCCGGACAGGACCAGCATCAGCAGACACATAAGGAGTATCCATATCTTCTTCATCACAAGGCCTCCTTCCCGGCATGATGGCAGGCTGCCATCCGTCCCGCCCCCATGTCGCGCAGGACCGGCACTTCGCTGCGGCACCGTTCGTCGGCCAGGGGACAGCGGGGATGGAATACGCATCCCGCCGGGGGATCCAGAGGACTCGGGACTTCACCGGACAGGCATACCTGGCGGCGGCAGTGCGGGTCCGGGACAGGTACGGCGGCAATCAGGGCCTGTGTATAGGGATGGAGCGGCCTGTGATACACGGCATCGCCATCGCCCAGTTCGACGAGCCGCCCCAGATACATGACGCCAATGCGCCTGCTGAGATGATGGACCATGGCCAGATCATGGGCAATGAACAGATAGGCCAGATTGCGTTCTTTCTGCAGCCGCTGCAGCATATTGACGATCTGAACCTGGACAGACACATCGAGAGCCGAAATCGGTTCGTCACAGAATATGCAGTCCGGTTCCAGTGCCAGTGCCCGTGCAATGCCGACGCGCTGCCGCTGACCGCCGGAAAATTCGTGGGGATAGCGCTGTGCCGCTTCCCGGGTAAGATCCACCTCGTCGAGGAGTTGTGCTACACGCTGGCGCAGCTGGCTTGGAGACGAACAGATGCCATAGTTGCGCAGCGGTTCGCCTATGATATCTTCGACGGTCATGCGGGGATCCAGCGAGGCGTACGGGTCCTGGAATATCATCTGCACCTGGCGGTGAAATGCATCTGCCGTATCGGGGTTTTCTACATCCTTTCCCTTGAACAGGACCGTGCCCGATGTTTTTTTGTACAAGCCCAGGACCGTACGGGCAAAGGTCGATTTGCCGCAGCCCGATTCCCCGACCAGGCCGACGGTCTCCCCGGAATGAATCGTAAGGGACACGTCATGGACAGCAGTCAGTACGGTCCGGGGACGGCCGAGCCAGTCGGTGCGTACGATAAACTGTTTTGTCAGATGATGGACATCAATGAGAGCCATGGCACACCTCCCGTTCCGGACAGAGCAACCAGCAGGCCGCTGTATGTCCCGTTTCCTGTTCATACGCCGGTGGCACCGTACGGGCGCATATGCGCATGGCATGAGAACAGCGCGGGTAAAACCGGCAGCCCCTCGGCATATGGAATAAGTCCGGCGCCTGACCGGCAATGCCTGTAAGGACTTTGTCTTTGTGGGCCGGATCCGGCAGGGAAGCCAGCAGCCCTTTCGTATAGGGATGGGCGGGATGATCAAAAATATCCTCTACCCGTCCCGTTTCCACGACGACACCGGCATACATGACATAAACGCGCCGGCACATCTGGGCGATGACGCCGAGGTTGTGGGAAATGAGGACGACAGCCATCTGGTGCTTCTGTTGCAAGGTTCTCAGGAGCTGCAGTACCTGGGCTTCGGTCGTCACGTCGAGAGCCGTCGTCGGTTCGTCGGCAAAGAGGAGGCGCGGCTCACAGGAAAGAGCCATGGCGATGAGACAGCGCTGGCGCATCCCGCCTGACAGTTCGTGGGGATATTGATGCAGTCTCCGTTCCGGTGAGGTAATTCCCACCTCCTGCAATAAGGAAAGGGCCTTCTGCTCTGCTTCCTGCCGGCTCATAGCATGATAGCGAAGCCCCTCTTCTATCTGATTGCCGATGGTCAGGACCGGGTTGAGAGCCGTCATGGGGTCCTGGAATATCATGGCCATATCGCGGCCGCGGAGGCGGTTCATTTCTCCTTCGTCCAGGGAAATAATATCCCGGCCGTCCCAGGAGATGCGGCCCGACGAATAGATGGCACTGTCGCGGGGCAGCAGCTTCATGACCGCATGGGCCGTAACGGATTTCCCGCAGCCCGATTCGCCGACAATACCGACGGTTTCGCCGGCATCGACAAAAAGCGATACCTTGTGGGTCGCTTCCAGTATGCCCCGGTAGGTACGGAAGGAAATGGACAGGTTGTCTATAGAAAGAAGATGGTCGTTCATCGTCCGCCCTCCTTTTCATTTTGCGGATCCAGAGCATCGCGCAGACCGTCGCCGAGAAACATAAACCCCAGCATAGTCAGGCATAAGGCAATCGCCGGAAACAGGAGCTGGAACGGAAAGGAACGCATGCTGTTGATGCCTTCCGAGGCCAGGACGCCCCAGCTGGCCATAGGCGCCGAGACGCCGAGTCCGATGAAACTCAGGAACGCTTCCGTAAAAATCGCATCGGGAATGGACAAGGTCAGCGTCACGATGATGGGCCCCACGCAGTTGGGGATCATATGGCGGCGCAGGATCTGCCACGTAGAAGCCCCGCAGGACCGGGCCGCCATGACGTAATCCTGCTGCCTGAGGCTCAGGATCTGACCACGGACGATACGGGCCATATTGAGCCAGTAGGCAATGCCCAGGGCCAGATAAATATTGATCAGTCCCGGCTTAAAGACGACCATGAGGAGGATGACGTACAGCAGCATGGGAATCGAATAGAGGACATCGACGATGTGCATCATGATCCGGTCAGTCCTGCCGCCGGAAAGAGCGGCAAACCCGCCGTAGAGCACACCGATGAAGACATTGATCAGGCTGGCCACGAAGCCGATGGAAAGGGAAATGCGGGCCCCGTAGAGGACGCGGACAAAGAGATCCCGGCCCAGGGAATCGGTCCCGAACCAGTGTTCCGGCCCGGGCCAGGCGTTGGCCATGGAAAGGTCCTGGTCGGCGTATGAATACGGCGCAAGGAGTGGTCCGAACAGGGCCAGCAAAGTCATGACAATGACGATGCCCAGCCCCCAGAGGGCCAGTTTATTATGTTTCATCTGCTGCCATCCCCGCTCCCGCAGTTTCTGGGGCGGCACGTACAGAACTTCTTTATCCCTGTCCTGAAGGGGCGCAAAATCATCTGGCGTCATAGTCATCCCTCCTTGTGGTTCTGCAGCCGGATACGGGGATCCAGCAGCGGATAGATGAGATCGATGATAAGATTCATAAAAATAATGAGGAAGCTGTAAAATATGGTAATGCCCAGTATGACCGTATAGTCACGGTTATAGATGCTGGTCACGAAATGACGTCCCAGCCCGGGAATGGCAAAAATCGATTCGACGATGAAACTCCCCGTAAGCAGTGCCGCCGCCAGCGGACCGATATAACTGACCACCGGCAGCAGGGCGTTGCGGAGGGCATGATGCACGAGAAGGCGCCACGTACTGACGCCGCGGGACCGGGCCGTCTTGATATAATCCTGGGACAGGGCATCGAGGACACTGGACCGGGTCAGGCGCATGATGAATGCCGTAGGATGGGCGGCCAGGGCCAGCGCCGGCAGGACGGCATACGCCGGTCCCTTCCACATGGCCGCCGGCAGGACCGGCCAGGTAAAGGCAAAGAGCTGGATGAGGACGGCTGCCAGGATAAAGCTCGGCACCGAGACGCCAAGGGTCGCGCCGAGCATCAGGGCATAGTCCATCCATGTATTCTTGCGCCACGCCGCCAAAAGGCCCGCTGTCACACCGATCCCCAGGGCCAGTACGAGACTGATCAGCCCCAGCTGGGCCGATACGGGCATGCTTTCCGCTATGATTTCATTGACCGTCTGCCCGGGGTATTTAAAAGACGGCCCCAGATCCAGTACCGCCGCGTGTTTCAGATAATCGCCATACTGCGTCAGCAGCGGGTCGTTGAGATGATACCGTTCCTCTATATTGGCAAGGACGGCCGGCGGCAGTTTCTTTTCCTCCGTAAACGGACCACCAGGAATGGCATGCATGAGCCCGAAGGTAATGGTAATGACTGCCCACAGGACAACAACGGCGCCGCATATGCGCTTGATCATATACAAAAACATGGTCCTATCCTCTTTTCTTTTCATGATGACACTGTTTCTATTATAGAAGTATAGGTATGAATTTTCAACGGATAATGTTGAAATTGCAAAACTATCGTATTATAATAGTAAGATATTAGAACTATACGCCGGAGCCGTGACGCTTCTTTCCTGCGTCATGGCTCCGGTTCTTACTTGTCTTACCATTACGTGAAAGGGGCGGTCATGTGAACTGGAAAGTCTGTCTTGCTATTCTGACGTGCAACGTCGTATTTATGTCTTCAAGCTATACCATGCTCATCCCTTTTCTGCCTATGTATCTCACCCATGAGCTGGGTGTTTCCGCTGCCTCGGTCAATATCTGGTCGGGGATTGTTTTTTCTTCCACCTTTCTGGTCAGTGCTATCATGGCTCCCATCTGGGGGAAAATGGCCGACCGCAAAGGCAAGCGGCTCATGGCTATCCGTGCCAGCCTGCTCCTGTCTGTCAGTTATTTTCTCGGAGGCATCGTCACGACGCCGCTGCAGCTGACGTTCATGCGCATGTTCCAGGGATTTGCTGCCGGCCTCTGGCCCATGGAACTGGCCATCATGACCATTTATGCACCGCCCCAGAAACTGGGTATCTGCCTGGGCATCATGCAGGGCGCCCTGACGGCAGGCGGCATCATCGGCCCGTTATTTGGCGGCGTCCTGGCAGAATTGTTTGGCATGCGCATGTCCTTCTTCCTCGCTTCAGGCGCTCTTTTCCTGAACTTTATCGTCCTCGTCTTTTTCATTAAAGAACCGGACCTCAGCCGGGTACCGGCCAGACAGGCACAGCCTGATGAAGAAGATATACCGGCAGAAACCAGGAGTCTCTGGAAAGTCCCTATCATCTTTCATATGCTGGTCTGCTCTGCCCTGGTACAGGTCGTCATCCTCATCGTCCAGCCCATCCTTACGACGTATATTTCTCAAATGGCCCAGGACATGGATAATCTGGTCTTCGTCTCAGGCCTCGTCTTTTCTCTCGGAGGATTTGCCAGCGCCATTACGGCTCCGCTCTGGGGCCGCTTCGGACAGCATCACGGCTTCTTCAGATCCATGCGCTATGCCCTGATTCTGGCCGGTGTCTTCTTCTTCCTTCAGGCCCTGCCGACGACACTCTATGGGTTTGCTGCCAGTCAGTTTGCCGTAGGCCTGTTCTTTTCCGGCATATTCCCTTCCATCAACGCCATCCTGGCAGAACACACCGACGCCCGCACCAAAGGGCGGGTCTTCGGCCTGTTATTCTCGGCCCAGCAGATTGGCGCCATGACCGGTCCTATCCTGGGCGGTGCCATCGCCACCTTCATCGGCATGAAATACGTATTCTTCGCTGCCGGCTTCATCCTGCTGGCCATCAGCTGGACTGTGCGCCGCAAACGCACCCGGTACAATCACTAAAAAACAGATTCAAGTCCTGTATGCCAAAAGGAGCTGTCGCATAAAGACAGCTCCTTTTTGAGTTTGAAGATGGCAGTTTGTAAGGGACCGGTGCGGCTGAACGCAAAAAGAAAAATCCGTGGCATGACAGCTGGTTCATGCCACGGATTTGTATATAACTTCTATCGGGATCAGCCTTCCAGTACTTCCAGGAGGCAGTCACCACTGATGATCGGTTTGCCTTTGACGGCGTAGATTTCTCCGACTGTACCATCGATCGGCGAGGTAATGGTCGTTTCCATCTTCATGGCTTCCGTTACGACCAGCGGATCGCCTTTCTTGACTTTCTGGCCCTTGGTGACGAGGACGTTGACGACGGAACCGGAAAGGGTAGCACCGATGTCGCCGATCTTGTCGGGATCAGCCTTCTTGCTGGTAACGCTGGTCTGGTCCACGTTCTTGTCCTGTACCTGGATTTCACGTTCTGCTCCGTTGAACATAAACGTGATGGTACGCATACCGCTGTCATCGGGATCGCTGATATTAATCAGCTTGATGACCAGGTCTACGCCTTCTTCCAGTTCTACCGTTATTTCTTCATTCTGCTTCATGCCGAAGAAGAACGTCGGTGTATCGAGGACACTGACATCGCCATATTTCTTATAGCGGTCATTGTAATCGGTAAATACCTTCGGATACTGGCAGTAAGCGTTGATATCTTCATCGGTATGACTGTAACCGGCATCTTCCAGTTTCTTGCGGATGGCTTCGAAATCAGCCGGTTCAAGCATCTTGCCCGGACGCTGTGTCAGCGGCTTCTTACCTTTCAGGATGATCTTCTGGAGTTTTTCCGGGAAGCCCTGGTACGGGAAGCCAAGACGGCCTTCGAAGAATTCTACGACAGACTGGGGGAAATCGAGGGTATCGCCCTTTTCATAAATATCTTTTTCCGTTAGGTCGTTCTGTACCATATACAGGGTCATATCACCGACGACTTTGGACGACGGCGTAACCTTGACGATATCGCCAAACATGAGGTTGACATCGTGATACATCTTCTTGATGTCGTTCCAGCGGTCGCCGAGACCGACGGCTTTCGCCTGCTGACGGAGGTTGGAGAACTGGCCGCCAGGCATTTCACAATAATAGGTTTCCGTATTGGGATACGGTTCGGCTTTATCGACGCCTTTGTAGTATGGACGAACCGTTGCCCAGTAGCGGGACATTTCTTCCATGGCATCGACGTTGAGGTCCGGTTGACGGTCTTTGCCGCTCATAGCATAGTAGAAGGTGTTCATGCTCGGCTGGCTCGTACCGCCGGCAAAGGCAGAATAAGCAGCATCGACGATATCGACACCGGCATCGGCAGCTCGGCAGAGGGTCGTCACGGCATTGCCCGAACCATCGTGGGTATGGAGATGGATAGGCAGATCGACGGCATCTTTGAGGGCCGAAACGAGCTGATATGCCGCTTCCGGCTTAAGAAGCCCTGCCATATCCTTGATAGCGATGATATTGGCACCGGCATTCTGCAGTTCTTTTGCCATGCGGACATAGTAATCGAGATTATATTTCGGACGGGACGGATTGAGGATATCGCCGGTATAGCAGAGGGCGACTTCGGCAATCTTGCCCGTTTCCCGGACGGCCTGCACCGTTTCATACATATTGTCCAGGCTGTTCAGGCTGTCGAAAATACGGAATACGTCGATGCCGTTCTTGGCAGAGAGCTGTACGAAATTCTTGACTACATTGTCAGGATAGCTTGTATAGCCTACGGCGTTGGCGCCGCGGATGAGCATCTGCAGCAGGATATTCGGTGCTTTCTTGCGCATCTGGCGCAGACGGTCCCAGGGGTCTTCATAGAGGAAACGATAGGCTACGTCAAAGGTGGCACCGCCCCAGCATTCATAGGAGAAGAATCCCGGCAACTTTTTGGAAGCCGCTTCCAGTACGCGGAGCATATCGATGGAGCGCACCCGCGTTGCCATCAGAGACTGGTGGGCATCACGCATAGTAGTATCGGTGATGAGGACTTTCTTCTGGTCGAGGATCCACTGGGAGAATTTTTCCGGTCCCATGGAATCAAAGAGCTGTTTCGTCCCATCAGGATAAGGGCCATCGACGGGCTGCGGCAGTTCGAGCCGTTCAAAATCCGGTTTTTCCTGCGGTCCCGCATTGGTATAACCGTTAATCGTCGTATCGCCGATATATTTCAGGAGCTTTGTGCCACGGTCATGGACGACAGGCAGATTGAACAGTTCCGGATGTTCATCAATGAAATTGACGTTGTAATCACCCTTGACGAACGACGGCTGCTTCAAGACGTTGATGAGGAAGCCGATATTGGTCTTGACGCCGCGGATACGGAATTCGCCGAGGACGCGGAGCATCTTCTGTACGGCTTGGGCATGATTCAGGCCATAGGTCGTCGCCTTGACAAGGAGCGAATCATAGTACGGCGTGATGATGGCACCGGCAAAGGCATTGCCGCTGTCGAGACGGACGCCAAAGCCGCCGCCGCTGCGGTATACGATGATTTTGCCCGAATCAGGCATGAAGTTATTGGTCGGATCTTCTGTAGTGATACGGCACTGGATGGCATTGCCACGGCATTCGATATCGTCCTGGGATTTGATGCCGATTTCGTCGCTGTCGAGAGCATAGCCTTCGGCCACTTTGATCTGCGTCTGGACAATATCGATACCGGTAATCATTTCCGTAACTGTATGTTCAACCTGGACACGGGGATTGACTTCGATGAAATAGAACTTGCCATCGGGTGTAACCAGGAATTCGACCGTCCCGGCATTGACATAATGGACGTTGCGCATGAGCTTGAGAGCGGCATTGCAGATATCCTGGCGCAGCTGCTGCGGCAGGGCAAAGGCCGGCGCAATTTCGACGACTTTCTGGTGACGGCGCTGGATGGAGCAGTCCCGTTCGTAGAGATGGACCACATTGCCGTGTTCGTCGCCCATGATCTGTACTTCGACGTGTTTCGGGTTGACAATGCATTTTTCCAGATAAATTTCGTCACTGCCAAAAGCGAGTTTGGCTTCTGACTTGGCACGGTCGTAGGCATCGCGCAGATCAGCCATACGGTCTACCATACGCATGCCGCGGCCGCCGCCGCCATTGACGGCTTTCAGCATAATCGGGAAGCCCACGTCTTTGGCAAATTTTTCTACTTCGGCATAATTCATGACCGGACCGTCACTGCCGGGGATATACTGGATACCGGCTTTTTTGGCCTGGATACGGGCATTGATCTTATCGCCGAACATGATGAGATGTTCCACTTTCGGCCCGATGAAGATAATGCCTTCTTCCTGGCAGCGTTTGGCCAGATCGGCATTTTCCGATAAGAAGCCATAGCCCGGATGGATGGCATCGACATCGTGTTCATGTGCGATGCGGATAATATCTTCAATATCTAAATATGCATCAACCGGTTTCTTCCCCTGGCCTACCAGATAGGATTCATCTGCACGGAAGCGGTGCAGGGAAAGCGAATCTTCTTTGGAGTAAATCGCTACGGTCCGGATTCCCAGTTCATTGCAGGCCCGGAATACGCGGATAGCGATTTCACCACGGTTGGCCACTAAAACCGAACGAATTTTTTTCATGAATAGTCCCTCCTGTTATGTTGGATGGCAGCGCCTGCCTTCATTATCTCCCCATAGACAAATCACTGCATCTTTAATTATAACAAATGCCTGCAACTTTACAAGAGAAAGGCGGCTGCTGAACAATATAAATACTGTATACAATATAAGAGCCTTTCCTGTACATGGTTACGGCTCTGCAGGACCGTTCCTGTCGAGCCATTTCATGATCCATATACTGCCTTCATAGAGTATCAGCACCGGCACGGCAATCATCGTCTGGGTAAAGGCATCTCCTGTAGGGGAAATGACCGCGGCAAAGATAAAATCGAGAACGATGAAAGCCTTGCGCTTCCGGCGCAGTCCCTGGGGCGTGACCAGTCCAAGGCGGGACAGGATCAGAAGGACCAGGGGCAGTTCAAAGGCCAGTCCAAAAGGCAGGGTAAAGGACATAAAAAAAGAAAGGTACGCCGACAGGGAAAACATGGGCTGCAGGGACGGACTGGAAAAATCCATGAAAAACTGGATGGCTGCCGGAAGGACCAGAAAATACGAAAAGGCCATTCCGCCATAAAAGAGAAGGACCGCTGCCGGTACAAAAAACAGTACCCAGTGACGTTCTTTGTCCGTAAGGGCCGGCCGGATAAAACACCACAGCTGGAAGGCCCACACGGGCATGGTGACCAGAAAGCCCGTAAAGACGGCCGTATGGAGATAGGAAAAAAACACCTCTGCAGGCTGCATAAAGTACAATTTCCCTGCCGGAGCGGAAATAAAGGCAATAATATCTTCTATATACGCATAGGAGGCACTACTTGCCAGCGTCAGGGCAATCAGGCAGTATATGAGGCGCCGCCGGAATTCTTCCAGATGGCCCGTAAGCGGCAGCACTGCCTCATCGTTCTTTTCCCTTGGATCCATCTTTTGTTCCCTCCGTCATGTCTCCCTCTGTTTCTTCCATCACGTCCGACGCAGCCTTGCGGAATTCACGCAGTCCCCGTCCCAGAGCCCGTCCGATTTCGGGCAGCTTTTTCGGGCCGAATACGACCAGGGCTACGATGCCGATGACCAGCATTTCACTAAATCCTACGTTAAACATATCTCGTTTCTTCCCCCTGTGACAGCTTATAAAAAAGCTCCTGCCTGAGCAGGAGTCTTTTTTACACGTAATGAATCCGGTCCGGGTCGAAGCGGTCTTCTTTCGCCCGTTCTTCTACCGTATCGGCTGCATAGCCAAACGGAATGACGGCAAAGGCCGTAAGACCTTTGGGAATACCGACAGCCCGGCGTACGTTCAATTCCCGGGAGGCATATGGCGCAACTCCGAGCCATACAGCACCCAGGCCCAGACAGACAGCTTCCAGCAGAATATTTTCTACACAGGCGCTGAGGTCCAGGTTGGCAAAGGCACGGAAGCGCATGTTGTCATCGCGGCTGCAGACGACGATTGCGACTGGTGCCTTGGCGGCACATCCGGCATAGAGACTGCAGTGGGATAAATCCTGCAATATTTTCTTATCGCGGACTACGTAAAATTCCCAGGGCTGCTGATTGCCGGCAGACGGTGCTGCCATGCCGGCCCGCAGCATTTTTTCAATTTTTTCTTCTTCTACCGGCCGGGGCAGAAACTTGCGCACACTGCGCCGTTCAAAAATTTCATTCATCTACTCCACTCCCTCCAATATAGGCTCACATCTGTATTATATCATAAAAGCAGAGTACTTCGAAACAAAAATAGCCCCGGCCGGAATCTCTCCCTCACTTTTTTTCTTTATGATCAGTCAGTCCCAAAATATAATCTGCCGATACATCGTAAAACCGTGCCAGTGTAATGAGGCCGCAGATAGGCAGCCGTCGTTTGCCATTTTCATACATCCCATACGCTACTTGTGTACATTTCAAAACTTTTCCTAAGTCAGCCTGAGACATATTATTCTCCTGCCGTAACTCTTTCATGCGACGTTGATACTTCATATCGTTCACCTGCCTGTCAAAGATACAGACGAACATCGCTGTCCCCCTGTTAATGCCTGGGCCTGTCGTTTTCATTCTGTACGGCAAACGGACTGCCAGTACTCGTGATGTCCGGGCCTGTTACTCTGAAACTATCTCTATTATCCCCTGTCTTTAATGACCCGGACACGCTGGATCGCCGGCCTGCCATCGCGGGTCTTTGCCACCGTATCGACGCGGATGCGTTCCAGTTCCGGCATAAATTCCGTCACCACGCGATTGCTCAGTGCGGCCCCTTTCTGCATCTGCTCATAGACCAGAGAGGCAAATTCATACCGCGTCATCATGCGATCTCCGTCGAATCGTCCGTCAGGATACCCTTTTACGATACCATTGCCATACAATTGGGCAATTTCGTCGTAGGCCCAGTGATTTTCCGGAATATCGGGGAATAATTTTGTCTTCCCCGGATCGAGGGCGTTTCCCGCAGCCATACTGGCAATGGCACTGCGCAGATTTTCCACATCGCTGCGCAGGTCTTTGATTTCTTTCGCCATAGCCACGCGGGACGTGGAGACGTGATTCCCCTGTCCCAGTTTCAGACTAAGTCCGGCGTTGACCATATTCTCACCGCCACCGAAACTGCCGCCGACGCTGAACATGGTGTCTTCATTGGGGCGGTAATAGACTCCGGCCGCGACGGCATGGGCATCTTTATAGTTCCCATATCCGGCGGCAAAGTCCCACTTGCTGTCAGGGTCGAAATCCAGCGGATGCAGTGCTGCCAGTGCCGCAGCTCCGGCACCTACACGATTGACACGGGTCCCCAGTCTGTCTATGGACCCGCTCATATGGGAAATAGAATCAGCATTGCTCTTGACCTGATTATCCAGAGCAGTCAGGTTCTGACCGGTCGTACTGTCCGCCTTTACATAAGTGCCATCGGCTGCCGGCCGTACTTCACCGTATACGGTACTTCCTGTCACGATGCCCGTATTGCCACTTTCTACCTTCCCATCGGCCTTCACGCTCACCGTGTAGGTCGAACTGCCATCGGCGTTCGGCGCTTCGTCTACGGTCACATGGTCGCCTGCCACTACGGTGTTTCTCGTATCGGTGCCTGTACCGGCAGACAACACGGCCTGCTTCAGCTGGGCCACGTTGACCGCATCCGTATCGTTCGTACCGGCTGCCATGCTGGTAATCTGCCTGGTAATGGTCGTCCCGTCACCGACGGAAACAGCGGCTGCCGTGGCGTTCCACGTAGAAGACGTATCCTGGGACAGAGCCCTGGACGATGGATCGTAACCGACCACACCGGCAGCCGTAGAGGCTTTGGACTGTGCTCCCAATGCGACACCGCCGGCTTCTGTTACATTGGCATTGTGGCCGATAGAAACGGCATCGGTTACCCCCGTGGTCATGGTACTGTCAGCCGACCCCAGCACGATGCTGCCGGATGCACCGGAAAGGTCCCGCTTGTTCCCCATAACGACGGCATCTTTCGTATTAGTCACCGTATTTTCCGATCCCGTTACTGATACGTGGCTGACCTGGGACGCCGTGTTCTTATAGCCGTTGATCATGTTGTAGTCGCTGACCGAGCCGGCCGTCCCCGTAAGGGTATTGTTCACGCCGATGAGCTGGGAAGCCCGTGTATAATCGGCTTTATTACCACCGCCTACCGCCAGAGTAGCCCCGCCGCCATCGGCATCGCGGATGATCCCGCGCAGCGTCTCTGCCAGCTCTTTAGCTGAATTTCCGCCTCCTGATGGCGCCGCAATCGTCGTAACAGAGTTGGTGATTTCATTGCCGGCCCCGAAAATGAGGGACCCATTGGAATTAAAGGTGCGGTTCGCCGTGCCGACGATACTGTTGGCCACGCCGGAGTAGTCGCTTTCTGCCGTTTTGGATTCGATACTGTTCAAAGCCCCCGTGATGGTAGCTCCAAAATTCTGCCCCGCTTTGGACGAATAGGAGCTGCCGTCATAGGCACCGGAAATGATAGAATAGGCCCCGTTTACGACGCCAAAGGCGGCATTGTTAAAGCTGTTCGTCCCGATAGTCGTCGCATTCACGTTGATGCCGTAGCTGCGCCTGTTCGCCTCCGTACTGGTGTCGATCGTCATGTCGCCCAATGCGCCTTTGTAGTTGTGGACGCCGATTACGGTTCCGCCGGACCGTGCATAGGAGTTCTGCCCCAGGGCAATGCTTCCCGTTACTTTCGATGGATCAGCCGGAATGAAGGGAGACTGCAACCCAAGAAATCCTGAACCGGTAAATGTTGTCTGATTAAAATTGAACAATTTTTCTTGTCTCCCTGCCATATTTTCGGCGAAGGAATTTTCTCCCATAGCGACGCTTCCGCCCTGATTGACGTAATTATTGACTCTGGCATTGCTCCCGATGGCCACATCACCGCCGCCATTGGCCTCACCGTTGCTATCCATCGTCTTTGCATTCTTTCCTACGGCCACACTCGTATCTCTTGCGGCACTACTGCCCGTACCGATAGCCACACCAGGCCCATCCCCGGCAGGATTGGCTGCTGGCGCTGCCATAACGGTTCCACTCCAGAACGAGCTGACGAGCATGGCGCTGAGAATCCATAAATGTTTTTTTGTCATAGCTAATGGTCTCCTTTACATAACGATCCGACTAATAATATTAACTTATTTTACAATTATAGGCGTTAATACTACTTGTAATCATACATGTATCAGCATAGAAAAATCAATAGAAGTTCTTGCAAAACTATAAACTGTTTATAAAATGTTTAAATATAAATACAAAGTGATTTTATATTTTATTCCATTCATATGAACGGAATTTAATTTGTTTTCTATCACGAAAACCATATAATTATCACCATAATAGAACGTTTTCGTCATCGGATAAAATTAAAAATTAACCATAACAAAATGCATAAAAATAATCATTATTTATAGATATGCAACCACATACAAAAATTTACATATTTTCTTTAATCGGATTATAATTTGTTAAATATGAATAATTATTCTTTACGTAATCTTTGCATTCGGTTATTATCGTTGCGGAACTGTTGTATTTATCACTTTTGCCAAAAATTAGAACAGTTTATTCTGTATGGTCTATGCAATAAAATCATAAAAGCAAAAGGCCATAGCAATATACAAAAAACACGTAGTGCTATGGCCTCGTTCAGAGTCTGAAGCGGGAAGTCCGATATGAGAGGGAATAACTTTTTCATCAGTGCCTCAACGATCGATAAAAAAGGACTGTGCCTGAAAGCATAGACCTTCAGGCACAGTCCTTCTGATTATGGTGCCGGGGGAGGGACTTGAACCCTCACGGTGTTACCCGCCTGATTTTGAGTCAGGTGCGTCTGCCATTCCGCCACTCCGGCATAAAATACTGGAACAAAGATAATTATACCATACTGTATCCATACGTCAAGAGGTATCCTTACATTCCAGCGATAAAAAAAATGGAGCTGCCTTGCCGGGCAGCTCCATCAGGAGTATCGTTCTGATTATCCTGTCAGAGCGATGACAGCTTCTGCCTCAGTCGCCGCTGACCGTTTCTTTTTCCGCTTCTTCCGCCGCCATTTCTTCGGCTTTGACATGAGCAAAGTAGGCTTTGGTTTCGGCTACGACGACACCGGACAAGCCGATGAGTGCGATGAGGTTCGGAATAGCCATGAGGCCGTTTACGATGTCCGCCAGGATCCAGATGACGTCCAGTTTCAGGAAGGCACCGCAGGCGACGAGGATGATGAACACGATACGGTATGGCATAATGCCCTTGACACCGACCAGATATTCCATGCAGCGTTCGCCGTAGTAATTCCAGCCAAGGATAGTCGTAAAGGCAAAGAGCGTCAGGCCGACGCAGAGGATGAGACTGCCATAGGTCGGGAAAGCCTGCAGGAAGGCTGCATTGGTCAGAGCCGCCCCGTTGACATCACCCATCCAGGCACCGCTCACGACGAGGACCAACCCCGTTAGGGTACAGATGATGATCGTATCGATGAACGTACCGGTCATAGAAATAAGCCCCTGTTCGGCCGGCCATTTCGTCTTGGCCGCAGCCGCTACGATAGGCGCACTGCCCAGACCGGATTCATTGGAAAAGACGCCGCGGGCGACACCGTTGCGCATGGCGACGAGGACCGTAGCACCGAGGAAGCCGCCGGCAGCAGCGGTCGGTGTAAACGCATCGTGAATGATTTCATAGATGGCCGCCGGAATCTGTTCATAAAAGATGGCCAGAAAGGCGACGGTAGAGATGACATAGATAACAGCCATGGCCGGGACGATTTTGGAAGCCGCCCGGGCAATGGACTGCAGGCCGCCGATGGTGACAGCAGCCACAACGATAGTGAGAACGACTGCCGTATATTCGACGGGGACATCTGCCGTAAGGCGGGTAATTTCGACGATGGAATTGACCTGTGCAAAGGTACCGATGCCAAAGAAGGCAACCAGTACGCCAAAGAAAGCAAAGAGGACAGCCAGGGGCTTGTACTTCTTTCCCAGCCCGTTTTCGATGTAGTACATCGGACCGCCGGCGACTTCGCCGTTCTTATCGATGGTCCGGTAGCGCACAGCCAGGCACCCTTCGGCGTATTTCGTCGCCATACCGACGAAGGCCGCCATCCACATCCAGAAGATAGCCCCTGGCCCGCCGGCATGAACAGCCGTGGCAACGCCGACGATATTACCTGTCCCGACCGTTGCGGCCAGAGCCGTGCAGAGAGCTTTGAAACTATCGATATCGCCTTCCCCCTGATTTTTCGCCGTAAAGATCAGTTTCAAAGCCCGCGGCAGACGGAACACCTGTAACAACCGGAGCCGGACAGTCAGCATGATGCCCGTGCCAATCAGCAGGATCAGTAACGGTGGCCCCCAGATAAAACTGTCAATCGCATTTAATGTGTCTAAACTCATGACTCTCTCCCTTTCTCTATCCCATAGTATGACAACGAATAAAAAGAAAAATGATGACAAAAAAAGCCTGTCTCCATCATGTCTCCGGAGACAGGCCAAATATAACAGCACAAATACGCATCTGCGCTTTTTTACAGCCTCTGTCCTTTTGCCTGAGAGATAAGGAATGACTTCCGTGCACCTTCGGCGCCCAATAGGGACTCTCCAGAGTCGTGTCTGCATACGGTCCCATCCGGATCCGGATACCTGAGAGTTTGACTCCTTCGGTAGGTCTGTACCTTCTCCCGCATGCTTCATCCACGCAATATGTATGATGTATTTGTTATTATACGCACTTCCTACAAAAAATGCAAGCCCCGTATGGAAATTTGTCCATATG